>Ga0315288_10001923_pt1 | contig 26968 bp, 24 predicted proteins | sample YL17G11_20_MG_FD_203454 | JGI IMG/M metagenome (GOLD analysis project Ga0315288, IMG submission 203454) | Sediment microbial communities from Yellowstone Lake, YNP, Wyoming, USA - YL17G11_20 | ecosystem: Environmental > Aquatic > Freshwater > Lake > Sediment | place: USA: Wyoming | collected... | reverse complement strand
CCGCTTCAGCGTCATGCTCTTGTTCCGTCACCCTTTCGGGTTCGGGTAAGACCTTCGCCTCGAAGTCATTTGCTCCGAACTTCGCCCGACTCAGTCGGGTATTCACACAGTGCGTGACACGGCGCACCGTTTCCTGTCATACGGCTCTCCGTGCACAGGTACGATCCCTGCGGCCGTCATCGGAGTAATTCTCCAACCCAGGTAAAGCCGGAGATGGGACGCGCCACCTCTGGGTAGAAGCGAACGCCGTCTATCTCCCGGTTCCATCCGTTCGAGATTCTGGTGCCTCGGTACCGATAGCGGACTTGTCCGCCCTGACAGAAGCGTCTCAGGAGCGTCGGACCTTCGCCCCACCACCATCGGGTGGGACTCTCCCGCCGCTCGTATCGCCGGCGGATAGTGTGTCCGTTAACTCCCTTGTGCTTCTTGCGGAGCCAGAGCCAGATGCGCCGCCAAAGCCAGTTATCCAGTCGCGAGAAGTTCTTTGTGGCCCCCGTCGCGTACCGGTAGTAGTTCCTCCAACCCGCGATCAGTGGGTTGAGGTCCCCAAGAAGGTCCTCCCAGGACTGTGCCGTGGTCGAGCGGTCAGTCTTGGCTTTGATCCGGCGGCGGAGTTCCTGCAGCTTCCCCTTCGGAATGCGCAGTTTCCCCACCATCCGTCCCGTCCGTTTCGCTCGCTCCTTCACTACCCAGTAGCCGAGAAACTCGAATCCCTCGGTTGCCGGAGTGATCTGTGTCTTCTCTAGCGAGAGTTCCATGTGGAGTTCCTGCTGGAGAAAGGCAGCGAGCGCGGCCTTCTCGGCTTCGGCTTCTTCCTGGGTGCCCGATACGAGGACGACAAAGTCATCCGCATACCTTACCAGGAAGAAAATCGGTCGTCCTCGTTCCCGGTCGTAACGCCGTCGCCATTGCGACCTGCAAACGGTTTCTCCCGGACTGGGTATCCATCGCGCATACCGTGCATCGAGCGCGGAGAGGCAGATATTCGCCAGCAGCGGCGAGATGATGCCGCCTTGTGGCGTTCCGGCAATCGGATGCCGAAAGTTACCTTCCGCCAGGATGCCTGCTTTCAAGAAGGCGCGGAGGAATCGTAAGACCTTTGCGTCTTTGACTCGTTTCCGCACGCTCTGCATCAGCAGATGGTGGTCGATGGCATCGAAGCAGCCGCTGATGTCACCTTCCATGACATACGCCACTGGCGATGCTCCGGTCGGTGTCGGCCCGAGCATGTGGTGGATCATGGCGAGGGCATCCAGCGTGCTTCTTCCCCGGCGGAACCCATATGAGGTCGGATAGAAATCCGCCTCGAAGATAGGTTCCAGGACGATCTTCAGCGCCATCTGGACGAGGCGATCGGTGAGCGTTGGGATACCCAGCGGTCGGAACTTGCCCGGTTTGCCCGGCTTGGGGATCAGCTTCTGCCGGACCGGCTGTGGTACGTGCGTTCCGTTCCGGAGGGCGGTTCGGATCATCTCCCAAAACCGCCTCACGCCGCCGGGGCGCTCCTCGATCTTCCGGCGAGTGACCCCATCAATGCCCGGTGTACGACTGCCGCTGTTGCGCGACAGGTAACACCAGGCAAGGTGTAAGGTTCGCTCGTCACAGACCAGATTGAACAGATCGGAATAGACCTTCTCTGGGTCGTTCCGACTCCAACCATACAGCTTGCGTTGCATGTTGAGGATAGCCTCGGTATTCACCAAGGCGGGCGATTCCTCGCCTCCCTCCTGCTTGCTCGCTGTCTGCACTGCTCCCCTTCGCCATGTGGACGGCTTTCCCGTCCTCTGACTACTATGGGAGCTCCGCCCCCCGCCGTCGCGCTCGCCGGTCGCCTCGGCCATCCCGAAGGAAGCGCCGGCAGGGTTCCCAGGTTCCGACAGTTTCCCTTTGCCTGTGGTAGGGCCCGACTCTACCCCGTGTGGATTCCGACCTGCGGACAACGCAGTTCCATCCGCCGGCTGACGAGTCTTCGACTCGCCCCTGGTCCCCAGTGTGGAAGAGGGGACCGGCGCTCCACCGGCCCGAAGGCCGTCCTGCCCACTTCCGCGTTGGCAGGTGGTCTGGTCATGACGAGGCTTCACGCGTCGGTTCGTCTGATGACTACCCATGACAGGCTCGTTAGCCGGGCGAATCGCCGCGTCGGAAGTCGCGTCTTCCCCGGCGTTAGTCGGTTCTGCTGATGTATGGCTTCGTGAAGGCACTCACGTCACCTCACCGACTCACTTGTCCCCCCGCGCTGCGTCGCGTTGGGCGAGAGGCCTCTCACCTCTCAGGGACACTGCCAGCTTGCGGCGGGTATCCCATCCCGCCTACCTGGCGCACTCCACGGACCAGACGTGATTCGGATAGCGGGCGATGATCTCCCGGGCAGCGGCGGGAGTGGCTTTGGCTTTCGCCGCGGCCGGCGCGGTCCTGGGCTTGGGTTGCAGCAGCACGTTCCGCACCGTCGAGGCGGCCACGAACACGCCCAGCAGCCAGAGGATGTTGGCGACCCGGTTCCGTCCGACGTACGGGTTCTCCTCGAAGATCTCCCAGATCAGCTCCGCGATCTCCCTGGGAGTCTTGTTGACGGGCTCGGCGGCCGGTCGGCGACCTCCCGCCTTGCCCTGCTGGAAGGCCTTCAGCCAGCGGTGAACGCTGGAGCGCGCCACACCAAAGGTCTCCTTGACCCTCCGCTTCGGAATCTGGTAGTACTCGATGAGCCAGAGCAGGCGCAGGCGATCCAGCAGCGGATAGGGCCGTCGCGGTCTTTCCTCTCCCCGCCGCCTCTCCAGCACCTCCAGGCGCGCATCCCGGAACGCCACCGCGTCCTCCAGCCTCATGACGCGTGCCTCCAGCTGCGCCACCCGTCCCGCCTCCCCGCGGGCGCAGGCCCGTTCCGGGCTGAGAGCTCTGGTGCGGGCCGCCCACCGGGCGCTCACTACCATAGCCCGGACAATCAAAGACACCGATGCTTCGTAGATCTCCATCGTGCTGACTCCCAAGAAGAGGGAACGGCGCCCGAAGGCGCCGCTCACAGGTCCCAGATCATACTGGAGGGAAGTCAGCCAAGACAAGCCCACAGCCCGCTCAGCACGGTCCTACGGGCCCCCGACACCCGCAGTTGCTGTCTTCTCTGCGCTCCTGGCCGCCACCAGCGCGCTGACCATGGCCCTCAGCGGCCTCTTGGGGCGCGGGTTGGGGAGGGTGCGATCCATCGCCCATCGGTGGGAGAACCCGCGCCGGCCGCTACCCATAACTATGCCGCCCCTCATATCAGGGGGTTCCCGGCCGGGTTTCTAGCCCGGCGGCCGACATCTTCTACAGCGGTTCCCCCGGCGGGCAAGGGATGACGGCATCGCGGTTCCCGAAACGGGCAACTCGCGGTTCTCCTAGCTCCGCGCCCCACGGGAGGGAGTATGGGATTCCCGGGAGCAGATCGAAACAGTTATCCGCCAGACAGGCCTCACCGTCAACATCGAGACAGACTGCCCAGGCGAATGCATCAGCCAGCAGCGTCAGTTGCCCCTTGTCCCGAGTGAGAGAGATCCTGGGGATCCGCCACTCGAGATCCTTGAAGCGCTCGAGGAAGAGCCGATGCTGGGCGACGGTTTCTTCCTCACGCCCGAGTCGGGCGAAGGCGCCCGCCTTCCTCGTGCCGAGTTCCTGCCACTGGGATCGGCTGAACCGCGCGATGGGTGTCGCTGCATTCGCCGGCAACGTAGCCGATGTGCGTAAGTCGAGCGGCCGACCCCCGGCAAGCAGGAAGAGACCGTAGCGCAACTCCCCCGTCCAGTCGCGAGGGGAGTCATTCACTCCGTAGGTTGTCACAGCCTCTCCCTCCGCAGCAACCACCACGGTGATTGGCGCGAAAGCCCGTCGCACCGGGTGGTAGGCCAGCTTCCTGCGCAGATAATAGTCAACGATCGTCCAGCCGTGGGTGACCGGCCAGGAATCATTGTACATCCAGAAGATCGCAGAGGCGCTGCTGAACATGCGGCGGCGGTAGTTGGCGATATACTCCTGGAGGCCCTCCGCTTGAAGTAGCGCGCTTATGAAAGCATACTCCTCCCAATCCAGGGAGAGCGGATCATGACCAGTCCAGAGCTCGACTGTCGCATAGGCCCGTCCCAGTTCCCCCGGCCGAGCACCGTGGCAGGCAAGCGGGTTGTCGTGGTGGTCCCAACTGGGAGAACGGAGGTATCTCTCATTGTCAGGTAAGAACTGGCGCAGCGTGGCCGGGGAGGAAGCCCCGAGTACACCGCCTTCATTAGGGAAGCGGTCCACGAAGCTGCGGTATTGCCACCAGTCGGCGCCTCCCGGAGTGAAGATGGATACCCCCCAGGGGTGCTGGTCGCCGACCATGGGATCGTTCGGAGGCTGATTGTCGGGCGAGCAAGGCGAGCTGATCCAGTGGATCTTTGAAGGATCCTCCGTGCGGACGATTCGCGGAATGTCCCGATGAAACATGGCGTAGTGGGGATGCGTGGGAGCTCGGTCACCATATCCCCAGTCCCAATCGCCCCACTCGATCTCATTGTTACCACACCAGACCACAAGGGATGGATGATGGGCCAGCTCTCTCACGATCCAGGTGACCTCCCGGCGCACCTCGGCGGCGAATTCAGGGTCATCCCCGGGATACTTGGCGCAGGCGAAGATGAAGTCATGCCAGATCAGCACTCCCGCCTCGTCACAGGCCTCGCATAGGGCGTGATCCGCGTATAGGCCCCCGCCCCAGACGCGCAGGAGGTTGAAGTTGGCCTGCACCGCGAGGTCCACCAGTGCTCGATAACGCGCTGTGTCCACAGTGCTGTAAAGCAAGTCAGGTGGAACCCAGTTCCCCCCTTTGCAGAAGATGGGGCGATTGTTGATCTTGAGGATGCAGTAGCGTCCCTTCTCAGGATGGGACGACTGGTCAATTTCGACGCGGCGGATGCCGGTCTTCCTGGTGACCGTGGTTATCTCTCCGCCGGCCTCGAGACTGACTTCCACGCTGTAGCGATGCTGCTCGCCATGACCGACAGGCCACCAGAAGCGGGGACTTTGAATATCGAGGTGGAGCTCAGGACGGCTCTCTCCCGACCCAATGGTGAGTGGCAGAGTCGCTTCCTGGCCGGTCTCCATTATTCTCGCGCGGAGCAGGCCGCTGACGTGTGCACCGGCTATTCCCTCGATAGTAGCGCGAACATGTATGGTCGCGCGAGCCAGGTCTTCGCTGGACAAGGCGAAGATCGTTACCTGCCCCAACCGGGGGCCGGGATGCCATTCCAGGCAAACATCCCCTAAGATGCCGACATTCATCAGACGTGGGTTCCAGTCCCAGCCGGCCTGGTACTGAGGCTTGCGCTGCCAGTGGCGCTTTGTTAGCAGATCAGTCGGCCCGGTCACATATCCTGCGGCCGGTTTGTCGGCCACCGCATGTAAGCCAGCGCTGACCCTGACCACCAGCAGATTGTCCCCTTCGCGCAGCTTGCCTGTGACATCGAACCGAGCCGGACGGAAGGCATTGGCATGGCTTCCGACCATCTGCCCATTCAGGAACACCGTGGCATCCATCTCCAGGCGTTCAAAGACCAGAACCGCTTTCTGACCGGACGCCTCAGGCGGTGCAGTGAAAGTGCGCCGATAGACCCAGAACTGCTCCTCCACCCAGCGCGCCCTCAGGGAATTCAGGCCAAGGTTTGGATCCTCGATCAGCCCCGCCTCCGTCAGTGCTCTGTGGACCGGACCCGGCACGCTTGCTTCCAGCAAGCGACGACCTCGGAGCTCCGGCCCCTCGAAGTGCTCCGGCTCAAGCAGAAAGTGGCCTTCTGCATACGTCAATCCCCAAACGCCGTTCAATGAGAGCGAATTGCTCATGGTTCATCCTTCCCTCTGTCGGATGACTTCGCCCGTCCGTGCCGACTCGTAGGCGCCAAAGACCAGCCGCATCGTCGCCAAGTTGTCCTCGCCCAAGGTCTCCGCCGGGAGTCCCGCGCGGAGGGCCTCCAGAAGATGCGCGTTGCAGGGCACAATGCTCGCTTGCACTATTTCATACTGCGAATCCATCCAAGGATACCGCGGCGGTACGTAGCGCCTGGCATGCGTGCCTTCTTCTGTAGTGACATGGACCCATCCGTCCTGGCCGAGCGACACCGACCCCTTCTCACACTCGATGAGGGCATAGGTCTCCGGATAACGTTCATACTCGAGTCGGCTGGCGTAGCTCATCTCACAGGTCACGGTGACGCCCTCCCCCATTTCCATCATCACGGTCGCGACGTCTTCGCCCAAGATCTCTGGATTCACCCGGCGTGTCTGACAGCAAAGGCTTCGTGCCTCGCCGAACAGGAAGCGGGCGACATCGAGGATATGGCTGCCGATGTCCGCGATTATGAACCGAGGCGTCTGACGCAAGAAGGGCTGATTGTTGAACACCGGAAAGCTCGTCGAGAAGGTGATCCGCCCACGGAACGGGCGCCCAATGGCGCCTGCCTGCACGGTGCGCTTGAGTGCACGTATGGGCTGCTGCCAGCGCCAGTTTTCGTGGACGGCAAAGAAGATTCCCGCCTCTCGGCATGTCTGCACCATCGCTTCCGCCGTGGCAAGGTCTGGCGCCATCGGCTTTTGGCAGATGACGGGTACCCGATGGCGGGCCGCTAGCTCGACGAATTGGCTATGCGTATCGACGTCAGTGATGATGTCCACGAAGTCAAGTTGCTCGTTGGCGAGCAGGGCCTCCGCGTCGTCATAGACTGCGCCTGCTCCGAACCGGAGCGCAGTCGCTTCAGCCTTCTGTCGAGTGCGGTTGTACACAGCCACGAGTTCGACGCCGCCGACCTCCTGCCAGGCAGCGATCTGGAATTGGGACCAGAACCCACATCCGAGAACGGCATACCGCAGAGGTCTCACTACACTCACTCCTTCAGGTTGAAAACAGCGGCCGCGCTGCGCCCGAGTACCCAACTCAGATCCTCTTCGGTGAGGCCGGCGCTGCGGAACTTGGTGAGTTCAGTGGCGGCATTGTCGGCATGATCCGACCCGAACAGGATGCGGTGGGCTCCCAGTTCGCGGACCCATCTGCGGACGATGTAACCGCCCACCCAACTCGGTTCCAGGTAGACGTTCTCATGCTGTGTCGCGAGCAGAGCCGCTTCTCCTGCCAGCATCATCCCTCCGGCGTGGGCGACAACCAACTGCAGTCCAGGGAACTGCTCAGCGATGGGTTCCAGCAACGACGGTGCAGCCCAGGGGATGCCGGCGCCAGTGTGGACGATGGCGGGTAATCGCAGGTCGTTCGCCAGCTGGAAGGCACGGCGTCCGTGTCGGCCAAGTGGGTGTACTGCATGAGCGAAAGGGTGGATCTTGATGCCGATGAAACCCAGCTGCTCGACACAGCGAAGCATCTCCTGTGTGTATTCCTGTTCCGGTAGATGAGGATTCGGATTGGCGATGCCGCGGAATCGGGTCGGATACCGGGCAACAAGAGCCGCGATGGCATCGTGCTGGCGTTGGGCGCCTATGAGGTCGTGGACTATCGCTGGCTGCACCAATGTGACGTCGATTCGGTTTTGCTCCTGGCTAGCCAGCAGGATATCCTCCGTGAAGTCTTCATCGAAGACTTCATCAAACCCGAGATGGGCATGGGCATCCACGATCATATCCGCTGCTCCGGATGAAGCATCTCCTTGATCACCGCCGTCACCTGGTCGGGTTCAAAGACACGTCGCCAGTCGGAGCGGACCACCCGCTCGGTTCCCCATCGGATGGCGATGTTTGCGGCATCCGAGAATGGTGAGGAGATGGCGCCAAAGACGATCGCCAGTGCTATCTGCACATGCCCGAGCATGAACGCGGTGGCGGCTTCCCGCGGCACCCCGGCCTTAACCGCTTCCTCGAGCGCGTCTCGCATCAGCACAGCGGCCGAGGCTGCCACAACCTCTGCCATGGTGGGCTCGAGAAACGCCATCTGAGCCACAGAGATGCGGTGAGCGGTCTTCACCGGCGCGAAGATTGCTCGGCACAGCGCCTCTGCCTTGGCGAACACGTCCTCGGGGCCCTGCATGAGTGCGATCACGATATCCTGGAGTGCCGCACTGCCGCCGAAGAAGTCACGGCGTGCCTCGTCCGTGGGCTGCTCGCCAAACAGCGGTGGATGACAGGGATGACAGACCACGTAGTTGAGATCGTCACGTAGGTAGACATCTCCAGCCGCCGCGGCGGCTGGGTCCAGCAGGATCGCCACCGCGCCTGCCGGGGCATGTGGAAGCACTGCCTCAGTCGCCACACGCATGCCCGCGTCCGGTACTGCCAGTACGACGAAGTCGGCTCGCGCAACGGCCTGCTCCGATGGGAGGGGCTCTATGCCCCGTTCCCGCAGTCGCGCCAGGCCGGTCTCGCCTTGCTCGGAGCAGAACAGCTCGTACTCCCCTCGATGCGGAAGGTTGGCTATGATCCGGCTGCCCATCTTGCCGCCTGCACCGATGACGGCCACTCGTTCCGATGGCATATCGATTCCCTCCTCCTGCGTATATCAGTCGGGGATAAGACCGCGCAAGTAGCGAATGCTCTGCTCCGCCCACAGCGCTTCCTTCGCAATTGTCTCGGCGATATTCCGCGCGGGGGGCGTCCAGAGCTCGAGGATGACATTCGGGTCGCTGCCGGCATTCCGAAGCTGCGCCAGAAGCCAAGGCACATCCAGCCGTCCTTGACCCGCCGGCCGGCCCTCGATAACAAAGCCCATCTGGTGGTGCAACCGTGCGATCGCGAAGTCCTTGAGATGCAGGTTCACTGTGAACGGAGCGAGCTCCTGCACCACCATCGCCGGTCCTTCCAGTGCGCCGAACGAGTTCGCTGTGTCCAGACAGATGCCGACGTGCGGACTGGCGAGCGTGGTTATGATGTCAATGAATTCGCGTGCAGTGAAGCGATCGTGGTTCTCGATGCTGATGATTACGTTGGCTCGCTCGAAGCTGGGTAGCACTGCATCTAACAGCGACATGACCTCTCTTTTGCTGGGCTTGTGCTCGACGGTGTCAGTCACGACGCGAAGGATTCGCGAACCCATCAGGTGCGCCACTCGCAGATAGGCCAGAAGGTGCTCTGTGGCCACGGCTCGAGTGCCAACCTCAAGCTGCAGACCCAACACCTGCGCCCGCGTGGCCAGACGTTCTCTTTCGGGCTCCGGGAGGTGTATCAGCGGGATGTTATCCGCGATCTGCACCACACCTACGCCGAGCGCAACTGCCCGCTGGAGAAGACCCTCGACCCCCAGCGGCGTAGCCGGTGCGCATCCCGGCACACCGACCGCCCAGGTGTAGGTATAGGAGCTGATTCCCAACCTCATGCGGCGCCGCCTTCTCGCTATGTACTGTGAGGAAGCTCTGGAGTGAACCCCATCGACTGGACAGCTTAGGGGGTCAAGATAAGTACCCCATGATGGGTTGTTTCCTCACCCCGGAGGAAGTCGCCCGGGAGCTGAAGCGGCTACGGGAGGAGCAGGCCCAGCTCCTCGCACAGTACCCGCGCAACAGGATCCAGCTGTTCTGGCTGGAGCACGGCCCCCTGGTGATCGGCCTTAGCATTCTGGTTGTGGCTGCCACTCTGATTGTCACGGCGTTTTGTTAGCTCCCGTTCCTCTGTCGACATGGATGAGGTCAACTGCCTCATCCCAAGTGTGGGTCACCCCGCCGCCTGACACTCCATCGCATGACATCGCCGCCGAAAGCGCTGCTGATCAGCGCCCCAGATGTCCGCGATCGCCGCGCCGAAGTCGCCTGCGATGCGCTCCCAGTCGCGGCGGTTAGCGGCGCATGAGGCGTCGCGCAGTTTCTGAGGGACACCATCGGCTCCGGTCAGTGCCCCGCATAGCCCGCATGCCATGCTCGCGATCGAATCGCAGTCCCGCCCATAGTAGACAGCCGCCTTCAGGGTGGAAAGGAAATCGCACTGCCCGTATTTCAGTGCGGCGAGCGCAACAGGCACCTCCTCGATCGCCAGGCGGGGATCGTGGTAGGAGCCGATGACCGTTGCCGGATCGGCCTCCAACGCGCTCGCTCTCGAAGCGGCATCATAGGGGAGCACAGCCTCTCGGACGCGGGCAATCCAGTCCGCCAACTCGTCAGCCGGATCAGTGGCATGCAACGCCGCACTGACTGCTGCCTTGGTGCCGTCGCGTGCTGTCCTCAGGGCGGCGGCCTCCGCGTCTGCCACCGTCGCGCCAGCCCCCAACGCGGCCGCGTAGCCAGCTGCGAGCACGGCCGCACCCTCCACAGCATATGAGTGGCTTTCCGCCATCCCCAGAGCCACGGCTTCCTGATAGGCCGCGCGCGGGTCCCCCGCGTTCACTGCGCCCACTGGCATGATGTACATGGCGATGGCGCAGTTGAGGCTATTGCCGATCCCAGCCGTGCGCGGCTCTGCGCCCATGTCATGAAGCCGTATCTGAGTGTACCGCTCGATGACGTTGAGGCGGTCGATGATTGGTGTGTCCCGCTGCAACTCGGGGACCCACGTCACGGTCTCTGTCATCTCCGGAAGCAAGTAGTCCCGGAAGTCGAAGGCATCCAGGTGATCCCGCTTCTGCCGGTAGGCGCGGATCAATGCCTCCGTCATAAGCGTGTCATCGGTGATCCGGCCCCACCCCTTCTGCAAATGGTCCCACGGCGACTCGGGTTCGCAGTCCTGGATTCCCCTCTCTCGCCCGGGCAGGAACTGGGTGAAGTCCCACCCACTGCACTCCTCCAGGAGTCTTGCGGAGTCCCAGCCCTCAACCGGGCCGCCCATCCCATCGCCGATTGCCACACCGAAGACAGCGCCTGTCAGTTTCTCCTCGAACGCCATCGCCGTGAACCCTCCGGTCTTCTTCTTCGCTTCAAGCCACTAGGCAAAGTTTGACACAAGCCCGCGTTACCCGCTCCATCAATTTGCTTCGTCGGAGCGGATTAGCCCCACCGCTGCGTCCGCCAGCATGTCCCCGGCTTCGGGCGCGAGCGCGGCGCTCTCAGTGAAGGTCGTCTCGTAGCCCCCACGGAGGAATACCTCTCTATGAGGCACGTAGCACACCCTGCCGTTGGCACAGCTGACTACCAGCGCGTGTCGCGGATGGGACTCCGCTTTGATGCGCAGGCCAAGCTGGACGAAGTACTCCGCCGGAATCGCGGCGTAGTCCCAACCACCCAGCGACAGGACTGACCTCCCCCCATAAGAGATACCATTCACAATGTTAGTCCCGTATGCGCGGCCGGCACCTGAGTGCTGGGCGGCCACGGGGCAAAGGCCTCAGGCGCCGGGGGCCGGTAGTCCAGCGAACTCTGCGGCCGCGCGGTATTATAGTGCTTCTTGAACCGATCCGCCAGTACCCGCGTCTCCAGCACGGTATCGAACTGCTCCAGGTTCAGGAACTCATCCCGCACCTTGCCGTTGAACGACTCCCCGTATCCGTTCTCCCAGGGGCTGCCCGGCTCGATGTAGAGCGTGCCTACGCCCAGCTTCCCCAGCCAGGTCCGCACCGCGGTGGCGGTGAACTCCCCTCCGTTGTCCGAACGCAGGTAGGCGGGCACACCCCGATCCACGAACAGCTGGGTCAGTCGGTCCATCACCTCGTCGCTGCTCATCTTGCGCCCCACGTCGATCGCCAGGCACTCCCGGCTGTACTCGTCGATTATGTTGAGAAACTTCAACGCCCGCCCATCGCTGGTCCGATCCGCCATGAAGTCGTAGCTCCACACGTGGTCCACGTAACCCGGCCGCAGCCGGATACAGGAGCCGTCGTTCAGCCACAGCCGCTTGCGCTTGGGCTGCTTTTGCGGCACCTTCAAGCCTTCCAGACGCCACAGCCGCTCCACCCGCTTGTGGTTCACCCGAAAGCCTTCCCACCGCAGCATCGCCGTCACTCGCCGGTAGCCATAGCGGCCGTACTCGGTCGCCAGCGCCACCATCCGGCGCACCAGCATGGGCTCGTCGCTGGGCACATGGCGACTTCGCCGCTGCACCGAGCGCGGCTGTCCCAGCACCCTGCAGGCCTGCCGTTCCGACACCCGCTCCCGGCCCAAGGCGTCTCGCACATACTCTACTGCTGCCCGGCGTTTCGCCGGGCTCAGAAGTTTCCCGAGGCCGCTTCCTTGAGAATGGCATTATCCAACGACAGATCCGCCACCAGCTTCTTCAACCGGGCGTTCTCCGTCTCCAGCGCCTTCAGCCGCTTCGCCTGATCCAGCCGCAGCCCACCGAACTCAGTGCGCCAGCGATAGTAGCTCTGCTCCGTCACCCCGATCTTATTGCACACCTGGGGCACCGTCGACCCCTGGCCCAGCTCCACCTCCGCCTGCCGTAGCTTGTGGATGATCTGTTCCGGCGTGTGTCGCTTCCCGTTCATCTGCCTTGCTCCTCCAGATTCCGTTCACCTGGACCCGTTCTTGGGGGCAAGGTCACAAGACCGGTGTCGGAGGCCAGTCTCGATGCGCTGCCAGCGATGTCGTACTCCGCGATGCAACGGGCTACGGCCTCGGCTACCGCGCGCTGCGCTTCTGTCTCGCTCTCGCCTCGACGTAGTGCCGCTTCATAGGGCTGGCGCACGGCCGTGCCAACGTTGACCTTGGTCATACTGTAAGCGGCGGCCTGGCGCACGCAGTCGAGATCAATGCCGGTGCCTCCATGAAGCACGAAGGGGATCTTGGCACACTCAGATAGCCGCTGGATATGGTCGAGGTCCAGTCGCGTCCCAACCTTCTCCTCATCCCTCGCCACGCCCGCGACAGCCCCGTGGATATTGCCTGCTGCTACTGAGAGCCAGTCTACACCCGTCTCTCTCACGAAGCGCTCTACATCACCCGGGTCGGTGAAGCCATATCCTGCGGCCATGATCTCCTCATGGGGAGGCAAAGGGGAATGCTCGTGGCCTAGCACCGCTCCGAGTTCCCCTTCCACCGCGACTGCAGGATGCGCCATTCCGACGACCGTCTTGGTCGCCGCGATATTCTCAGCAAGTGGCAGCCGCGACCCATCCAGCATGACCGAGTCATAGCCGAGTGCGAGTGCGAGCTGAATACGCGTCTGCCAATCGGTCCTCTGGCCCCGTTCATCAATGACGCACACGTGGTCCTGGTGCAGCCGAACGACCCGCCGTTCAGCACAGCGCTCAAACGCTGTCGCTACAGCCTGGTAGCTCTCCGCCCCAAAGTACTCGATGTCTGGCTGTGAGACCTCAACGAGCGCGAACGTGTCGTGCTCCCTGAGGGTCTGGACGATGGGGGCCATCATCGGGAGATAGGCGATGTTGAACGCCGGTACCAGAATACGGCGTCGGCAGGCCCTTGCCATGATCTCCGCGACGCTCATCGTGCTCAGGATGTGCCGTTGCGTGCTCACTGTTCCTACCAGGTCAGATCCTCAGGAGAGCGGCCCGCGTCGCAGGGGGGCTAGCGCTGGGTACAGCTCGCGCTACAGTTCCATCTGACACGCGTAGGCCACTGCCAACCGAAACTGCATCGCGTAAGGCTCCCTCGCCTCCGCGATGGTCCCCTCTGGACTCATCGAAGACGATGGCCTTACATCCGCTCGAACCTATGTCCAATCCCAGGAGGCTCACACCTTTGGCCGCGTCAGCACTGTTACGGGTTCTTGAGTGCTCTCTCTGCTGCAAGTCACGCGCTGCGATCCAGCCGTAGTAGCATGCCTCCATGAGGAGCTACTTCCAAGTCGATCCTGCCTTCGAAAGCGCCTATCGCACGTCACTGCCACATGTCTCGTACGGAAACACGGCCGGACAGGCCTATCTCGTTCAGGTCCACTCCCACCAGCTGCGGCTTCTCTCCCCGGTTGAACAACGCCAGGTAGATCGCATCGCCGTCGGCATGCTGGGCAACCCAGGCGGCCTCGCTCCGCCTCTGTATGCAGCGGCCGGTTGCCGCGACTGCGTTGGTTCACCGCGAGCACTTCGGGATTGGTCAGCAGCGAATAGGTGGAATCGTCCAGGTCCACCACACTGCCGCCGAGCATCAACGGGGACCGGAAGATGCTCCATAGCGTCAGCAGCGTCGTCTGCTCGGCAGGAGTGAGTCTAGTCGGGCGCTCCTTGCCGATGGCATCGTTCCGCCCGATCCGCCCGATGGGGAGCATGTCGGCGTCGGGATAGCACCCTTCCACTATCTTCGGCGCGTAGCTGGCGGCTAGTTCGAGCATGTCGTTCACGTCGCACCAGGGTGTCTCGGGGTCGCGCCACTGGTCCCACACGTCCTGGGAGATGCGATACATGCGCGCCCGTGGGTGACTCAGCGGAGTAGGCGCGTTGATGCCAACGATACTCAGTGTCATCGGTCGCCCGCATTTGTCAACAGCGCAAACGAGAGCGTCAATCTCCTCCTGCCTGGTCATGTCATCGGCCTTGACGAAGTCAACCTCCCAGGCCGCGTAGAGTTCGAGCAACGAATCGTAGTAGGCCTGTCCTCCCGGGCAGTTCATGTTGATGCCGTAGTCGTTGCTATTCCAGCCACAGACACTGCCGAGGTCTGCAACCTGGTCGGTAGTGAAGGCGGTACCCTTAACCGGTTCGCGTAGCTCCACCGCCCGCCGCGGTACACCCCGCATGATATGGATGCCGAACTTGAGGCCCCTTGAGTGGATAAAGTCGGCGAGTGGTCGGAAACCGGCGCCGTCTGCTGCAGAGGGGAACCTGTTGGGAGCCGGCTGGTAGCGACCAAACCTGTCCCTCACTCCGCCGTCTGTGAGTCCCTCCCCGAGGCCTCGGGAAGGCTGGTACCAGTTGATGTCTATGACAACATGATCCCAGCCATAGGGGAGCAGCCGCTGTGCCAGACAGTCGGCGTTTGCTCTTACCTCAGCCTCGGTAATGAGCGAGCCGTAGCAGTCCCACGTGTTCCACCCCATCGGAGGGCTGCCCTGACCCCCTGACTGTCCTTCAGTATGCACGTTCGTGCCTCCCTATCCCCCATACGCTCCACACGCCCTTCGTGCCGCGCGCCATTGGTCAGTGCAATCTGCCGGAACGAGTGCGTGCACGCCCAACTCAGTAGTGCGTTGCTGTCACATAGAACCGGTAGAGATCTCCCCGGTAGAGCGACTCCTCAATCTCGAGGATGGCGTCGCGGCCCACGAACACGACACCCTCGACGCGGATGCTCGGCACAGATTCCTCCAGACCGAGAAGCGCGCGGTCGTCCTCCTCGATGGAAGTCGGCATTAGCATCTGGTCGATACGCGTCAATCGAAGCCCATACTGGTTCTCATAGATGTCCAGGAGGGATCCAGAGAGGTCGGCCTTGTCGAGGCCGGGGCACAGATGCATCGAAACGTACCGGTTCTCGAGTGCCATCGGCACCGCGTCTGCCAGACGTAACCGACGCACCTCGTACATCGGGCCCGGCAGGACGTACTCGCCAGTCGGGAGCTGTAACGCACGCGAGCCGCGCTTCACTCGGATCGCAAGTACCTTCGCGGATGGCACGCGACCGGACTCGACCATGTTTCGCGTGAAGCTCAACATGCGGTTCAGGGGACGGCCTACCGTCTGCTGCCGGACGAACGTGCCGCGGCCTCGGATACGCGTGGCCCAGCCGGCACGTTCCAACTCCTGCAGTGCCTTGCGCGCCGTAGTTGTGCTGACGCCGAATTCTCCCATGAGCTCCTTCTGAGAAGGGACCTGGGATCCAAGCGGCAGCCGACCTCTGCGAATCTCTGAGATGATCCGCTCTACAATCAGTCCATACTTAGGAACTGGTGCTGTCGTGTCTGTCACGGCCTAACGTCCTCCTAGCGCGCCAAACAATGCGCCCATAGTAACAGCATTGAGTACCGAATGTCAACCCCTGCATAGTTCATGGTTTCCCGTTTTCCGGTGGTCGAATACGGGAGATCCGCTCGATTTGCAGCATTTTGGAGGCAATCCCAAAGCGCGTAACGGCACCAAACGCCATAGAAAGCCACTAGGACGCATTCTGATAGAATCCCAGCGAATGCCGCTTGGAGCTTTGTAGGCTTGCCGGCGACTCCTGAGCCTTCCACTGTATGCGACCATTCGAGTGCACCCAGCGGCGCCGTTCCCTTTGGGGAGAATGCAGGAAGCCAAAACTTAGCGCGCACAGCCCTTGACGCAATGTCGGGCATGTGGTATCCTTGTCCGACGCTGATGGGTCGTCTGAGCCGCGCCAATCGAGACGTTACAGGGAGGTGGTGCCACTGCCGAAGCAGTTGTGCGTCACGATGGACAGGGTGATCGCGACCGCTGTGTATTGGCCTCGCGTCACTCGTCGTGCCGACGTTCAGGACAAGGAGGCAGCTAGTGATGAGACGGAGATATGGATTCACCTTGATTGAACTGCTAGTCGTGATCGCCATCATCGGGATCCTAGCAGCGATGGTCTTTCCTGTATTTGCGCGTGCGAGAGAGTCAGCGCGCAAGGCGGTGTGCCTCTCCAATGTGAAGAACATCGCCCTCGCCGTTCAGATGTACCTGGCGGACAACAACGACACCTTGCCGCCAAAAGAGAGCAACCCGGAAGTGATCGACTTTTTCGCGGCAACTACTGGCTGTTTGTGTAACGGAGAATGGACAAACTGCATAGAGGGCCCCACCTTCTCGAACCCGTATTTGCGGTGGCCGGTGGTCTTTGACGAGTACGTGAAGAACCGCGATGTATGGCGGTGTCCCAGCGCGAAATGGGAGAGCGGCCCGGGCAATATCAACCCGGACCCCAACTGGTTCCGCTCCTTCTCCGCCGCGCCGCTAGACTCCTGGTTAGGCACCTTCAGGGAGCCGGGAGGCTGCCCCTTGGGCGGCGCCTGGTGGCCGAACGGCTGGGGCGGGGATGTCACGGACTCGTTCGTGCAGGGGCCGGTCTACAGCGTGTGGGCAAACCACGTCAGCAAAGGCTCTAAGGCCTTCGGCATGAGCATCGGATGCAATGGGGGCTGGACTAGCCCGGAATTTCCCGGGCACAACTTCGGCTTGAAGATGGTGTCAGTGCAAGAACCCACCTCCTTCGTCATCGTCAGCGATCAGAGCAATGGCGCTACCCAAGACTACAAGACCCTCCCGACAGCGGCCTATCCGGATATCTGCAGGCTAGCCGCTAGTTGGTGTTGCAGCTTTGACTGGGAGCTGGCGCAGGAGGAGGACCCGTACTTCTATCTGTACGCACCCAACAATGGCGCGTTCTTGACCAACCCAGACCTGCGGAAGCCCTACGCGCGGCACTTTGGCGGCGTGAACATAGGATTCCTCGACGGACATGCTGCCTGGTGGAATTCCGAGAGGTTGATCGCCGAGTTCTTTGAACGGGTCAAGGCTGGCGAAAAGAAACCGATGGGACTCTGCGCGCCGGGGCCCTATTCGGTCCTTGGCGCGTATGGAAGTGCTCGACATTGTGATGAGGACTGTCCGGTGCTCTTCTAGTCAGGCTAGGGGGGCCTAACGAGCGTGTGACTGCGGCGGAGCGCCGACCTCGGCGCTCCGCCGCGCAGGTGCTGTACTCGTATTCTGCGAATCACCTGTTCCGGGCGCGGGTCATCTCTCTGCACTGATCGCCCGTTGCCCCAAGGACGACATGGGCTCTACTGTGCCGACAAAGGACTCCTCCGCGGCAGCCCCTGAGCCGACACGCGATGCCCGAAGAGGCGTCACCTGGCGCGCCGCGCTAATCTCACTCGTCGTTGTCGCCATCACCGCTCCTGCTATCTTCTACGGCGAGGTCGTGTGGTTCAGGGCGACCCCCCACTTCTGGGCGGGCGGGTGGTCGAGCGGCGTGCCGGCGCCCTGGCCGCTGACGGTGCTGTTCCTACTGACAGCGCTCACGAGCATCCCGGCCGTCCGGCGACTGCGGTTGACCCGGCCGGAACTGCTGACGGTCTACTCAGTCATCCTCGTCGTGACGCCCTTGTTCGGCATGCATGTGCTCTTCTACTTGCTGCCGAAGGTCCCGAGCTACCGCTACTATAGTCTCACGCAGCCGCTTTGGGAATCAACGTTCCTCCACCTGATCCCCGAGTGGTGGGGCCCCACTTCGTACGCGGCTGCCACAGACTTCTACCTGGGCGGGGTCGCCGTGCCGTGGTCGGAATGGGCGTTGCCGCTGGCGGCCTGGTCGTCCGTCATGTTGTGCCTCTACCTGGCGAACGTCTGCCTTCTCGTCCTCGTGCAGAAGCAGTGGATCCAGAACGAGCGGCTGACGTTCCCGCTGGCGCAGATACCGCTGGAGACCGTTGGCGAAGTGCCCGGCGGAGGTCAGGCCGCGCGCCTGCCAGTCAGCAGGCCCTTCTGGGCGGGGCTGGCTGTCGCCGCAGTCATCGCCTTCCTCAGCCAGCTATCACAGAGAATGCCTGCTATGCCTTCGCTGCCCATGGAAGTCACGGTGATGGGCGCGCAGTACGTGGGGCCGCGGGCCGCCCTCGGGGACGTTCAGCTATGGCTCCACCCCTGGCTGATCTCGCTCGCCTACATTCTCCCGAGGGATCTCTTGTTCTCCGTCTGGTTCCTGTGGCTGGTGCGGATCGGGCTGTGCGCTCTGGCGATCACGTACGGGCACTCGCCCATGGCAGCCGACTCGTGGTGGTCCTCTGGTTTCCCGGCCCCGTTGAACCAGGCCACGGGGGCGGTGGTGGCACTGTCCGTCTGGGCGTTGTGGATCGCCCGTAGGCACCTGGCCAGAGCGCTGCGCATCGCCTTCAGCCGAGGCCCCGCGAGAGGCAACCTCGATGAGCCCTTGCCGTATCGCTTTGCCATCATCGGCTTCGTGATCTCCGTCTCCTGGCTGGTCGCCTTCCTCATCCTCTCGGGGAACCGACCCATCTTCGCGCTGGCCTACATCACGCTCCTGCTCGGGTTATACCTGGCCTATGCGCGACTGCAAGCGGAGGGCGCCTTCGACCCATTCTTCTGGTGGTTCAACGATGTGTGCGCCATCGTGGTGGGCATGCGCAATGTGCGGCCGACGGAGGTCCTCACCCTCTACATGATGAACTGGGTCGGGGCTCCCCATCCCAGCCGGATCTTCAGCGCCTGCTCGCTCAACACGCTGACGTCCTTCAAGATCGCGGATGCGAGCGGCACGCACAAGCGGCCACTCATGTACCTGCTCTTCGCCGTGCTCCCCGTCGCGCTGGCCGTGGGCATATATGTCACTTTGACCGTGCTGTATGGCCGCGGTTTCCTCATGACCGCGGCCGCCAAGGGCAACTACTTCGTGCCCTGGGCGCTCAGGGACGATGGCTTCACGCTCGTCCACGACATCATGAGCGGGGCGAATCGGGACGTAGCGGGTGTGCTAGGCATGGTGGGAGGGTTGATGGTCACTATCTTCTTTGGCATCATGCGTCTGCGCTTCCTCTGGTGGCCACTTCACCCCATCGGCTACTTGCTCTCCAACAGCGTCCCCCAGGCCGTGGGGACGTTCCCGTTCCTCATCGCGTGGACTCTCAAGACGCTGGTAACCCGGTATGGGGGCCTGCGCCTGTACCGCCAGACGATACCACTCGCCATTGGCTTGATCGTCGGGGATCTGCTGAACAGCTCGCTCTGGAACATCATTGGGCTCGTCACCAGGGGACAGTTCTAGTGACCGAGGCCCAGAGCCGGAGTGCCGCTGGCGTCGCTCAACACCAGTAATGAGGAGGCGAGAGATGGCTGTGGGTGAGATCATCAACTACGAAGAGCAAGTCTATGCGGGCGTTGTCGGGAAAGTAATAGGTGTCTACATGGGGCGCCCGTTTGAGGGATGGCGCAAGGACGACCTGGTCGCGCATTGGGGCCTGGTGGACCGGTACGTCGCGGAAGACCGGGGGCTTCCGCTCGTCGTCACCGATGACGACATCACCGGGACCTTCACTTTCGTTCGCGCCCTGGAGGACAGTGGTTCCTATGCCGACACCCCGGAGGACTTCTTCGGCAAGACCTGGCTGAACTACCTCATCGAAGGGAAGACGATCCTCTGGTGGGGCGGGTTGGGCGTGTCCACCGAGCACACCGCCTACCTGCGCCTGAAGCACGGCGTGCCTTCGCCTCGCAGCGGGAGCATCGCTCTCAACGGCCCCGTCGTCGCCCAGCAGATCGGCGCGCAGATCTTCATTGACGCCTTCGGCCTGGTCGCCCCCGGCGAGCCGGAGCTGGCGGCTCGGCTGGCCGAGCGCGCCGCGCGCGTCTCACACGACGGGGAGGCGGTAAACGGCGCCAAGGTGGTGGCCGCCATGGTGTCGGGGGGCTTCGTCGAGAAGGACATGGCGAAGCTCCTCGACCTCGGCATCAGCGTCATCCCGGAAGACAGTTGCATCGCCCAGGTCCACCGGGATGTCCGCGCGTGGGCAGCGCAGGACGGGGATTGGCACAAGACCCATGCCCGCATCGCCGAGAGGTACGGCTACGACAAGTACGGGGGATCCTGCCACATGGTGCCCAATCACGCCCTCATGGTGATGGCGTGGAGCTATGCGCCGGACGACTTCCGCCGCGCCCAGGCCATCATCAACACCGCCGGATGGGACACCGACTGCAACGCCGCCAATGTCGGCAGCGTCATGGGCCTCGTGGTCGGGCTCACAGGCATCAACCAGGAGTATGACTTCCAGTCACCCTTCGCCGACCGTATGCTGCTTCCGACCGCGGAGGGCGCCCGCCTGACCTCTGACTGCCTCCAGGAGGCGCACCGAATCGCTCGCATCGGCCGGAAGATAATGGGCTGGCCGCACCCGGGGGCGCCGAAGGCCGGGGCCTGGCATCATTTCAGCCTGCCGGGCAGCCGGCATGGATATATGGTCGAGAGAACGGAGCAGGGCATGCCCGGGACTGGCACGGTGACGAACATCGCCGGGCCGGACGGAGCCCGGGCGCTTCAGATAGCCTACCGGGAGGTCGCGCCCAACCATCCGCTTCGGGTCTCCACGCCGCTGTTTGCAGAGCCGGCAGCTTCCGGCTACGCGATTGTCGGGACCCCGAAACTGTACGCCGGGCAGACCGTAACGCTCGAGGGAGTGGCGGGGAAGCACACGGGACCCGCCGATATTCGCCTGTTCGCCCGATCCTTCTCCGGCGAGGGGGACAGCAACCGGGCGACGCTCACGAAGCTCATCTACGGAGAGCCGATCCGTCTCGAAGCCGGCATGCCTTTCACGCTCAAGCTGCCCGTCCCTGGCGAACGCGGTTTCCCTGTCAAGGATATCGGAGTCGAGATCGCCGGCGGTTCTGCCGCGTCCGGCAGCGTGACTGTGGATAGGGTCACCTTTGGCGGCTCACCGGACCTGCGCATCCCCGACGAACTCCCGCGCACCGCCGACGGTGCGGTGCTCGGCTGGGTGGTTGATGCCGACCGGGTGATCGGCCGGTTCCCCCAGAACCCTCAACCGATGACCCACTTCGGGAAGGACGAGGGGAGGGGAGTGCTGATCACTGGGACAGACGACTGGACCGACTACACGATCTCCAGCCGGTTCGCCATCGCGCTGGCCGAGGCCGGTGGTCTGGTCGCGCGCTACCAGGGACTCCAGCGGTTCATCGCGCTGGTGAAGACACGAGATGCTCTGATGCTCGTCCTCAACTACTACGGCGAAGCTGTTCTCGCGGAGATGACATGCACGTGGGAGGTGGGCGAGTTGCACGATCTTGCGTTGACCGTGACAGGAACCGAGGTCGTTGCGTATCTTGATGGCGAGGAAGTTCTGCGGGGCACCGACGACAAACTTGGTCGAGGCGGGGCCGGGTACTTGGTGGAACGTGGTCTGGCTGGGTTTCGGGAAACGACGATCGTTGGTGCCAGCGAGTAGTCAGGACGTACCGGCAACAGTGCGTTCCCCAGGAATCCTATCGGCGCGCGTCCATGGCCGGCTCTCTTCGTTACGGCCGATAGCCCGATCCGCGCTGATGCCGGCCGCTGCAAGCGGCCTCATTCCTGCCCCACAGGCGCCCAGGGCTCAGATGATCTCCAGACCATCGCTATCCGGCAGCTTCGGGAACGGCGCGGTCGGCAGCGCCTGGTACCAGTATGCCACGCTCGCGATGTCGTCCTGAAGTGGCAGGTAGCGTCCGCCGCTTCGCCAGCCGAGCGCCTGAATGGTCACCCGCAGGTCCTGCTCGAACCGGATCGGGTCGGTGATGTGCCAGCGGTAGAGGCCGAAGTGCGTCTGGGAGGAGTAGAGGCCGTCGGGCCGGATGACCTGAGGCAGGCCGGAGTAGGGCGTCGTGAACTCCCGGTAGCCGCCCTTCTCCTTGCCGACATCGAAGTTGTAAGAGCCACAGAAGTAGTCCTCGGTGCCGGTGCCGCAGATGGTCGGGAACTCGCCATCGCCGTCGAGGTAGAACTTGATCTCGCCCTCGCCCCACCAGCCGCAGTTGTTGACGCCCCACGCCATGTACGTGCCGACGTACTGCCCGCGCCCCTCGACGCCGTCGAGGATCGTGTAGACATCCCTGTAGGGGAGCGGGTTGACCCGGCGGAACTGCGCGTGAAAGTAGGCCGCGTCGTCGGGCACATCGGTGAGTGCGTAGGTGATCTGATAGAAGAGGGTCATCTGCTCCGGCCCGATGTTCTCCATCGTGATCCGGCAGCTCTTGTGGAAGGGCATCTCCCAGTAGCAGTTGAAGGCGCTGCCCGGGTTGACGCAGACCGCCAGCGAGGAGAGCTGCGCGTATTGTCCCCATCCGCAGGCGAAGAAGTCACCTACCGGGCACTCCACCGACGGCTGCTCCTGGCCGTCCCAGTAGATGCGCAGGATGCTGTAGCGCCAACGGCCCGTGGGCGTCATCCAGATATGCTGAATCGCGCCCGGCCCGGTGATTTCGGCGAGCGTGTGCACCTCGCCCGGCTGGATGCGAACATAGGGAGAGACCTTCCAGCCCCGTCCGAGGTCGCGCGCTGCGCGGGAGGCGACTCCCTCCGCGGCCATGCCGCCGCGGCCCCTCTCGCCCGTCGGGTTCTCCGGGCTGATGGACCGCGTCCTGGCGGATGACAGGCGAGACAGATTGCCCAAATGCAGGCCGAGGCCGTTGAATGCCATAGGGTGATTGCCCTCCATCTGAGATGCCCCATATCAACCGGCTTTTCCTTCCTTGGAGTGGCGGTTTCTCTGGTTCCGGGCTGGTCTCCTGCCGCCGCCGCGACAAAGGCCCCGAGATCTTCCCCAATGTGAGCAGATGATGGCCCCACAAGCCCCTCCGGGCCGGCATCAGGCCGCTCTCCTACCCCCGGAAGACGCGCTTCCTCCCGGTATTGCAGCCACTTCCTTTCTTGAAAGGTGAGAGTCTGAGACAGCGCTCCCGAGGAGACACCTGCCCTGCTCAGCCGTGATGCTGGGGGTGGTCGTCCACCGGCGTGTGCTGGTGGAACTGCCCCGCCTGGTGCAACCGGTTGTGCAGGCGGCGATGGGCCGAGGTGAGCATCAGGCGCATGCGCTTGTAGGCGGCATCCTGGGCGCGAGTGCCCGTGGTGTCCAGGTAGGCGAGCGCCCCCTCTATCTGCTCGAGGATGGTCAGGGCGTCGCCGGCCGCCAGGAAAGGCGACCCGCCAACGTCGATCATCACCGGAGAGGAGTGGGCAGCGACGATCTCCGGCTTGTCGTGATAGTGGCCTCGCACCAGCAGGGCAAGCCAGGAGCTCCTGTCGAGCTTGGCCGACCAGTGCCCTTCGTCTGAATTCGGGCGAATGGTCTGGCTCTCCCGGATCTCGCCGTTCACGACCAGCTCCGCACGTGACATGGGCACAGTGACGCTGGCCGCCTTCCATGTCACCGCCACCGTGCCGCCCCCGGGGCCGAGCTCGATTCGCGATCCGGGACCGTTGCCCTCGACAGAGAACTCGACCAGGGGACCGTAGGTGACGAAGGTGCGGGCCTTGCGGATCGCCTGCTTCCACGCTTCATAGGTGAACTCCTGGCCGGGCTCGATCCGGGCGTAGGTCCGCACTGTCCCAACCGCGGTGTTCGCCGTCATCTTGTCCGTGCCGCCGACTGCGGCGACCAGGTAGCCGCAGTTGAGATAGCGGTACCAGTCCACCAGGGAGTAGGGGTTGATGCCGGAGTAGAGATCCCCCCAAGAGGTCATCTCCATCGCGTCCGCGGCGCCGGTCGCCAGGGTCGCCGCGTGCTCGGCGCGGGGATTCGGGAAGTGCGGGATCACCACCACGCCGTTCTGCTTCTTGCATTGCATCGCCCACTCCGTGAGGAGCGCGCCAATGGCATCGCCGAGGGCCGACTCATCCGGCCCTCCGGTGGTCATGGGCGCAATGATGTCCCCCTCGTAGCCGAGCAGTGAGATGTGGCCGAGCACGTGCTGGCGATTCTCTGTGCCCACTCGCAGCAGGTACTCGCCATCGCCCCCGGTTTCTCTAGAACCCCAGGTCGTCTTGCCGTCGAAGTCCCCCACGTTGGTCATGAGCTCGCCCCACTGGGAGGCAAGCAGATTCACGACGTTGACGCCTTCGCCCGCTCCCTCCAGCAGCCCGGTCTGAGGAGACAGGAAGTGCACGTGAGTGTCGGCGCTCACCCAACCCCGCTCTCGCCAGGGCAGGACCTTCTCGATCTCCACGACGATCTCGGTAGTCCGCGGGGTGATGGCGAAGGCCTTCCGCAATGGCGCGATCTCGAAGCCTTTCGAGACCTCCAGGAAGACCCGGCCCAACGGCAGGTCGAGTTCTGTCCGCCCCGCGATGTACGTGCAGTAGTGCCGGCCGGCGTGGGCGAAGTCGGCGCTGTAGTCCTCGAACCAGGCCGGATTCGGGATCCGGTGGCGATCGACCGGAGCGAGATACTCGCCTGCCTCTCCGTGCACGTGGAGCTTTACCGCAACCTCTTTGCCGCCGGCCTTCTCGATCGCGCGTATTGTAATCCGCTGGGTCGCCGGGCTGACGGGCGCCACTGCGCCAGTGCTGTGACCTGGCTTGAGCTTGCTGACCGCGACCAGCTTGTAGGACGGGAACGTGGCTCCTGCCCTCCTTGCCAGATGGAAGCAGGCGTCTGAATGAGCGGTGTACTCGACCAGCACCTCCCGCTCCGCCAGCTCTGGGAGTTGGTTATTGTAGCTGTGGTTCCAGCTCTCGTTCGGGTAGATGGGGCGATTGGCAGCCGAAATCACCTGGCCCATGTCGAGCTGGATCTGCTGAAGGAGCGCCCGCTTGTCGAGGGTCGGGTCAAACGCCTCTCCCTTGGGCAGCCGCAGCACCGCCTTGCGGCGTGGCTCCCAGCGCAGAGGATTCGAGGAGGCCCGTCCGGCCGAGAGCCCGGAGAGGATCACCGTGCCGCTCACCGGCTCCAGCCGCAGCCCGACGATGGCCTTGCGGGGCCGGGGATTCTGCCACGCCCAGAGCCAGTTGACCCACTCGCCCCGGTCGTCGGCGCTGGCCCGCATCTGGCTGCGGCCCCAGTTCGCAGTGAGCTGCTCGTGATGAGGGCGGACCGGATGCGGCCTTCGATGGGCGACGGCCTCGAAGCAGTTCTCTCCCCAGCCGCGCTGGACCGCCCCGAGCTGATAGCGCCTCCGAATGCGCAGCCGCTCCTCCGTCCCATCGGCATAGAGCACGACATAATCGGCGGCGTGTTCGCCCAGCCGACCTGTGCCCGACTTGCCGGCCGGGAAGCCGTTCTCATCCACTTCCGGCGGCCGTAGGTCCGAGGTGTGCAGGAAGACGAGCCATTGGCTCCTGACGGGAGCGAACTTCACCCGCACCGGCCGATCGCGAACCACCGCGAGCTTGCGAATGTGGAAGGGAATCCCCCAGCATACGCAGTGGCCGCTCGGCGCGTGTGCGGCGGCAGCGGCCATCTGCTCGGACACGCCCTGGGTGGGAACCGCGGCGAATCCCTCCGTCACGGTCATGCGCAATGGCGCGAATCGACCTGTGCTCGGCCCGTCAATCATGGTTGGCATCGATCGTCGCTCCCGATCGTACTGCTGAAGATCTTGCCGCCGAACTTGCAGGCAGATATCACTATCAGCTGCGAGCGGGGCTCACCTCTCGACCGCCATCCCCAGGGCTTGCTGCGATCTTCACCGCGCACTGGTGCGCCCGTTCCTGCTCCGGGGACCAGGCAGCGAACGGGGGCGGCAGAAAGCCGTGGGAGCGGGCGAAGACGACCGCCTCGGCAATCAGGGAACCGATCTCGGATCGTTTGATCGGACTCCTCCTGGCCCCCAAGATGCGACAGCGCCTTGCCCGTTACCTGCGGGACCGGCCGCCGCGGAAACACTCTCTGCGTGGGAGGGGACGCTCCCCACGACCCGGCAGCCTCGCGCTGAGGCGCTGCCAAGCTCCCGGCCGTGTCTTCCCCGACCTGCTCGGGTGTCGCCGTCATCGGGCGGCCAACACTCTGGCGCTCAGGCCCTGTATCTCGATGGATATGGCGTTGTCCCTGCTAGGCTCCACCCGCACGTCTTCCTCACCGAGCAGGTCCCGCAGGTGCTTGCGGCCGGCCAGGGCACCCAGCTCGCCCGGCAGCTCAACCTCAGTCATTCCGCGGTCCTTCGAGAAGTTGCACGACCAACACGGGCGCGTTGTCACCTGCCCAGGGAAGCTAAGCGAGGCAGTGCGATGACGGGGCGACAGGCACGATCGCCCCGTCACGGGAATGAAGGCCCGGGAGGCGCTTCCGCAGTCCGTGCCGGTCCTGCCAGCAGATGGGGCCGGGCGTCTTGTAGGGCTCGAACTCCGCACCGACTTCCTGTCCTGTGTACATGCATGGCAGCCCGGACAGTGTCACCGACGAGATTCCCCATATCAACCACACCTGTCCAAAATCGGTTTCCCGCGTTGAGTGATTGGCAAGTCCTCCGGCTTGCGGTAGGGTGAGGTCGTTCACGCCACCCCCACAAACCGGAGGATGTTCAGATGGTACGCACCGCCAGTCTCTTCAGTCAACTGCTGGGCCTCTTCCCGCGGCTCGAATTCGAACAGATGGTGTGGCGACATCGAGCTGAACGGTACGCCAAAGGCTTCGGTTGCTGGGACCAATTCGTCGCCATGCTCTTCGCCCAACTCGCCCAAGCCCAGTCGCTGCGGGAGATCTGCGGGGGCCTGCG
>Ga0315288_10001922_pt1 | contig 26979 bp, 24 predicted proteins | sample YL17G11_20_MG_FD_203454 | JGI IMG/M metagenome (GOLD analysis project Ga0315288, IMG submission 203454) | Sediment microbial communities from Yellowstone Lake, YNP, Wyoming, USA - YL17G11_20 | ecosystem: Environmental > Aquatic > Freshwater > Lake > Sediment | place: USA: Wyoming | collected... | reverse complement strand
CCTCGGCGCCCATGTGGTGCACCTCGTCAAACACCGTGAGGCCGAAGCTGTCAAACATGTCGGCGGGGTACTCCTTCATGGACAGCGACTGCAGCATGCCGAGCACGATGTCCTTGTCGTCAATGTCGACGATTTGCCCCTGGATGCGGCCCACTCGCGCGCCCGGCAGGAACTGCTCAATCCTCTCTATCCACTGGTTCATTAAGAAGGATTTGTGCACGACGACCAGCGTTTTCTTGCGCAGCTGCGCCAGGATGTAAAGCGCCATGACGGTTTTGCCCTTGCCGGGGTCCACATCCAGCAATCCGCCGCCGCCGGTGCCCACATGGTTCAAATACTTCCGCACGATTTCTTTCTGGTAGTCGCGCATTTCGCCCTGGAATGCAAGCGTGACGTGCAATGGTTCGCCAGACGCAATTTTGATGGCTTCGGGCGGTCCGTATGCGTCGATTCCGAAGTACCGTGGAACATACATTTTTAGCGGAGATTCGCGATAAATGGGATAGGCCGCGGGTTGCACGGGGGCTTTAGGAATGTACGGCCGAATGGTGAGTTCTGACCGGATGTATTTGCGCTCCTCTTCGTCCAGATTTGCTTTATGAATGGTGTATCCACGGGGGCCCAAATAAGTGGCTGAGGATGCCGAAGAATCAGAAGAAGACATTATGTTGGATTGTGGGTTGCGTGAAGATGTGTTTATGGTTTCTGTTATGTTTCAATTTTAAAACATAAAAAAAAATAATATGATATAATTATAAAATAAACAATTTGCATTGCATACTAATCCAATGTTCTTTCAAATCAGTCAAATGATGAATGCTGCATTCAAATCCGCCCAGAAGCACGAACTCCTGCTGACGGTGCTCATTGTGCTGTACATCGTGCTGAACGTGCCCACTCCGGACAGCATCGCGTCCTACGTGGACACGCCTTTAGGCAACATCGCGGTCGTTCTGATTGCGTTGTCATTCTTCGTGCATTCCCACGCGGTGGTCGGAATCCTGGGGCTGTTTGCGGCCTACACGCTGATTCGCCGTTCCGGTGCCTCTGGTAGTTCGGCGATTGAGGCGTACGTCCCGAGCGAGAAGCGAAAGAGCGAGGAGCTGTCGGCGTACAACCAGTTCCCCGTGACGCTGGAGGAACAAATGGTGGCGCTGAGGGCTCCCCTGGCCGACACCGAGGTTGGCAGCGCCACTGCTTCCTTCCGTCCAACCCAGCTGAACGAAACATCGTTGGGCTACACGCAGGTTTAGACCCAGTCCCAGTCCCAGTCCCAGTCATAAAAATGCGATAATGAACCATGCATTATCACATTATCACATTTTATTCATTTATTCGCCCTGTAAACCGCCGTGCCACCTACATAAGCAACGAATATGCATCCAATGATGGAAATCATGAGGACGAATATGAGCTGTCCGGTGCTCATGTTTCCACTGTTGGAATTCGATTCTTCTGGCGGAGGAGGAGGAGGAGCTGGAGCACTCGACCCAGCAGAAACAGCATCAGACGCCGCAGCAACGGCAGTTGCGGCAGCCGTCTTGACCACGTTCCAATTCCAAAACAGGTACGCAACGCCGACGATCAATGCTGCAATCACGATTCCAAAAATCGCGTTAATTCCGAATGATTTTTCCGTGGAATCATCCGCAGCGGTGGATTTGCCCTTGGGGTTAGGTCTGGAGCAAGATTCGTCATCCACCACCTGATACAGCACGTATTCTTCGGCTTGTCCGTCGTCATCGCCGGAACCAGTTGTCGGTGGCCCACTGCTTTTTTGCAAATTGGTTTTCAACGACGTCGGCACGGTTGCAATGCCGCTGGCCACCATGTTGCTGATTGGTCCCACGGCTGAAATGGTGTCCGTAAACACGGCGTAATAATAATTTCCGCCGCACGAGTCGTATGGCAGCGTTCCATAATACACGTAATACGGCTTTACCGGAATCAAATCATTCACGTTGATGTCCTCGTTGATGGGGGCAGACGAATTGACGGACAGCGTGCCGGGATTGATGGTGTTGGCGGCTTGCAAAATGGCGCTCATGTCAGTCGATGTTCCATTCGACGAGATTGAAATGGGGACGCTGACAATCAAGCCGCTGCTGCCGCCACTGTTGCTGGAGTTGGAGTTGGAGGAACCGGGTGAGTGCACAATCAGCATTTCGGCATCGGTGTGGGACCCGTTGTACGTGTGTAGCGACGGCGCGTAAATTCGGATTTCGGTTGGAATGAATGACCCTCCTCCGTAAAAGACCACCTTGCTGTCGTTGGAACTGTTGCATTTGATGGTCAAATAGACGCGGTCTTCCGACATTGACACTGCAGCGCCGGTGCACAGGTCAGGGTCATACGAACAAATGAATGAGCCGACCTTAATGGGATTTACATTGGCATTCGTGGAAATGTCGATGGGTGCGGTTGCATTGCATGAAGACGACATTAAGAGATGTTTAAGTGAGGGGTTTACGTATGTAATATATTGTTATAAAATAATATGTTGGGCATAAGAACGCGTTCACAATGCGAAATTTTTATTTGTGACATATACTATAAAATATTCGACAAACTCAAACCGCATGGGGCAATTGTTGTCTAGAGAGGACTACGACGACGACGACGAGCACGCGCGTGCTGACCAAGAAGACAAGGACCCCAAACCACACCCATCATCGGATGACACTCCGGAAGAAAAACCCAAACGAAAGCAAAGGCAGTCGACAAGTGGAGTTCGGTCGCGAAAGGTGAAACCCGCGGCGCATGGTCGAACCCGACGAAGCCGCGCAAATCCCGTCACATTTGACGTGCGGGATTATTGATGGAACCGGGGATAATTTATTGCATTATTGATTGCTAAATAATAAATAATGTAAATAATAATGTAAAAAAAAATGAAAAATTGAATCCGAGGCAGACAGGACATTCATCCGGGACATCATCCATCACACCACCATGATTTCTCAGCTTCGTCCAGTGCCCGTCGCCCAACTTCAACTTGGGAAAACGTATTTGATTCAGGAAAAGCGCCCCGAGTACCAACACATGAAATTCAAGGGCACGTTTTTAAAGAACGAATATGCAATCAGCTCTCATTACACGACGATGACAAGTTTCACCGGCGTCATTGGCAGAGGGAACCGTCCTCAACCCGATATTAGACTGCAAGAATACTATTGGAATTATTATGAAGCCGATGCCACCCTCCGTGCATGGACCAACTTCGTGATGAGTGAAATCACGGGCGAACCTTCGTTCAAAGCCAACTTGTGAACAATGAAAATCCAATTCAATCCAAATTTAAAGATTTTTTGGTTGGTAAGGGGGTGTCAATGAATTCGTTTTGTGGCCGTAATACAGACAGTTTGCAGTGGCCACTGGTGCAGGCGGGCATGCCATGGGTTTGGACCCATAAAAATTGACTCTTATCACATCCGAATTGAGAGAAATTGGTTTGGGAACGGGAACAATGTGCAAGTCCTTGACCGGTTTGTTATTGTAAAGGGTGTCGCAGAAATTGGCGGGCGTGCATTTGCCGTTGTTCGGCGTTTCCCAGTATCGCACGTTGTTGGTGTACTGCGCAAATCCGTTGTCAAACACGGGGTAGTACGTCCACATGTCGGAGGCTGACATGTCGGACACGACGCCGGGTGTTTTCAGGGGGTAGTCCTTGTAAAGAATGGGATACGTGGATGCGTCGGGGAAGGACCCAGGAGATAGCGGAACCGCAAACCCCTCTTGCCGTTGGCCGGAACACATGTACAGTCCCGAAAGCATGAACACAATTGCTAAAACAATGTAGAGTGCGTGCGTTTGGTGCATTGTGGTAAAGGAGATGTGATATATTGATATATTGATATATTGATATATAATAATATAATAAAATGCAAAACATTTACACTGAATAATGGTTTAAACAAACGGAAATAAGTAATTCATTGACACAATCGCACCGCACCGCATATCCAAAAATGGGAACAAATTACACAACTCAGAATGATTTGCTAATGACCAACTTAATGAAGTTTTATGACGAAAACAACAATTTGGAAACAATGTTGCGGATAATCAACGGCGAATCCCCCACGTCTCTCCGCATCATCGACTGGTTTGCCACGAATTATGCCAAGAAGTTTTTCACCGTGTACGAGGTCGGTGCAAACAAGCGGTTCAAGGTGTATGTGGATTACAAGCTGAAGCTGAAAGCGTACAGCAAGCGCCGGTTTGACCCGTTTTGCCGGTGGGACCGCATCACGATTCCTTATGGAAACGGCACCTTCATTCAGACCACCATAGGGCAGCTCAATTTCTTCAAATGGGCGTTGGAAAACGGGGTGGTTGCGTACATCGAGAAAAATTACGCGGCCATTGAGGACGACATGAACGCGCGCAACAGCACGTCGCGGCGAAACAATGCGTCTTTGACGTCGACTTCATCCGATGATGCGAATGTCGAGGCAACAGCAACCGCGACAGCAACCGCGACCTGCAACAGCAAGAACAAGACGCGCAAAAAGCGCGAGGAGCTGAGTGTTTCCGCCACAAAGAGCATCAAGAAGGAGACGGTTGAAATCGTGGTTTCATTCACTTAATGGTTGCATCAACTTAAAAACATGTCGCTACATTTTTTTAATTGTTAGGCATTTTGCACACGCATGAATTCCAGCGAAACACTGAAGGTCATCCCTTACACGGCCACCTCATTGTCGGTGTTTGGGCGATTCATATTCATGTATTTGTTGTACAAGAATAAAAGCACAAACAGCTTGTCCCTCTTGTTTTGCACGTTGAGCATCATTTCATCCAGCATGTGGATATACTACAGCCTGCAAATGAATGATACGCCGTTGGTGATGCGAAGCAGTACCGAAATCACGCTGCTGTTTCTGTCGGCAGTGTACATCGTGAAAAACAAGGTGGCGCAGTATCGTTCACAGCAGCAGCGCATAGAACCTGGACAATGAAAGGCCCAACCAATGAAAGGCCCAACCAATGAAAGGCCCAATGAAATTAAATGTGTACATTCTATATATAAATACACAATGCACTCACCGTTGCATGTTCCCATGCGGTACGTTCCGCGCGCATTGTCGCGCAAAGACCGACGCAAGCAGATTGCCATGTTGAAACGGTCGCGCCGGCAATATAAGCGCGGCGAGTACTATGGGCGAACCACGAAGCTGAAATCGTATCCGCACGTGGCATCCAAGCACGTGGTCAAGGCGCGACGCATGTACGACATGGACCACATTGCACCGAATGCGGCACTGGCACGCGCCACCGGGTGCTCCATTGGCGCTTTGAAACGCATTGTTAAGAAGGGGGAGGGGGCATTTTATTCATCGGGGTCTCGGCCAAACCAGACGCCGCAGTCGTGGGGATACGCCCGACTTGCCAGCGCAATCACAGGGGGCAACGCTTCTGCGGTGGATTACGCCATTTTAAAGAACGGGTGCAACCCTAAGAGCCGTGCCCTGCGACTCGCAAAGAAATCGAGTGTCCGAGCCACGCGCAAAGTTAGCATTTGAAACCGAAACCAAACCAATTAGTAAATAACGTGAAAATTATTTATGCCGTAGATGCATAAACAATTAAACATTAAGACATGAAAGCGATTGCGGTGTTTCAAGGCAAATTGAAGGGCAGCTACATTGCATTTAAACAGGACAACAATTTTTCTCCTGTGAAAATTTCAGGACACATTGAAAACTTGTCTCCTGGTAAACATGGAATCCATGTGCATCAATTTGGCAATTTACTGAGCAGCGATTGCATGAATTGCGGCGGTCATTTCAATCCGACCAATGCGGAGCATGGGTCCCGAACTGGCAATTCTCATGCTGGAGATTTTGGGAACATTACCGCAAATGCAAACAGGCAGAGCACCTTTTATTTCTCCACAACCAAAATCTCTCTGTTTGAGGGGGAACAATCCGTGATTGGCCGGTCGATTGTCATTCATGAAGACGAAGATGATTTGGGCAAAGGCGGGTTTCCGGATTCGCTGACCACCGGACATTCTGGCAAACGGTTCGATTGTGCGGTCATTGGGTATGACCAAGACTGAACGAAGTGTGTGTAAAAAAATATTTTTTTTGGTTTTTTGCATTGTGCATCGTGGCATTGTGGCATTGTGGCATTGTGGCATTGTGGTTTCTTATTCAGTGCAGTTGTGCTTGCATTGGTCGTGTGCGCCGTTGTGGCATGCAGAGCAGCTTATGCCGACGCTGTTGCACTGGCATACCTGGTCCTGGTCCTGGTCCTGGTCCTGGTCGCCGTCCACGAACATCTGGAACAGGCTCATCCGGTCATGCAGGTCGTGAAGCTTGGTGTGAATGCGCGCGGTAATGGGCTGAGTGAGTTCGGGAAGCATGTCCTTGAGGTCTTCGATGAAGCGCGTTGCCATTTTGACCATGACGTCCGTGATCATGTCAGTTGGTTCGTGCTCGCCGCGCTTTATCTTGCGCCCATTTCGAATGCTTTTCTGGTACTGGTTGATTTGCGTGCGTTGAACCTGCACCATGCGAATGACCATTGCGCGACATTCGCCGATGTCTGTGAGCAGCGCCAGAATGGGCAACGTGTGCTGAAGACGAAGCGCGCCGTTAGACTTCGACTTCGCCATCGCATCCAACTGTCCAAACTCATGTTGAACGGCAAGAAGATGGTTGAGAAGCAGTTTGGGGCTGCCTGCAATGATTGTCAATGAAGATGCTTTCATTTTTTGTATCGACAACAAATGAATCTGAGAACGATGAAACGATGGAACGATGAAACGAGAACGAGAAGGTTGCTGTTAAGCCTGAGGAAAACAATGAATTCCAAAAAGCAATTCAATTTTTCGGATTTTCATACATTTTTTGGAATGACATTTTAATGGATTACATATTACTGTTCATCGGTTTTAAAAATTCGTTCTGTGTTTCTAAATCCTGCAAATAGTTGCCTTGCAAAAATGGATTCATGCCAACTTGAGGGGTTAGTCCGCGTTCATATATTTTATTGCTGTTATTCTCTCGTTTAGAATGTTGGAAATCCTGAAACTGATTCGATTGTTGTTGTGATTGGTCCTGTTGTTGTTGTGATTGTTGTTGGTGTGATTGTTGTGGTTGTTGTGATTGTTGGTGTGGTTGTTGGTCCGGTTCTGCATACGGGTTTGTTGTGCTATACGTTGGATGTCGGGGCGTTTTCAAATTTTCAGAGGGGTAAGGCGGCCGCCAAACTAAATTGGATGAATTGGATTGATTCTGATTATTCATCGAATCCAATGTATTGTGTAAATGTGTATAAATGTATACACATATTCATTTAAAAATTTAAATGCATTGCACGCATAAACTAAAATGCAGTACACCCGCTGTATCGGGAACGTTTTTCAATGGCGGTCCAACACTCTTCACACGCAAACCCATGATGCTGCTGGTCTGCCACTTTCTTCAGTGCGTGCTTAACCTGCCGACACCGGTTGCATTTAAATTTGCGAATCTGATTGTCATCTTCTGGCATCGAAATGTGTATTTATATTATGCAAATATTTTAAGCCTTCATTTTATATTTCTTTTTTTAAAAAGTAATATAAAAAATTGATTCGATTTAATGCACAACCAACAATCGTCACAATCGCAACAACCACAACCACAACCACAAAATGACTGCTGAACAAACTGAATCGTTGAAGTTCTACCCGCTTGAAATCAATGGAACGAAATACCTCATGTGCAAATTGCCGGATGAGACCTTCTCCACGCTGCACGACCCTGACACCAAACAAATGGTGGGCCAATGGAACAATGAGACGGCACAGTATGTGCTATACCCACTGGGGAACCTACGGGTCCTCAATCCGGAAAAGGGGTCGTCACGTGCGTAGTAAGCGCGCCATATTCACCACTTCGGGTTTGGCAACGGGCGACGCCTGGAAAATCTTGAGCAGGTGCGCATCATCGCGGAAGCGGATGCTGTACTCCTGTTGCAGCTTGTTGCGCCCGATGCGCCCCAGCGCCTGAATGATTTTTTCCTGGCTGATGTCGTTCAAATCCTTCCCCAGATACCCGTGGCAGAACTGGTAGTTCGTGCCGTAGATGTAGTCGGTGGACGCAATGATGAGGTAGAGCCGCTGATTCTGCGCCAGGTCCTTCATGATTTCTGTGTACGTTTTATTGGAATGCTCCGTCATGACCCCGATGCCCATCATGAGCAGCACCTTCCAGACGTTTTCAATCGGCAGCACCATGATGCGTTCCACGTCCTCGGGTTCCACCTGCGAGGTGAAGGGCGCCATGGCGGCAACGGCTTCTTCCGTGAGATGCGGTGCCCAGCGCTTCAAGTGCTCCGCGCGGTTCGGCACAAACATGTCGTTCAGCGCGCCCCATTTGACCTGTCGCCGCAGCTCGTCCATGCGCTCCTGCATTCTCCGAACTTCGGGACTGAACCGCATGTCGTCGATTTTCTTGTTGTTTTTCTTGTCCTTGGCCTTGTTGTTGCCGCCGTCCTTGTCTTTGTCGTCTTTTGTGCCCTCCTCCATTGCGTCCTCAATCTGCTGGTTCAAGTCCTCCATCGCGTCCTTGATGGCGTTGTTGTGGTCGATGATTTCCATCAGGTCGTCCATGACGCAGTCCGGAATCTGCGCAATCTGCAGCGCAAACCGCGCGATTTTCTCCACGTCGTTGGCCAAAAACAGCGTCGGTCCGCACGTCATCGTGTGCGCGTCTTGCGCGGTCATGTTGACATTGGATGCGTGCATCCGCGTGCGCTGCGCCTGGAAGTGCGCGTGCAATGCAGGCCACTTGTCTGCTTGCACATGTTCCAGCAGTTCCAGATAATACAGCTTGATGTTTGTCATGTTGATGTCAGCAATGTCCGAAAAATGCCGCTCCACGGCGTATCTGGACGCCGTCCAAAGCCGTTCCTGATTGACGTGCGCGATGAATTTGACCACCTCGCGCAGGTCGAAGTAGCGCAATAGCGTTTTGTATTCGCGACAGTGCGCCGCAGATGCGCGCATGTCATCGTAGCGTTCAAACATGAGGTGCGGCAGCTGCACGTAGCCGTCCTTGTTGACCAGCGCAATGGTCTTCTGGCAGTCGTGGCTGACAATGCTGTGCACCTCGGCGCCTGAAAACCGCGCCCGAAAATCCATGATGGTGGGCGCCATCTCGGCCTCATGCGGCAGCGTGGCAGACGACAGCACCACATTTGGCACGATGTTTTCGGTCCAGTTCTCCTTGATGAGCGCGTGAAACTCGTGGTCGGCGTAATCCATGGTGATAGTGGGCTCGTCCCAATAAAGCAACAACCGGTGCAGCGGGTTGAACGCGTTCATGTAGAACATGGCGTGCTTGTACGACTTGATGTCGCTGATCATGATTTCCACGTTGTCGCCCACGCTGTTGTCCACTTTCCGGATGCCGCCCGTGCGGCGGTCGCGCACCACGTCTTTGGCGGCGTAGTAGTGGAGACGGATGTTGTCCACGCTGCCGCAACCGAACGCAAAGGCGATGCGTTTTTTGGCGGAGATGCAGGCTTTGGCCAGAGCGAGGCCCACGTGGCGCGCAGCGCAGACGAAGATGACGCGGTAATGTTCGCTGAGTCCGATGGGTGTCAGCGTCTTGCCCGTTCCGGTGGGCGCAATGTAGAGCACGAGCTTGGGATTGGGCTTAACGGCGTCATTCTTGAACACCGTGAACATCTGCTTCTGGTGGTCGTAGAGCTTGACGTCGCTGCACTTGAACACGTACTCATTCTTCTCCACGAACTCGTGGGCCTTCTGGATGAATGCGCTACAGTCGAAATCGGCCTCCACCAACTTGGTCACGTGGTCCAGGAAGGAGTGCACGTGCGGGTTCATGTGCGAGATGCTGTTGCGCATGAGCAGGCAGGTGCTGTAATAATAGTACATCCACTTGGGGCGGCTGGGCACGGGGGGGGGTGCCGCCGGCGCTTTCTTCTTTTTGGATTCGGACACGCCCTGCAGGTGCTGCCTCCAGTGCGGATACATGTGGGGGAACCGGTTGTTGAGCAGGTTCAACAAGAGCCCCAGCAGCACGAATTCGTAGATTTTGGATTTTTGCTCGTCCAAATTGCTGGACGTGTTTTGAATGCGGATGAGGTCGGCCTTTTTGACCAGCTTCTTTTTGTCGGTGTCGGTTTCGAAGGTGAGGGCGAACGCCTCGCGCATTTCGTCCACGTGCGTCTTGAAATAGAGTTCATACATGTGGGCGTGCATTTCGTCGGACGGGGCGATTTTCATGTACTGCACGAGCGACTGGTTGGAATTGCGCACAATGTCCACGTCGCTGTATCCGTCCTTAATCAGCTGATAAATTTGTTGTTCCTCGTGCGAATCCGGGACCTCCACGCTGTCCCATTCGCTCTTCGTGAGTTTACCTTGCGTGAAATCCATTGGGTCTGGGTCAAGTTATGTTTATTTAGCGCGGTTTCTTTAAATGCATTAACAAAACACATTTTGAATGATTGAATGCATTCGATATTCATTTTTTATCTTTGCATAAAGTATAACTAACACAAGTCAGTCAAATGCAAAAACGCACTTATCGCAAACGCAGGGGTGGCAAACGCAGTACCAAACGCAGTACCAAACGCAGTACCAAACGCAGAACTCACGGGGGTGCGACGCCAAGTCCTGGCGCCCAGCACATTGGGTACAAAGAAGCCCGCCACCAGTCTCCTTACCCGAGCTCGTAGTAATTTCACTATTGCATTTTAATCAACGTGCATTTTCAGAAAAAATTGATTTTAGTTTAAACAAATTAAAACCAATGCAGAGATAGAATACATCCATTCGGTAACATAACATTCAATGACCAACGACAACATGAGCCCGCAACAGCCGTTGCTTGTGAGCCCGCAACCGCAACAGCCGTTGCTTGTGAGCCCGCAACCGCAACAGCCGTTGCTTGTGAGCATTGACGGCAACATCGGTTCCGGCAAATCAACCACGTGGGACATGCTGAAGGAGGCGTACAAATTAAGGGATGACGTGCATTTTGTGGAAGAGCCGGTGGATTCGTGGCATCACATCAAGGACGCTGACGGGGTGCCCATTCTGACCAATTTCTACAAGGACAAGCGGGCGTACGCGTTCCGATTTCAAATGATGGCCTACATTTCGCGCCTGGCTTTATTGCGCCGAACGATTCGCGAGAATGCGGGTCGCTGTCGGGTCATCATCACCGAACGCAGCGTAGACACTGACCGCAACATCTTCGCCAAAATGTTGTACGACAGCGGCGACATAGCGCACGACGAATACACCATTTACAACATGTGGTTCGACGAATTTGTGCGGGACATGCCGGTGACGGGACTCGTCTACATTCGCGCGGACCCTGAGACGTGCGTGGAACGCATTGCGAAACGGGGGCGCGAGGGCGAGACCATTCCGCTGGAATACGTGCAGAAGTGCCACGACTATCATGAAGAGTGGATTAATGGTTCCCAAACCACGTGCAAAAAGTTGGTCATTGACGCCAATCATGAAATTGAAGTCGATGCAAATGACCGTGTCGCGGAAATCATGCAATTCATCGATGCGCTTTGAACAACCAACAACCAACAACAACCAACAACAACCAACAACAACCAACCGTTTTTTTTAACATAGCCAATACGGGGTTGATGCATTTGTCGCGGGACTCATGTTGTAGCAGGCCGACCGCACGTCCAGCATGAGTGCCATGTGGCACGCGGCCAGTGCAATCATAGCCAGCATGCGCGGCAGCTGTTTCAACATGAAGCGCTGGTGCACCGCGTCGAGATGGTCGGTGTCGTCCAGCAGCGAATACTGTGTATAATTGTGTGTGGGAGTGTTTGTCGGAGTGCGCGGCGTTGTGAGTCGCTGCGCGAGCGCGGTGTTGATTTCGGGCGCACACCCTCGCAGCAGTTTCAACGCGGGATAGAACCCAATCGCGATGAACAGCATCATGGACAGCCAAATGTTGTAGTCGGTCACAACGACGATGTAAGTGACGTCCATTGCAATGGTGGCAACGTGCAGGCCGCGGCTGGTCCATTTGGCCGCACGGGACAGAAGGATGATGCGCTGCTCGTCATCCGGAACGTAAAGTCGCATGGTTTGGCGGCTGGGTTCGTGCAATTGCGCGCTCAGGCCGTAGTGGTAAACATTCATGAGCGTGGAACCGGTGTAAACGGCGCGCATGAGGGTTGGCGGATTCACGCATGCTAAAAACAGGCTTTGCATTAGACCAATGCAGGACGCCCAATGAAACATGAGAATTGCGGGATGCATTGATAGAGGGGGGGGTCGATTATTGTACTATAAACACATGTCTATAATATAATACAGAGCAATACATATTATTATTTTCTGCATCAAGCATTCAATATGAGCTTGTGGCCGCCGCCATTGACCCGAGGTGGCTTGTATTTTAGAATGTCCAGCTCCTTGGACGTGGTGGGGAAACTGGCAGCGCTGTAAATGTCCTGAAGCAGCAGCCACTCAAACATGCCGCCCGGATACACGCCCACGTTTCTAAATCCGAGACTCATGAGTTGTTGGTATTTTTTGTGCACGGTTTCGTCGTTTGCATTTTTGCCATACACGATTATCTCTCGATTCTTCCCATCCGATGTGGAGAGAGATGCATTTATTGCGACCTCCTCTTCGTCAATCGGGAGCGTGCCTGGAATGAGGCAGCCCTGCATGCCGGGTGGCAGCGTGTTGATGAGCAGCCGTGGTGCTGCATTGGATGAATGGCACACGGACTGAATGTCCTCGAAATTCACTTTTGAAACTGAAACGCTTGCACCCATCACGCCATTTATTTATGTGTGTATGTATGATGTAAAATGAAGCAATTAATTATTAATTAAATACGCGGCGATGTGTTTAATTGAGTTTACTCAATTTTAGTAATTTCTGTGCAAAAAGATGTATGACCGTAAATAATATAAAACCATGCGCACAACATACTACTACAAGCAAATGACGCAACAAGACCAAGACATGCGCGTGATCAAGCGCAACGGCGAGTACGAAGTCATCGCCTTTGACAAGATTTTGGCCCGCATTCGCAACGTCGGCCATCAAGCGGGCATTTCCGCGGTCAACTACACCTCCCTTGCCATGAAGGTCATCGACCAGCTGTACGATGGCATCCCCACCACTAAAATAGACGAGCTCACAGCCGAGCAGTGCGCCACCATGGCCACGCAGCACCCCGACTACGGCACGCTGGCCGCCTACATCATCGTATCCAACCACCACAAAACCACACCCCCCACATTCTACGACGCCATGCGCCAGCTGCACGAGTTCAGGGACGTGCGCGACCAGCCGTCGCCCCTCATCAGCGATGAGTTCTGGGCCACGGTTTGCACACATTGTGATGAGCTGGAATCCATGATTGATGTGTCGCGTGACTTTCTCATTGACTACTTCGGGTTCAAGACGTTGGAGCGGTCGTATTTGATGCGGACCAAGAGTGCGACGGTGGAGCGCCCGCAATACATGTGGCTGCGTGTGTCGGTGGGGATACACGGAGCCTGCATGGACAAGGTGCGCACCACGTACGACCTCATGTCGCAGAAGTATTTCACGCACGCAACGCCGACGCTGTTCAATGCGGGGACGCTGAAACCGCAGCTGAGCAGCTGCTACCTGATTGCGATGGAGAGCGACAGCATTGACGGCATTTTCAACACGCTGAAGGAGTGCGCGAACATTTCCAAGCACGCGGGGGGCATAGGGGTGCACGTGCACAACATTCGGGCGGCGGGGAGCCACATTCGCGGGACGAACGGCACGTCAAACGGGCTGGTGCCCATGCTGCGCGTGTTCAACAACACGGCGCGCTACATTGACCAGGGCGGCAAGCGCAACGGCACGATTGCGGTGTATTTGGAGCCGTGGCACGCGGACATTGCGCACTTTCTGGAGATGAAGATGAACCACGGCGACGAGGACGCCAAGGGGCGCGACCTGTTTTACGCGCTGTGGGTGCCGGACCTGTTCATGTCGCGCGTGAAGGCCAATGCGGAGTGGAGCCTGTTTTGCCCGGACGAGTGCCCTGGGTTGTCGGACGTGTACGGCGACGAATTTGATGCATTGTATTCTAAATACGAGGCAGAGGGGCGCCAGCGTGCGAAGGTGAAGGCGCGCGACCTGTGGTTCCGCATCCTGGACAGCCAAATGGAGACGGGCACGCCGTACCTGTGCTACAAGGATGCGGTCAACAAGAAGACGAACCAGAAGAACCTGGGCGTCATTCGGTCGTCCAACCTGTGTTCCGAAATCATGGAGTATTCGGACGACAAGGAGACGGCGGTGTGCAACCTGGCCAGCATTGCGCTGAACCGATTCATACCGGGGAACCAAGGTTCCCCGCACCCCTCCTCTAAGCTGCACGAAGACACGGGGAATGAGGGCGTGGGGGTGCGGGGGGTGCTTGTCGCCCCCCGGGTGTTTGACTTCGAGAAGCTGCACGAGGTGACGCGCATTGTGACCGAGAACCTGAACCGCGTGATTGATGTGAATTATTATCCCACGCCGAAGACGCGCGTCAGCAACATGGCGCACCGGCCCATTGGCATCGGAGTGCAAGGGTTGGCCGACACGTTCCTGCTGCTGGACCTGGCGTTCAGCAGCGATGAGGCGCGCATCCTGAATCGCCGCATATTTGAGACCATGTATCACGCCGCGCTGACGGCGTCGTGCGACCTGGCGGAGCAGCACGGCGCTTACAGCACGTTCGCGGGGTCGCCCGCATCCCAGGGCATCCTGCAGTACGACATGTGGGGCGTGGAGCCGGAGGCGGGGCGGTACGACTGGGCCGCATTGAAGGCGCGCATTGTCAAGCACGGACTACGGAATTCGCTGCTTTTAGCGCCGATGCCGACCGCCAGCACGTCGCAGATTCTGGGCAACACGGAGTGCTTTGAGCCGATTTCCAGCAACATTTACACGCGGCGCACCATGGCGGGCGAGTTCATTCTGGTGAACCGGCATTTGATTGCGGATTTGCAGGCGGCGGGGCTGTGGAACGAGGGCGTGAAAAACAACATCGTGGCGAACAAGGGCAGCGTGCAGCACATTGGCGGCCTGAGCGAGCACTTGAAGCGCAAGTACTGCACCGTGTGGGAAATTCCGATGAAGCACGTCATTGACATGGCGGCGGACCGGGGTGCGTTCATTTGCCAGAGCCAGAGCATGAACCTGTGGATGGAGGACCCCAACTATGCGGCGTTGACGTCCATGCACTTTTACGCGTGGTCCAAGGGGCTCAAAACGGGCATGTATTATCTGCGGCGCAAGGCGCGCCACCAGCCGCAGCAGTTCACCATTGAGCCCGAGTCCAAAAAAGGAGAAAATGGAGACGATGCACAAATAGACGAGGGATGCACCATGTGCTCCGCTTAGATCCGCTCCGCTTAGATCCGCTCCGCTTAGATCCGCTCCGCTTAGATCCGCTCCGCTTAGATCCGCTCCGCTTAGATCCGCTCCGCTTAGATCCGCTTATAATTAAATGATCAAATGATCAAATGATCACCATTTCAATGCATGATGATCATTTTCATTCCTCCCACACGATCGGGTCAAACGTGTTCATGTCAAAATGCCGACCGCAAAAATCAAAATCATCATACCCGCTCCGTTGCATTATGTAGATTGCTGCGGCATCTATCAGTTCCGGATGTTCTCTGCAAATGAATGCTTCGTATTTGCGCTTGATTCGTTTTAAATTGTGTAAATGCTCCACAACGGCGTGATCTATTCTCTCGTAGTTTTCATCAGAATCATCCAAATCGTGCAAGTAATCGTCTGCCAATGCGAGGTTGTACCTGTCTTGGTCAAACGAGCGAGGAAATACGAATACCTGCGTGCTAATGAATTCAAGAAACAACATGTAAAACTCATTTTCATCTCTTAATGCATAATAATTGTTCCATAACCCGGATAACCATTCTTCGTGTTTTTGTATGACCCTATTTGCATCCCGCAATGTGTTCATGCAGGTTATGTAATCTTGATTGCTTAACTGTTCGGAAAGGTTATCCAGTATGTTTAAAATGAAACCCAGATTAATCGGCATCGGCACACCCACGCATGCATCATTGTAGATTGTTCGCTTTATTTTGTAATTCTAATACATGCATAACGCATAACATGGTGTGTTATTGATGTTGTTGTTGTTGTTTCGTTGAAAAATGAAAAAATAAATATAAACGTGGTTCACATTTATATTTGTATATTTGTATATTTGTATATTTGTGTATTTGTGCATTTGTATATTTGTGCATTTGGATAATGGATGAACCATTAGTTCAATCACCATTGCAGTTGAATCAACCAAACCAAATGAGCCACCAAATGAACCAGCTTCCGCCCGAGTTCTTAATGCCGGTGCCATTTTGCGAATTTGTGTGCGATCAATTATGTTGGGCTTTTTGCGAGTGCGGCTTGTGCTTGTGCTGCATTATTTAAGTTATCATTGTCTTTGTTTTTATTCATTGGTGGGTTTGGGTGGAGACGGCATTTCGGTCATGTCGCCGAATTCGCCGAGGTCATCGCGGTCGCATTCGATGGTGCAGTGATTCCGGAACAGCGTGCGGAATTCGCGACTGGTGCGGCACAAATCATCATTGTGCACCAGCATGTGATAGCACCGCAGCGTCACGATGACATCAATTTTGGAGTTGTGCGTGTTTTTCGGGGCGCGATGGAACAGGTGCTCGTGCAGCTCCAGCAGTTTGGGCCACTTGTAGCCTCCGCCGGTGAACGTCGGGTGCTTCAATTTGCACAAATCGGTGCCGACCCGCATGGTGCAGAAGGGGCTCGGGAAATACAGCGACATGTGATGCCGTTGGGATTCAATTTGCAGCATGTTGCTGTCAAAATCGTAGTTGTGAGCGACGCATTTGCTACACTGCTGCAGTTCCATCTTGAAATCAAAGAGCGCCACGCGGATGTCAATGCCTTTGGATAAAGACAGTTCACGCGTGATGCCGTGAATGGCCACGCTTTCATCGGGGAGCGGGATGTGCGTGCCCAGGCTGATGATGACGTCTTTGAAACTCTGTATTTTGTCGGCGTCGGTGTCGTACACCAAATAACTGAGCTGCACAATGTGCGGCCATTGTGCGGGGTCCATGCACTGGCGATTCTTGGGGGGAAGTCCGGTGGTTTCGGTGTCGAAAATCATGAGTTTCATGTTGGTTGGTTGTCTGTTGCCTGATGTGTATTGTCTGGCATGTGGTCCAATTCCTGCAATCAATTTTTTCTGTAATTTAGGTGAGTGCAACGTTCAAACATTTAGTAGACATTTATTGATTGCTTATTACTTTCTTATTACTTTCTTATTACTTTCTATTCAAACAACGATGCACAGTAATGGGCAATGACCCATCCAATGCAGGCGTACCATTGGTCGCCCACGCTATTTAAAATGGAATCCGCGTGCAATTTTCCACCCGGCCACAACTGAATTGTGCGAATGAATTGCATTCCAACCTGGGTGTTTTCAGCCAGCTCGAACAATGCGTGCATGATAAACCATGTTGCAAAAGAACACCCCCAATAATACACAACGATTCCGGATGCCAAGTGCAGCAATGAAAATTTGTCGGTGAACTGAAGTCCCATACTTTTTTGTATGTATATTTTATTGATTTATTTTATATATAGCATTAATTATATATAATATAACCCAATATCTCTCGAAATGAAACTCACCAAAGTGCATTTGTTTGTCATGCTGCTTTTAGCGCTCGTGTTCTGCTCCTTTTTTGGCGGGGCATGTGGGACTACTGGTCGCAGTTTAGAAGGATTCAACATGCCATCGGATGGCACCACTCCGTACAATGGTGAGGGTCAGTACTCGGACCAGTATTCAAATTATGGAAAACTGTATTCAGCCAATAAGCAGTACGCCAAGGGTCAGGACGCCGCGAATGACCGCAAAGACAAAGTGCTGCCTCAGGGAACCAATGCCCGGGGTTCCAACAACAATTCTCATGCAGATGACGATGACGCATCGGCATCATCGGGTTCGGGTTCTTATGCTGCTTATCCGAGCCATGGCCAAGGTTCGAGCCAAGGCATTCCAGCCAGTCAAATCCCGCCCGGCCAGGAGGACCTCTACATGTTGAAATCGGAAATCGTTCCACCCGTTTGCCCGGCGTGTCCGGCAATGAAGTGCAACGCTGGTTCTGGCGGTGGTGGTGGTGAGAAGAAATGCCCGCCCTGCCCGCCCTGCGCGCGCTGCCCCGAACCCGCCTTTGAATGCAAGAAGGTTCCGAATTACAGCAGTGGCAACGACGACGTCATGCCGCACCCGGTGTTGAACAGCTTTAGCCAATTCGGCATGTAAACGCAACGCAAACGTCATTTAAGGGGACTGGGGTTCCTTTCGCTTGATGCACTGCCGGTCAATGGACATCGTTTCCGTCGCCGCATCTTGAGGCACTATTTTCAACAAGCATTTGGAATACCGTCCGTAAAGCGGTTCCGTGCATCCCTTGTCTTTTTTGTGTTTGCGTGTTTTGGCCATCATGCGAGGATTGGGTTCGTCCGTGCACCGCGCGCGAAAGTGCTCGTACCGTTCGCGCACGTCGCAATAAGAGAGGCCCGACGTTTTGCCGAGCAGCTTGTTCACAATTTCGTGCAGTTCATACACGTATTTGGAAAAGGCTTCGCGATTTTCCATATGGCATGCACGCAGCGGATGGTTCTTGAAATTGGTTTTCAGGTTGATGCGGCAGTATTTGCAGGGCAGCACGTTCTGTAGGTTCATAATGAATGCGCGGTAGTTGCGTTTATCAGCGGCGGTGGGTTGCACGGGGTAATTGAAGCTCATGGTGTGCAAATAGTGCCACATGGGCGGACCCCACACCGTGGTTAAAAACCCGTCCCCTGACAAAAAATCCTGGTCCGAAAACACGGGTTTGGATTTGACTTTAACCTTACTTTTTCTGGAGTGTTTCATTGTTTCATTATATGTAATAACACATAATAAAAAAATCAAATAAAAACAACCCATTTCATGTATTTATTACGCGCAAAAATCACACCGATGAATGCCTATGGTTCTGTGAGCAGAGTGAGTGAATCCATTTACAAACTATTGCGCTACATGAATTGGTGGTCCAAGGACCTCAAGGACCTCAAGGACGACAACACGGAACCAATGACATGAGACCTTGAACCTTGAACCTTGAACCCTGAACTTTAAACCATGGTGTTGATGAATTTTTCCAGGGTGGGTTTGTCCACTTTGGCATCGTACTCAATGTTTTGGCCGTCCTTTGTCAACACAATGGTGGGGTAGCCTTGAATCTTGTACTGATTGACCAGCGATTCATTGGCAGGGTCCTCTCCATCCACGACCACAAAATCCAGTTTGTAGCCGTTGACTATCTTGCCATTGTATTCGTCCTCCACCTGCTGGAATTCGGGCAGCGCCTTTTTGCAGTGCGGGCACCAGTCCACCTTGAACATCCGGATGGTCGCCGTTTTGGGTTCCGCCGCACCGGAATTCGGGGCATTGGAATACCCCTCGTAATACGACGCAGTGCTGCTGGATTTCACGTATCGGTTGTACAGCTGCTGCGCGAGCACCGCAAAAAACAGCGCAATGAATGCGTATCCCACCCATTTTTTATTGTTCATGAGCCATTCGGCACTTTTTTTAATACGATCCATCGATGTTTTGATTTTTTGTATACATAAACAGAGAGAAATTAATATGTTTGCATAAAACGAATGCCCCAATCCCAATCCCATCCCACCCCAATTTATTGCGATTTTCTCTCTTCTGTGTCTGTTGGTTTTGCATTTGATTCCATGAACGCCTTCGCAGATGCGATTCCGTCATCAATCCACGCTAAACGTTGGCTGGCATCTGACATGATGGAAAGCCATTCTGCCGGACTAATGTTGGGTTTGACGTGGCACACCACTTCATTGACGCCGGGAGGAGTGGTATTGAATATGCGCAGATTGACCCATCGCACCAGCTGCAAATTGATGAAGCGCAAATAATCAACCAGCGATGAGTGTTCCTCGATGCCTTCATTCGGATTGTTCCACACATTGCGCATCCCCAGCACTTCTTCAGCCTGGCACTGCGTGTCTTCTAAACACTCGGTCAACGGATAATTCACCATGATGCCGCCGTCAATGTAGCAGCAGCCGTCGCGAATGATGGGTTGAAACAGCATGGGCATGCAGGAACTCATTTTAATGGCGTCCATGAGCGGCAGTTCAGGGTGGGTTGTGTGCGACAGCTGCACCGTTTTGAAGGTGTTCAAATCCACTGTGAACATATTGAGAGAAATTCGAGAGTATTCGTAAAACTCGCGCATCGTGATGCCGAGCGTTAAATCCTTGGATTCCAGCAACGGCTGCATCATGTCATCCAGCAGCTTGGGTTTGGCCATGCCCTTGCACGAAAACAGCTCAAACAGTTCCAGCGAATTCACGACGACCTTTTCCCATGGTCGCTTAATGATGTAGTCGTCCAGCGTGGTCCAATCGTGCTTCAGGCACAGCACGGCGCCGATCAAGCCCCCAATTGACGTTCCATAAATGGTTTCAATGTTGTCATGAGACCAGAATCCATGTTGCGCCAAATGCCTTGCGACGCCGTATGATAGAAGGCCGGTGGGTCCGCCGCCGCTGATGACGATGTGCTTAATCACCATTCGATTGTGTATGTGTGTTTGTATGGATGAATGGATTTACGGGCGTGTGTTTAATTGAATTCATTTGAAATTGAGTTATTTTAAATGAATAATTATATACGATAGGAATAATAGGAATAACAGGAATAACAGGAATAATAAGACAACCGGGAAATGGACAACATATTTTCAAGCAGGAACGAAGAGAACCGCGAAAGCGTTGAGAAATTGAATTTGGATGATTTGTATGAACAGAAAAAACAGGAAGATTTAGCGAAGCTCTACACGTTCAATCGCATCCTGACTCGGGTGCACGAGAAAATCAAGGTTGCTGCGCGACAAAAAAACAGCCAGCAGTTTTGCTGGTTTTTGGTTCCAGAGATGTTGGTGGGGGTGCCGAACTACGACAAGAATGCGTGCATAACCTACATGATCAGCAAACTGGAAGAAAACGATTTTGTAATACGATACACGCATCCCAATTTGCTGTTCATTTCATGGAAACACTATGTGCCCAACTACGTGCGCACCGAAATCAAGAAGAAAACTGGAACCGTCATTGACAAATTCGGCAATTATGTGTCGGAAGCGGATGCGGAGGCAAGCCCTGCCGTGAGCGACGGCACCCCCGGTTCCGACTTGAACATGATGATGTACAACAAGAAGGGAACGGCGGCGGCAGCTGCGACGAAGAAACCGGCCGGTGATTTTAAGCCGATTGCATCCTATAAACCGACTGGCAGTTTGGTCTACAACAATGACCTGTTTAAAAAGATAGAGGAGCGGATATAAATAAGGGACGTGCCGTCCCTTTAACCCTGGCATTTGCGTCTTCGTTTTATTGCGCATCCAGGTGTGCCAGTCGTTCCATGAGCTCGTCGTACCGTTGCTGTTCCAGTGCTGCCTCCACTATTTTAAGACGGCGCAGCTCGTGCGTGGTGCAGCCGCATTCCGCAATGTGTTCCACCTGCATTTCCAGTGCGGGCAAATCGTCTTCGGTCAGGTCGGGATGCACAATGGCTTTAGCGATTCGGTCCAGTTCGCGTTGATTTTCGTTCTGCTTTTCGAGTCGGCCCTCCTCATTTTTTGCATGCGCCGCAAGCAAGTGTTTGATGTCGCGGTTGGTTCCATGGGTTATTGCAGCAATCCCAATGCCAATGCCAATGCCAATGCCATTTCCGCACTGAGAACGGACCTCATCAATGCGGGCGCGCAGTTTCGCAATGCGCACGTAAAAATTTGCCAATCGTTTCATGATGGCGTTGGGCGCGCCCTTGGCAGCGACCATTTCGGCCAGGTCGGCCAGTTCATTCCGTGCAATGGGTTCTGTGTCCGGGTTTGCCCCCCGTTTCAACCGCAAATGCATGCGAAGTGCGGCCCCGCAATGATTTCCGCCCTGGTTGTGGCAACGGCGTTTCAACGCATCGGCAATTAACTCCTCAATGTCCTGTGCAGACGCGGCAAACAATTGCAGGTCCGGTTGCGACATGTTCGCGATTTGGCTGCTCATCAATGCATCAAATTCCGCAACGTCAATCGGGTCATTCGCGGACACTGAACCTAGAAACCTGGAATTTGTTGACGACGCCATTTACCTCTGTTTGCAATTGTATGAATTTTAATTACTTAATTACTTAATTATGAATGATTGTGATTGAGTATTTTTATTTTGTTTCGTTGTTAATATGTTATATTGTGATTATAATGTTATAATGATGCACGATGCATGATGCATGATGCATGATGCATATATTTACAAAAATTGAATTAAACACATCGCCACAAATAATGGTTAGACATAGACATATACCCGCGCCATGTTGTCTGCCCGTGTACCCAGCAAGACTCAGAAGAACCGGGCAGCGTGTGGAACAACGAATAAGAATGAAATGTGGAAAAAATTGCAGTCGGCGTTCACCATCGTGGATGATGACGAGCCAACGTCGCCGTCGCCGTCGGCTGCAGTGGAGTGCGTGTACAACCCATCCGGAAATCGCGAACGGTGCGACGTGTGCCAGTCGAACATTGTGATAACGGAGGACGGATTTGCCACGTGCACGAATCCGCGCTGCAGCATCATCTACAAGGACGTGCTGGACCAGTCGGCGGAGTGGCGGTTTTACGGGGCAGACGACAACCAAATGACGGACCCCACGCGGTGCGGCATGCCGGTGAATCCGTTGCTGGTGGAATCATCCTACGGGTGCAAAGTGCTGTGCGAAGGTGCATCATCTTATGAGATGCGGAAAATTCGGCGATACACGGAGTGGCAATCGATGCCCTATGCCGAGAAATCGCTGTATGACGAATTTGAGCGCATCAAGAACACGGCGTCCAATGCCGGCATTCCGAAGATGATCATTGACTGCGCGCTGCGCTATCATAAGAAAATATCGGAGCACAAAACGTTCCGCGGTGAAAATCGGGACGGCATCATTTCGGCATCCATTTACATTTCGTGTCGCACGCACGGCTGCCCGCGCACCCCGAAAGAAATCGCCAGCATATTTCATCTGGACAATAAGAGCGCAACCAAGGGCTGCAAAAACGCGCTGGCGATTATCAACGAGCTGGAGCACGACCTGGACAATTCCGAGAAAACCAATTTCGAGAAAACGAAGCCCCGAGCGTTCATTGAGAGATACTGCAGTCCATTGAACATCAATCCGGAGCTCACCAAGCTGTGCATGTTTGTGGCGATGCGCATCGAGCAACACAACATGATTCCTGAAAACACGCCGCACGCGATTGCAGCGGGCATCATTTACTTTGTCACGCAAATGTGCAATTTGAACATCACCAAGAAGGATGTGAACCGCATCAGCCAAATCAGCGAAGTCACAATCAACAAGTGCTTCAAAAAACTGGAATCCATTAAGACGCAGTTGATACCGTCCACCATCATTGAAAAGTATTCGGCAGCATCCTGAAAAAAAAATGCACACAAAATTCATATCATCATAACATTCACATCATTCACATCATTCATATCATGTCTGTGCCCGAACTCATCTTCATTGTTCCATATCGCAATCGCGAAGAGCACAAAATGTTTTTCACGGTGTACATGAAGTTTCTGATGGAGGATGTTCCGCCCGAAAAATACCGGATTTGGTTCGTGCATCAATGCGACAACCGCCCCTTCAATCGCGGCGCCATGAAAAACATTGGGTTCCTGGCCGTTCGAAACATGTATCCCAACGATTACAGGAATATCACGTTGGTGTTTCATGATGTGGACAATCTGCCGTACGCCAAAGGGATGCTGAATTATGACACACGTCCTGGGGTTGTTAAGCATTTTTATGGATACACGTACACACTGGGTGGCATTGTGTCAATCAAGGCGGGTGATTTTGAGCGCACGAGGGGATACCCCAATTTTTGGGCGTGGGGCAGCGAGGACAACTGTTTCAACCAGCGCGTGATTGATGCGCGGCTCTACATTGACCGCAGCAATTTTTTCCCGAGCGGGCACCGTTCCATTCTGCAGTTTGTGGACGGCATTATTAAAATGATAAATAAGAAGGAGACCTCGGCGGCCATGTATCGCACGTGCCAGGACTCGTATCAAACCATACGAAACCTGCAGTATCACGTGAAGGACGAATACATCAACGTGACGTCATTTGACACGCTGCAGAATCCGAATGAATTGAAGTTTGAGGAATACGACATCGTGAAAAACAACGGGACGAACCGCATCTCTCTCGGGCCGCAACTGGGGAACATGAATGCGCTCTTGCAACCAGCGCAACGCCCCACGTCGCATAGGCGGCGTTAAAATGAAATTAAATATTGCGATACATTATACCTCCCTTAACCAATATGTCGTTGATTCGTCGCATTTCGGGCGATTTTCGCCACCTGTGCAAACCCGCCATGGTGTATTTAGCCATATCCGTCGTGGCGCTCATTGCAATTGCGTATCAAAACATGGGCCTGAACAACATGTACTGCATGGGCGACTTTTCGTGCTACGTTCCCAGCACCGCTGCGGTTATATTTAGCGAGGGCCTTTACATCCTGTTTTGGACCTGGATTCTGCATTTGATGTGTCGCACGGGATACGCCTCCATTTCTTGGTTCCTGGTGGTGTTTCCGCTGGTGTTGTTTTTCGTGCTGATTGGGCTCATGATGCTGATGTCGACGCGGATGACGAAGCAAGGACGGGTTCAAAAGCTGCTGCCGATTGAGCGCCCGGTGCTGCCGCGCAACGAGCAGTTTGATTCATTTGGGCCCATGTTTCCGCCGGGTCCGCGCATGAATCAATAAATAATGCATGACACTTCGTGTATTAAAATTTGTGTTTATTCATGAAACAAATAATAAATACAAATATTAGATAAACGGTACGCAATATTACATACATCGGTAATCCAATAAACACCAATAAACAACTATAAACACCCATAAACAACCAATGGCACAAGCAAAAGCGCATGCAAAGCAGAATGACGAGAACGAACTGATAGCGGCGGCGTTGAAGAATGCGGAGGAAACGTTGTCATGGAACATCATTGACCACTATTTCAAGGACAATCCCAACGTGCTGGTGCGCCACCATCTGGAGTCGTACAATGATTTCCTTAGCAACGGCATTGCGCGCATCATGAAGGACCAGAACCCCATTATTTTAGAGAAGGATGAGAACAAGGACACTGGAAAATACAATTCGGTCATTGAGATTTATTTGGGCGGCGTCAATGGCGACCGCATTTCATTTAGCAAGCCCATCATTTACGACGACGTTGCGGCTTCAACAGAATCTTCGTCCGGAGACAAGGAAAAGGAAAAGTCGAGTGCGCACTTCATGTATCCGAACGAGGCGCGTCTGCGCAACATGACCTACGGCATGACCATTCATTGCGACGTGGTGGTGGTGTATCACGTCTACGACCCCGTGCAAAAAACCATGCTGAAAGAGCAGCTGGAGCTGCCGCAGCTCAGCTTAGGACGGTTCCCGATCATGCTGCAGTCCAACGCCTGCATTCTGCACGGCATGACTCCGGAAGCGCGGTTCTATGCCGGTGAATGCCGCAACGACTACGGCGGCTACTTCATCGTGGACGGCAAAGAGAAGTGCATCGTGTCGCAGGAGAAGTTCGCCGACAACATCATTTACATACGGTCGAATGCGGATGACCCGGATGCGGTGTACAGCTACAGCGCCGAGGTTCGCACCGTGTCGGAGGACCCCTCCAAGCCCGAGCGCAAAATGGCGGTCAAGATGGTGGCGCCGGATGTCAAATACACTAATCGTCAAATCGTCGTGGACATTCCGAACGTGCGTAAACCGGTGCCGTTATTCATCGTCATGCGCGCGCTGGGCGTTATCAGTGACCGCGACATTGTGGAGCGGTGTGTATTAAATTTAGATGCCAATGCATCGATGGTGAATGAATTCATTCCGTGCGTGCACGACGCGAGCGAGGTGTTCACGCAGGCCGCCGCCCTGAAGTTCATTGCCACAATGACCAAGGAAAAAACGGTGGCGCAGGTGCAGAACATTCTCATGAACTACTTCCTGCCGCAAATCGGCGAACTGAATTTCGGGGCCAAGGCGTATTTTCTGGGATACATGGTCTACAAGCTGCTGCTCGTGGCAGCAAACGTGGAGCGCCCCACGGACCGCGACAGCTTCAAATACAAGCGCGTGGAGGTGCCGGGCGCGCTCATGTTCAACCTGTTTCGCACGTATTACAACGCGCACGTGGACAACGTGCGGCTGAAGCTGGACAAGAAGATCAAATACGGTCGCGACCGCAACGAGTTCGTGGGGACGCAGATCATGCAGGCCATCACCGCCGACAACTACAACGAGATCTTCGGCGAGCGCCTGATTGAGGCGGGGTTCAAGAAGTCGTTCAAAGGCAAGTGGGCGGCCACGGTCCAAACGGACGACAAGTCCAAACTGTACAAGGGCACCATCGGCGCGACGGAGGGGACGGAGGTGGAGGGCATCGTGCAAGACCTGAACCGCCTGTCTTACAACTCGTTCATATCGCACCTGCGCAAAACGAACCTGCCGATGGATGCCAGCGCCAAGGTGGCTGGACCGCGTCATCTGCACGGGTCGCAGTGGGGCATCATTGACCCCGCCGACAGCCCGGACGGCGGCAACATCGGGCTGCAAAAGCACCTGGCAATTTCGGCGTACATCACAAAACCGTGCTCCGCGCTGCCCGTCATTCGGTGGCTGCGCGAGATTGTCCACATGGAGCTGCTGGAAGAGTGCAGCCCGAAGTACTTGCACCAGCTGACCAAGGTGTTCGTGAACGGGGCGTGGGTGGGCGCGCTCGGCAACCCGCGCGAGGTCATGCG
>Ga0315288_10001920_pt1 | contig 27010 bp, 22 predicted proteins | sample YL17G11_20_MG_FD_203454 | JGI IMG/M metagenome (GOLD analysis project Ga0315288, IMG submission 203454) | Sediment microbial communities from Yellowstone Lake, YNP, Wyoming, USA - YL17G11_20 | ecosystem: Environmental > Aquatic > Freshwater > Lake > Sediment | place: USA: Wyoming | collected... | reverse complement strand
CCGCCCGCGAAACCTGCCCTGAGCGTGCCGAAGGATCGAAGGAGCGGGTATCCGGACTACAGTTGAGATATCGCTGATTCAGCGATGACCCTATATCTGGAAACTCATTTTGTTGGAGCTTCTAAGCACAACTTTGGACAAGGTTAAGAGATGGAAGCATTAAAGGTCAACGGCGTGGAAAAGAAGTTCGCGCCCGGCAAGCTGCCGGCCACGGTTGCTGATTTGCTCGCGCATCTGAACGTAGATGCCGCCACGGTGGTCGCAGAAGTGGACGGCGGGATCGTTCAGCGCGACAGCTTCGCCCGGACAAAACTGCACACCGGCCAAGCCGTCGAGTTGATACGGCTGATGGGTGGAGGTTGATTATATGGATAAGCTCGTTATTGCGGGGAGGGAGTTTGATTCGAGGCTGCTCGTCGGCACTGGCAAGTTCGCATCGCCGGACATTATGGCCGAAGCTCTGAAAGCAAGCGGCGCGGAAATTGTCACCGTCGCGCTTCGCCGCGTCGATATCGACAATGAAAACGACGACACGCTCGCCGCAATCGACCGCAGCAGATACCTGCTCCTGCCGAATACCTCCGGCGCCCGCGACGCCGGTGAGGCGGTACGCCTTGCCAGGCTCGCCCGCGCCGCCACCGGCATTAACTGGCTGAAGCTCGAGGTCACGCCCGACCCGTACTACCTGCTGCCCGACCCCGTCGAGACGCTAAAGGCCGCCGAGATCCTGGTTAAAGAGGGCTTCGTCGTCCTGCCGTACATCAACGCCGACCCGATTTTGAGCAAAAGGCTCGAAGACGTAGGCGCCGCTACCGTAATGCCCCTGGCAAGTCCCATCGGCTCCAACCAGGGGTTAAAGACCCGCGCCTCGCTGGAAATAATAATCGAGCAGGCCAACGTCCCGGTTGTCGTCGATGCCGGCCTGGGCCTGCCGTCGCACGCCGCCGACGCAATGGAGATGGGCGCCGATGCGGTACTCGTCAACACCGCTATTGCCACCGCCGACGACCCTGTGCGAATGGCCGAGGCCTTCAAGCTCGCCGTTGAAGCGGGCAGAATCGCCTACGAGTCGGGCCCCGCCGCCGCAGGCAAACGCGCCAGCGCCTCCAGCCCGCTTACCGGCTTTCTGAGAGATTAAACGAATCTGGCGAGAATACCGATGAACTTCCACAAATATCACGCGCTTGGCAATGATTACATTATCCTGGATCCGGCTGATGTCCCTGCCGTCCCGGCTGCCGAACAAATCCGCACGATATGCCACCGCAACTTCGGCATCGGCTCCGATGGCATCCTCTACGGTCCGCTCAAAACCGACCGCGCCGACTTCGCACTGCGCATCTTCAATCCGGACGGCAGCGAGGCCGAAAAGAGCGGCAACGGACTGCGCATCTTTGCTAGATACCTCTGGGACCGGAAAAAAGTCACAAAAAAACCGTTCAGAGTATCGACGCCCGGCGGCATCGTTACAGCACAGCTTGCCGGGGACGGCTCCTCTGTGACCGTCGAGATGGGTAAGGTCTGCTTCAATAGCGCTGAAATACCCGTGGCTGGTCCGCCGCGCGAAGTCATCAACGAGACAATCGAAATCGACGGCCGGAACATCGCCTTCTGCGCCGCAACCATCGGCAATCCGCACTGCGTTGTGCTCAGCGAAGACATCTCTGAGGCACAGGCACGCAGGTTCGGGCCTCTCATTGAGCGTGATTCCCGTTTCCCCAACAGAACAAACGTCCAGTTTATGAAGGTTATGGACCGCTCAAACATACGGATAGAGATTTGGGAGAGAGGCGCAGGCTACACGCTCGCGTCGGGCAGCAGTAGTTGTGCCGCCGCGGCCGTGGCGCGCAGGCTCGGTCTGTGCGATTCCAATATCACTGTTCACATGCCGGGCGGCCAAATCGAGATAGTCGTGTCCGATGATTTCTCCGTGAGGATGACCGGCCCGGTAACAAAAGTCGCCGACGGCGCAATGTCAGATGAGATATTCGGCTGATGGAAATACTTCACACACATCCAGGCCCCGACATAGTCGCACTTCTGGCCGATAAGGGTCTCGATGGCGATCCCGCGCGCTGGCAAAAGCGGCTTGAGCAGGTCAGCCGCAGCGACGTCGAGAAAGCCCTGTCACAGCCGCCCGGCTCATACAGTCTCGACAGGCTGCTGGCCCTCATCTCGCCCGCCGCCGAGGACCACCTCGAACAAATGGCCCGGCTCGCCCACCGGCTCACCGTCCGGCGGTTCGGCAGAACCATCCGACTCTACGCGCCGCTGTATCTATCCAATTTCTGCGCGAATAGCTGCCTGTACTGCGGATTCAACAAGGAAAATCAATCTCAGCGAATAAGGCTGACCCTCGACGAGGCCCTGGCTGAGGCTGAGCCTATCGCCTCCGAAGGCTTCCGGGACCTACTCCTTGTCAGCAGTGAGGACGGGGCCTTCATCGATGTTGACTACCTCGCCGCCCTGGCTGGCAGGCTCCGCGACACGTTCAGCTCCATATCGGTTGAGATATATCAGATGACCGCCGGCGAGTACGCGGCGCTCTTCGCGGCGGGCATCGACGGCGTCACCCTCTACCAGGAGACATACGACCGCCGAGCCTACCGATACTTCCACCCCGCAGGACCCAAGGCCGACTACGATAATCGACTGGCGACTCCCGACAATATCGCCCGCGCCGGCATGCGCGAAATAGGCTTGGGCGCCCTGCTCGGCCTGGCCGACTGGCGGACAGAGACCCTCGCGCTGGCCGAACACGCCCATTACTTGGTCAAGCGGTACTGGAAGTCTCGCATCTCGTTCTCGTTCCCGCGCCTGCGCCCCGCCCACGAGGTGGACGGCCTGCAATTCGACCATTTGGTGAGCGACGCAAACCTGGTGCAAATGATAACCGCGCTGCGACTTTGTTTTGCCGATGCTGGCCTGGTCCTTTCGACCCGCGAGAGCGCCCGGCTGCGAGACCATTTAATCAAGCTCGGCATAACAAAAGTGAGCGCAGGCAGCAAGACCTCCCCCGGCGGCTACTCAGGCCGGGCACACGCAACTGAACAATTCCAAATCGACGATGACCGCACCCCCGCACAGGTCGCCCAGATGATAAAAGCCCACGGCGCCGAACCCGTCTGGAAGGACTGGGAGCGACCGATAGGGGAGTGAGGACGAGGGATGAGGGACGACGGTTGATCCGGCTTCGCCAAAGGCTACGCCGTGACAGCCAGTAGCGTGGGGTCGGCTGTGCCCACCTTTGAAAGCGTCAGCCCGAGCGTAGTATTTGTCATTCCGAGCGTAGTCGAGGAATCTATTCGAATAGTCCCGCAAAGGGGTCCCGCATCGGCATGATGATAAACCGGGTATTCTTCTTTCTATCCCCATTTTTGATGGAACAAGGGTTGCCCCCTGTGGTCAGACGGCGAAATGCCGGGTGAGACAGTATTGAAAGGGCAACGGGAGTTTATTATGCTGACAAAGACAGTCTGCGCTTCCCGTTTTGTGCAGTACGCCAGAGGCGTATGAACCTGTAGAATCATTGTTCGACAAGGAGAAGAATCGTGAAACAATGGCGTTTCAAGTATAAAGAGCACGACGTGGAGATTCGCAACGGCTGGATCAGGGGCGAGGCACTTATCGTGGACGGGGAGTTGCAGGACCAAAGAATCGGATTCGGCACGCGAAGTCGGCTCTACGGAAAGATAAAGTCCGGTCAAGGTCAGGGTGAGCTGATCAAAGTGTCGCTCGGTGGATGGTTCATCATCACCTGTGTTGTGTTCATTGATGACCGAGAGGTATTCAGATCATGATGAGTCGAATTAAGCAATGCAGGCGGCGCGGTAGCCCGGGTGCCTGACTCCCGTCGTTGGACCGGAGAAAGAAAATGCCATACCAACTATTCCATGACCTGTTTCCCGATATGGCGGGTAAGGAAACCCGCACTATCACCGTGTTTGGCGATAGATCGAAGACCGGACTGCCGCCCGGGGAGTATGCGTTCTGCGAGATGTTCTGCAACGAACCCGGCTGTGATTGCAGACGGGTCTTCTTCTATGTCATGGCGTCTTTTCGCAAAAGGTGCGAGGCTGTCATTGCCTGGGGCTGGGAATCCCCGGAGTTCTACGCGAATTGGTTTCATCACGATGACCCTGAGGTAATCGCTGACCTGATGGGTCCGTGTCTCAATATCGGCAGTCCGCAGAGCGAATTGGCCCGCCCCATTCTCGACCTTGCGCGCAGCGTCCTGTTGAAGGACGAAGCCTATGTCGAGCGGATCAAGCGGCACTACCAACTTTTCAGGGCGATGATTGACGGCAAGTCAGTGGCGGCCTCCCGGTCGAGAAAAAGAATGAGAAACAAGATAAGGAAAGCCAGAAAGAGGAAATGAAAGGCATAACATCGAACTGAACCGCATCGGCATAACCGCCCGCTGCTCGCCCACACTATAGGGCGGTTGCGCCCCGAAGTACCCCCTCTGAGGAAAAAACTTGCTCCCCTGTAGTCAGCCGGTAAAATGGGAGCGAGATAATATTGAAAAAGTAATGCGAACTTCTTATACAGAAAGAAGCAGTCTGTGCTTCCAGCTTTATGCAGCACGCCAGAGGCGTATGAAACTGTATAATGATTGCTAGGGCTCAAGAAGGAGATTATATGCCACAACTCTATAAAGAAGTAATGGCTCGCCTTCTTGCTTCAACTCCGTTTGGTATTGATCCGAACCTGCAAGTGACTGGAAAACCGCCTACAATGGCTAACTCCGAGTTCCTGACCAACAAGGAACAGGGCGACTGGGCGGAGCAGATTGTTTTCACTGCCATCAACGAGAACTCGCCTGAGTACTGCGCTGTGAAGTACGGTAGGTCTGATTCCCTTGCCGCTGGCGATCCTGGCTTTGATGAATTCTATCAGAAATACCAAGATGAGCTTAACAATATTGGGAAACGCCCAGACCTGCTCATCTTCCGGAGATCGGATATCGATATCGAAAACGTAGATTTGGACGATGACCAGACGGTTGCCAGCGCGGTTGCTGCCATTGAAGTCAGATCCAGCTCCTTCCTCGCGAACCGGTATTCCGAATTCATGGAAGCACGAACGAATCAGGCAATTCAGCAATGCCGACATCTTAAGTCACAACTGCTGGAGCAACAAATGTCAATTCTCCTTCACCAGAAGAGTCCAGAAATCCTCGACATGATTAGGCGTTCTTCCGATGAGACGTTTAAAGAACTGGACTTTCGGCTTCGTTCTTGGTCATCATCTACAGAACTACGACGTCTCTCAGAACTGCTCAGGGCACTTAAGGAACAAATCAAGATCTTGCACAAGCGAGACTATCTCAGCATCACGCCAAAATTGGAGGATCTCGCGTTAGTCAACAGATGGATTCAGCATTTCAATGTCAGACATTACTACCTGCAAGTGTTCTTCGATAAAGCTTATGTAATCCCATTCAAAGATATTCTTGAAATTGCATCTGATCCCGCAAAGGAAGATGTAGTATTCTCGGTTGAGGAAGACGTGAAGAACCAAGGAAAGACAACAATCAAGATTAATGTTCAAGTTGGCAAGGAAATTTTAGGACGCATTGATATGCCAGAGCACAAATCAGCTATGAAGGAATTGCAGAGGGGCCGTCTGCTATTCTATGTAACATTTCAAAAGGGACGGGGCTACCTGGATAACAATGTATTCATTAGCGAGATAGTAAATGATGTGTGACCTTAGTAGGGGATATAGTTCCATAGTCAGTTCGGAACATCGACGCTCGCTCGGGCAATTCTTTACGCCCTTCGATGTTGCTGCGTTTATGTGCCGTTGGGCTTTATCGGGTGGCTCAAATAATTTGTATGATCCCGCATTCGGGCTGGGATCCTTCTACTTTGCGGGCAAGTCGGTCATGCATTCCAGCACATTTGCAGGTACGGAGTTGGATCCTAAAATACTGGAGTACTTCCGAACCCATGCCTCACGGACACCGTCTCTGTCTCTAAGTTGTGGGGACTATTTGGCGCAGTGGGGCCAAAGCCACAAGGCAATTGTCTGTAATCCACCCTATATGCGTTTTCAGCACTTTTCCAATAGAAGCGAAGTATTTGCAGCTTTTGAGAGACGCCTTCAAATAAAGCTGTCCGGTTACACTAACATAGCGTCAGCCTTCTTGATAAAGTCGCTGTCAGAACTAGCACATGGAGGGCGTCTTGCCTATATCATGCCGCTTGAGTTTCTGAATACAGGTTATGGCGCGATTATCAAAGATCGCCTTCTACACCAAGGAATGTTAAAGGCACTTATCAAACTTGAGCCAGAAAAGGAAGTGTTTCCAGATGCGACGACTTCTGTGGGAATCATTCTGATAAGCAATGACGCCCTGATTGCGCCAGTACGTTTCTATTCTGTACGCAACATTCAGGATCTGCCAGATGTGCTTTCAACTGTGCCTATACGAGAGGTTGACGTCGCGAGCCTCAAACCCTCAGAAAAGTGGCTTAAATACTTTGAAAATGGGCGCTCATCGTTTGTCTCTCCCGATCTTGTGACAATTGATTCTTATGGTGGATTTAGTCGTGGCATCGCAACTGGGGCGAACGAGTATTTTGCAATGTCACGGAGTAAGGCGAGAGAACTTGGCATTCCACGTTCGTGCTTTCTCGGTTGTATAACAAAGAGCGTACAAGTCAAGGCTTCTGTATTTACAGATTCAGATTTTGGCGATCTGGAACGTACAGATGCGAATGTTCTTTTGCTTAATATCAACGGTAAACCGACAGAGGCAGTGCACGAGTACGTTCGGTATGGCGAGATGATGGGATACCATCTTAGATATCTTACGAAGATGCGAACGCCTTGGTACAAATTAGAACGAAGAGCGCCGGCTCCGCTGCTATTCGGAGTGTTTTCAAGAGATAAGTTTAAGGTTGTAAGAAACTTAAGCTCAGCAGTACATCTGACGTGCTTTCATTGCTTCTATCCAAACTTATTCGGCGAACAGCTTTGCGATGCTTTATTTCTATATTTTCGGTCAAGAGCAGCAAGACAGATTCTTGGCATAAGTATGAGACATTACGGAGACGGTTTAGAAAAGTTTGAGCCGAATGATTTGAATCATGCTTTGGCACCTTCACGGAGTTGGTTTTCTAAGCTCCCCGCCGATGTAGTTAATAGCGCAATTGAATATTGCAGAATTAATAACTCACTTCCAGAGGAAGCTGAGGCATTATTCGAGCCTTTAGCACTGTGTGCCGAACAAGGCGCCGCACCTGACCTCTATTCCACTGCGCTCCATGGCGGCAGGTGAGCTTGGCCGTTACCACTTTCCTATCGCGTGATACTTGTGTAAGAATCCCTCGACGGGTCAGGCTCGGCGTGCCGGGTCCGGAGCAGAAAAAGACCCGGATTCGTATGTGATCCTGGGTCTCTATTCTTTGGCGTGGTAGAGGGCTAAGTTGCTGATTGTGGGGCAGAGGCGGGAGTCGAGGACCCGGATTCGCAGCTTGTCGGTGGTGACGGTGTCGGTTTGGCAGATTTTTTTGTAGCCGACGGTTTGGCCTTCGGCGATTTGCTTCCACTGGCCATCGACCTGTGCATCGACGGTGAACTTAGTGATACGCTGGCCGAAGTCGCGGATATTTTCCTGGAACATTATGCGGTTGAAGGTCTTCTTGCCGTCGAGCGTAATCACTAACTCGGCCTGCGTCGTCCAGTCCGGCGGCATCCAGCACGTCGCCGTATCGCCATCGAGGGCCTTACCCGCGTTGAAGTCCGGCCCTCGACTCGCCGAAGCGCTCGCCGTCGCCCCTTTGGCAAGGTCGGTCTTGAACGTCTCGTGGAGAATCTCGCCGACTTCATCGAGGACCTTGCAGTCGCGCTGGGCAAACAGGCCATCGCGGTTAGGCGGGATATTCAGCAGAAACACCGTATTGCCGCCGACCGAGCGATACCAGATATCGAGTATCTCCTGCGTCGTCTTGACGTGCTGCTGCTCATCCCGCCAGAACCACCCATCCCGGATCGAGGTATTGGTCTCAGCCGGATACCAGTGCAGGAAACCGCCCTTATCAGAATTCTCCCGGAGCTTGGCCAAGCTGCCGAGGTCCTGCGCCGTCATATCCGGCCAATCGAACTTGTCCAGCGGCGCGCTTATCGGGACAACACTCCACTCAGCCTCTCTCGTGCCGCCGCCCTCGTTGCCGCACCACCGTACATCCGGTCCTTTGCCGAAGATCACCGCCTCCGGCGCGAGCTGCCGAATAAGCTCATACCAATACTGATAAGTGTATTTTTGTCCGCCTTTGCGCTTCGGATGCGCCCCATCGAACCAGACCTCGTGAACCGGCCCGTACTCGGTCAGCAATTCGAACAGTTGGTTAAGGAAATACTCGTTGTAGTCATCGACGAGGAATTTGAACGTCCGCGTGTCCTTGAACGGACGTCCGGGCGCTGCGCGGGGGATGACCCGCTCGGTATATTCGCTCAGGTTGCCGTAAAGGCCGTTGGCGCTCTCGATCTGGTGCAGATCGGCGGGCGATAAATAGACGCCCACCTTCAGCCCGTACTTCCTGCACGATGCCGCCAAATCCCGCAGCACGTCGCCCTTGCCCTGCCGCCAGTTGCTCGACGCCACCGAGTGCGCCGTATATCGCGTCTGCCACAGGCAGAAACCGTCGTGATGCTTGACGGTGAGAATCGCCTGTGTCATCCCCGCCGCCTTCATCATCCGGCACCACTGGTCCGTATCCAGCTTTTCAGGGTTGAAAATCGCAGGGTCTTCCGTCCCCGTGCCCCATTCCCGCCCGGTGAACGTATTAACGCCGAAGTGAATGAAGGCAATGAACTCGCCTTCCTGCCACGCCAACTGCCGCGCAGCAGGCCGAACGTCCACCGCCTGGCGAATGAGCTTCTTAGTCTGGTCCACTTCGCTCGGGGCCGCTGCCGCGTCCACCATATCATACACCCGAACGTAATCGACCACGAAGTAATCGGGCAGCGCCGCTTTGCTTATATCGCCGCCCCACGCGCCTATCTCCTCGGTCAGCTTCGCGTACTCGGCCACCTGCGAGACCCCGCCGCCCCTCGTGCGCCAAATCTCCTTCCCATCAACATAGAAGACGTACTCATCCGGCGTCCAGTGCAGCCCGAATGTATGAAATCCCTCGCTCAGCCCGGGTATTGTGCTTTCCTTGCCGACGTGTTTGTGCTCCTTACCGTAGCCGTCCCAGTGAAGGTTCTGCGTTATCTTATCCTCCCGCCACGGCTTTTCCATAATGTCTATTTCCGTACCGTCTCTGCCCTCGTTACCTATTTGGTTGACGCTGCTCGTATGAAGCCAGAATGCGGGCCAGTGACCCTCCTGCGTCGGGAACTTGCACCGGCACACCCAGTATCCGAACTTATGCTCGAATTTTCCTTTGGTCCGCAGGGCGCCGCACGTATAGCGCTCGCCATCCTTCTTTGTGCGGACAAGCAGATTCCCCTCACCGTCGGTATAGGAGTCATCTTTCACCCAGTAGCCGTCCCGCCGCTTCCAGTCGCCCAGAATCTCCCACTTGGACTCATCGACCTTCGCCCCGTCAAATTCGTCGCTCCACGCCGGCTTCCATTCTTTGCCTTCCGGGATCGCCGGCAAAAACCCTTCTGCCACACCTGATAACGCCGGTTTTTCACCCTCAGCCCCCGCGACGCCCGCGAGCAAGTGGAACACCGCGCAGACAACCACCAGCTTTAACATGCAGGACGATTGATTTTTCATAAGCCTCTTTCCTTTAGGTTGCTTTTTAAGACTTCTTGGCTTGGGAGACGCTTGGTTGCCCTGATGCCCGAAATGATTGTGATCGCCAGCATCAGCACGAAAGTAACCGCTGTGAACCAGTGCCCCCACTCCGCCGTCGGGACGTGACCCATCTTTATCACCACAGTGCCGATGGCGAACGACTGGAGGAACATCTTGATCTTTCCCGACGCCGTCGCCGCGAAGTTAATGCCGCGTGCCTCCGCAACGTGCCGCAATACCGTTACATAAGCCTCTCTGGCAATCAGAATACCCGCAACCGACCACTGAACGACCGCCAAGACCCCAGCGCTCCAGCCGAAAAGCCTCGGCTGCCCGATTAGCGCAAAGCTGACGAACGCCCCGCACACAAGAACCTTGTCGGCCAGCGGGTCAACCATTCGGCCGAACTTGGTCGTAACGTTGTACTTGCGGGCGATTCTGCCGTCGATGATGTCCGTCAGGCCGGCGATGACGAACAGGACAAACGCGAGTGTCAGAAACGTTCCCTTGTTTTCAACGCCGGGACTGTAGAGAATCATTATCAAAAAGACAATGGTAAGCACGAGCCGGCTGAATGTCAGGATGTTTGGAACGAATCTGACCATAGCAAAAAGCTTACCTGAATCGCGGACTCAGTTCAATACTAAACTTGCTCGACGAGCAGATCGTAGTCCCTCGTGCCGACCACTTTTGTTTTGATGAGCTGCCCGGCCTTCGCAGAGCACTTATCGATGATGCAGATACTGTCAATCTCAGGGGCCTGCCCGTAGAAACGCCCCTTGTCGTTATTGATATCAGCGGAATCCACCAGACACTTCAATTCGCTGCCCACCCTATTTTTGTTCTTGGTGAAGGCGATTTCCTGCTGGGCAAGCATAAGCTCTTCAAGCCGCTGCTGCTTGACCGCATCCGATATCTGATCCGGCATCTGGGCGGCGCTTGTCCCGGCTTCGCGACAGTATTCAAAGCACCCCAGGGCATCGAACTGCGCCCACCTTACAAAATCCACAAGCTCGGCAAACTCTCTGTCACTCTCACCCGGAAAGCCGACTATCAGCGTCGTCCGCAGCGTTACATCCGGCATAGACCGCCGCAGCGTCTCAATCAGCCGTTGAATCTGTTCCCTCGTATCGCTACGGCGCATCGCCTTGAGCACTCGATTGCTTATGTGCTGGATCGGAATGTCGAGATAGTGAACTATTTTCTCGCTGCCCGCGACTGTTTCGATAAGCTCCTCATCGATGCCCGCGGGATAAAGATACATCAACCGAATCCACGCGGGCCCATCGATCTTCTCAAGCTCCCTCAAAAGCCCGGACAGCCCGGCGCCTGCCTTCAAGTCGCGCCCGTAGTGCGACGTATCCTGACCGATCAAATTCAGCTCAACCACGCCGGCGGATGCCAGCTCCTTAGCCTCGGCAAGAACAAGCTCCTGCGGCTTGCTGCGGAAACGTCCTCTTATTGAAGGGATCGTGCAAAAAGAGCACCGATGATCGCACCCCTCACTGATGCGCAGGTACGCCCAATGACCCGGCGTGATAAGCAGCCTGGCTCTGTCGTCAGGGATGATGTCACCGTATGCCTTCGCTGCGCGATCGACGTAAGAGGCGCTGCTGCCGGACGAAAGAGTCTTCCTGATTATTCGGACTATTGAATCGCGCTTATCAAGACCGATAACGGCATCTATGCCCTCAACCTCCAAAAAAAGTTTCTCGCCCAGTCTCTGGCCAAGACAGCCGGCAACGATTACCTTCTTGACGGCCCCTCGGCGCTTGCGCTGCGCAAAATGCCGTATTACTTCGATTGACTCGGCCTTGGCCGGTGCGATAAAACCACACGTATTGATTACCACAACATCCGCATTATCAGGCTCGCTCGTTATGAGCAACCCCGCCTGCGCGATCTGCGCCAACATTCGCTCACTGTCCACAGTATTTTTTGGGCAGCCCAAGGAAATAAAATGGACGGTTATATTTTTTTGTTCTTTTCTTGCCATAATCCCCAAAAAATAGCAGAAAATCCGCCTTGTGTCTAAAAAAAACAACGTTTGGCGGGCCTCTCCAATGCCCGATTTTTTCTGATTCTATTAGAATATGCTTGACGATAATGAATTGTATGCAATATAATGAACCCGCGTGCCGTCTCTATTTAAGTGGCGAGCGCTTGGATTATGCTCCGGCAGCGCCGAGCGCCCAAGACTATAATGACGGTCGTGCTATTATGAAACGTGACAGCGACAAAGTAGGTCGCAGTTCCTGGTTGACTGCGATTGTGGTTGTGCTGCTTATGCTTTCGGCAGGAGGTTGCGGAGACTTTTTACCCGCCAAGAGCGCGGGCCGCGAGTCCACCAGAATCATTAAAGAGGTCAAGAAGGCGGAGCTTGCGCTCGAACCGAATATCCCGCTGCCGGAAATATACAGGACGCCGCCCGAGATACTCGAGCAGACTGTCGGCGCGCATCTCGAGTACAGACTCTTCTACTTCTGCCGGCAGCACACGGCCGAGGAATTGCAGAAGCTTGTCAACGATCAGTTCGGATCCGTGATGTTTGACGAAAAGGGCAAATCGACTCGCGCCATTGACTTCAACATCAGCGCCAACCCCGCCACAAATCAGTTAATAGCAAGATGCCCCAACCAGGCGGACGCCGAGTCGATCCTTGAGTTCCTGCAGAGGGTCGATATACCGCCTATCCAAGTCAAGATTAGCTGCCTGGTTTCCGAGATATACGCAGATAAGACGCTCGACTGGGAGACCACGCTGCAGATCAGCGACCTCTTGGGCGAGGGGATTCAAGCCCTACCTTCAGGCAAAGCTTTCGCCCCCGGCGGCAGCATTCTTCCGATGGTAACGGACCCAAGCGTATTGCCCGCGTTTCCGGGGGCATCGCTCAGGGAGGCGGCCCGCGCCAGAATGGGTCTGAAGGTCGGATACTTGAGCACTTCCGGCAAATTCAACAGCGTCGTGGACCTGCTCGAGTCGCAGGGCTATCTCAAGATACTGTATAACCCGACTCTCGAAGTGGTCAATGGCAAGACGGCCAAGGTCTCCCAGTCGCAGAAGGTGCCCATAGACAGGACCTTCCTGCGGGAGAATATCGGGGGGACCTCATATATGGAAAGGACCGAATGGGAGAACGTTGTCGATTCGCTTGAGGTGACACCGCACGTTTTCTTAGACGGCTCCATAGGGCTCGAAACAAATATCCTTCTCGGCTCGAAGCTGACCCCCGAAGGCATCAAGCAGGTATCCATAGTAACGAAAAAGGAAATCGACAATAAAGAGAACCGCATAAGGCCCGGCGAGAGTCTGATAATTGGAGGGTTGCGAAAAAGCGAGCGGCGAGACGTTCTGCGCGGTATTCCGGGCCTCAAAGATATACCGATTATCGGGGTTCTTTTCTCCGGGCGCGATTTTGAGGAGCGAGTAGTCGAGACCGTTTTCATTCTGACGCCTACTATTTCGAGCGGCGGCGCCCCCCAGAAGGAAGTCGTTGCCGAGATCAAGAAAAAGCATGACATGCCCGGCTCAAAAGATAGTAATGACACCGGGCTTGATCCTTTTGGGGCCAAGGGACGAGCGGGACAATTGAACCGCAAGCTGGACGAAGCTGAAGACGCTCGTCTGGAGGCCGAAGAGGAGAAGACCGTGGCCCGCCAGGCCGTCAGAGAGGCCGAGGACAAGGTCAGTAGGGCCGAGGCACAGGTGCAATTGGCCAAAATGAAGGCCGAAAGAATCGCCGCCGAGGCTGAAGCAAAGGCCAAGGCTGCTGATGAAGCTAAGGCCGCCGCCCAGAAGGCTATCGCCGATGCCAATACCACGATGGAGAATGCCCAGAAGGCGATTGCAGCGGCCGACGTAAAGGTAAAGGCCGCCGACCAGGCTAAGGCCGAGGCTGAGAAAATAGCCGCCGACGCGACAAAGACTAAGGAAGAGGGCCTAAAGGCAAAGGCCGAGGCTGAAGCATTGGCCAAGGCGGCCGAACAGGCCAAAGCTGATGCAGACGCAATGGCCAAGGCCGCAGTGCAGTCCAAAACCGAGGCAGACAAAGCAACTGCGGACGCCGCCAAGATAAAGGCCGAGGCCGAGGAGGCAAAAGTCCAGGCCGAAAAGGCCAAGGCCGAGGCCGAGGAAAAGGCCAAGGCCGCTGAGCAGGTCCTTGCCAAAGCCGATGAGCTGACGACGCAAGCGAACAAGCCCACTGCCGACTCCAACAGCCCGACTGCCGCAAAGCCGGATAGCAGCGCTGAAAACACCAAAACGGAAACTGCAAGAGCCGACACGAGTGAATCAAAAGCCGTTGCGAAAGAGGCCCAGCCGCAAGCCGGCAAGCCAGAAGCTCGTGACGAAGATCCGAAGGCGAGGTTGCTGATGCTCATCCTCTCGGCTTTGACCCTGTGAACCTAAGACTCAACCGTCGCGCCCAAGTGATGCCTGACGACCATACAACCTGACAGGTTACGGTAAGGCGAACAAACCAATGAAATACACAGGCGGATTATGCCTTGGTTCATCCGTCGCGACCGCTCACGTCCCTGTACCGCCGGACCGGCAAAACCTGATTTCCACAGAAAGGACAATCTATGGAGAATCTCAACCTTAACAACCCCGCCGGCCCAAGCCCCATTCGCCCGACGCCTTCGAGCGGCGACCTCAATAAGCCCATACCTCTGGACGACTTTGACAAGCCGATCCCTCTTGACCTCGGCCCCGCCCCAAAGACCAATGTTTCACACGCGCCTTTGAATTTAGGAGGCGCGGCTGCTCCGGTGCCGGCCGCAAGGCCTCCCATGCCGCCGATGCCAAGACCGGTTGCCCAAAGACCGGCCGCCAGAGTAGTCTCCACCGACCGAATCACAGGGGTAAAGACATTCTTTACAAAGCTCCATCCAGGCGCCTTGCAATTCCTCGATGAACAGATCACCGACTGGCTCAAGCAAAATCCGGGCATCTCAATAAAACGAACTGACGTGACCACCGGCGAGGTCCAGGCCAAGAAATCAGAGCCCAATATCATAATTAATGTCTGGTATTAGTCCTCGCCCGGCGCGAACCAACCGATCCTATCGTCCGCCTGCGCGCTCCCGCCGTATCCCACGCTCGCCACGAGGCCGCAGTTCTCGCGATGGCGCCCCCCTCTTTATCCTACTGTAGTATGAGTTCTGCAAAATTGCAGGTTAGGCCTACTTAGAAAAGAAAAAATCGTTTGTTGATTTTTTCTTTTCGATGGCAACGCATTGTCTCATAATCGCTCAGGTAATTATTGAAGAAAATCATAAAAGAGATTTTCTTCAACAATATAGGTCTAACCTGCAATTTTGCAGAAGCCTTTACTGTAGTCGATCTACATCTCCGTCCAATCGTCCGGTTGATATTGACCGCGGTGCAACCATTGAAGTGAGTATTGGTCTGTAGAACATCGATAATTTTCTGCCCTGAGAAACTCAGGAAAAAGGCGTATATATTCCCCTGACGTAAAAATATCGCCATATTTGGGCAAAAAAACTTCCCACAAAACTTGTTGACATATTGCGTTGTTTGCGTTATTTTCCTTAATTTAACCGTCCTTACGTGGCCGGGAATGTGAAATTTGGTGGTTTTTTGGAGATTTTTCGTGGCTAAAGAGCTCGCTCGGGAACTTATTAACTCTGGTGTGCATTTCGGGCACGGGGTAAGCCGGTGGAACCCCAAAATGGCTCCGTTCATTTTTGCCAAGCGCGGCAATATCCATATTATCGACGTCAAGGAAACCCTCCGGGGGATCCTTATAGCCAAGAAACTCCTCGCCGAGATCGTTTCCTCCGGGAAGGACGTTGTTTTTGTCGGCACAAAGCGTCAGGCTCAAAAAGCGGTCGAGGCCGCCGCGAAAAAATGTGGCATGCACTTCGTCTCCCACCGCTGGCTCGGAGGGACGCTCACAAACTTCAGAACCATACGTTCTCAACTGCAGAGATTGGAGCAGCTCGAGGCAATGGCCGAGGATGGCGCCCTTGAAACCGAGAGCAAGAAGCAGGCGTCCAGGCTCAAACGCGAGACGCGAAGAATAACCGCGAACCTCTCGGGCGTCAGGAATATGAGTCGTCTGCCCGGGGCCGTCGTTGCCGTTGACGCCCGCAAGGAGTATCTCGCCCTGAGAGAGGCCAGGAAGCTCGGAATCGCAACGATCGCACTGCTCGACACCGATTCGGACCCCGATACCGTGGATGTTGCGATCCCGGCCAACGACGACTCCATCCGAGCGGTTGACCTGATACTCAATGAGCTGGCGGACGCCGTTGCCATCGGGAAAACGATGGTTTCGGCTCGGCGGGAGCCTGTGCAGCGGCCGAGAAGGCCGCGATCAAGAAGGCCTGCGATGGCACGCGCCGGAGAGTCCTCCGAGGCCGAGCCCGATGAAGGCGGTCCGCAGACCGAAGGCGAACGGGAAAAACCGCAGGCCGTCACCGCCGCTGTTGAGCAAAGCCCCGCACAGAATCCGCAAGCGGCCCCGGGTGAAACTCGGACCGAGCAGCAGGGGCCGGAGCAGCCGGCGCCCTGACCCGACGCGGCAGTCAGGCGGCGCTCAAGCCGGATGGCGCCACGCGGCTCGCGCCGCGCCAGACCGGATATACAGAACGCCGGTTGCGAAAAAGAAGTCGCGGATGTTGTGCAGCAGTCCCCGTGGGGAAAATACGATATATTGAATGCGAATTACTGAATACAACATACGAAGCACCAAACTGGAGTTTTCAATATGGCGGAAATCTCAGCGGCTGCGGTAATGAAGCTGCGAAAAATGAGCGGGCAGGGAATGATGGACTGCAAAAAAGCCCTCACTGAGGCTGACGGCGACATCGAGAAGGCCCTGGATCTGCTCAGAAAGAAGGGACTCGCAACCTTGTCCAAGCGCGCCGAGCGCGAGACCTCGCAGGGTTTCGTGGTTTTCGCGAAAGGCGGCAACTGGGCCTCGCTGGCGACGCTGTGCTGTGAAACAGATTTCGTGGCCAAGAGCGATGACTTTCTCGCGGCGGTCGAATCCGTCAAAAATTACATGGCACGGTGCCAGGCCGATTGCGGCGCAGACAACCTTCAAGAAACGCAAGTTGACGGGAAAAAATTCTCGGACATCATTACCGAAACTGTCAGCAGGACCGGCGAGAAAATGGTCGTCGGCGACTACGCCAGATACCATCTCTCGGGGCCGAGCCTGATTGGCAGCTACATCCACTTCAATGGAAAAGTCGGCGCAATGGTCAAGATTGAAACCAGCGCCGATGGCGTCGCCGCCGCCGATTCGGTCAGGCGGATTGCCAATGAGCTCGCGATGCACATAACGGCGACCAAGCCTACAGCTTTGGATAGGGCCGGCATTGACGCTGCGACCATCCACCGTGAGAGGAGCATCTATGCCGAGCAGGCAAGAAACAAGCAGCCTCAGATTGTTGAGAAGATTATCGAAGGCAAGATGAGAAATTATTTCACCGAGAATTGTCTTCTCGAGCAGCCGTTCGTAAAGGACGACAGCAAGTCCGTCGAACAGGTCCTCGCCGACGCTGCAAAGCAGGCCGGCGGTGAGGCCAAAATCAAAGAATTCGTCCGATTTGAAGTCGGCTGAGAGACCTGTTCTATGTGTCGGCGGCTGCGCCGCGGTTGAGAGGCGAGCTGCGAAATACGAGATACGAAATACGAGATACGAAATACGAAACAAATGGCCGAGAGCAAATACAAACGAGTTCTATTGAAGCTTTCGGGGGAGAGTTTTTGCAGGCCCGGCGGGTTCGGAATCGACGGAGAGGCCCTTGAATCAATTGCCGAGAGGGTTTCCCATATATGCAAGCTCGGGCCACAGGTCGCGGTTGTGGTGGGCGCCGGCAATTTCATTCGCGGCCAGACCTTCTCCAAGACCAGCCGCATACCGAGGAACACCGCCGACTATATGGGAATGCTCACCACCATCATCAACGCCTGTGCACTCCAGGAGACCCTCGAGAGTCTCGGCCAACCCACCAGGGTCCTCAGCGCCATCAAGGTTGACGCGCTGTGCGAGCCGTTTATTCGCAGAAAGGCGCTCTGGCACCTCGAAAATGGAAGGATTGCGATCCTCGCCGGCGGCACCGGAAATCCGTTTTTCACCACCGACACGGCCGCCGCACTGAGGGCCTCGGAGCTCGACGCCGACCTGCTGATAAAGGCAACCAAGGTTGACGGCGTTTACAGCGATGACCCGATGAAGAACCCGAACGCGCAGCTCTTTGACCGGCTCTCCTACGATGATGTCCTCACGAAGAACCTCAAGGTGATCGACCACGCCGCCATCAGTCTGTGCAAAGAGAATAATATACCTGTCATCGTCCTGAACATCTTTGAAAAGGGCAACATAACGAAGGCCCTGTGCGGCCAGAAGGTCGGCACATTAATCTGTTGAGTGCGGAGATTCGATATGCCAACAAAGGAAACTGTATCGCAGACGGAATCGAAAATGAAGAAGGCCCTCGACGCCCTGTGCGATGAGCTAAAGGCCGTCAGAACCGGACGCGCCTCGACCGCTTTGGTCGAGAACATCAAGGCCGATTTCTACGGCACCCCAACGCCATTAAAACAAATGGCGACCCTGGCGACGCCACAGCTCGACATGATCGTAATCAAACCCTTCGACCCCGGCTCCGTCAGGGAAATCGAAAAGGCAATAAAGAGCAGCGACCTGAGCATAGCGCCCGTCGTTGACGGAAAAATCATCAGACTGAACTTTCCTCCGCTCAGCGGGGAAAGACGAACGCAGCTTGTCCAGCAGGCAAAACAGGTCGGCGAGCAAACTAAGGTCGTTATTCGCAACGTCAGAAGAGACGCCAACAAGCACCTCGAACAACTGGAAAAGGACAAAACCATCACCGAAGACGACCTTGAGCACGGCAAGAAGCTCATCGACGACAAGACCAAGATATATACCGACAAGATCGATGAGGTCGTCAAACACAAAACCGACGAGATTATGCTCGACTGACCCGGGCACAACCTGCACCTCCCGGGGCAGAGACCGGATGTGACATGATGCGCACAACAGTGTATGCTGTTTCGCCTTCACGGTGGTCGATCTTGCCGTTCCACTCGTGGTAAGCTTCCCGCCGTTCCGGGCTGATACTGTTTTGATTCAGAAATGTTGACTCTATTCCGGGGGCCGAATCATGCAGACTAAGAAAAAAACAAAAACCACTACTCGAAAGAGACCCGCAAGAAGAATCCTCAAATGGACGCTGGCGCTCGTTGTCGTTCTGCTCTTGCTCATCCTCCTGCTTGTCCCTGCGCTCATATCGTCCGGGAGCTTCCGCCGAATCATACTGGCCAAAATCAACGATTCCTTTGACGGCCGCGCCGATTTTGCCGACCTGTCTATGGGCTGGCTAAAAGGCGTCAAGGTCGAGGACTTCAGCTTCGACGACAACGCGGGCCTACTCTCGGTCAAGGTAAAGCAAATCGCAACAAAGCCGCACTATGCATCGATCATCGCCGGCAACCTCTCCTTCGGACAGACCACCATCGACGAGCCGAGAGTGGAAATAAGCTTAAAGGACAGACCCTCCACCGCCACGGCCAACGTCCCCGGCCCGCAGCCCCAGCCCGTACCGATAGAGGCCGCTGGCATCGCGCTTGTCACCGACGTCGTCGTCAATAACGGCAGCGTCAAGGTAACCGATTCAAAGGCCCGAACGACCGAGCTTTCCGGCATAAACTCCAAAATCGGCCTGCGCCTGCCGGGCGAACAGTCAACTCTCGACCTCGATATGGTGCTCGTCGCCAAAGGCAATGAGTCGAAGGTCCACGCGGATGGTCGGATCACGCCGAAAAAAACTGATTCGAAAACCGGCTGGACACTCAAAGACAGCGACGGCGACCTGAACATCGAGATTGACCGGCTCGATATCGAGTCGCTCGAGCCCTTCTTTGAGCTGGCGGGCATCGACGTCAAGGCAAAAGGCAACGTCTCGGCGAATCTAAAGAGCGAAATCAGGGGCGGGCAAATCGCAAATCTCTCCGGCAAACTCAACGGCAGCCGCCTCGACGTAACCGCAGCGCAGCTAAAAGGCGACAGATTGCAGACGACCGCTCTCGATGCCGACATCAAGCTCACGCGCAAGGACCGGATGATAAGCATCGACAACCTGCAGGTAAAAGCCGACTGGGCCGACCTCAACGCCACGGGCGCCGTCCCAACGACCCTCAAGTCCCTCGACAGTATTCTCGACCCCAATTCAGGCTCCGACCTCAAAGGCTCCTTCAGTTGCGACCTCGCGGCGGTCGCCTCGCAGATGCCAGCCACAATCGGCCTAAAGGAAGGAACGAAAATAACCTCGGGCCGAATCAGCGGCAGCGTCCAGACCTTGACGCAGGCCGGCACAAAGCAAATCAAAGCCAACGCCGACCTGGCCGACTTGAAGGGAACCGTCGAGGGTAAACAAGTTGCGCTCTCCCAGCCTGTCCGCGCCAACGCCCTGGTGTCGAAAGACAAGGCCGGTATGAAATTCGACCAGTTGGACGTCTCCGCCTCATTTGCAAACGTCAACTGCACGGGCGCGACCGAAAACCTCAAATACAGCGCCGCCGTTGACCTCGCAAAGCTGCAGTCGGAGCTGGGGCAGTTCGTCGATCTCGGCGGGTACAGGATGGCCGGCAACATAGTCCAAACCGGACAAATCTCAATCGACCCAAACAGGATCGCCGCCAGCGGAGCAGCACAGATTAACAACCTCAGCATCGCCTCGCCCAACAATGTTACTGTCACGGAGCCGAAGGCCGATCTTAATTTCGCCGTCGAGATAGATAAAAAGCAAAACCTCATCGCAGTCAATTCGGCAAAGGTCGATGCAAGTTTCGGCAGCATCAGCGTAAAAGACGGCGTCGTGCCGCTCAACGAAAAGGCCGCGAAGCCCACGAAGTTGGTTCTCAACGCCGCCGGCCTTGACCTGGCAAAGCTCAGGCCCTTTGCCGTTATGTTCGCCTCCTTCCCGCAGGATAAGCAGTTGGCCGGAATCGCAGAATCCCAGGTCACGCTAACATCCGAAAAGGGCGCCTACAAAATCGAAACGGAAAACACCAAAATCAGAAACTTCGAGCTTACCGCGCCTGGGAAGAAACCCTTCAGGCAGAAGGAAGTCTCCCTCGTCGCAGCCATCGAGCTCAACCCCACCGAACAGACCTATTCGGTAAAGAAGCTCAACCTGCTGAGCGATCAGATAAAGGTCACCAAGACCTCGCTCAGCCAAACCACTAAGAACAAGAAGACCAGGCTGGAAGGCGAGCTTGGTCTTGAATACGACTGGTCAGCCGTCGGCGACGTGGCCTCCAACTTCCTGCCCCAGGCCCTCGCCCTCCAGGGAAAAAGAGCGACCTCCATAAACTTCGCGAGCGAATACCCCGCCGACGACCCGAACAAGCTCCTGGCCAATCTCAGGACTAATAAATGCCGCCTCGGCTTTGACAAGGCCGACTACAGGGGCCTGAGCTTCGGAATTACCGACGTCAATGCGCAGTTCGACAGCGGAGTGCTCAGAATTGACCCGTTCACCACAACTGCAAGCGGCGGACAGATCAACCTGGGCGTCACCGCCGATTTCACAGGGCCCGCGCCGATTATCCAAATACCTCGTCCGATCTCAATAAAGGGCGTGCAGATCGACCAAAATCTGAGCTATGAATTCAGAGGCCTTCTGGGTTATATCAACCCCGTATTCAAAGATGCGCTCGGCGTCGGCGGCACCGTCGATTTCACCGTTGATAAGCTACTGGCGCCCTTGGCCCCTGAACGCCGTAATGACATACAAATAGCCGGCACGCTTGCAATGGATAATGTAAGCCTTGCGCCGACCGGCTTGCTGGGAAATATCTTTTCTGCCGTCGGCCTGCGCGACCGCGGCGCCCTCGCCAAAGTGTATCCGACCAAATTCACCGTCAAGGACGGCTTCGTCCGTTACGATGACGCGATGCGGATCGATATCGGCGGCACGCCCATCTATTTCAAAGGCGGCGTCGGCCTGGATAAAAAATTGAATATGCGGATCGAACTGCCCATAGGCGGGCAGCTTGGCGAAAAATTAGGAGGCACGATAGCGCTGCCGCTCACAGGAACGATCGACGCACCCAAACTCGACACAAGCAAACTCGGCGAAACCCTGATCCAGGACACATTCAAAGGCCTTATCGACGGATTGCTCAAGTGACAACACATACCCAGGAGAATCACGATGGCTGAAAAAACCGATAACCCGTCCGGCTCGACGGATAGCTTCCTCTCAAACCTCAAGGGGACAAAAATGTTCAAGGAGCTTTTGTCCACGCCAACCTTTCGGCTCGGCAAGGCCGGCCGCTTCGCGGTAGGCCAGATAAAACTGTGGTCCCACTGCGCCAGGCTCCTCAAAAAAAACCGCGCCGGACAACAGGCCGCCGCACTGTCATACTACACAATCTTCGGCTTCGTTCCGGTCGCAATCGTAATCCTCCTGCTCTTCCAGTCGCTTTCTGCAGACGACGTCGGGCAGAACGTCAAGAACCTGTTCTACGACCACCTCAAGCTCACCGGCATAAAATACCCGTCTGCCGACGGACATGATGCGCTGCTCGCGGACCGCCTTGATGAAATCGTCCAGAAATTCTACGAAGGTCTGAACACCGGCGCCGTGACTTTTGTCAGCGCAATAATCATTATCTGGGCCGCCCTGGCGCTGCTCTCGAAGATCGAAAGTGCCTTTAACAACATCTGGCACGTCGCCAGGGGCAGAGGCTTTTTGCACCGCATTATCAATTACTGGGCGATACTCACGCTCGGCCCGCTGCTCATAGGGCTCGGCGTTTACGCCAGCACCCACTATAAGCCGGTGGGCGACATCCAAAGGACTATCCTTTCCCTTTCACGCCTCGCCCCTGTGCTCCTGTCCTACGTCATCTCGGCTGTTGTCTTCTTTTTGCTATATTTTGTCCTGCCCAACACCAAGGTCCAGGCAAAGGCTGCTATGTGGGGCGCCGCCGTTGCTGCACTCGTCTGGACCCCCGCAAAGTGGGGATTCGGCGAGTATGTCACCGGATTCATCCCCTACAGCAAGGTCTATGGCGTCGTCGGACTGGTGCCGCTCGCCGTCTTCTGGATATTTATCACCTGGCTCATTGTCCTGTTCGGCCTGCAGCTGACCTTCACCACGCAGCACCTCAAGACCCTCGACGCAGCCGAGATGGCCGCCGCCAGAAAATCAGATGAGCGCTTCATCGCCAATGACGTCACGGCCATCAACGTTGTGCGAGCCATTGCCACGGCCTTTGAGCAAAACAACGCACCGGTCGAAGCGGAAGTTATATGCAGCAGCCTGGACATACCCGGCGAGTTCGGCCAGAAAATCTTGGACCATCTTGTCCGCAAAAAACTTATCGCAAAGACCTCCGAGCCTAAGATAGGTTTTCTGCCCGCCAGAGACCCCGCAAATATCAGACTGTCCGACATAACCGATGCCGTCGCCGCCGCCGGCTTCGCCCAGTCATCCCCCGAGCCCGCCGACAAGCTCGACCAGATAGTACAATCCCAGCGCTCCGCCCTGGCTAAATACAACGTAAGGCAAATCCTGAACCTGGAGAATCCGAGGACCAAAAGCACCCCGCAAAAACCACCCAAACCGCGCTGCGCCGCAGATACGGACGCTGAACCTGACGAGATTCCGCCGGTGAACATGAACCCATTGGCGTGATGCGCCAAAACAACAAAGCGTGTCAATCCGTCACAGCCTCTTAATCAACATACCGCCTGCACCATACATAAAAATCGCCCCGAATACGACAAGCGCCCCCGCGCAGATAATAAGCACAACTCGCAGACTCCGCCGGCCTAATAGCGCCGAGCCTTTGAAGCTCGCCCACGAAAGCGCCCCCAGCCACGCAAAATCGCACAGCCAGTGCACCACCGCAAAAAGCGCGAACGCCCATATCCCCAACTCCCCAGCACGAGTCGCAAGGCCAAGTCCTATTGTCGCCCACCATACAAGAAAGTAAGGGTTGCCCGCAGTCAGCACGATGCCCGCCATTACCGGCGCCCCCTTGAGCGTCCTGGCCTGCTGCTCTGGCAAGCTGCGGATGCTCTTCAAAATCTGGACCGCCATTATCAGTAGAAAGACGCCTCCTCCAAGCCCGATTACAATCCTGACCGTGGGAGATTCCAGTATCCTGTTCATCCCCACCACGATTAAAACCATCAAAGGAAATTCGACAATCCCGTGCCCAACCGCAATAAGCTCCCCGGCCCACCGATTCCGCGACCCCATCACAATCGTGGTCGCCGTCACCGGCCCGGGCGCCATCACCCCCGAAAGCGATATCCCTACAACGCCAACTAAGAAAAAAAGCAGCTCCATCGAACCACCAAATTCGAGTCACCAAAACAACCAAACGCAGCTACCCTATCGTTAGGTGGGCCAAAACGCAACGCGCCCCTGCAATTATCCTTGACCCGCCGCGTGATTTACCCTCATCCGCTGCCCGATTGCGGGAAATTCGGACTCGCAAACTCAACGTGGTATATCCCAGGGCGGAAGGGGAGATTCTGAAAAATCGGGGAACAATTGGGTTTGATTGGGTTTGTTTTGAATAACGTTCATTGTTCATTGTGTGTTGTTCATTGGCATAAGCCTTTAGTGTTGCTGTACTTATCTTCATTTTGCCCATTTTGAAATTGGCTTTGTTTTGCATAATTGACTCATCGCCACAAAGGCACTGAGGCACGAAGGGACCGATTTCATTCTTTAGACACCGATTGACACGGATGAACACTGTCTTTGGCGATTGTGGATAATGACACATTGTGCTATGTTCTTATCGAAACAAGACTTATACGGGTCTTCGGCCTAAACGCGGGCACCTTCAGAATGCAAAGATTAATCCCAAGGGATCGGGATGCAAGCAAGTGCAAAGTGCAAAGTTGCGGAATCCCGACCTCGTCGGGATGGGCGTTTTAGTCGGGGCTTTGTTCTCCATATCAAGAATCCTCTATTTGTTAGATGTATATTATACATCATACGAGGTTGGGTGTCAAGTGAATTTTTAACCACAGATTTCACAGATTTTCGCAGATTTACACAGATTTCATTGATAATTGGGATGAGGGCGGGATGCAGGAGACAGGCGTAGAACGACGGACGATGGACGAAGGACGAGCCGCGAAGGAAGGACAAATCCGAAATACGAAGCACGATCCGCCCGAACAACGGCGGACAAGAATTCGAAACAATATCAAAGACCGAATGCTCAAATGACCAAAACGAAAAGGAATCACGGATAGCGCTGATCAACAAGGATTTTGGCCACAAAGACGCAAAGGCACGAAAAGAAAGCGGCCACACCCCCAAGAGCCAGGAAGGACACAGAGAAACGATAGGCGAGAGAAGGCAGAATGTCGAACAATGAACCCCCTGACCATTCTCCGGTTTTTCTCTTTTTCCTGTTGATTTTGCGGTCTTTTTGTGGTATGTTTCATCATAGACGAGACGACATTGGGTGAGCCGGTTAATTGATTATTGACTATTGATTACTTGGTGGCAGGTGGGCCTTTGCGGGTGGTGTTTTGATAATCCGGTGTGGAGTAGAATTCAATTGCTGACTGTCCCTCGTATTAGGCAGTTAGGCGAAAAAATCGCCAAAAAGACAATTCGAGTAAGATTTTGATAGTATTGCAGAATTGGAAGGCTTGGTTCCGTAGATGAGCGTTTAATATGTAATATGGGAAATACCAGATAAGGAATGAGTTATGAAAACTCAATGCCCGCATTGCCAGACTGAGTTTAAAGCTTCTGATGGAGTCACTGGTAAGAAAATCAAGTGCCCAAAATGTAATCAACCATTTGTTATTTCTCCTCTAATCAAAGACAACAAAGTAGAAGTCTGTTCAGACTGTGGTAAAGAAATAGGTAGGCTTCAGCAAGCGTGTGTTTTTAGCGACAAGATTGTTTGTGCAGAATGTGACAAAAAGCTACGTGGGCTAATCGAGGAAAATTTAAACAAAGTGACGGAAGCTGCCAAAAAGAGGGATTCCAGCCCTTCCTACAGTGCATTTGGCGGCCCTGTAGGCACAATCATATTTGTCCTTATGATATTCATAGGTATTCCTTTATTTAGAACCTGTACGAGTGAATCAAGGTACAAACCGAGCCAGCCCCGTGGACAATCGATGAACACTACCACTTCACAACTATCACTTCACGAAGCGGCTCAGCAAGATGACACCGCGTTGGTGAAATCACTGCTTGAGAAAGGTGCTAATGTTAATGAACCAGATTCATCGGGTTGGTCACCATTACACTTTGCAGCCTACAAAGGCTGTAAACAGACAGCAGAAGTGCTTCTAAACAACGGTGCTATTGTGAACGCCAAAGCAAACGGTGATGTCAGGCCACTACATTTGGCAGCTGAACAAGGCCAGACGGCGTTAGCTTGGTCGCTTTTGGACAAAGGCGCCGATGTGAACGCTCGGCAGGTCCAAGGTTGGACCCCACTCGGCCTTGCAGCCCAAAACGGCCATTTAGAAACGGCTAAACTTCTGTTGGACAAAGGTGCCGATGTAAACTCCAAGAGCAAGAGTGGTCTGACACCACTACATGTGGCAGTGTCCAAGGGTAGTCGAGAGGTGGTAGAGTTACTCTTATCCAAGGGTGCAGAGGTGAACTCTAAAAGCAATAACGGTAGAACGCCACTGCACACAGCAGCTTACCAAAACCAGCAAGAAACGGCCAAACTGCTATTGTCGGCAGGAGCTTGAGCCCAACGTCAAAGACATCGAAGGTAAAACACCCGTCGACTTTGCCACTGATTTTGGCAATGTAACAATGGCCAGACTACTTGCTAAGCCAGCCGAAAGTCATCCAGTTGGGAAGCAACCAAAAACCTCTTCAGACTTGCCCACCGATGGAGTTTATAGCAAGGATGCTGGTAGCGGTGGGAGCTATAAAGACTCCATACATGGTTTTTTTGAGGCGGAACCTCCTAAAGGGTTTAAGATAGTGGAAGACCGGAGTCGAACTACTACGAGACTTGATGACGGCACATCTGTCCCTTGCAGTCGCGTAACGTTTCAATCAGACAACGCCAAAATTGCTGTTGTTACTCGCAGATTCTTTCGTGGGACAATTGAAGAAGATTTAAAGGTCGTGCTCACTACTGTCCGGTTATAAGTTGAATAATGACAATTGTTTATAGTTTTGAGAATTTTCGTTTTTCATAGGAATTTCCGTAAGTATTTGTTGTAGCGGC
>Ga0315288_10001919_pt1 | contig 27017 bp, 23 predicted proteins | sample YL17G11_20_MG_FD_203454 | JGI IMG/M metagenome (GOLD analysis project Ga0315288, IMG submission 203454) | Sediment microbial communities from Yellowstone Lake, YNP, Wyoming, USA - YL17G11_20 | ecosystem: Environmental > Aquatic > Freshwater > Lake > Sediment | place: USA: Wyoming | collected... | reverse complement strand
TGTCAACCCCGTTAGAAGAATTTTGAATAGCTTCGCTTCGTAATTTTTTCTTTTGAAAAAACGTTTCAAAATTTCTCTACGGGGTCAAGGTTTTTTACGTTTTTAGCGTGAAATCAAGGAACTAAAACTCATTTCGACACGCTAAAGGTTTATATATCCAAGTTTTTGACTGTTTTAGCGTGTGCTCAATGAGATAAGCTCATTTCGACACGCTAAAGGTTTATATATCCAAGTTTTTGACTGTTTTAGCGTGTGCCTGGATAAATTTCTTTCGGGGAAAAACTTCATCCCCCATCAGGATATCAAAAATTTTATCCGCTTCCCTGGTATCTTCAATGGTCACTCTCAATAAGGTCCTGTTTGCGGGATTCATGGTGGTTTCCCATAATTGTTCGGGATTCATTTCTCCCAAACCCTTGTATCTCTGGATAGAAACGCCCGCTATTTTCGCCTCGGCGGAAACGGATTTCCCCATTTTGCTTAAAATTTTGTTTTTTTCCTCTTCGGAATAAGCGTAATTTATCTGCTTCCCCGCCTGGATCCGGTAAAGAGGAGGCTGAGCGATATAAAGATATCCGGCTTCGATAATCGGTTTAAAATAGCGGTAGAAAAGAGTTAAAAGCAGAGTTCTGATATGCGAACCGTCAACGTCGGCATCGGTCATTATAATGACGCGATGGTATCTCAGTTTTTCCAGATTAAAATCTTCGGCAACGGCGGTACCCAGGGCGATGATCAGGGATCTGATTTCTTTTGAAGTTAAGATTTTATCAAGGCGGGCTCTTTCAACATTCAAAATTTTGCCTCTCAAAGGCAAAATAGCTTGAAATTGCCTGTTCCTGGCCTGTTTTCCCGAGCCTCCGGCCGATTCTCCTTCAACAATATAAATCTCGGATTCTTCGGGTTTTTTCGTGGTGCAATCGGCGAGTTTGCCGGGCAGGGCCAATCCTTCCAAAATCCCTTTTCTCAAAACGGTTTCCCTGGCAGCTTTTGCCGCTTTTCTGGCCTTGGAAGATAAAATGCATTTTTCAATAATTGCTCTGGCATCCTGAGGATTTCTTTCAAGAAAATCAGCCAGAATTTCGGAAACCACCGCTTCCACCGCCGGTTTTACTTCTGGGTTGCCCAGCTTTGCTTTGGTCTGGCCTTCAAACTGGGGGTCTGCTAATTTTACCGAAACTACTCCGGTAAAACCCTCTCTCATGTCTTCACCGCCCAGATTTTCTTCATCTTCTTTCAAAAGACCGTTCTTTTTAGCGTAATCGTTGAAAGTCCTGGTGATGGCTGTTCTGAAGCCGGTCAAATGGGTACCTCCTTCTCCGGTATGAATATTGTTGGCAAATCCCTCTTCATAGCATTCGTATTCGTCGGTATATTGAAAAGCGGCTTCCACCAATATTCCTTCTTTCTCGCCCGAACCGTAAAAAATATTCGGATGGCGCCTGAGTACCCCCTGGGTCAGATATTTAACGTAAGAGGCCAATCCTCCTTCAAAATAAAAAGCATAAGACTGGCTTGGTTTTTCTCTTTCATCAACAAAATTGATTTTTATTCCCTTGGTTAAATACGCTTGCTGGCGCAAATGAGTCAAAATTTTCTTTACATCAAATTTAATTTCACCGAAAATTTCGGGATCCGGTTCAAAAATAATCGTAGTCCCCGTCTGTTTGCAAGCGCCGAATTTTGTCACCTTTGTTTTTACTTTGCCTTTGGAATATTCCTGAAAGAATTTTTGGCCGTCCCGGCACACTTCCGCCCTTGTCCATATTGAAAGAGCGCAAACCACCGCAACTCCCACACCATGAAGACCGCCTGATATTTTATAAGCCTTGCTTCCGAATTTAGCCCCTTTATGCAGGGTCGTCATTACCGTCTCCAGGGCCGATTTTTTCGTTTGGGGATGCTTTTCAACCGGGATGCCTCTTCCGTCATCCACGGTTTTCACTTTATTCCCCGGCGAAAGAACGACCTCTATGTTTTTGGCGTAGCCGGCCATCGCCTCGTCTATGCTGTTATCAACGCATTCCCAAACTAAGTGATGCAGACCTTCGGGACCCGTGGAACCAATATACATTCCCGGACGTTTCCTGACGGGTTCTAAGCCTTCCAAAACAAGAATATCTTTAGCCGTGTAATCCGATTCAGTTTTTATTTTTTTCACTTTAGATGACATATAATTTTGCACTTTTCACTTTTTATTTTTCACTTCCTCACTTGCCATTCCGGCATTAATTCCAAAATTTTTATTATTTTGTTCTGGATTCCGTCTATTTCTTCCGAAGAGAGAGTTCCGGTCTTTGACTGAAAAATTATATGGAAAGCAAAATTCTTTTTCCCCTGCGGCAGTTCTTCTCCCTCGTAAATATCGAACAGGTCGACGTCTCTGACTAAATCGCCTCCTGAATCGTAAATTTTATTTAAAACTTCCTCAACCTTGATAAATCTGGGCACCAAAACGGCGATGTCTCTTATGGCCGAAGGAAACCTGGAAATCGGCCTGTATTCGTGTTCTTCGGAGGCCAATTCGGATAATTTTTCAAAATCAATATCGAATAAAACAACTTTTCCCTGAATGTCAAAATTATTGATAATTCGCGGCGAAACTTCTCCTAAAAACCCGATTTCTTTGCCGTCGGTTTTGATTTCGGCGCATTTCTGAGGATGCCAAATTGACAATTTACTGTCTTCCGGAGTGGGTTTGTATTCGTCGTACCAAACATCGCTTATTCCCAATTTATTCAACAAGGAATCGACAACGCCCTTCGCCCGAAAAAACATGTCCCCCACCAGAATTCCGGTAAGCATTATTTTTTCTCCACTCTTGTCCTGAGCTTGTCGAAGGGTAAAGATCTTTCCCAGCTCAAAAATTCTGATTTCGGGGAAACTTTTTTGGTTCTTCTCAACGTCCTTTAGCAAATTGGGAATCAAGCTCGGTCTCAGATACTGAAAATCGGAGCTTAAGGGATTTTCCACTTCAACCACCCGAGCGTTAGCGAAGGATAAAGAAGAAGATTTATCTTCTTCGCCTAATTCTTTTTCCTCTTTATATCCCAAAATCAAGGCGTCTTTTTTCGAGATAAAAGAATAATTGTAAACTTCGGTGAAACCGGCTTCTTTCAAAATATCTTTTGCAATGTCTTTCCAGAAAACATCCAAATTTCTTTTGGAAGGAACCAAAGAAGATATCGGAAAAACAGCTTCAATTTTATCATACCCATAAATTCTGCCAACTTCCTCGATCAGATCTTCCGGCAAAGAAACGTCGATCCTGCGGGTGGGAACTTCTACGTCTATCAGTTTTCCTCTTTTATAGGCGAAGAGGACTTCGTCCTCTTCTTCACCTTCGCTTCTACGAGAAGCTCGGTTTTTAATTCTGAAATCCAAACTTTCCAAAATATCCTTTATTTCTTTTTCCGGTATTTTTATTCCCAGCAAACTTTCAACGTAATCTAAATTCAGTCTGATTATCTTGGGAAAAACTTTCTTGGGATAAACATCGATCAACCCCCGGGCAATTTTCCCGCCGGCAATTTTTTGGATCAAATTTGCGGCTCTGTCCAGGGCCGACTCCGTTAAATTAGGGTCAATTCCGTGTTCAAATCTTAAAGAAGCGTCTGTTTTCAAATTTAATTTCTTTGAACCCTGGCGTATAATCTGCGAATTGAAATTGGCGGATTCGATTATTACCGTCTTTGTTTTTTTGTCTATTTCGGGAAGTTTGCCTCCTTTTATACCGGCTATGGCTACGGGTTTTTCGGCATCGGCGATCACTAAGATATCCGAATCCAGGTCGAATCTTTGTTCATCCAAAGTGACAATTTTCTCTCTGCATTTTGCATATCTGACAATGATTTTTCCTCCTTCCATTTTTTCCCCGTCAAAAGCATGCAGAGGCTGGCCGGTTTCCAGCATGACGTAATTGGCTATGTCAACAATATTGTTTATCGGTCTCAGCCCGCAAACGCTTAATCTGTCTCTTAACCATTTGGGAGAAGGGCCGACTTTGATGAAATTAACAACTCTTGCGCTGTAACGCAGACAGGCATTTTTATCTTTTACCTCAACCTGAATAAAATCTTTCGCAGGCGAAGAGGACTTCGTCCCCTTCTTCACCTTCGCTTCCGTGAATGGAAGCTCGGTTTCCAATTTAAAACCTGTTATAGCTGCTATTTCCCGAGCAATTCCCAAATGAGAAAAACAGTCTCCAGCTCTGTTCGGCCTGACGTCGATATTCAAAGCAAAGTCACCCTCCGCCTTTTTTACTTCTTCCACCTCGGCAAAATGCATCATTAAGAGCTCTCCCAATTTCTGGGGGGCGGGTAATTTTTTCTTAAAAAAAGATTGCAACCAATTATATGAAAAAACCATGTTTAAAACTGTTGTAAAAATCTTAAATCTCCCGAACGGAACAATCTTATATCGTCAATTTTATATTTCAGCATCGTTAATCTTTCCAGCCCGAATCCGAACGCCCATCCCTGCCAATCTTTGGGATTTAAACCCGAATTCTTAAAGACGTTCGGATGGACCATTCCGGCGCCGGCCACTTCCATCCAACCGGTTTCTTTGCAGGCGGAGCACCCTTTTCCTCCGCAAACTACGCAGCTTATACTGATGTCGAATGAGGGTTCCGTAAAAGGAAAAAAGTCAGGCCTTAATCGGAAACTGATGTCTTTCCCCCCGCCTTCGCGTGAAGCTTCGGCGGGTCCGCCGTAGCCTCCGGCGGAGGCGAAGAAAAACCTGCGGAAGAATTCTCCAACCGTGGCTTTGAAATTCGCCGCCGAAATCTTTTTATCGACCATCAATCCCTCAATTTGGAAAAGCTGGGATTCGTGAGAAGCGTCCGTGGCTTCGTGGCGATAACAAGTGCCGGGCACGATGATTCTCAAAGGCGGCTGGTTTTTTTCCATATATCTGACCTGATTCGGCGAAGTATGGGTTCTCAAAAGGAGCCCGCTAGGCGATGAAAACTTCGTTTTCATCTTCACCTTCGCTTCCTTGAGAAGCTCGGCTTTCAAATAAAAAGTGTCCCATTGGTCTCTGGCAGGATGATCTTTGGGGATGTTTAAGGCATCAAAGTTATACCATTCGCTCTCCATTTCCGGGCCTTCAATAACGGAAAAACCCATACCTTGGAATATTTCTTCAACTTTTCTTCCCGCTATTGTCAAAGGATGCAAATGGCCGAATAACGGTTTCTTGCCGGGGGCCGAAACGTCTATCCATTCCCTTTCTTCGGCTTCTTTGTGCAGCTTTTCTTTTAAAGATTTTTCTTTTTGGTCGAATTGAATTCTGAGAATTTTCTTGAGATCGTTGGCTTCTCTGCCAATCTTTATTTTTTTTGCTTTCGGCAATTTTCCCAAGGAACGCAAAACCAAAGTAAGTTCTCCTTTACCCTTGCCTAAATATTTGTTGAAAATTTCATTCAGCTCTTTCAGGTCTTTGGTTTTTTCTATCTCTTTTTGAGCCCGATTTTTAAGCGTTTTTAAGGCGAAGAGAACTTCGTTCTCTTTTTTACCTTCGCTTCCTTTGGAAGCTTGGTGGTTAATTTTTGCCATATATGTTCTTTTATTATATCTCAAAATGAAGCTAAAATCAACTGTGGATAACGCAAAATTTAGGCGATGAAGTTTACCCCTTTCGGGGTTTCCCTTCATCTTCACCTTCGCTTTTTCTATGAAAAAGCTCGGTAAATAAAACAGCCCGCTGAAGTTAGTTCAGCGGGCTGCGACTACTCCTTATTAGTATCACCCCCTTTTTTTGTTCGCGTAGCCATCTTTTAACATAACCCGTTGGTTTCCAGGGAAGAAAAAAAATTGTTCCAAAATGGGAAGCGGAAGCACCAAGCATTTTGAGCCGTTGGATATCCTCATATTCCCAAATACTCGGTCCGATAACCGGTATCTTTGTCTCTCTGGATAACTCCGAAACCATCCTCCAATTAAAAGGTTGAGCATTCTTTCCGGATACGCCGCCTCCGCCATATTTTGCCAGGGGCGATTCTCTGTCAGGATAAATAATCTTCCAAGGAACGCTGTTGATGCTTATCGCCTCGACTATTCCCTCTACCGATCTTGCGATTTCAATATAAGGCTGAGCATAACTTAACTTCAACAAGAGCGGATAATCAGATACCTCTTTTATGCCGTAACAATTTCTTGCTACGATTTCGGCATTCTGCAGAAGAACCGGATCGGTGTTCGGACACGAAGCATTGTATTCTATGCCAACGACATTCCTCTGTCCATTCAGCCGTCTTGCCATTTTTTTACAGCTTAGTCCTCTTTCCCGGGTTATCGAAATGATGACTTTGCAACCGGCGCGCTCGATGACGGGGCAATCTCTTTCTAGAAATATTTCCAACCCCGGACTGGTCAATTCAACTGCATTTACCGCTCCTGCAAGCAGGTTGGGTCTCGCCAATAATAAAACAGGATTAATAACATTCCCCTGCGCTGAAAGAAACTTAACTACTCGCCAGGGAGCATGCCATTGCAAATTACCTTTCCAGGGTGCAGGCATTATGGTTTTGGTTACTATTGTAAAAAGACTTGGGTCCAATAATCCCAGCCAGCGTAGAGGCCATTCCCATGGCCAGCCCCTGCCGTCAAAAGCCAATGAACCGGAAGCTGCCACAAATTCAAGTTGGTGACCATTACTCAATTTTATCATTTCAGAAATTCTCCTTTCCAAAAAAATTGGGAAAGTACTATCCCTCTCCTTCTCTTTTTGAACTCTATCATGTGTTTTAAAAAATAAAAAGCGGTCTCGTGAGAATCGAACTCACGGGCCGCTTCATTTTTTTTGTATCTGTTGATTTCTCCTTATCTGTTGGCGGAGATATAAGCCATCACCTCATTACGTTTCGCCTGAGTAATCTTGCTGACCCCGACATAGTGGTCAAGAAGCACAGAGAGCGGAAGAACAGCTAAAAGATTATAACCTGCTTCCTTCAATTCATCCGAACCACCTTGTTCCCGATCAACCAGAACGGCCACGCCGGCAACGACCAGCTTTACGCCTTCGCAAACTCCAATGGCCTCTTTCTTTGTGTCGGCCTGGGTAATCAAGTCATCGATCAGTAAAACACGCTGGCCCGGAAGATATTCTCCCTCTATGACCGAGTCAATCTTGCGACGATCTCCTTCGACTTTCTTGCCGAGCTTCAGTTCCGGCCTTCCTGACAACCGCGAGATCACTTTCGCAAATGGCTCACCTGCCCGGGGGATACCCGCGATTAGATCGAATTCCATTCCTTCACTCTTAACCATGTCGAAGAGTTCCTGACCAATCGCTTCAACATCATCATCTGTCAAAGGTCCGTCCGGTGGTCTCCGTAGGGTGATATAGATTGGCGACAAAGGTGCGTCCGGTTTCTTTTCGTGAAGTTTGAGTTTGAAAGCACCGAACTTGATCGCTCCCCGCTCGAAAAGACGGAAAGCCAGTTGTTTTTGTGTTAGTGTTAATCCTTTTTCGTCTATCATGTCTTTACACCCCCTAACCCCGCACTCTGGCAATCTGAGAAGTCAACTCCAAGGCGACTTTCCGCATGTTTTCCACGCCTTCTACTTTATAGAGAGCGCTGCCAACAATGGCATGCCAATTGTCGCCGGCCACTTGACCAGTTTCGGAAATGTTTCCGCCTTGAGCGATAAAGCCCGGGGCATAGAGAGTGAAATTCCCTACCCCGAGTATTCTCTCGAGAAGATGGCGGTACTTGAAGACAAAATCGGTTTTGTTGCCCGGGACAACGAAGTTGGTAACGCCGCTCCTGGCAGCCAACTTGTATATTTCCTCAGGCCCGGAATTGGCAATAAAGCCGCCTTCATTTTCCAGGAATTTTGGCTGGGTCATGTGACCGCCAACCAGAACCACCAATCCTTCTTCTTGACAGGCTTTGATCCATGCTTCTGCTGTGGCTCCGCCACCAAAGGGAAAAAGAATCACAGCATCAGCTCCCGAAGACTTAACAACTTTGGCAAACTTTGAGCCGAGGTCAGGAATATCGGTCCCGCCCTTCTGGTGGTCGTAGATGACCGGCATCTGGCTATGCCTTCTGACCGTCTGCACCACTTGCTTCAGGCCAAAAGGAATAACAAGTTCCAGCCCTACTTTCAGGGCGCCTATGCCGGGGACGTCGGCGGTGGCCGTGGCGAGCTCTTCCAGTTTTTCCAGCTCGGCTACATCACAAGCAGGAATGACACTCTTCTGTTGTTCAATTAGTTTTTGCATGATCCGACAACACTCCTTTCTCTGTCGATTATCAGTGACTTTAATCAATCCTATGGTTATTTAGTTTTCAAACAGCCAAATTGCATCACCTCCTTTTAGAACGGATTACCACGGTGTTCGGAGCAAGAGAGCATTTGAGAGAACTACGAGTTATGAAATATTTGTTTCCGTCTTTGCAAACCGCCACCTTGCCGTTCGCTCTTGTTATTACGCCACTCCTCAACCGAAGGACAATTTCATACTTTCCGACCGGAAGATCGCCTACTCTCAACCTTTTTCTCCTTTCTTTCGCTTTATTTTTTCTGTCCAAATAAAATTGTTAAATTACATCTTTTTTCCTCCTTTTAATAAAAACAGAGGCTAATCGAAAATTCCTCTGCTTTTTTTCTACCACTTATAAATAGTTTGTCAACCCCGTAGAAGAATTTCGAAACGATTTTTCCTTTAGAAAAATCAAATCTGCGAAGCAATTCGAAATTTCTCTACGGGGTCATGAAAGCATCATTTTCAGCAACGCCATACGAACATAAAGCCCGTTTTCCGCCTGTCTGAAATAGGCCGCTCTGGAGTCGGAATCCACTTCCGGCGAAATCTCTTCATTCCGAGGCAAAGGATGCATTATAATCGCATCTTTTTTCATGAGGTTTAATATTTCCTGATTTACGATGTAGAATCCTCCGGTTTCATCAAAAGAACTCCCCCGTTCTTTTTGAATTCTGGTCTGATAAATCACATCGACCAAAGGAGCAATTTTTCTTAAATCAGTTGCTTCAAAAAAAGAAACGTTTTTTTCTTTTAAATAATTTTTAATCTCATCTTTCATTTTTAAAGATTCTGGCGATACAAAATAGATTTTTACATCAGAAAATTGCCCAAGCAAATAAGATAAAGAGTGAACTGTTCTTCCTCGAACCAAGTCTCCAACCATGGCTATCGAAATACCATCGATTTTCCCGAGCTCTTTTTGAATTGTGTAAATGTCTAATAAGGCCTGAGTAGGATGTTCTCCGGTTCCATCGCCGGCATTAATAATGGAAACTGAAGAAAATTGAGCTGCTATTTTTGCTCCTCCCTCTTTATCATATCTTAAAACAATAACGTCGGGGTGATATCCGTTTAAAATTCTAATTGTATCTTCTAGAGTTTCGCCTTTGGCAACTGAAGAAAATTGTCTGGCATTTTCGGTTGAAAAAATGACCCTACCGCCAAGTAAGGTCATTGCTGCTTCAAATGAGCAGCGAGTTCTGGTGCTCGGTTCATAAAAGAAACTGATCATGCTCTTCCCCTGCAGAACGTTCGAATTTCCCCTTTTAATTATTCCTTCCATTTCTTTAGCCAAGGGAAAAAGTTCTTTTTCTAACCATTCTCTTCCAAATTGCCGAGCTTCAATGATATGTTTAATTTTCATTTAATTCTGCGGGATATTCTAAAATTAGCTCGAACTTATTTTGAAAAGAATTCCTGATTTCGTTTCCGCGCGCTTCGCGCGCGGATTATTGTCCTCCATTTCGCCGCGCCTGCGGGCGTGGCGTGGGGAAAAGTTTATCGAAAATTTTTTACCGTTATACGTTTAGCTCTTTAAAATTTAAAATCCCACATCCTTTATTCTTTCTCAAAAATTCTGTTATTTTACGGTTTTGAGGTAGGTAATAAAATTATTGAATTCGTTTTGGGTAATATTGCTTGGCTTAATAAGCGTATCTGGTTTAATTTCTATTTTGTCGCCGGCATTGATTTTTATGTCAGCAAAAGCAATGTTGCCATACCAAAACTGATATTGTCCAGGAGGCAAAGTAGTAGTGATATAAAAATCCTCAAAAAGAAATGGCTGATCGGCGGTAATATTATTTACCTCATCTATCTTTTTTCCATTTTGATAAGTAATACGGTCTCCAGCTACCAAAATATTACTTCCCGAAGGAAGATATATTTCTTGATTAGCACCTTGTGATCGACTACACTCATAGAAATCACAATATAAATCCTTGGCGATAACTTTTGCTCCGGTGATTCGAGAATTAGAGGTTTCGTAAAAAGGATTTATATAAGTTAGTTCTCCCCATTCATTTTTTTCATTTCCCGCGAGTAAATTTTTCTTAGAATTAGTTATTAAAATTACCGACTTGACCGAATATTGAAACGTTCTACCTGTATAATTACCCTTCCATCCTTCTAAGGAAGTTAATTCTTTCGGTTGATTAAGTTTCAAAATTTGAAAAATATTGAATAATGCACTTCTTTCCAATGCAACTCTTTCTCCTCCGCAAGGCTGACAAAAAGTTCCATCAATGCCATACCATTTTCCATCCGAATAAAACTCAACGTAATTATGGCTTAGACCCTTAACCGGACCTAACACTCTTGAGGGTATGTTCGCTAATCTTAGCATAGCGACACCAAGATAAGCAGAGTCATGACATATGCCATAATTAACACTGAAAGATTCGCACATATTTTTCCCCGACGTTAAGGGAGAGGGCTCACTATATTGTCTTGAATTTGCCAACCAACCAATAATAGATTTTGCTTTTTCATAATTCGCAGATTTCCCTACCGTTAATTCATTAACCTTATCAATCATAGGCTGACAATTCGTCCAAGAAATATCAAATAAATGTTGTCCGATATCGTTCCCTAAAAAATTATTAGGATTTTCAGAGGTAATGAAATTTACTTTGCCTCCAAATATATTTTGTATGAAAGTATCCACATCTTGAGAAACAGTTGAAACTATTTTTTCACATTCATCGTTTGATTTTTGATAGCCAGAGGGGCAACCACACAACGAAGCTTTATTTATTAAATTTCCTTCTTCGCAATATTTTGGCTTGTTAAATGAACATTGACTATAAGAAGTTCCATCAGCACATTTCTGGACAGTCGGTTCCCCCGGAGGTGTTGGTGTTGCTTCTCCCGATTGCGGAGTTATTTCTTCAGTTGTTCCTTCTTCGGTTGGAAAAATAGTTCCTTCAGATTCTGTTATTTCTTTTTCACTAACTTTTGGTATCTCTGAAATTTGATTTGATAGGTAAAAATATAAACCGCCGGTTATTACACCGACTACTACCAAAACGATAATTATTCCAATTAGGCTTTGCCCTTTTTGAAGGCGAAAAAGACTAATTCTCATAAAAAATTTTCGATAAACTTTTCCCCACGCCACGCCCGCAGGCGCGGCGAAATGGAGGACAATAATCCGCGCGCGAAGCGCGCGGAAACGAAATCAGGAATTCTTCTCAAAATAAGTTCGAGCTAATTTCAGAATATCCCGCCATACGAGATTTGTCAATCGTTCCGCCTCGCCGCTTCGCGGCTCGGCGGCCGAAGAAATTTGCTCTCGGCCGAAAAAATTAAATCCCGCCCGAAGGGCGGGAAAAATGTAAAAATTTATGACTAAATTTTTTATCTATTGTCGGAAGTCTTCGGAAAATGAAGAAAAACAAATTCTATCAATTGAAGCTCAAATTCAAGAATTGAGGGATTTTGCCAAGAAAGAGAGTTTAGAAATTGTTGACGAGCTCGTAGAAACAAAAACAGCTAAAGAACCGGGCCGACCGATTTTCAATGAGATGTTATCTCGAATTGAAAAAGATGAAGCTGAAGGAATTTTATCTTGGCATCCGGACAGGTTGGCAAGAAATTCTGTTGATGGTGGGAAAATAATCTGGCTTTTGGATACGGGTAAAATCCAATCGCTAAAATTCCCTACTTTTTGGTTTGAGCCAACGCTGCAAGGAAAATTTATGTTGAACATTGCTTTTGGCCAAAGCAAATATTATGTTGATAATCTTTCGGAAAATGTAAAAAGGGGGTTGCGCCAAAAATTAAGGCGAGGTGAATGGCCCGGCCAAGCGCCGATTGGTTATGTAAATAATCTCCGGATACATACTATCGAAATGGACAGAGAAAAAGCGCCAATAATTCGCAAATTATTCAAAGCTTATGCTTCTGATAAATATACCTTAAAAGATTTAGCAGATTTGTCTTTTTCATTGGGTCTGATAAGTCAAAGAAAAAGAAAAGGTTTATCAGTGGCAGTAATCCAAAGAATGCTGGAAAACAAATTTTACACTGGCCTATTTATCTACCGAGGCGAAATCTATGAAGGAAAGCATAAACCAATAATAGATAAAACTACTTTTGATAAGGTTCAGCAAATTCTTAAAGAAAGAGCTAAACCAAGAAAAACCAAAACTCTTTTAGATTTTCCTTTTCGGGGAATTTTCAAATGCGGCGAATGCGGCCGGACTATCACCTGCGAACAACATATCAAAAAATCGGGTTTAGTTTTCAGATATTATCGCTGTACCAAAAAGAAAACTGTTTGTCATCAAAAATATGTTAGAGAAGAAGAATTAACAGAACAGGTTGACGAGATTATCTCAAAAGTTGCTTTACCTGAAAATTGGATTTCAAAAATGTTTGAGCAAATTGAAAAATGGAAAAATGAAAAAGAACAATCGGCCGCCGCGATGGGAAATCCTTTGAAAGAAGAACTACAAAAAACTGAAACCAAAATTTCAAAATTGCTTGACGCACATTTGGAAGGACTATTGGAAGCTGACGAATATCACAACAAAAAAGCTGAATTAATAGAAAAGAAAATAACTCTAAAACAAAAAATTGCCCGAATCGGACAAAAAGGCAATCACTGGCTCGAACCGTTGGAAAATTGGCTAAAAGAGTTAAATCAAGTTCGAAATTTGATTTCTCGCAATAACTTGCGAGAAAAAGGAGAATTTTTGAGAAAAATTGGCTCGAACCGGCAAATTCTGGATGGAAAAATTGTTTTTGAACCTGGCGGGGTGTGGAAAACTTACCTTAATTTTTTCGCCCGAGAGCAAATTTGTTCGGCCGCCGAGCCGCGAAGCGGCGAGGCGGAACGATTGACAAATCTCGTATGGCGGGCCCAAGGGGATTTGAACCCCTGATCTTCCCCGTGACAGGGGGATGTGTTAGCCAGGCTACACCATGGACCCAATGCCGACGGTCAGATTCGGACTGACGACCCCTGCCTTATGAAGGCATTGCTCTACCACTGAGCTACGCCGGCCGAAAATTTGTTGCGGGGACCGGAATTGCACCGGTGTCTCGAGGTTATGGGCCTCGCAAGGTACTACTCCTCCACCCCGCGATGAAATGTACGCATATTTTAATTGATTTTTTAATAAAAGTCAATCCTTTACATCGCCTCCAAATCCCGGAATGCCTTTTCATAAGCGGCCGCCACTTTTTTGGCTTCATCCAAAGAAAGCCTGTAATCCGGATCGTGAATAATATTGTTGCGAGCTTGATGGACTTTTTTAATTTCTTCTATATTGGGGAGAGTAGCCGAGGTTATTTTCCCCAATCTTTCTCCCAGGGTTTCTCCCCCAAATCCCATTTTTTTCAAAATATCATCAAGCATGCTGTCTGCTTCAATGACCGCTAATTTGTATTCCGACTCGAAACCCGTATCCAACCTCCCGGTAATTTTTCTCCAAATTTTTTCAACTTTTTTCACGCCGTAAGGCCTGTACGTAAGGAATTCGAATATGTCATAAACCAACGTAAATCTGAACCAGGTGCTGATAAAAAAGAAAACGACCGTGCCAATCAAAAGAAACAAAGTAAAAACCATGAAAAGAATCTTTGCAACAAGCATCCATCCTTCAAACGGCGGCGATAAAATAAACGATATTAATTTTGTGTTTAAACTTTCCATTGGTTTTCGAAATATTTTGCTAATTCTAAAATTTTTTCTTCTTCGAAAGGTCTCCCGATAATCTGCAAACCGACGGGCAACTTTTCCACCTTCCCTACCGGCAAGGAAAGCGCGGGCAGTCCCGCCAAATTGACGGAAACGGTATAAGCATCAACCAAATACATGGAAAGAGGATCTTCGATTCTTTCGCCGATTTTAAACGGCAGAACGGGCGAGACCGGAGCCAAAATCACATCAACTTTTTCAAAGACTTTTTCAAAATCGTTTCTAATTTTAGTTCTGACTTTCTGAGCCCTCAGATAGTAGGCTTCGTAGTAGCCCGACGACAAAGCATAAGTCCCTATCATGATTCTCCTTCTTACCTCCGCCCCGAAACCATTTTCCCGCGAGTTCAAATAAACTTCCAGAAGATCATTTCCGTCCTTCGCCGAGTATCCGTATCTTATTCCATCATATCTCGCCAAATTGGCGCTGGCTTCCGAAGGCGCAATTATATAATAAGCGGCTAAGGCGTATTCGGTATGAGGCAAGCTTACTTCCTCGATCTTAAATCCCATTTCGGCATATTTTTTTATTGCTCCTTTAATTATTTTTTCAACTTCGGGGTCGATTCCTTTGACAAAATATTCTTTGGGAACGCCGATTACGGTGTTTCGTATATCGCATTCAGCATTTGGTATTTTGGGCATTTCAACGCTTGTTGAATCCATTTCATCTTTTCCTTTTATGGCGTCAAAAACTATCTGGCAATCTTCTGCGGTTTTTGTTATGGGACCAATCTGATCAAGGGAAGAAGCAAAAGCGATAAGGCCCGAGCGGGAAACTGTTCCGTAGGTCGGTTTCAACCCCACTGCTCCGCAGAAAGAAGCCGGCTGCCTTATCGATCCTCCCGTATCGGAGCCCAGGGAATATGCCGCCATATTGGCGGCGACTGCCGCCGCCGAACCTCCGGAAGAACCTCCGGGCACCCGATTTAAATCATGGGGATTGCGAGTCGGACCAAAGGCCGAATTTTCCGTGGATCCCCCCATCGCAAATTCATCCAGATTGGTTTTCCCCAAGATTATCGTTTCTTGATTTTTCAGTTTTTTTACGACTCCGGCATCATAGGGAGCCGTATAATCTTCCAGAATTTTTGAGCCTGCCGTACATTTGACTCCATCAACCAAAATATTGTCTTTTATAGCGCAGGGAATACCGGCCAGAATGGAAATTTCTTTGCCTTGAGAAATCAAATCGTCGATTTTCTTCGCCTGCGAAATTGCCGAATCTTCATTAACGGTCAAAAAGGCGAAAATTTCCTTGTTTTTTTCTTTTATTTTTTCCAAATAAAACTTGCAAAGTTCGAGCGCTGAAAATTCCTTTTTTTTCAATCCCCAATGGACCTCTTTTATTGTAAGTTCGGTTAAATCCATATCTACAATATCGATTTCACCTTTAAATATTCTTCTTTGGTTTCCGGAGCCAAATCCAGTATTTTTTTTCTTATCTCCGGATCCGCAACCCTCGCTTCGTCTATTCTCATTACGTTTTCAATTCTCAAAGAATGGCTGGTGGGTTTGATTTCCAAAATATCGACTTCTTTCAATTTCTCAACGTAATTAAAAATTGAAGAAAGATCCTTCCGGGATTTCTCTATTTCTTTTTCCGTTAATCCCAGCCTCGCCAATTTTGCTATATGTTGTACTTCCTGTTTTGTAATCACGAATGTTTAGAAATTAGAAATTTTTAATTCGGCGGTTCCAAATATTCCGTTTCCACCAAAACTTCTTCCAATTGATCGAGATTTTCCATAATCTGACCTGCTCCCCTGACAACGGCCGTCATCGGGTCTTCAATAATTTTGGTGGGAATTTTTGTTTCTCTTTGAATCAAAGTGCTCAACCCCCTCAAAAGAGAACCTCCTCCCGCCATTTGGATTCCCGAAACCATAATATCTGCCAATAATTCCGGAGGAGTTTCTTCTATGGCGGTTTTTACTTCTATGACGATTTGTTTTATGGATTTTTCCATGGCTCTCCTTATGTCTTCGTCGGAAACCAAAATTTCTTCCGGAAGACCCGTCACCAGATTTCTTCCGCGCATAGGCATCTGTTTTTTTTCTTTCAACGGGTAAGCCGAACCTATTCCGATTTTAATTATTTCGGCGGTCCTCTCGCCGATTAACAATTTATATTCCTCCTGGGCAAATTGGATTATATCTTCGTTAAGCTTGTCTCCGGCCACTTTCAGGGTTTTGGATATCACTATTCCTCCCAAAGAAATCACGGCGACATCCGTTGTTCCGCCGCCGATATCGACGATAAAATTTCCCCCCGCCTCCTGAACGGCAAGACGGGCGCCCAGGGCCGCCGCCATGGGCTCTTCAACCAAAAAGACTTTTCTTGCTCCGGCATTCTTTGCCGCATCGCAAACCGCCTTTTTTTCAACTTCCGTGACGCCGCAAGGGATGCCGATAATCACCCGAGGCCTGAGGTTCAAAAGAAATCTTTTCCTATTGGCTTTTTCGATAAAATATCTGAGCATCTGTTCCGTCACTTCAAAATCGGAAACCACGCCCGAAACCAGAGGCCTCGTTGCAACAATGTAGCCCGGGGTTCTTCCAACCATTTTCTTCGCCTCCTCGCCTATCGCCAAAACCTGGCCGGTTTTTTTGTTCACGGCGACAACCGAAGGCTCCGTAATTATTATTCCGTGACCGCGGACATAAACGCGGGAATTGGCCGTTCCCAAATCAATGGCGATATCTTCGGAAATGAAAAAAAGTAATTTACTTAACATTTTCAACATAATTTTTAACTTGTTCCAATTTTATCAGTTTTATCTTGTTTTCGCTTCTTTGTTTTAATTCTGCGGAATTTTCCTTTAAAGTTCTTTCGCTTATCACGATTCTCAGGGGTATTCCGATCAGGTCCGCTTCGGCGAATTTTTCTCCCGGGGATTTGTCTCTGTCATCGTATAAAACTTCGATGTCTAACCCTGTCAATTCTTTATACAATTTTTCCGCCGTTTTTTTAACCTTTTGGCCGTTTTCCAGTCGGATTAAATGAACATTAAAGGGAGCAATCTCTTTCGGCCAAATAATTCCATTTTTATCGTTATTAATTTCGACAACGGTGGCGATTACTCTGTCTATGCCAATTCCATAACAACCCATAATTATTGGCTTTTTATTTCCGTCTTTATCAATAAAATAAGCATCGAAGGCTTTGGAGTATTTGTCTCCCAAAGGGAAAATGTTACCGACCTCCACCGCTCTTGCCGATTTTAGAGCATTACCACAAACCGGGCATTTATCTCCTTCTTTGAATTTGGCAATTTCTTTATTTTGAGAAAAGTGTTCTTTTGGACAGAAAATTATCGTATCTTCGCCGGCCGGAGTTATCACCTGAAATTCGTGAGTATATTCTTTAGTAAATCCGGCTCCCGATGCTTCGGTAATTATTGCTCGCAATCCGCAATATCTAAAAATTTTAAGATAAACCCGCTTCAAGAGCTCATAATATTTTTTGAAATCTTTCTGATCGCGGTGGAAACTATACAAATCTTTCATTAAGAATTCCCTGGTTCTTAAAATTCCGCCGGTTGCCCTCATTTCATTGCGGAACTTGGTTTGAATTTGAAATAAAGCTAAAGGTAAATCGTTAAAATTTCTTATTCTTTTGCCCGCCGTATAAGTAATTACCTCTTCATGAGTTGAACCTAAAGCCAACTCTTTTTTATGACGGTCTTCCAGCTTAAAAAGCGGCGGCTCCATGTTATTCCATCTTTTAGTTTTTTCCCAAATGCTTTTTGGCTGCAGGGCGGGCATTAATAATTCTTGAGCACCAATATTTTCAAGTTCTTCGCGAATGATATTCTCTATTCTTTTTTGAACCCTTAAGCCAAGAGGTAAAAAAATATAAATTCCCGAAGCTAATTGCTCGATAAAATCAGCTCTCGCTAATAAACGATGAGAGGTAACCTCCGCCTCTTTCGGCGCTTCTTTCTTTGTTTTGCAAAAAAGTTGCGACTGAAGCATAATCGTTAAAACAATCTTCCTATATCTTTTATTGTGACCCAAATCATCAAAATGATTAATGAAAAGAAAAAGAAAGCCGTGACCCCCTCTTCAATCCTTCTGTTGATGGGACTTCCTTTGATTTTTTCAATTCCAAGAAATAACAATTTTCCGCCGTCCAAAGCCGGAATGGGCAATAGGTTAAAAACGGCGAGATAAACGGCTATCATCGCGATGAATTGCAAAAAATAATTTATCCCGACCTGGGCAGCCTGGGTGATCAAGGAACCGATTCCTATCGGCCCCATAAACTGAACTCCCTTGGGAAGTCCTGCCCCCCTGATCAAGTTTGTCAAAACCTTTCCCCATCCCAAAATCACGGCATAAGTCAGGTCGCCCGTAGCTTCCATTCCTTTAATTATCGCCCGGAAACCGGAATATGATTTCTCTGCGGTTCTCGACAAAGATATCCCCATCGCTCCTTCCCCTTCGGGCGGTGAAACTCTGGGCATTAATGACGCTTCAAAAATTTCTTTTCCCCTTTGAATTGTCAAAGTAACGGTCTCGCCCCTGTGCCTATCTGTAAATTCCTGGACATCTTTAACTTTAGTAACGTTTATTTTTTCATTTTGAACCCTCAACTCCTTTATCGCATCGCCGGCTTTTATGCCGGCTTTTTCAACCGGTGAATCGGGGGCAACCGCCAAAATTTGAACTTTCGGGTTCAAGAGAGGCCCCTCCTCGGTATCCGAGATTGCCTGAGGCGCTCCAACGCTGAAAACAATGCTTAACAAAATGACGGCAATTATCCAAAAGGAAACCACTCCGCCCAACAAAACCAAGGCCCTCTGCCAGGCCGGCTTTGTTATTTCTTTTCCTTCAACGTCGGGAATTTTTACAAAAGCTCCGAAGGGCAAAAGATTCAGAGAGTACAGGGTTTCGCCGTATTTTTTTCCGAATAACCTGGGCGGATAACCCACTCCGAATTCTTCCACTTTCATTCCGATTCTTTTTGCAATGACAAAATGGCCGAACTCATGAAGAGTCAACAAACCGACGACGCTGACGATGGCGATGATGATTGAAATAATCATTTTAGATTGAAAACATTAATATTATTCTGCTATTTCTTTTTTCTTTTTCTCCCCTATCGATTCTATTTTCTCATTATATTCATCTACCATTTTCTGCAATTCTTCTTTCGCGCGGAATTTGTCGTCTTCCCTGATTTCTCCCTCTCTCGTTCTTAGTTGTATTTCACTCCAGGCTTCCTCCCTCCAATGCCGAATCACCTTTCTGGCTTCTTCTTGTTTTTCGGAAATAAGATGGATTAAATTATTTCTGTATTCTTCATTCAAAGAAGGCAAATTTATTCTAATCGCTTCTCTGTCCACAACGGGATTTGCCCCGACTCCGGTATTTTCCAGAGCCCTGACTATCCCTTCAATGTAAGATTTGTCCCAGGGCTGAATCAAAATCTGCTTGGGTTCGGGAACGGAAATTGCCGCTAATTGTTTCAGGGGGAATTTTTGATCAAAACAATCGACAACGACGTCTTCGACCAAGGATGGATTGGCCCGCCCCGTCCGAATTTTCGACACTTCCTTTTCCAAAAAACTTGCGACTTTATCCAGTTCCGGTTTAATTTTTGAGATTACTTCTTTGTATTCCATAAATTAAAGTTCCAACATCAATATTTCCAAAGCCAATCTGGCATTTATATTGGTAGTTAAAATTAAAAATTTGGTGGTTTGAATGAGTTTAAGAATGTTTTTTAATTTATCTATGGAATATTTTTTATTGTCTATCTCCGGTTTCCTATTGCCGACCATCGAAAACAAAATTGTTCTGAAATGGCTTAGCCAGATATCCAAAACCTCTTTCATTATTTCAAGATTTTGTGACAAATTTTTGGCGTATTGAAAACGAATGGCCACGTCGGAATTGGAAACCGAATCCAATTCTCTTATTTTTTCCTGAAAAAGATTTACTTTCTGGGGATTGGAAACAAAATCTATCGCCACTCCGGGCCGCCCCCGGGAAAGCTTGCAAATTTCCTCTGAATCTTTTTCCGAGATGCCCTGTTTTTTCAAATAATTTTTGATCTCTTCTTTTTTAACCGGATAGAATTTAATATTTTCGACTCTGGATCTGATGGTCGGAAACAGGCTCTCGGGCATTTCGGTAATGAGAATCAAAAAAGTCTCTCCCTTCGGTTCTTCCAAGGTTTTTAAAAGACAAGTTTGAGCCTCTGAATTCATTAAATGAGCCTGGTCTATAATCACCGCTTTAAAAGAAGCCGAATAGGGTTTTAGGGATAACTTCCAAATAAGTTCTCTTATCTGGCTGATTCTGATTTCTTTTTTACCCGTTGGTTTCTCCCTGGAGTCTTTAACTGAGGGAGGTTCCGTGGGTTCCAGAAAAATCAGATCAGGATGACCCTTCAAAATCAAAGAGGATAAATCCTCTTTTGCCCGAACGTCAGCGAGGGCGAGAGAAAAAGCTTGCTTCTTCGAACCCACCTTCGCCATGCGGGACTCGTCAGGCGAAGAGAATTTTATTCTCTTCTTCATCTCGCTTTGCTCTATAAGCCAAGAAATCCATTCCAAAGCTATCGTTTTTTTCCCCAATTTTTCCTGGCCGCAAAACAAATAAGCATGAGATATCCTGTTTAATTCCGCTGACTTTTTCAGAAATTCCCGTTGTTCTTTATGACCAATGATTTCCATTTTACCGAGTTTTTATTTATAATGGCAAGCCGAAGAAAATCGTTCTTCTTCATCCTTCGTTACGACTCGGCCAGTTAAAGAAGAGTTCGAAGAAAGTTTTTCTTCTCTCGTCTCGTCTTTGACTCGACGGATAAAGTCCTCTTCGCCTATTTTTTTGACATCATGCTCTTTTTATAAATATCCAGATTTTCCAGCACTATTCCCGTTCCTTTCGCCACGCAAAGCAAGGGATCTTCCGCCAAAAAACAAGGAACGCCGGTTTCCTGAGAAATCCTTTCCGCAATATTTCTTAAAAGAGCTCCTCCGCCGGAAAGTATCATCCCTTTGTCGATTATATCGGCGGAAAGTTCGGGCGGAGTGTCTCTCAGTACCGATTTTATCACTTGGATAATCTCAGACAATATGTCAAAAATCGCTTCGCAAACTTCATTTGAAGATATTTTAATGGTCCGAGGCAATCCTAAAATCAGATCCCGTCCCCTGATTTCCAAGGTTTTTGCCTGCGACTCTCCCGTTTTTTTGTTTTTTGCCGAGGCGTCGGGAACCGAAACTGCGTTGCTGTTTTTTTCGGAAAGAGCGGTTCCGATTTTTATTTTTATTTCTTCCGCCGTCTGCTCTCCGATGGCTAAATTATATTTTTTCTTGATGTAGTCCGAAATGGCCAAATCCATTTTGTCTCCGCCTATCCTGAGCGAACGGCAAGTGACTATTCCCCCTAGGGAAATTACCGCCACCTCGGAGGTCCCGCCGCCGATATCGACAATCATGTTTCCCGAACAGGAATTAATCGGAATGCCGGCGCCAATCGCAGCCAAAACGGGTTCTTTCGCCAGATATGTCTGTTTTGCTCCCGCATTCGCCGCGGCTTCAATTACCGCCCTTCTTTCCGTAGAGGTAATCCCGGCCGGAACTCCAATCATCAATTCCGGTTTAAAAAAGCGCCAAAACCCGGACACCTTATCGATAAAATATTTAAGCATTGCCTGAGTTACCCTGAAATCGGCAATTACTCCTTCTCTAAGAGGCCGGTAGATTCTAATCGTATCCGGAGTTCTGCCCGTCATTTCTTTTGCCGATTCGCCCACGGCCAAAATCTTATTCTCCTGCAGAGAAACCGCCACTACCGAAGGCTCCTGCAAAACAACTCCTTTGCCGGGGATAAAAACTACGGAATTGCAAGTTCCTAAATCAATGCCTATTTTCATATATCAAGTCTCGCTTTGCGAGACGCAGATGAATAATAAATCTGTATTTTAATATACCTTAAAATTCAGGTTTTAGCAAATTTTTTACCAAAAATGCCGGAAATAAAAAGGGAAATTCCGCCGAAAATAAACAATAATGGATATCCTAAAAGCAAGATGAGAAAACCTCCGGTTATCGCCCCCAGGGCCGTAGCTAAAGGAGAAAAAACCGTATCAACGGCCGCCGATTCCTCCGGGTAATTTTTTAATTTAATTGACAAAAGCCCCGATCTGCCGGAATCTGATACCAGGCTCCCAATAGAGTTTCCAAGCATAATAATAAAAACAGAGTAAAAATTTAAAATACCGTATAGCCCTCCTAACAAAATTGAAAAAATACCAGCGATTTTGCTGCCCCAAGAAATATTGATTTCGCTCTTAAACCTGGCCACTTGTTTTACCACCCAAAAAGAAATTGGCAGAAATATTAACGAGAGCAAAGAATTAAATATTAAAATCTGATTCAATGACCAACCAAGATTTTTCAAAAATAAAACGAAAAAAGTGCTATTGAATCCGGCTAAAATTAAAACTAAAAAGGAAATTGAAGCAGGAATTAAAGTATCTTTAGTTTTAAGTTTTTCCAAAACCGTAAAATAATTCCGTCCGGACTCTTTGATTTTGACGCCGTCTAACAAATGGCTAGTCTGTTTTCTAAATCGGATATAGCAAAAAACAGCGTTAAAAAACTGCAAAATTAAACTCAAAACAAAAACGCCATTAAAGCCGAATTTCCAAATAAAAAGAGCGCCCACTGCCGGAGATACGGCCGCAGCATAAGAATTGGCCGAATAAAACCAGCCGAAAGCCCGGTCATAACTCTCTAATTTTGTTCCCATTAAAATTGCTCGGGAACTGACAAAAAATAAAGCTGCTGAAATGCCGAGCAAAATTTGGAAGATGTAAAAAAAGAAGTGTGTAGAAAACCCCGTTAGAAAAGCATAGTTTTCTAACGGGACAAGTAAAATCATTCCCAAAGCGTGTATCCCGTATCCTAAAATACCTAAGGCCGAAAGAATCGCCGGATTTATTTTATGGTTCAAAAAACCGGCAATGGGAGCAAAAATGGCAATTGGTAAATAAATTAAAAAATTAGTATAGCCAACCTGAACCAAAGAAAAACCTTTTGCTACCAAAAACAAAGGAAAATAAAAGGAATAAAGCTTGTAACCAAACATCAGAAGAAAATGCGTAAGGCTCGCATCTCTTGTAATTTTTTCAATTTTCGGAAATTCAAACATATGCCTCATTTTAACAAATTTTAGGAGAAAATAAATGCGCCCAGTTCCGACCGTACCAGTCAGAACTGAGCGCCTCATCTAAAGGTTTAATGACCTAAACCGGAATTCCGAGTTTGTCGCAGTACTCTTCTGCCTCCTTACGATATTGAGAATTGTCACAAACCCGAGTGAAATAATGAAGCACCATTTGGATATGACGCGGCACTCCACCCGTTGAGGTTTGAAGACCGCCTACTAAACCATAGGGTACATCTCCTCTTCTCCCTATTTCCATCGCTTTTGAGGGAGAAACGTAACAAAAATCTGTTCCTTCCGCCGTGGCAACAAGATGACCCCCCACTACCTTACAGAGATAAGTAATTGCTATATCAGTGTGTTTGACTGTAGGATATTCTCCTACTGGTCGGTAATCAGCAATCATCACCTCCAGGCCTGTTTCTTCTACAACTTCCCGATACATAATTTTTTCTGGTGTCGCTGATACTTCGGCATCCTTTTCATCAACACCACCGCCAGGATAGTTCCATCGACCATCCCATTTGCGTTCATTTGTTTTGGAATCCACATACCATCCCCGTTGAACGAGAAGAAGTTTTCCTTCCTCGTTTGAAATACAAGAAAATCTTCCGTAACTCCCCTTCACATTCGCCATCTTGACACCTCCTATTAAATTTTTAATAAGAATATTATAATAAATTTATCTAATTTTGTCAATGGCCCGAGCGATAACGAAGGGCGAAGATGAGGAGAACTCCACTCATCGCCATTTTATTTTGGCTAATTTTAAAGTAGAATGAATCAATTATGGCTAAAAAAACACGGGCAATTTTATTTTTGGTTTTTTTGTTTATATTTCTTTCGGTCGCTCCCGCGGTTGTTTTATATTCTCAGGGCTATCGGATTGATTTTGACAATAAAAAAATCAGCCGGACCGGAGGCTTGTTCCTGAAAATCGAACCCAAGCAGATTGAAATTTATCTTGACGGAAAGTTGGTTAAAAAAACCAATTTTTTCTTCGGTTCCGTTTTAATCGAAAATCTTCTGCCTAAAAAATATAAAATTGAAATAAAAAAACCGGGGTTCGCCCTTTGGGAAAAAACATTGGAAATAAAGGAAAAGGAAGTTACCGAAGCCAAAAATATTGTTTTATTCCCCGAAAACCCGGATTTTAGCATTCTGGCTGAAAAGATAAAGCAATTCTGGACGTCTCCCGATCAAAGTAAAATAATTTTGCTCGAAGAAGATAAATCTTCTTCTCCCCTCTCGTCCAGCAAGCAGGACTCGGTAAAAGAAGAAAAAAAAGTCGGCTGGGCCTTAAAACTTTACGATCTGAATAAAAACGTCAAAAGCCAGCTGATTAAAGAGGAAGACGTTTCGCCCAAGGGAGCCGACCTGTTAAGTTTGAGTTTTTCCGAAGACTCGAAAGAAGCGTTATTGGAAATTGGAATCGGCGAGAAAATAAAATATTTCACTTTAAATCTCAATAAAGTTCCTCCCGCATTACTTGAAGAGGGGTCCCCCGCGACCGCAACTGAGAATGTCTTCGCTTCCCGGAAGGTCAACAACGACGTTTATTATCTGGATAAATTCGGCTATCTTTTCAGAGACGCAGAAAAACTGAATGACACCCCTTTCCCCATAAAACAGGAGACGGAATATGCGTTAGAAATTTTTCAAAACTTTATATTTTTGAGGGAAGATAAAATCTTGTATCAATTTAGTTCCGATTTGAAATCTTTTGAAAAATTCTTTGAGGGCGTGAGTATTTTAGAGGATTCTCCCGATCTTAAAAAATTAGTTTACGCTTCTGATTACGAAATTTGGATTTTGTTTTTAAAAGATACTCTGGAACAGCCGCAAAGAAAGGCGGGAGAAAAATTGTTCATTGCCCGACTTTCCGAAAAAATCGGGAATTGCTATTGGTTGAATAATAATTACCTGGTATTCAACAGCGGAAATAAAATTAAAATAAGCGAAACGGACGACAGAAATAAAACAAACGTCACGGATATTGCGGAATTAAAAAATCCAGAAATATTCTGGAATAAAATTGAGAAAAGATTGTATGTCTTAAGCGAAGGTAATTTATTCCGTTCGGAGGTTTTGCTCCCTTGATTCAATTCTCTTTTTAAAATCCTCCCATTGAATTTCTCCCTTGTTTATCATGTCGCAGATCTCTCTGAATTGGCAGTACTTACATTGCCAATTGTCCGGGTAATTTGACAATCTGTCAGGAATGACGTTTGATTCTATTTTTTTCTTTATCTCGCTCAGCGTCTCAAGAATACATGAAGCGCGATTTTTATCGTAATTTATTACAAATTCCTTCAATTGCTGGTTGTCTTTATTAACATAGAGAAGAATTCCCTTGGGAATCTTAAAATAGTGTAAATAAAGCTGAATTTGATCCACGTTTTCCTCCTTTGGTTCATCAAGATTCTTGAAAATCATGCTGTTCATGCTTTTAATATCAACCACATACAAATCTTTTCCGTCGCTTATAATTGCATCGGATCTGCCTGAAATCAATTCTTGGGGAGGGATATTCACCTCGGAGGCCACAACATGAATTTCCCTTGTACTCAACAAGGGTTTCATTATGAGCTGATGAATATGGTCGCCGTGGTCAAATAACCTTAAAATATTTGCCTCCATCTCTTTTCTGGGAACATTTTTAAATTTAAAAAACAAGGCTCGTCCGCATTTGCCGGCATCCGTAATATAAAAATGATGCTGTTCTTTGTCTTTCTGCCTGTCCAGATAAAATTTATCAATAAGTTCTTTTAACATAAGCGAATTTTTAATTAAGCGAGGGGAATAATTTTTAGGACCATCCGCAGGCAAATTGCATGGTTCGCCGAAGGCGAAATTTGCCGAGGAACTGAGCTTGCTCCTCGCTGGGGAGCAGAGCGCGTCCTAAAGGTTATTTCCCGAGCGGATTACCGTTTCTGCCACTGAGGCGCTCTTCTTGCCCGTTTCAATCCGAATTTCTTCCTTTCCCGCATTCTTGAATCTCTGGTTAAGTATCCTGCTTTTTTTAACCTTTTTCTGAATTCCGGATTAAAAAGAACCAGGGCTTTTGCTATGCCGTTTCTTATTGCTTCCGCCTGAGAATTCAACCCGCCCCCATTAACCAAAACTTTAACGTTAAACTGACCGAGACAACTCATTTTTTCAAACGGAGAAAGCACCGTTTTTTGCAGCTCCAGCGTGGGAAAATATTTCTCCAAAGGCTTTTCATTAACCGAAAAAATTCCCCCCTCTTCATTGAATAATCTGATTCTGGCTGTCGAGGTTTTTCTTCTGCCCAGTCCTTTCAGATACTTCGTTTGTTTTTCCGTTTGTTTTTCCTCCTTGGCCTTCTTTTGTGTTTCCTCTTTGTGCGCGGACAGCGGGCTTTTAAGAGGCGAAGAGGATAAACCCTCTTCTTCATCTTTGATAGGCGAAGAGGACTCTGTCCTCTTCTTCACCAATAAATCGGCAGGCGAAGAGGACTCTGTCCGTCGAGTCGGAGACGAGACGAAAGAAGAAACATTTTTCTTCGCACTCTTCTTCACCTTCGTCCCGCCGTTGCGGGACTCGGCAGGCGAAGAGAATAACTTCTCTTCTTCACCTCGCTTCTGCGGAAGCTCGGTTTTTGATTTTTTGGTTTTAATGTTTGTTTTTGGCATCGTAATAATACTATTTCTCTATTTTTAGTTTTCTCATCATTTTCGCCCGTAGTTTATTCCGCGGGAGCATCCCGTAAACCGCTTTACTCAATACTTCTGCCGGGTTTTCGGAAAAAAGTTTTTTTAGCGGAATTTCTTTCACTCCTCCAAGATATTTCGAATGGCGAAAATATTTTTTTTGTTCGAGTTTTTTACC
>Ga0315288_10001916_pt1 | contig 27028 bp, 12 predicted proteins | sample YL17G11_20_MG_FD_203454 | JGI IMG/M metagenome (GOLD analysis project Ga0315288, IMG submission 203454) | Sediment microbial communities from Yellowstone Lake, YNP, Wyoming, USA - YL17G11_20 | ecosystem: Environmental > Aquatic > Freshwater > Lake > Sediment | place: USA: Wyoming | collected... | reverse complement strand
GTTTTGGAAAGAGAGTGCCGGGATCCTTCGCGGCGATCAGAATTCCACCCACTAATTGGAGACAATTCTTCAAAACTCTCTGACTCTCTTGATGCTGCTGTCATTTGGTTAACAGCTTTTATATTCTTGAGCCCCAGATTAACGAATTCGGAACATCCTATAGCTATAGATTGCCGGCTTGGCGAGTGCAGCTCGCTTCATGGCCAAGTCCACTTTCTAATCCTTGCCGCTTAAGGAGATTGAACTGACTCTAAGTTTCACGGCGGACGGCAAGTTTCTGGGATTCGGCGTCGGCGGCGCAGCCTCAATTACTGTTAAAGTAGCGCCCGAGTAGGAAAGACAATCTAGTTTCGCATGCGCATGCTGTTAACAGCTGCTGCCAGCACGGTGCTTGCAGAGCACGCGGCGCGCCGGACCCGCCGGCACGGCAGCCGCGGCGCAGTGTCAACGACTGGGCCGCTCCGCTTTCTTGGACAACCCGCAGGATCATAGATCTCATTTGACGGCTTTCTTCTAGCGCACGGTGCGACCTCAGCGCTGAGATGATGGTGCGTAGAATTAGAATCAGCATCCGATATATATAATAACGGAGCTAGGTAACTGCAAGTATCCTAAGGCCGATGGAATTAATGGAAGGGACAGGTCACGTCAAGCGCTGAAATAATGGTGCGTAGAATGATGAAAAACATGCAGCTCATATAATGCTCGGATCGTGGCAAGCGCAAGTACGGCAATGCGGACGGCATTAATAGAAGGCACAGGGGCTCTGCGCGGCCCTTCGCCGGAAAGAAAGAGGCATTGTTCCAGGAAGTGCAGCTCTCACTCTTCGAACCTTGAAAATCGGGGAAACTCCACGCTCCACTATCCGCTCCGCAACTCCCTTGACAGCAGCTAATATATTGTTTATTATATTATTAAACCCCACTAGAAACCAAACGATGGAGGGACATGATGAAAACGGTATCCGTTCTCGTGACGGCATGCCTCTGTGCGCTGTGCGGGCCGGCCTTCGGTGAAACGATACCCGTTTCGCCGGGCGGATGGACTATTCAGCAGGCCATCGATTCCGCATCAAACGGCGATACGGTGCTCGTTTTTCCCGGTACCTACTACGAGCTCATAAACTTCAAGGGGAAACTGATCACCGTACGCTCGAGCGAGGGACCGCTCGAGACGACCATTACATCGGCGCTGCGCGACGAAAACGAACGGTTCATTAACTATGCACTGGTTACGTTTGATCACCGCGAGACAAACGAGGCCGTTCTCGAGGGATTCACGTTGGAGGGCGGATGGATCGGCATCCACTGCATCGACGCGGCTCCGACGATCAGGCGCAACATACTCATCGGACAGGGCGTGCCCGACTGGGCGGCGATCTGTCTCGGCGGCCCCGGGTACCCCGAGTGGGTTACCACCGGTTGGGCCCCCGCCGTGATAGAGAACAACACCATCATCTTCTGCCAGAACGGCGGCATCTCCACATTCTCGACGGCGCCTCCCATCATCAGGAACAACATAATCGCATTCAACAAGCACTACGGCATTCACCGGGAAGGGATCCAGCCCGGCGTGGCTCAGCCCGTGCTTGGGTACAACGATGTCTACGGCAGCCTTGTCCTGTACTACGAAATCCCGTTTCCGGGAACCGGCTCGATCAGCATGGATCCGATGCTCGACCGCAGCTATCAACTCATGCCGGGCTCCCCGTGCATCGACGCGGGAGATCCGGATTCCCGCTACAACGACCCTGACGGGAGCCGCAACGACATGGGAGCCGTCCCGTTGCCCTTCGGCGGCGGTCTCGTGCCGACAAATGAATGGATCAGCGTCTACTGCGAGGCACCCTCGGCGGGCGGCGAGGCCGTACCGCCCGGTTCCATAATCCGCGCGTACGATCCGGACGGCGTTCTCTGCGGCCTCGATCGCGTCCGCAGGGACGGCTCGTACGGCTTCATGGCGATATACCGGGATGACATCTACACCAATTCCGACGAGGGAGCGGAGCCGGGCGATACGATATCATTCTCCCTGAACGGGGCTCCGGTGGAAACGCACCCGGCGATCGTATGGACATTCCACGACGACGTATTCGAGTTGTGCGAATTCTCCCGCGAGAGATGCCTCGAGATCCCGCTGCAAGAGGGGTGGAACCTGATCTCGTGGAATCTCGATGTATACGGTCCGATAGAGGGTATCATCTCGGGGATCGAGGAGTGCGTCGATGTCGTTCTCGGTTACGAGCTGGACGGCGTGGCGTACGACCCGGCCCTTCCGGACTTCTCGACGTTGCGGGAGCTCGATTACCACCACGGGTACTGGTTCAGGATGAAATGCGCCGCGACGCTCAGGATATGCGGACCAGAAATACCGCCGCTGCTGGGCGCATTGCTCCCGGCGGCGCCGAACGGAATCATCCTGTACGAGGGATGGAACCTGATCGGCTACTGGCCGCGGGAATCCTACCCCGTGGAGGAAGGATTCGGAAATGTGATCGACATACTGGGCGGCGCGAGCGGATTCGACGGGGAAGCGCAGGTATGGCAACCCGGCATGCCGCAGTTCAACACCCTCACAGAGCTACGGCCCGGGTTCGGATACTGGATCCGCGTGGATGTCAACACGGTCCTGTACTACCCCGGTTTCGACAGTGACAGGCTCGATTCCCCCGCCGTACCTCTGTCCGAGCAGCGGCGCGGTGTACGGTCACGGAGCTGGATGCTCGTCTACGGCACGGGCATCACGCTCGACGGCCGCGAACTGCCGCCTGACGCATCGGTCGAGTTTTTCACGGCGGAGGGCGTCAAGTGCGGTGGAGCGGTATACGCGGCGGGCATGCTGAAGTTCACGCCACTTTACGGGTACGATGCCCTGAGCGGAGTATCCTCGCAGCTGCCGGGGCAAAACGAGCAGGTATACGTTCACGTCAACGGCGAGCGGACCTACCCATCGATTCCCTGGAGCGGAGCCGGCAGCAGGGTTCGGTTGGGGAACCTCTCCCGCGAGAAGAGCGCGGAGATTCCCCGGTGCCATCGGCTCCGGCAGAACTTCCCGAATCCCTTCAATCCGCGCACCACGATATCGATCGAGCTGCCAGAGGCCGGGGCGGTGCGCCTGTCGATTTTCACCGTGGACGGCCGGCTCGTCAAGACGCTGATGGATTCGCGCCTACCCGCCGGCAGGCATGACGTGACGTGGGACGGCCGCAACGAAGAGGGACAACTCGCGGTGTCGGGTGTGTACCTGTACCGCCTCGAGGCGACCGGTTTCGTGGAGACGAAGAAAATGGTCATCGCGCGGTAGACCGCGGTGCATGCCGTATCGAAGGATGAGGGGCGACCGTTGTCCCTTCCAGAAACTCCATCCCAGCACGACTCGATGATCTGCCAGGTTAAGTGGAACCTGGAAACCGTAACAAAACTGGGATTTCTAAGGATTGGATAAGGGATGGAACAGTCAACAGGGGATCTGTCTCGAATCAGGACAGAATAATCCTCATGAAAAAAACGGCTCCAATAGCACCTATGAACTAAGCAGCTCGTCGGGAATACCGATGACGCAGTCCGCCAACCATCGGCTCTATCCTAGTCCCAGTCTCTTTTGAGTAGCTCGGGTTCTTTGGAAGCCGGGCTGTTGAGTTTGATGAGGACTCGACAGCCGGGTTTTACTATGGCCTCCGGCGTGGCCCCCGCGACGAAAACCCCTGACGAGCAGCCATCACTGAAAGCCCCGAAATTAGAGAGTGGTTAGTAAGAGGGTTGCGTTTGGCGAGCCAGATTTTTTCTATACGAACCCGATGCACCCCGCTGGTTAACTCAGAGTCTTGAGAGGCGCGTTCTGGGCGTTCCCTTATTCTCCGCACTAACAAAGAGACTTGCGTGATGACTCGCCATCGAGCCCGACTGTCGGCTTTGGAGGAGAGAGAGCCGGGATCGTTCGCCGTGAGACGCGCCTGGCTCGGATTTTTGCGGCGATCATCCAAAACTCTCTGACTCTCTTGGCGAAGCCCCCTGTGGCTTCTGAATATTCCATCCGCATTGCTATTCCTGCAGTTAGCGTATTCCCCCGAAGCCAGGGACAGAATCCCCAAAACAGAGAGAGGTTATGAAGAGGGTTACGTTTGGGGAGCCAGTCTTTCCTCTTACTACCTCTGCAACACCGCCGACCGCAGTTCGCCCAACCTTTGGCGTCAGTCATTTCATCCCGCAGGCCTGGCAGCCGTCTGCACAGGCCTGAAACGTTGCCTGCTCATCGCTCGTATAATCTGCAGAGCTGGTTTACGCCTCGGGGAACATCCCGAGCTTTCCGACTCGGCTTGAATGGAGGCCCGTGATAGGAGGCTCGCAATGTCAGGCACGAACGTCCGAATCTCCATATTTCTAATGGTTTGGGCGGCGATCACAGCGCTCTGCGACCTTGCCGCGAGCAAATCGCCGGCGACCGCCGCTCAGCCTAACATACGGTTTCATAGAGGAGCTTCCGCTCGCGACATTCCGTTCACCTATGAGCAGATGCACATCATCGTGAAGGTCAAAGTGGGCGAAGCCCTGGAGATTCCGATGCTGCTCGACACCGGATTCGGATTCGAGGGGGCGATTCTCCTGGACCCGGCGCTCGGCGAGAAATTGGGGCTGAAGTACGTGAGCGAGGTGCCGCTCGGAGGGGGAGGGGTGGAACGACCGATGACGGCACGAATCGCGCTTGGTGCCGATCTCTCGCTCCCGGGCGTCACGTTCTCGGGGCAGCAGCTGCTCGTTGTCACCGACGCGGCGCCGTATGTGAACTACCCCGCGCGCGGCATCATCGGGAGGACGTTGTTCGATTGCACGATGGAAATCGACTACGATGCCGGCGTCCTTCATCTGTATGACAGCGCGGCGTTCACGTACGGCGGTTCGGGGGAGAAGCTCGATTTCGTATTCAGTCAGGGCATCCCCGTGATCAATGCGTCGGTCTCAATCGATAACGCTGAGGAACGCCCCGTGAGGATGCTGGTCGACACCGGGGCCGCACAGCTGCTCCTTTTCACCTTTTCCCGCAAAGACCTCCGCGAACCTCCCGCAGTCATCGAGGGATCAGAGAAGATTCTCTCGAGGGGCTTTGCGGGCACCGTTCGCGGCTCGACTGGACGAATCCATCGGCTTCGCTTGGGGAAGCATACTCTGGATGGCGTCATCACGTCGTTTCCCGACGAGAAGTCGTGGGGAAGCGCAGGTGTTCTTGGACAGAACGGCATGATCGGCAATGACGTGCTCAAGAGGTTCCTCGTCGTGTTCGACTATCCGCGCCAGTGTATGTATCTCGAGCCCGGCCGGCGTTTCGCGGATCCCTTTGATTGGGACATGGCGGGGGTAATCACTGAGAAAACGCCCGAGGGCACGCTGGAAGTGATCGATGTTGTCGTCGGTTCACCTGCGAGCGAATGCGGTATCCGCCCAGGAGACGCGATTGTCGCTGTCGACGGCCGTGCGGTTGCGCGTCAGACATATGACGAAGTGTGGAATGAGTTCATGCGGGATGGAGCGCGGGTGAATCTCACGGTCGACCGAGGCGGAGTGAAGCTCGAAAAGACCCTCGTTTTGCGGCGAATGATCTGACGCAGCCGCGGGATTGCGGTCAGAGCCAGGCGCATGGGCGCCACGCGCGGCGCAGGCCGCGCCCAATAATAGAGAGTAGTTATGAAAAGGGTTACGTTTGGGGAGCCAGATTTCTGCTAAATTAAGTACTTTTCCCGGGTGCTCAATTCCGATCCTCTCGGCAAATGATTGGATGCCCCCCCGTCGCTTATCCGTTCCGCGCGAAATCAATTGGAATCGAACTTCGTTTCCCACCATGTGCTCCAGTCGCCCGCCTCGGTGAAATTCAGGCCGGTGGACTTTTGCAAGGCTCGGCCGGCCTTCTCCTTTTCCGCCGGCGTCGCCAGCCAGAGGAGATTGATCAGTGAATACTGGATCAACTCCTTTTCTCTGGTCGCGAGCGCTTGTTCCTCGGCGCTGCTCAACGTGTATTTCGAGAGCTCCGGAGGAGCTTTTAGTCCCATTGATCTGCCTGGGCCGGTCGTGGAAGGCAGACCCTGAAGGATTCCTCGCACCATTGGAACGTACAGGGATGAATCGGGCAGACCCCCCTTGGTCAGCCATGTACTCATCCGTTCGATGTTCTCGACGGCGTCAAACGATCTCATCAATCCCTCGGCTATCCTCGCGACCTCCGGAATGCCCCGAGGATCTCTTGTTGTAAGGAAGTTGTATATGGAATCGATCTCGGCCCTGTGCGCGGGTTCAACATACAGGTATGTGTGCAGGAGCTGAGAGTACAGCTGCCAGCCATAGGCCATTGCGAGGCTGTAATTCTCCTTGCCTTGACCCCGGCCGTAATTCCGCATGCCCTGAAGCAAAGTCGTCAGAATTGCGTTGCTCCGCAGAAAACGGACCCGACAGGGTGCTCGCTGAGGCCGAACCCGGTGTACGACATAGTCCGGCGCTTCATTCCGGAGCTGCAATCTCTCAATGACGTTGCCGCTCTGGCCGATACCCGCGACGACGACCGGACGACCATATTTGAAAACTGATACCTGCTTTCTCCCGAGCAATGAGTCAAGGTAATGCGCAAGATAGTACTCATAGAGCGGCGGGATGGAGAGATGTTCCAGTCGGGCGATCCCACTCTTGTCCTGCTTGTCTCTCGCGAGATGGGCCTCCCCGTAGAAGACGAGCCCTTTGGCGCGAGGATTCTGATCCAGCGTTCTTTTGATTCGCATCGAGCTCTGCTTGTCCCTCTCCTTAGCAAAATAGAGGAACTTGATCATCTCGAACTTGTCAGGAGGCATCGTGATCCTATCCTCGTACTTGTAGGGCGGGTCTTCCTCGGCGCCGACGATCCTGAGCTCGAGCTTGTTTTTGGGGCGGTCTTGATTCAGCCGATCGATCTCGAGACAGATGTCTCGCAGCTCATGAAAGAACCTGAGGTAGTCAGTGGTGAAGGCGACCTCACCCCACTTGATGCATCCGTCGAGAATCCTCGTGAAAAGGGGATCAAGGTTGCCTGATGCTACATATTCGTTGATATCCTGCTCGAGTTGTTGGTCCATTTCCAGGAACAAAATCAGCGCCGAAGGCGTTGGAGAATCGGCGTGGGGGAAGGCCGCTTCCCCGACCCACCGCCTGAGGAACGACGTTACCCTTTCCATGTAGCAACCATGGCCATGGCCCGCATCCGCGATCATCACGACTCTTTTGTCGTTTACATTGGCCATGATGAGAGCGTTCAATGAATCGATCGGATAGGTCCTGACTATTCGCGGCGGCGCTTCCTGATGAGCGGCGCAAGCGCCGAACAGAAACGAGAGAATAATGACGAGCTTCCCCATGAATTGCTTGTGACGTTTCATCTTCGCACCTCGCGCAATTCTCTTTATTGCCTCTTGCAGGGTCCGTTCTCTGGTGACATTTCCGAGGATAATTTACCATAGCATATCTCTCCGGGCGGAAGCAACGAGACTGTTCTCAAGATGGGAACTGGTGCTTTCGAAATATTCCATTCGCGCTGTTATTTCTGCAGTTAACGGTTTTCTCCGAAGCCAGCGACAGAATCTCCAAAATAGAGAGTGCTCATGAAGAGGGTTACGTTTGGGGAGCCAGTTCATATCATCCCCTCGATTCAGTTTCGGATCTTGAAAATGGGGAACTCCACATCGGTGGTTACCGTTGGCAAAAGGGCAGAATCGGAATATAGTTATTACGGGGTTAATAAAGGGAGAAAATCTATGGCAAAGTGTATGGGGCGAATTGCGGCAATTGCTCTGATTGGAATGGTTTTCCTCTTGATTCCCTTGAAAGTGCATTCGGAAGTCCTCACCCATCAAAAAGGAGATGTGATATGCGTGGACAAGGGATGGCTGTTCTGCTTGCTCCAGTTCTCCTGCTTCTAAGTGCGTGCGACTTGACCGAGTACCTAAGCAAACCGGAATGTGCTGCTATGAGCGCCGACGCATCAGATACAATAATGAGCATCGTAGAAAAGCCCATGCCAAAGGGGATATTAATATTGGAAGTCACACCAAGAGTCAAAGCAAATGTCCTTTTCAAGCTGGTTGGCCAACATGGGGAGGAGGTTAATCTGAAAACTGAAGGCGGGATTTATGAAATCCCAGTAGGGCAGCATTACATGTTGTGTGATGATGAGTATTACATATCAGATAGGGAGCCATTCACTATTTCCAAGGATAAATGCACAAGGGCTAGCGTAATGCCAATAGCGATCGAACAGGACAGGAACTACTGGGGAGTCTATTCGGATACGAGTACCATCGCGAAGATGGCCATCGGGCGAAGAGAACAGTGGATATTCTATCGATGGTGGGATCCGCGTATACGTCTACAGCGTCCTCCGGGGTCAGAGGGCCAGCCGGGTGTTCCTCAGAAAGACGCGTTCATCGACGAAACACGGCTGGCGAGCCGCAATGAAATTGTTCTTCAAAAGCACTCTCTGACTGCCCCGGTTTTTCCGCGAGCCATAAGTGCCAAGAATTCAAAGTATTTCGTGTTACATCGAGTTCTTACGCGTGATTGTGAGTATGATGATCCTGTGGAATGCGCTGATAACAGGTTGGCCGGGTTCTATTGGAAAACCGTTTGCGACCAAGAAATGAATGAGGAACTTTGGGAGAATCCTGGAGTCATTCCTGGTATCCCAAGAACTCTTGTTGAAAAAATAGAAAACTATAAGAGATAGCGGAGTCTTCCTTAGGATGAATTCGGTCAAACGGCCGGAATGCTGCTCATCCGGTAGCCGCTACCTCTCTTGAGTGATCTTGGTTTGTGAAGCTCGGCTGTTGGGAAGTATGGACAATCAGTAGCCGGGCTGTTCATTTGTGCGGATCGCAGGGCAAGATGCTCGAAAAATAGAGAGTCCTCATGAAAAGGGTTACGTTTGGGGAGCCAGTTCTCCAGCCGGCTCTAACATAACTTGCTGATCTTCAAAGCTGTCGTATGTTAATCATAGCCCCGCCTTCTTGCGAAGGCGGGGCTATTTCAGCGTTATCCAGAGGTTTCTGGACGGGGGTGGTCCCGCTTATCGGAAACATCAATCCATGGTAATCACAGAATTGGACCCGCGTGCAGTATGGCCTTCGATCCAATGGAGAATCGGAGCCCAGACGAGCCCTTGGGCGTTCCCTGCGGTCCAGAGATCGATGTGACCGAAGTCGAGAGCGATCTCCTCGTCGGGATGCAGGCTCACCATCAGGGTCGAGACGTTTGTGCTGCCCAACAAGGTTGTCGTGTAGATACCGGTTTCTCCGAGTCCCCCCGCTGCCCCGACGTAGAAAACGGGCACCGTGATTTCCGCCAGGTGGTCATCGAACGGAACATCGAGATCGTCGCACCAAATGCAATAAACGTCGTATTCGAACCCTAACGGCTCGTACGGTGATGCGGTCGCCAGGAAATCCAGCATGCCCTCGTATGTCGTGTACTGGAGCCCTGTCGGGACGCCGAACTCGTCGAACGTGCCGGCAAAGTAGTGCCACAATGGCGGGAATGGAGCAAAGAGATACGTCGCTGCTCCGAGATAGAGCACAGCTTGCCGGTTGGTGGCCCCCGGTACGATCGGAGACGCGCCGTCCGGATCGGTTCTCGCCAGATCGCCCAGCATGAGGAATAGATAGCCGCCGGCCGTGTCGTGATAGGCCCCCGAATCGATAATGTCCTTCAAGTATGCCGCGAATGCGCAAGCCTGAACCCGGTTCGATTCGTCACTATCTTTGTAAGGGCAATCCGCCGGGATGAATCCCCCGACGTGCCGGGCCGACTCCGGAAGCTGGGTCTCAGCATTGAGGTAGGCGTAACCCGTGAAAACGCCGGAGCTGTAACCGAGGAGATTCATCTTTCCGAATCCGCTGCCGGTCAAAAGCCGGCTTGCCCGGGCAACCGCGAGAGCAATGCGCAGATCGTCGATTTCCCGCTGCATTCCCCAGTCAGCCATGAACGAGAAGTCCGTCGTTGCCATTGGAACGAGTATCCATCCGTGATCTATGCCCCATACATCGACGTCGTTTTGAGCAAGAAACACGGCGAACGCCTGGTTGTCAGGGGTGCTGGGGGATGCCACGCCGAACAGGAACTTCACAAAGCCCACGGCGTCACCGTGTTGGAGAAAAATGTTCTTCTTCGTCTTGATGGGAAAATACGGCCGGCTCTCTTTGACCACGCGGTGCAGACCGATGACGTCGTAGGGGCCGCGCCCGACGCGCACCTTGAAGCTGTAATGCACGACGCCGTTCATGAGCGGCTGCCTCGTGACGCCGAGAATCTGTCCAACGGCGGCGGCCCGATCGGGGTTCTGTAATTTAGCGGGGATCTCTTCGTCTGAAGTCACCGTCCAGCCGCTCTGCGCCACGAGTTCGGCGGCGAGCAAGTCCGGATCTACGGCGACTCGCGGGTTGTCCGATGAGCCGTTCTTATCCGGAGCGAGCACTCTTTCATCGCTGCATCCAGCAATGAAAGCAATGGCGAGGAATACGAGAGCTACTGCAATGAACGTTCGCATGGCACCCCTCCTTCTGATTTGAAGTGACAAACGGTCGCAACCGCCGCCCTACTCTGATACCCCGGCGGTGGAAGCTTCTTGCAAATGATGATTTTGCGGACAAGAGCCCCTAGTTGCGAATGAAATTCTACTACGGGTGCCCAACGGCTGTCAATGGTTTTCTCGGTCTGGTTTGGGAATGGGAAGGGACATTGTGGCGCCCCTTCTTAGACTTGAGAGCGTTCCTTCTTGTGGATGACCGCTCGATAACAGAGCATGGTCATGAGGAGAGTTGCACTTGGGGGGCCAGTTTTTGGCCCTTAACCCATCCCCGTTTTCGATTTTGACACGTTCGGCAATCTCCGATACAATACTGCAACCGGCAAAACGACAAGAAGTTCACGGTATCTACCTGTCATCGATCTGGCTGCCGGGCACGAGAAGTCTATATGATAGGCAAGACAATATCGCATTACAAGATCCTGGACAAGCTGGGCGAGGGCGGCATGGGTGTGGTCTACCGGGCCGAGGACCTAAGCCTCGGCCGGCAGGTGGCCGTCAAACTGCTCTCTCCTCATCTCATCTCCGATCCCAAGGCTCGACGCCGTTTCCTCCACGAAGCGAAAGCCGCGGCCGCCCTCGATCACCCCGGTATCTGCACGGTCTATGAGGCGGGGGAGAGCGACAGTCAGCTCTTTATCGCGATGGCACTTCTTGAGGGGCAGACGCTGCGGGACCGGATTGTGGCAGGACCCTTATCGATTGATGAGTCTCTCGATATCGCGATGCAGGTGGCGGGAGCGCTGAAGGAAGCGCACGGGAAGGGGATCGTACACCGTGACATCAAGCCCGCGAACATCATGCTGCTGTCGAGCGGACAGGCGAAGGTGATGGATTTCGGGCTGGCTCGTCTCGAGGGCGCCACGCAGCTCACGCGCACGGGGACGACGCTGGGGACGGCGTCGTACATGTCGCCTGAGCAGGTGCTCGGAGAAGTGGCGGATGGACGGAGCGACATCTGGTCGCTGGGTGTGGTGCTGTACGAGATGGTGGCGGGGCGCCAGCCATTCCGGGGAGAGTACGAGCCGGCCGTGGAGTATGGGATCGTGCATGATGAGGCGGAGGCGCTGGGGTCGTTGCGCCCCGAGGCGACGCCGGAGCTCGAGGCTGTCGTGGGAAAGTGCCTCAAGAAGAATGCCCCGGAGCGTTATCAAAGTGCTGATGAGCTTTTGACAGATTTGGGGCGGCTCGGGTCGCGAGCAGCGCCGGTGCCTCCAAAGGCTCCTTCCAAGTCTTCTGCCAAGCCGGAAGCGCGACCAATGACTCCGAGTAAGCCTACGACTCTTCAAGGATCGGCTGCGACCGGCGTTCAGATCCTCGGCGACCGGTATCGCATTGAGCGGCTACTTGGGCGGGGAGGAATGGGTGAGGTTTGGCTCGCCTTCGATCTGAAGCTCGGAGTGGAAGTCGCGCTGAAGTTCCTCCTCCCGGAAGTCAGCTCCGATCCCCAGCGCATTGCGCTCCTTCGACGCGAAGTCCGCACGGCCCGCAACGTGGCATCTCCCCATGTCTGTCGTGTTTTTGACCTGATTGAGATCGAGGGGCAGGAGCTCGTATCGATGGAGTATGTGGATGGCACGACGCTGCAAGAGGTTCTCGCATCCCAGAGCCCACTAGACATCGTCGAAGCCAGAAGGATAGCCACTCAGCTACTGACAGGACTCCAGGATATTCACAACGCGGGGCTCATTCACCGCGACCTCAAGCCGGCGAATGTCATGATCACCCGCTCCGGGCGAGCAGTTGTGATGGACTTTGGTCTTGCCAAAGGTGTCGCCGATACGCAGACGGTTGCCGTCGCCGGGACCCCTGCATATATGGCCCCCGAGCAGATGCGAGGCGAGGAGCTTGATGGAAGAGCGGATCTCTATGCGGTGGGGATTATCCTTGCCGAGATGGTTGCCCCGGAGGGAGTTCGCGACTCCGCGCTTCGCCGCAAGCTCTGGGATGGGCTAAGGCAGGATCCTCCGAAGGCACCGCCCGGTCCCTGGGAGGGGGCGATCCGTCGGGCTGTCGCAGCGAACCGCGGCGAGCGATTCGCATCTGCCGCGGAGATGGCGAGAGCCCTAGGCGACGGCAGCCAGCGCCTGAGCGGCATCGAGGAGCTGAGCCCGTATCCGGGGCTTTCGATGTTCACCGGAGACCAGGCAAAGTTCTTCTTCGGGCGCGAGCTCGATGTCGAGTCGATGTGGCGGAAGATCAGCCGGCTCTCGCTCGCGGCTCTCATTGGACCCTCGGGGGTGGGAAAGAGCTCGTTCCTTCGCGCGGGTGTGATCGCCGCGAAGCCGGAGGGTTGGAGTGTCGTGATCTGCACTCCCGGCGATGCTCCATTCACGTCTCTCGGTCAGGGCCTTTTGCCCGAGTTCGCGGGCCAAACTGATGCGATGCGCGATCTCTTTCGTTTGCAAGACATGGATCGCAGCATTCCGCTTCTTGTCAAATGGCGACAGCGAAGCAAGCACGTGCTGCTTATCGTCGATCAGTTCGAGGAGCTCTTCACGCTCAATCCACCGGAGGTGCAGAGCCGATTTGCAGAGCTGCTCGGGCGGCTTTCGGTCGAAGCCGATATACACGTTCTCGTCTCAATGCGGGATGACTTTTTCTTCCTCTGTCATCAATATCCCGCGCTGAGCTCTCTGTTTTCGAATGCAATGCCTCTCGCGCCTCTCGCGGCCAAGGATCTGCGCCGTGCCATAGTGGAGCCCGCGCGACTTTGCGGCTTCGCCTTCGAGGACGGCGCCCTTGTCGATGAGATGATGGCTGAGGTTGAAGGGGAGCGCGGCGCTCTGCCGCTTGTAGCTTTCGCTGCGGCCAGACTTTGGGATCTTCGAGATAAAGAGCATGGCGTGATCACGCGTCACTCCTATGAGGAGATCGGGCGAGTCGGTGGCGCCCTGGCCCAGCATGCCGAGGCGACCCTCGAGCGGATCGGGCATGAGCGTGAGGACATTGTTCGTGAGATCTTCCGCAACCTCGTCACAGCCCAGCATACGCGGGTCGTTCGCGAACGCGAGGAGCTGCTCAGCGTCTTCGAGGATCGAGCCGCCGCAGAGGAAGTCCTCAATGCGCTCATAGACGCCCGGCTTCTCACCTCTTTTGAAATCCCCGAGGCCCGTGAAGGCTCGAAGGAACGTCATCGCATCGAGGTCGTTCACGAATCGCTTCTCACGAGCTGGCCGCGTCTCGTTCGCTGGCAGACGCAGGATACGGAAGGCGCGCAGCTACGTGATCAGCTCCGCCAGGCGGCGCAGCTCTGGAAGGAGCGCAGCGAATCGGACGATCTTCTCTGGACGGGCACGGCCTATAAGGAGTTCGATCTCTGGCGAGAGCGTTACCCCGGTGGCCTGACGGAGACGGAGGAAGCCTTCGGCCGAGCGATGGGAGCGCGAGCGGTGCGTGACCGCCGCCGCCGGCGCATCGCGCTCGGCGCGGCATTCGCGATGCTCATCGCCGTTATTGCCGTCATCAGCTGGTATGGGCGTGCGCAGAAGCTAGCCCATCTGGAATCCGAAGCCGGAAAGCTCGTGGCACTCGGTCGGGTGAAGCTCGAGGAGAATCCTACTGAGGCCCTTGCCTACTCGATTTCCGCTCTCGAGCTTGCCGACAATTCTGCGAACCGGCGTTTCGCCCTCGAAGCCCTCTCTCGAGGTCCGATCGGACTCGTCAAGCGTTTTCCCCAGTCTGTAGGCGCGACAAATGTCGACTTCAGTCAAGATGGGAAGCGGCTAGCGGTCGAAGGATTCGGTGGGGTGCAAGTGCTATCGCGCGATGAATCGGCTCCGGTTGTTCTGGAAAACTACTACATAACAGATTCATGGGCACCGTGTTTCGCGCCCGATGGCGACCGGGTCGTCTGGATGGATAGAAGGGATAACAATGTTATGCACGTCTGGTCTCTCGCAGCCGGAAAGGAAATCCGGACGTTCACATTTGAAGCTCCGACGGTTCCTTTTGGCATAGGAAGAGATAAGCTACTCCTCCTAACGGTGTTTGAGAACTACTCGACGCTTAGCAGAACTATAATGCGAATATGGGCTTTCGACGAGAATGAACCCAGAGTGGTCACTAACTGGCAGCAAACAGATATCCGCTCCTTCTTCGTTGATTCAAACGGAGAGAAAGCAACATTCACGGTTGATTCAAACGGAGAGAAAGCAACATTCACGAAAGGAGGGCGTGCGGTATACCTGTGTCCCATTGAGGAATTGGGCAAGTCCCGCGGTCAGCTGGTCGGAGAGCATCCATTCAAAGTCCAATGGCTCGCGTTCGATCGTTCGGGAGAAAGGATCGCGTCGGCGGACACTTCCGGCGAGATTCGCATCTGGTCCCTCGCGGGGGATTCGAAAAAGCCGCTTCGCGTGCTCCACGGGGAGAAACCGATCCGGGAACTCAAATTCGATCCATCGGGCACGCTGCTCGCGGCCATCAGCTCCCCACGAAATGATGTCTCCCTTTGGGATTTGAACGGTCCCGTGGGCGCCGATCCCCTCGTTTACCGGTTCAAATATCAAAACGTGCTCTTTCCCAATCTCACATTCGACCCGACTGGGCAGTGGCTCGTGGTGGCCGACCAGGAAGAACTCGTCTTCTGGCCTGTCCGCCGTCCCGACCCGTATGTCTTTAAGGGAGTAGAGCTATGTTCTTTCACTCCTGGCGGACGATCTATGGCCTACTCCGCTACGTCCGGAATGGCCGTGTCTGACGGAATCAGAATCTTGAATTTGAATGATGGAACGAGACGAGATCTGTGCAACTTTCAACCGCCGAAGTTGACTGGGCGGTGTTTTTTCACTTCGCGCGACGGGTTCGTCGTCGTTGGCACCACCGACGGCGCTTTTACCATTTCCATGTCCGATGGGGCAGTGCGGCAATTGCCGGACGATCCGCCCGGTGGCGATGAGCAGAACATTGCGCTCAGCCCCGATGGGCGATTGCTCGCGGGGGCTCGCTCAGGGGGGACGGAATACGGCATTCGAGTTTGGGATCTCGAAGCGGATACATGTCGAGTTCTTGAGAAATCAAAAGGTCGAAGATACTGGTCCCTTGCTTTTTCCGACGGCGGAGACCTCTTTTCAGGCGATGATGAAGGGAACGTTATTCAATGGAACATCCGGGATGGCAGCAGCGCCGTCATCGGAAAGAGCGAATTTCCGCAGGTGCAAAGCATGGCTGTGACGCGTGATGCGAGATTTCTCTTCTCGGCCTTCGGACAGTCCGGCAACGTCACCCAGACCGCGGCTGAACTCATGATGTTCGATCTGAAGAACAAGACCTCCAGCCTAATTACGAGCCATGGCAACAAGGTCTTTACCGTCGCGATAGATTCCTCAGAAACGCTTCTCGCGACTGGGGATGGGGAGAGTATCATCCGGGTCGGCCCGATAACGGGTGAGGAGCCGCACTTGCTGATTACGCCCGCGCAGGGTCAGGTTTACGCGATATCGATTTCGCCCGATAAGCGCTGGGTTGCCGGCGGGTACATAAACGCAGCTTTGAGCCATCAGTCGACGCTGCGACTCTGGCGCGTGCCTGAGGGACGGCCTTTGCAATCGCTTCCGCACGAAGAGCTACTCGATCGTCTCAGCGCGCAGACTAACCTTCGGGTCGTTCCCGATAAGACTTCTCATACTGGTTACCGAGTCGACGCGGCTCCATTCCCCGGCTGGGAGAAGGTGCCGGCGAGATAGTGTGGGGTAAGTTGTAATGATCGAAAGAACGATATCGCATTATCGTATCCTCTCGAAGCTCGGGGAGGGGGGGATGGGTGTGGTGTATGGCGCCGAGGATCTGAACCTCGGCCGCCAGGTGGCCCTCAAGGTTCTCTCCCCGCATCTCATCGCCGATCCCAAAGCCCGAAAGCGCTTTCTCCGTGAGGCGAAGGCCGCGGCTGCCCTCGATCATCCGGGCATCTGCACGGTCTACGAGGCGGGAGAGGTGGAGGGGCAGCTCTTCATCGCGATGGCGCTGCTGGAGGGGCAGACGCTGCAGGAGCGGATCGTCTCCGGACCCTTGTCGATCGACGAGTCCCTCGACATCGCGACGCAGGCGGCGGGGGCTCTCAAGGAGGCGCACGGGAAGGGTATCGTTCACCGGGACATCAAGCCCGCGAACGTCATGCTGCTCTCGAGCGGACAGGCGAAGGTGATGGATTTCGGGCTCGCGCGGCTCGAGGGCGCCACGCAGCTCACGCGCACGGGCACGACGCTGGGGACGGCGGCGTACATGTCGCCGGAGCAGGTGAGGGGGGAGCTGGCGGATGCACGGAGCGACATCTGGTCGCTTGGAGTGGTGCTGTATGAGATGGTATCGGGCCGCCTGCCGTTCCGGGGAGAGTACGAGCCGGCGGTGGAGTATGCGATCGTGCACGAGGAGCCGGAGCTCCTGACTGCGGTGCGGCCGGAGGCGACGCCCGAGCTCGAGGATCTCGTGCGTACGTGTCTCAAGAAGAATCCTACAGAGCGATATCAGAGTGCTGATGAGTTTCTCGCGGATCTCGGGCGGCTTCGATCAGGCGCGGCTCAAGCGCTTCCGAAGGTTCCTGCCAAGTCTCCTACGAAAAGCGAAACACGACGAATGACACCGAGCAGGCCAACGACTCTTCAAGGATCCTCTGCGACCGCTGTCCAGATCCTTGACGATCGCTATCGCATCGAGCGCCTGCTCGGGCGGGGAGGCATGGGGGAAGTGTGGCTTGCCTTCGATCTGAAGCTCGGGGTAGAAGTAGCCCTCAAGTTCCTGCTCCCCGAGCTCGCCTCTGATCCCCAGCGCATCGCTCTTCTTCGACGCGAGGTCCGCACCGCCCGCAACGTGGCCTCTCCGCATGTTTGTCGTGTCTTTGACCTGATCGAAATCGAGGGCCAAGAGCTCGTGTCGATGGAGTATGTCGACGGCACGACGCTCCAGGAGCTTCTCGCGACCCAGAGCCCCATAGATATAGTAGAGGCTCGACGCATTGCCACTCAGCTTCTCACTGGACTGCAGGACATCCACAATGCTGGGCTGATTCACCGCGACCTGAAGCCCGCAAACGTCATGATCACCCGCTCGGGGCGTGCGGTGGTGATGGACTTTGGTCTTGCGAAGGTAGTGACCGACACCCAGACGGTCGCCGTGGCGGGGACACCCGCCTATATGGCGCCCGAGCAGATGAGGGGAGAAGAGCTCGACTTGAGGACCGATCTCTATGCGGTTGGGATAATCCTCGCCGAGATGGTTGCCCCGGAGGGAGTTCGCGACTCCGCGCTTCGCCGCAAGCTCTGGGATGGGCTAAGGCAGGATCCTCCGAAGGCCCCGCCCGGCCCCTGGGAAGGGGCGATCCGTCGTGCCGTTGCCGCCAACCGCGGCGAGCGCTTCGCCTCCGCCGCCGAGATGGCGAGGGCTCTCGGTGACGGCGGCCAGCGCCTGAGCGGTCTGGAGGAACTGAGTCCCTACCCAGGACTCTCCTCCTTCACGGGCGACCAGGCGAAGTTCTTCTTTGGTCGTGAGCTCGACGTCGAGTCGATCTGGCGGAAGATCAGCCGGCTTTCGCTGGCAGCTCTCATCGGACCATCGGGAGTAGGCAAGAGCTCGTTCCTCCGCGCTGGCGTGATTGCCGCCAAGCCCAATGGCTGGAACGTCGCGATATGCACCCCCGGGGACAATCCGTTCAACTCGCTCGGCCAGGGCTTCTTGGCCGAGTTCGCGGGGCAGACAGACGCGATGCGTGATCTCTTTCGGTTGCAGGACATCGATCGCGCCATCCCGCTCCTTCACGGATGGCGGCAGCGCAGCAAGCAGGCGCTTCTCATCGTCGATCAGTTCGAGGAGCTCTTCACGCTCAATCCGCCTGAAGTGCAGAGTCGCTTTGCCGAGCTTCTCGGGCGGCTCTCGGTCGAAGCCGACATTCACGTGCTCGTCTCAATGAGGGACGACTTCTTCTTCCTCTGTCATCAATATTCCGCGCTGAGCTCTCTGTTTTCGAATGCAATGCCTCTCGCGCCTCTCGCAGCCAAGGATCTGCGCCGTGCCATTGTGGAGCCGGCGCGTCTCTGCGGCTTCGCCTTCGAGGACGAGGCTCTTGTCGACGAGATGATGGCTGAGGTCGAGGGTGAGCGCGGGGCCCTGCCGCTTGTCGCCTTCGCCGCAGCGAGGCTTTGGGATCTTCGGGATCGTGAGCACGGGGTTATCACGCGTCATTCCTATGAGGAGATCGGGCGAGTCGGCGGTGCTCTCGCCCAGCATGCCGAGGCGACCCTTGAGCGGATCGGGCATGAGCGAGAGGATTTAGTCCGCGAGATCTTCCGCAACCTTGTGACGGCTCAGCACACGCGTGTGGTTCGCGAACGCGATGAGCTTCTCAGCGTGTTCGATGATCGCGCGACCGCCGAAGAAGTCCTCAAGGCTTTGATCGATGCCAGGCTTCTGACATCCTTCGAGATTGCAGAGGCCCGCGAAGGCTCGAAGGAACGCCACCGCATCGAGGTAGTGCACGAGTCGCTTCTCACGAGTTGGCCGCGTCTCGTGCGCTGGCAGACGCAGGACACGGACGGGGCGCAGCTTCGCGATCAGCTTCGCCAGGCGGCACAGTTGTGGAAGGACCGGAACCAGTCGGACGATCTTCTCTGGACCGGGACGGCTTATAAGGAATTCGAGCTGTGGCGGGAGCGCTACCCCGGGGGGCTGACCGAAGCGGAGCATGCCTTCGGCGAGGCGATGGGAGCGCGCTCACGACGTGACCGGCGCCGGCGCCATCTTGCGCTGGGCGCGGTGTTTGCGATGCTTCTGTCAGTTATCGCCGTTATCAGCTGGTACGGGCGAGAGCAGAGGCTCGCGCGGTTAAATGTAGAAGCCGACAGGCTCGTGGACCTCGGGCGGGCCGAGCTCGATGCGGATCCGAGCGTGGCGTTGGCCCACGCGATCGCCGCCCTCGAACGTGTCGACAGTCCAACGAACCGGCGATTTGCCCTGGAGGCGGTGTCGCGAGGCCCGACGGCGCTATTCATGCCCACTTCGGCCGAGATGATAGGGGGGTTTTCTCACTTCAGCCCCGACGGGAAACGGTTAGCAGTCGGATCGCTCGGAGGAGTGCAGGTTTTTTCCCACGACGGATCACCCCCTGTCACCTTGGAGGATTATTACATTGTGAAACTGCGCGATCCATGGTTCGCCCCGGATGGCGATCGCGTGATTTGGACTGACGTCAAGGATCAGAGCGTTGTGCGGATCTGGTCTCTATCTCAGGGAAAAGAAGTTCGCACGTTCAGAATGGAAGGTCCCACCTGGTGCGTGGTCAGAGGGGAATATCTGATTCTCAATACGAGGGTTTTGCGCGGCCCATCCAACGATGTTGTTATCATCATTCGAAAATGGCCGTTCGACGACAGCGACCCCGAAGTGGTCAGTAGCCCCCGCCAGAGCACCTTTTCCGATTGCGACATCGATCGAGACGTGCAGCAGGTGGCATACGTGAATAAGCGCGGCGTGTACCTCTGTCCCCTCGATAGTTTCGGCGAGAGCCGTGGGCGCCTCGTGGGAGAGCACGATTTCCAAGCGAGTTGGCTCGCATTTGATCCCTCGGGGGAAAGAATCGCTACCGCGGACACGACCGGGGAGATTCGCATCTGGTCCGTCGTGGGGGATTCGAAAAGGCCGCTTCGCGTGCTCCGCGGAGAGAAGCCGATCCGATGGGCATACTTCGATCCATCGGGCGCGATGCTCGCGGCAATGTGCGGTCCAAAGAGGAGGATTTGTCTCTGGGACCTGAACGGACCCTGGGGTGCCGAGCCCCTCATCCTCCGGACCAAGCGAGAGGATCTACTCAGGGGGCCGTTCCCGCAAATTGCATTCGATCCTACCGGAGACTGGAACGCCGCGACCTATAAAGGCGGCATCCTATTCTGGCCCCTAGCTCGGCCCGATTCCTATGTTCTGCGGGGAGATAGTCGCGGGTTTGCCCCTGATGGCCAAGTGCTTTTCGGTGTGGATAATGCGCGTCGTTTCCAGGTACAAAGCTTGGAAGGGGGCGAGCCAAGAAGCTTCTTGAATCTGGAATTCACAAAAAACTTGGTTCAGACCGAATTTGATCCGCTGGGCAAGTACATGGCGGTCTCGACGAATGGTGATGGGGCTTTCGTTGTGTCTCTGGCGGATGGGAAAGCGCGGCAGCTGCCCGATAGCCCTCCCGGTGGCTTGTTCGGAGGCGGGATGGCGTTCAGCTCCGATGGGCGGTTCGTTGCGGGGAGCCGCTGGGACGCAGACAAGGCGATTCGCGTGTGGGACCTGGAGGCGGACACCGTTCGAGTTCTGGAACAATCGAAAGGCATGACCTGTTGGAGCCACGCATTCTCTGAGGATGGACGCCTTTTCACAGGCGACCTGGAGGGGAACCTGTTGCAATGGAATATCCAGGATGGCAGCAGCACGGTCATTTTGAAAAGCGCCCTTCCAGTGATACAGTATTTGGCTGTTACTCGGGATTCACGATTCCTCCTCGCACTTTTCGAATCGAGCGGTGGATACGATGAGGCATATAGGAGCGAGATCAGATTGTTCGACCTCGAGAATCATACATCGCGATTGATCGCGACTCATGGCAACAAGGTCAGCTGGTGCGTGCTCGATTCGACAAAGACGCTTCTCGTGACAGCGAGCGAAGATAAGACGATACGCGTGGGACCGATTACGGGCGAAGAACCGCACATCATTCTGCTGCGGGAGAAACATGTTGATCCTAGAATATCTCCCGACGGAAGATGGATCTCCGCAGCTTTATCCACCGATGCATTTTCTGTCTTCAGCGTCTTTCGCGTGCCCGAGGGGCGTCCCATGCAGACGCTTCCACATGATGAGTTTCTCGATCGCTTGCGGGCAATGACCAACCTCCGAGTGGTGCCCGATAAGGCCTCGCAAACCGGCTACCGCCTCGACACAGCTCCTTTCCCGGGGTGGGAGAAGGTCCCGACGAGGTAGCGTCTGCTATGGCATCGAGGTTGCCGATGATCGGAAAGACTATTTCCCATTACCGCATTCTCGCGGAGCTTGGCGAGGGGGGTATGGGTGTGGTCTATAGAGCCGAGGACCTAAGCCTCGGCCGGCAGGTCGCCGTCAAGCTGCTCTCTCTCCGCATCTGATCTCCGATCCCAAAGCTCGACGCCGCTTCTTGCGTGAGGCGAAGGCCGCGGCCGCGCTCGATCACCCCGGCATCTGCACGGTCTATGAGGCTGGAGAGGCGGACGGCCATCTTTTCATCGCGATGGCTCTTCTCGAGGGGCAGACGCTGCAGGAGCGGATCACTTCGGGGCCCTTATCGATCGACGAGTCCCTCGACATCGCGACGCAGGTGGCGGGAGCGCTCAAGGAGGCCCACGCAAAGGGGATCGTTCACCGTGACATCAAGCCAGCGAACGTCATGCTGCTGTCGAGCGGTCAGGCGAAAGTGATGGATTTCGGGCTGGCTCGGCTCGAGGGCGCCACGCAGCTCACGCGGACGGACACGACACTAGGTAGGAGATGGCCGATCCGCTGGGGCGCGGCCGGCGCCCCGATCGGATCACCGCAGCATCACGAGCTTCCTCGTCGCGCTAAAGTCCGTCGTCTCCATCTTGTAGAAATAAATGCCGCTCGCCACCGCGCCGCCGCGATCGCTCCGACCGTCCCAGAGGACGCCGTAGCTTCCGGCTTCCTTTACGCCGTCGATGAGCGTGCGTACGAGCTGCCCGGCGACGCTGTAAATCTTGATCGTCACGAGGTCCTTCTCCCGCATGTCGAACCTGATCGTCGTCGACGGGTTGAAGGGGTTCGGGAAGTTCTGCGCGAGTCTGTATGCCGGAGGCGTCTCGGTCCCCGTTACGTCAACGTTCGTAATAGACTGGAACCACTTAAACACGTCATCGGCGATGTGGAAGCGGTCGATCGGCGCACCGATCTCGTCGTCGCGGAGATTGGAGTAGTCGAAGCCGAACCACATGGTCCGGACCGTATGGCCCCTGCTGTTAACGGTCTCGTTGGAGATGGCGCCGTAGTAGTTGGTTCCCATGTGCGACGGATAGCCTAATGCATGCTTGCCGGTGCCCGTCTTCTCGAGAACATCGAACTCGTTCATCACGGGACAGCCGCCGTATAAAGAAACCACATCCGGTACACCGCCATGCATGAATATGCCCGCATCCCCGTCGCCGGTAAGAAGCGGCGACACGGTACCGCCGCCAGCCAACCCTCCAGTAAGTTGGAAGTAACTGTTTTCGACCAGATCCACGCCGCACCACGTGCCCATAAGGGTGAGCGCGGACGGAGACGTGGAGATGTCAAGATAGTACGCGGCGGCGTCACAGGAGATCCAGAGTCCGCACTGGTGGTAGGAGCCGCTCATCCAGTCGATAATCAGCTGGCAATCGTTTTCCTTGATGCCGATGAACGATGTGCCGTCACTGAACCCACCCGCCCACACGATGGTTTCGTATGCGGAGGCCAACTGCTGAGGAGTCACGCGAACTGACAAGCTGCCCGGACCGGTTGGACCGTGGGTGTAGATATGATAAACGTCGACTTTGTTGCTCGGCGGGGGAAGCACGGCGTCAAATACGGGCTGCCAGTACTCCTCCGACCAGTCGCTGTTGACGTAGAGCACGTTGCTGTTAAGCGTCGGCAGGCATGTCATCGTGAGGTACGGCGGACCGGAGCGGGCATATTTCGGCACCGCCGACTCGATTCCCGCGTTGTCCCTCGCCGTGAAGTAGTAGTCGATCCGGTAACCGCGCGTAAAAAGCTCGTCGTTTAGATCGACAATATAGGCGTCTTCGGCAAGGCTGTCGCACTGGATCATCGTCCAAACGCCGTCGTCGCTCACGTAGTTGAAATCGATGACAACGGGTGGATCAGCAAGGGTCGTAGTCGAACCGGCGAGCGCGGGACCGCAGAGGTTCGGCTTGGCCGGGGCAGGGCCGATGTAGGTGCAGCGGGCATGGAGGTACACGGCCGGCCCACCCAATGTGGGGTCGGTCGCGATGCCGCCGCCGAGAGGGGAATTGGCATTCACGACTATAAAATCCAGGAGTCGAACAGCAGGGTTGCCGGTGTCATTGAGGTCCACATTCGCATCGCAGCGGACGGTGCTTTCCATGTTCAACGCATCGGAGGGGAAGTTGTCATGGAAGGGCCAGTAATCAATGTGCGGCCCGGCGGTTCTGATCCGGTAAAGGCGCACGTCGTCGATCCAGGGAGAGGGCGTGTGCTGCGCGCATTCGCCCGGCGAGGTGTACCATTCGCCGCACATGTCCTCGACACCCACCGCGATCTGCACCCGGTCGCTGCCGCCGATATACGCGCCTACGTCCACCATGCGGGACCGGTACGTCGGGATATTGTAGTAATACCACGTAAAGTCGCCCTGCCAATCCCCCGTGCAGCCGGACTCGCCGACACTCCGAACCAACACTTTGTAGAACACAAGGTTAGACGCCTCGAGGTCGGTATAGACGGACAGGCCCACACAGCACCCGCCGAGAAAAGGAAGATCCGCCGGCGGAATCGTGCCGTTCTGGATGTTGTTTCGCGCGGTGGAGTACTTTTTCATGTCGATAACCGGCGATATGACTATCTCGTTTTGGCACGGGGCGGTGAGTCCGCCGGCCCCCGTGCAATATGGCGTATCGTAGAGACCGGGATAGCTCGAGCTCGGGTTCGGCGAGCCGAGAAAGAACACAACCTGCGTACCGAAGTTCTCGCCGCACGGATCCATGTCAACCAAGCCGCTCCTCAGGCCCGAATACATGCCGTACGGTTTCGGGACTCGCGCATGCCAGATGCCCGCGTTGAGGGCATTCACCGGAACGGATTCGAAGTCCTGATACACGTCGAGACCCGCGAGGTCTCTCACTCGAATCTCGTCGACGATACAGGCGCCGTCAGTATCCCAGGAGCCGTCCTTATCGGACCATGCGAAATCCGAGGCGAAGCGGAAACGAAGCTTTGTTTGCGCTTGGGTGAGAACCAGAGAGTGGCTCTCTGCGCTGCTGCCGTTCCCCGTGTAGGATACGATCTCCCGCCAGTTGCCGCCGCCCGCGTCATACTCGACGTGGGTGACATCGTAACCCGGTTCGGAGTCCCAAGCGACGCGATAGGAGAATGTAAGTATGCCCTCGAAACTGATCGCGTCGGTAACAAGGATCTGTTCCCAGTCGTTTCCGTAGCCGGGGGCCCTTCTCCACGAGCAGATATAGGGGTCGCTGGAGTTCGGGCGAGCGCCGCACCACATCGATTTCGTGCCCTGAAGCGGAACGAGACTGCCGAAACTGCCGCCGCCAAGACCGCTGAAGTCGTCCACGTGGAAGAATGTGTCAACCTGGGCGGTGCGGTCTACTCTGGTCCACCCCTGCCAGCTGTGCGGTTCGAAGTTGTACCCGACGATGCAGTAGGTGTCGACAACCGCGGATTCATTGAGCGCTCGGCGATCCATGTCTGTGGACTCGAGTGGTGCGTCGCTCGAAATTATCCTGAAGGGCTGCTTGGGGAGCTTCGCGGTCTGGCGAGCGGAGACCGTGCCGACCAACAGGGCGACGAGGCAGAAGCAGAGCAGCAGGGATTGCAGTTTTTTCATATACGTTCCTCCCCCTTATGGAAGGCAAAACCTATAACCGCGCAATGAATTGTACCTTCGGAGCGAGCCTCCAAAAAGCTCACATTCATCGATTGCTTGAATTATCCCTCAGCATTCTAAGGATATCATAACTCCCAACAAATTGCAGTACTTATTCAGGAAGATGTTGTGAGGAGAGTTGCACCTGGGGGGCCAGATTCTGTCTCCTCGCCTCACCGGCCTTCCAACTATGCGAACTCCAGATTATACAAGATGGTCACTGAGGGTTTTGCAGAGAGGATTGGATTCATGGTATAATGGAACTACTGTCTGCAGCCTCAGCTGACGTCGGGACCAAGAAAACCAAGGAGGCGTCATGACGTTTCCAAAGCGATATGCGCAGAAGGTATCGCTGGCACTAGTAGTTGCCCTATTCCCCATAGTGTTGTCCGTCGGCGCGCAGGCGCAGCCGCAGCCGGACCGGCGGCAGCTGCACAGGGAAATGGCGCATGCCAAGGCCGAGCGGTTTGCCAAGATACAGGCGGCCTTCCGGGCGGAGACAGCAAGTCAGGCTGACTATGACGTCTCATATTACAATATCGATATCACTGTCGATCCTCACACGGGAACGGTCGGCGGCACCGTGGATGTGACGGCGCGGGTGGTAAACGCCCTCACCGTGGTTGATCTCGACTTGGCCGGCACCTTGACGGTGAACCAGGTCATCAGTCCAGCCGGGACGCATCCATTCACACACACGAACTCTATCCTCTCGGTGACACTTGACCGGACGTATACGACGGGCGAGTCGTTCACCCTTATCATCGATTACAGCGGTTTTCCCGATCCGTCGTACGGAGCGTTCGGATTCGATTCCTACAACGGAGAGCATATGATCTGGAGCCTCAGCGAGCCCTTCGGCGCGCGGAGCTGGTGGCCGTGCAAGGATGTCCCTTCGGACAAGGCCGACTCCGTCGACATCCACATCACAGTGCCTCGCGGGCTGGTCGTTGCCTCCAACGGCACGCTCCGCCGTATCGATCACGGCAAAGCTGAAGACGCCTACTGGTGGCACGAGGGATACCCCATCGCCACCTACCTAGTATCGGTGGCCATCCATCCATACACGGTTTTTTCCCACTGGTACCACCACTCGCCGAGCGACTCGATGGAGGTGCGGTACTACGTCTTCCCCGATCACTACACCGACGTGCAGGAGACCTACGCCAAGACCGTTCCCATGATCGAGCTGTACTCGAACCTCTTCGGCCAGTACCCGTTCCTCGAAGAGAAGTACGGGCACGCTGAGTTCTTGTGGGGCGGCGGCATGGAGCATCAAACCATTACCAGCTTGGGGGCATGGAACGAGTACCTGATCGCGCATGAGCTGTCCCACATGTGGTGGGGAGACATGATCACGTGCAACGATTTCCACCATATTTGGATGAACGAGGGATTCGCCACGTACAGTGAGGCGCTGTGGTCGGAGTTCACGTACGGAGAATCCTACTACCATCAAGATATGAAAGCCGCAAAGTACTTGGGCGGAGGAACGATCTACGTTCCCGAAACCACCGATTGGAACCGCATTTTCCACACCGGGCTTTCGTACAACAAGGGATCGTGGGTGCTCCACATGCTCCGCCATGTGGTCGGCGACTCGACGTTCTTCGATATCCTGCAGACGTACTACGCCGATTCCCGCTATCAGTACGGCACGGTCACGACCGAGCAGTTCCGCGATCTGTGCGAGGACGTATCCGGTATGGATCTCGATTTTTTCTTCCACGAGTGGATCTACGAGGAGTACTACCCGAGCTACTCGTACAGCTGGACGGTGACCCCGAACGGCGGTCTCTACGACGTGAACGTCACCATCAACCAGCTCCA
>Ga0315288_10001915_pt1 | contig 27038 bp, 32 predicted proteins | sample YL17G11_20_MG_FD_203454 | JGI IMG/M metagenome (GOLD analysis project Ga0315288, IMG submission 203454) | Sediment microbial communities from Yellowstone Lake, YNP, Wyoming, USA - YL17G11_20 | ecosystem: Environmental > Aquatic > Freshwater > Lake > Sediment | place: USA: Wyoming | collected... | reverse complement strand
TCAAAGGCTTACCACACCCATCACATTCATCACCTCTCGCTTTCGTGAAGCCACAGTAAGGACAAGTACCTTCCAAATAGCGGTCGGGAAGGGACCTCTGGCACTTAGGACAATAAGCTTGGAGCATTTTGTCTTTGTAAATATAGCCCCTATTGAGCAAAGCGAGGAATATATCATGAGTAACTTGAGTGTGATTTGGAGTGCCAGTGGTGGTAAATAAGTCGAAAGAGATGCCCAGTTTCTTCCAGCAGTCAATGAATTGTTGATGGTATTTGGCCACCACTTCTTGTGGCGTGGTAGATTCTCTCTCTGCACGAATTGTAATCGGGGCCCCGTGCTGGTCGCTGCCGGAAACCATGAGCACTTTATTGCCCTTAAGACGATGATACCGCGCAAAAATATCGGCTGGTAGATAGGCACCAGCGATATGTCCTAGATGCAACGGACCATTGGCATAGGGCCAGGCAACACCGATGAAAATGTGCTCGCTCAAATTATCACCGAAAGATTATTCTATTGCAAATCATTGACTGACCTATGTCATTGCCCCGAACTCCGCCTCAGACGATGATTACCGAAATCTATTCCTTCGGGAGAAAGGTGATTATTTGCTTTCCTTTCTCTGTTCCATATGAGACATAATCATGGCTCTGACAACAATCTATACAAAGACGCTGCCGTTCATCCCCCTCCCCGTCGAGCACAAGATAACGTTCCCCATGTTTGATAGGACGATGACAGCCATCACATTCTACCTTTCCTGTAGCAATACAACCTCGGCGCATTTTCGCTCCTTCCTTTCCTGAAATTTCAGCCAGGCTCGAGTCTTACCTTCAATAACGAGACTAAACTCCCCTCTCGGTTCGACAAAATGTTCCCTGGCCTGGCTCACCCTGCCCCGGAAAATCTCTTCGTGAACTTTAGTAAGCTCACGGCATACGGACACTCTTCTATCCCCTAGGACTTCCTCAATGTCACTCAACGCCTCCCTTAGGCGATGTGGTGTCTCGAAAGCCACTATAGTTCTGGGCTCATCGACGATTGAACTGAGAAAGCGCTGCCTTTGTCCCTTGCGGCGAGGCAAAAACCCGACATAAACAAACTGATCGGTCGGCAACCCGGACACAACTAGCGCCGTAACCACCGCCGAAACACCGGGGATCGGCACCACGGAAATTCCCCGTTCGACAGCAGCAACAATAAGATCGTAACCAGGATCACTTAGCCCGGGCATGCCAGCTTCCGAGACCAGAGCCAGGTCCTCCTTCTCGAGATAACCCAGTAAATAGTCAAGCTTGGCTCTTTTAGTATGCTCATGATAACTGGTCAACGAAGTCTCTATATTATACGCATCAAGCAAGCGGCGCGTTTTACGCGTATCTTCAGCAGCAATAAGTTTCACTTCACCCAAAAGGCGCAAGGCACGCAAGGAAATGTCCTCCAGATTGCCGATTGGTGTAGCGACGACGTAAAGAATAGCCATGAGCTAGAATTATACTCGATAGCTATAATTTTATCTACAAATGTTCTTGACTTTGCACCGTTATGCTTGTATAGTTTGCTGCAATTTCTATCAAGGTAAAGAAAAATGGCTCACCCTAAATTCAAAGAAGTTGAACGCGCTTACGGATTCGATGAAGTCTCACTTGTGCCAGGAGACGTAACCCTTAATCCTGACCAAACCGATATAGACTTTACCGTAAGAGACTACACGTTGTCCATTCCCGTCCTGGCTTCAGCCATGGATGCCATCGTTGACACCGCCTTTGCCATTAAATTCAGCAAGCTTGGCGGGCTAGCCGTCCTTAATCTGGAAGGCGTGCAGACAAGGTATGAAAACCCCGATGAGATCATGAACCAACTCGCCCGAACCCCCGAAAAAGAGGTTACCTCCCTTCTCCAAGGAATTTACTCCGAGCCAGTCAAGGAAAAGCTCATCAGCCAACGCATTGGAGCAATAAAGCAGGCTGGGGCCATCTGCGCCGTATCCGTAACTCCGGCCAACACAAAACGGTTCGCGCCCATAGCCAAGGATGCCGGGATGGATATACTCGTCGTGCAGTCTACCGTCACCACAGCACGGCATATCTCTAAGAGCTATCGGGGACTCATCCTGCCTGAGCTAGGCCAACAAATGGATTTGCCCATCATAGTGGGTAATTGTTGTACCTATAGCGCAGCACTAGAGCTAATGAGAACAGGAATCGATGGCGTCCTGGTTGGAGTAGGACCCGGAGCTGCTTGTACCACCCGTGAAGTCATTGGCGTCGGAGTTCCCCAGATCACTGCCACCTTTCATTGTGCCGCTGCCAGAGACGCGTATCTCAAAGAGAGTGGTAAATACGTATCAGTGATAACAGATGGCGGTATTCGCACGGGTGGTGATTTATGTAAAGCATTCGCTGCCGGTGCCGACGCTGTAATGATCGGCTCGCCTTTGGCTCAAGCGACAGAAGCGCCAGGCAAGGGCTATCATTGGGGCATGGCTCATTCACATCCGGCTCTGCCTAGAGGGACACGTGTTAGAGTTGGCACTACCGCTTCATTGGAACAGATTCTCTTCGGTCCTACTTCCGTCACCAACGGCACTCAAAACCTGATTGGCGCTCTGCGCACCGGCATGGGAGTATGTAGTGCCCGAACCATCAGAGAAATGCATAAAGTCAGGATGATTATTGCCCCGTCTATAAAGACTGAAGGGAAATATTTTCAGGCAACCCAGAATGTCCCTTGAGTTTATAGAAACGCAGAAAGACAGAACCAGACCCCAAAGCCGGCCAGAATCAAACCACAAACACTAAACACAATTCTCTCCACCTTCGGTGTCCACCATCGCCTTGACTCGAATGTGCCTACGGAGAGGAATTCACTCCACACGAAATCACTGGGCAAATGCACTACAGCAAGCAAAATAACACCGATAAGCCCAAACCTGGCAGCACCAGCTATCAAAACTGCACCCGCAGTGGCCCACCATATGTAGAAAGCCGGATTGGTTCCCGTAATGACAACGCCTGTTACTAAAGAGCTGGCTGGTAGACCACCCACTGCACCAGGTGTCTCACGAGTGCCTCGAAACATGCGAAAACCCAGGTAAAGCAGCACCAAGCCACCGACGATATATATGACTTTGTCCGCTTGAGCAGAGCGAATAGACTGCCCGACAAAGTAGATCAAAGCTATGAGCGGTATCTCGATAACAGCGTGTCCGGCAGCAATCCAGGCACCAGCGTGTCTGTCACTATAGCCCTTGGCTATGGTAGCCGCAGTCATCGGTCCGGGTAACATAACGCCAGTGAGAGAAACTCCTGCTGCCGATAATAGGAATAGGCCCAGGCTTGTTTCCATGATTTACTTAGGGCAAAACCGGATTCGGGCCACATTTCCTCTTATTCTTCATCCTCCTCATCTTCCCCGCCAGCCACACTTTCACCGTAATGAGGGAGCATTACACCTGCCCTGGCTCGCCGACCTCTGGCTCCTCTGGGCAGGTCGCCAATCATCTTCTTTAGCTCGGCCAATGCTTCACCCGACTGCGCTGAGGGAGTCACTATGCCATCTACTCCAGCTTGCCATAGACTTGTCAGTTCCTCCCTTGTAGCCAAAGAAGGCAAAACCATGATGACCGGCTTCTCCAACAGTTCGACGAACCTCCGACACACAAGCAGGTGCTCCACAGCCACAAAAGAATTCCCGCCTCCATTCACGAACACACCATCCACTTCAAGGCCATTAATAGCTCTCACAAGGCCCTGATCTAACGAAGGCTCTATCATCAAGAATTTGCCCACTTCTCTTTCGCTCAGGATTCCCGCCGCTCCCTTAATATCAAAGACCACAAAGTCGCAGCCCAAGCTCGCAAGTTCATCTATTTCTTTTTCGTTCATGCCTTTCACAAATACTCCCAGCGGGACATCACCAACACCTTCGACCACTTGCCCAATAGTCTTGGTGCTTGTGCCTTCACTCATTACCAACCCGGCATCGGCATGGACTTCAGCCACGATTTTGGCTTCCTTGACCTGTACTCCAGACAGTCCCACAATAAGCAACATTGAGGGACTTCTTACCTCGGAGACAGCGGGATGAAAACCTATGGGCGAGGTTGAAGACTTCGAAAGATTCTGCAGTTTATCTACAAATTTACTCATATTACCCCCAGCCAGCGGTCGGATTCGAACCGACGACCGACGGTTTACGAAACCGCTGCTCTACCCCTGAGCTACGCTGGCACAGAAACCAAATTTTAGTCCTTACTCATGCTTATGTCTACTTTTGGGCTTTTCAGAGACAACCGTCAGCCTAGCATCACATAGTAATTAGGCTGGCCAAAGTCTTACTCAAACCGAAGATGGTTGAGATTAACTCCTGAACCCTGTTCTTCACACGAAGTCTCTTTGCCCAGAAAAACCAGGATATATTAACCTCTACATGCTACCCAGAATCATCGCCAGGCAGATGAGGGATCCCATACCCATCATGCAAACAAGGGTCAGAATATAGGCCAGCCTGGGGCCCGGGCGCGTGGCAAAGAGCCAGGCGCACACCATACCCACAGCGATAAAGGCCAGATCAAGGTATAGATAGATTGGTCTGAATTCACCTGTGAAGTACGCAGCCAGGCTCAGAGCATACGCAATGAGCAAGCAGATTGCCGTGAACTGTGCAGTACGTCTTACTCCATAGCGCTTTGGCAGAGTCTGTACCCGAGTCACTTCATCCTGCGGGAAATCGCGGATGTCAATCATCCCTCGTCCACCAAACATAGCCAAGAAAAACATGCTGGCCAAAAGCCACAACCCCGGGCTCAGGCGGCCGCTCACACCACCCATAATCGCATAAAGGCCTTGCAGCAAGCCCAGACTAAATGCACGAGTTAGAGGACGTTCAAGAAGATGTAGTGCCAACCCTACGATGACGGCTAGAATCATACTCCATGGCAGCAGAGCCCACGGTGCAACCAGAAGTGTCACCGCGAAGCTAATGGCGACGAAGGTCATTGAGAAGGCGAGTCCCATCGCTGGAGATAGGGACCCATCCGTCATAGGATTGTGGCGCATCTCTGCTCGAGGTCCCTCGGCATCCAGGTCACGATCCGCATAGAAGTCTAAAGAGAAGCCACCCACAGCCAAACACCAGCCTGCCAACGTCATCCACAGCGCGTTTGTCACTCCGGCATCGGCAACGAAGGCCGCCGCACCAGTAATCATGGCCACCATCACGGTGCGATTAAGACGCAGCAACCAAAAGAAGGCTAAAGGTTTAGAGAACCGCGCTTCACGTTCATTCACGTCATTTCTCTCAACACAACGCCACTGCACCGTTAAGTATAGCAGCCCCATAGGTGAGCAGAAACATGGATGATCTGCAGGTGCTTCTCTCGTCTTTCAGACTATGGAATTGCACAAACCGCTATCTTGTTGGATGATCTTGCACTAAATTGCTACCATTTAACAAACATAGGGATGTCGACATGCACCAAGGTGGAAGAAGCTCCTTTTCTCATTCAGAATCAGTGTGACAAATTGAGTGATTGTGCAGCCAACTGAACTTCTGTTGTTCTCTTTGTTTTATCCACCCGGGGTATCCTAAGTCATTGTTTTTCTGAAAGCTTAACAGTATCGTCCATCATCCACTGAGCACCAAGCTCAGCACGCCATTGGATCACTCCTACCTGCATCAAAACATTCTTAAGCCTCTAATCTTCCGCCATCACCTCGCTTTAGAAACAAAAGACATAATACAAAATGTCAATATTAGGTTCTGAAATCACCGCTCAGGTCCGGAAGGTAGGCTTGCGTTTATCTACGAAAGCCTGTATCCCTTCTTTTCCGTCTGGGTGCTCCGCACAACTGCAAAGTCCTATGCGCTCTCGTTCAATGTGTGCTTCAAAGGCAGTATTGAATGAATCTGTAAGCAGCTGCTTTGACCAGCCGAAGGAATGGAGCGAGTGATTGCTCAATTCGTGAGCCATACTTACCGCTTCCTCCAGAGAGCGCCCATCATCTACAACTTTGGTCACCAGCCCCCATGTCAATGCCTGCTCAGAGGAAATATGAGCATCAAACCCAGCTATTTCCAAAGCACGTGCCAAGCCCACAATTCTTGGAAGCATGAAGGTGCCTCCACCATCGATGCAAAGCCCGTTTGATGTATAAGCCTGCCTCAGGGTAGCAGACCGAGCCATGATACGAAAATCACAAGCCAGCGCCAGCGAGAATCCACCGCCAGCTGCAATGCCGTTAATGGCTGCTATGACCGGTTTAGGCATGCGACGAATCTCCAGTATTGCCTGATGAAAACTCGCCGACAACTTGTGAAAGGCAACGGAAGGACCAAGCGGGAATTCAGATACCCATTTAAGGTCACCGCCGACACAAAATCCTTTGCCCTCACCCGAGATCACCACGCCCCGTACATTATCATCGACGGCAAGCATAACAAGATGGCGTGCAAGATGCTCGACCATATCATGATCGAAAGCATTAAACACTGCCGGACGGTTTAGAATTAGCTTGGCTATTCCTTCATCCTGTGTCATTGTTATCGGGTCCGACATACTCTTAACCTCCTTCTTCACATCTCTATTTGCTGTCACCACTTGATTTTGAAGATAATATCACAAGTCCCGTCACAGTTACCGGTGTCCTTCTCGTTTATCACCTCTCCATCAAGTCCCATAGCCTGGCACCAGGAATCGAATCTCAGCTTTGCCGCACACTGGTGAATGGCTGTAGTTCCCGCCTTACTCACCATTTTATGAACCTAACATTCCAGCACATGCCCCACCAACGTGTTATCGTCCACTACCTTAAATTCATACTTGTGTTCTTCGGGGAAATAGAGAAGAGAGGCAATCTCCATCAATGTTTGTAAGTCCTTCACATTCCTGACCTCACCAAAGTCGGTCTCAGCTAGCAGTTGCTTCATTTCCGTCCTGGCTATGGACTTGACTACTGCGAGATTCAGCTTGGTAGCAGTATCGAAATCAAATTGCTCTGTTGATTTTAGAAACCACCTGCCATCATGTAGCAGCCATATATTGCGCAGTAGCTTCTCTTTCTGTTCGGCTGTAAGCTTGACTTTTTTCGCACTCATACCCCAGGAACCTCCTTACAGATAGCTCGCTGATCACCCTCCACCACCGTTTGACTACTTGTCTAAAGAAAAGGTGATCTCTCTGAAACATTTGCCGTCTGTGTGCATCATACAGCCACTCACCTGCGGAGAGACACTGTATCTCATTCCCAGGCCGTCAAACCAGCCATAGATTCTTTCAAAAATACCACACTGGTATTGCCCAATGCCACCTAATTGCTTTATTCCTTCATAAGCAAAGCATTTCTCAAAATCACCACGGAAAACGTTTTTCGCAGGATACCCATAGGAGAATCTCATAAACTCCCCTTTGACTATGCCCCAAATAGCGTCATTCAGCAATTTGAAATCCTCGAATGTTCTCACCCTATCCACGCCTAAGGCCTTCTGGATTCTTTTGATCTCTATGACTCCCATGGCCCTGACAGCAGATTTGTTTATCTTGTTCGTCCTCTCAATACCGCATTCCTGTAAGCAGTGATAGAACCACATGGCGTCATGAGTCATCCAGTTCTTGATTAAGATTTCCTTTAGCTCATCTTTCTCGAGTGTCTTCATGTTCGGCGTTTTCCCTGTCTGCACTACCCAAACATCTACGACTCACTCTCGCTTGCGCTCCTCCACCCGCACTTCCATGACAACATGCCCCCAGCCGCCGCAGTTAACGCCCACATCAACACACCCTATCCGTTTAAACCGCATCTCGTTAGGGTCCACATCGGCATAGAACAACTCCTGTGCCGCATAAATTAGTGTCGGCATGGAATGCAGGGCACCAAAACAGATTCTTTTCGGACAAAGCTTGGTCAGCAGATTCCCGGCACCGTCAAAATAGAACCTATCACCCACTTTGTGCCGACTGTTACATCCGTGTGATTCCACTACTTCTATAACAATCGTCTTGTTCAACAATGCCGGTGCCTTAGAAATAACGTCCTCGTTTCTGGGATTTTCTCTGAATTTCTTCATTTCCTTATCACTGTAACCGAGGTGCTCTTGATAGAATTTCCAGACATCTTTGCTAACTTTCATTTTGTTCCTCCGTTATAACGATTTGTTATCAGTAACATAACAACATATAGTAACCTTGTCAATAGGATCTATAACAAGCCGTTATATACTTTATAGAAATCCTTCCACCGTAGCACAAAAAGTGATAGAATCCACATGTGGTCCCTCCCAGCATCGGCATGAGAATTCAGCAAGCCAGAGAGGAGCTTGGCATAACTCAACAGGAATTGGCAGCCAGATTAGGTTGCACGCAGGCAGCCTTGTCCAACTACGAACTGGGCAAGAGACGACTTTACCTCACCAACCTGGAACGAATAGCCAGCGCCTTGGGAAAATCCCTTAGCTATTTCACAGAACCAGCCGCCGATGAAGACGATCCCCGAGACTGGGCTCGATATCCTCATCGGTAAGATGTGATGCGTCACACATTCTGAGTGGTTGGGCAACGAACGGAGCTTCTTCCATTGCCTCTTTCTTATCTCCTGGAGCATTCTAATTCTCTACTAACTGGGCAGCTCTCTTCTTGCGCAAAATCACCCTGGCTGCTACCAGCGCTACTAAACCAGAAATTAGAAGCGCTTTTCTGCCATCCGGCATAGGACTCCAAAATTGCTGCTGCAAGGAGTCCATCAATTCGCCCCGACTAATGCTGGGAACCTGGAATTGCCTTCCACCTGTTTCGGGATCGTACTGAAAAAACTCGACTTGAGGATTCTCAATTGAAGTCTCCTGCTTACGCTCGTAGTCTACCCAGATATGCATAGGAGATGAACGGATTTGATAGGAGATATTTTTCGCTTCTAGAACGGATGCCAAAACCAGAGCTCGGGCCTTGCAATCTCCTCCTTCGTGCTCCAGTACCTGTTTGACGGTTGGACAATACCAAGGCATGTCATAAAGTTCCCAATCACGGTGATAAGGTATCCTAGCAAGGACTGTTTTCTCTATCTCTGCAGGGTCAGACGGAAGACCATTCAGCATAAACTCAACAGCGCCAGGGTCAGCATCAAAGTTAAGAACCCTTTGGATACTGACGATCAAGTTCACAGGATTGGGATACAACACAAAAAGAATCCACAGTATAAGTATCAAAGGAAAATATCTGCGAAACACTCTCTTAAACATCTTCAAACCTTTCAAAAACGCCAGATACAGACGTAGGTACCTGATTCATCAGGCACAATTGCCCGATGAATTGGGAAACTACTTTTTCTTGCGTTTCTCAACCTCTATTTTCCGCAAAGTCTCTTCATCAACGCCGAAGTGGTGTGCTATTTCGTGGCGCACAACTTCCCCCACCTTTGCCTCAATTTCATAGCCAAAGCGGCATTGCGCTTCTATGGGCCTTTGAAAGATGCTTATCTTATCAGGCAAGACTAATCCGTACCCTCGCCCTCGCCTGTTTCGAGGCACACCCTCATAAAGGCCAAGGAGTTGCCCAGGGCTCTTTGTCTTAGCCTGTCTCAGTTGCACTGCTGTGGGCCACTCTTCTACCACGACATCAACATTTTCCAGCTTGCGTTGAAATTCCAGTGGCAAACTCTCGATTGCCTTCGTCACCAGATCTTCAAATTTCTCTCTCTCCATGTCAAGAGAACACAGACATTACCAACAGAAGTGAAGAATGTCCACTTCCATGTTATCACCGCAGCATGCTACTAGACAAGCATGCAGCAGTCAATGGTATCATTAAAACCAATCCTTCATATTGGTTGAGCCGGCCGCAGTACAAGAGCGGCTTTTTTGTTCACGAAACGCAATTGCCTCAGCCTATCCTGTCATCAAAATGAGCTTTCTTGACGAAGGATGAGAATTAAGATAGGCTATTAGCTTAAATCTCAAAGGAGAGGTGTTAAATTGCAGTGCCGTGGCATCAGAGGGGCTATCGCGGTTTCAGCAAACAGTAGAAAAAGCATCCTATCAGCCACTGAGAAGCTGCTTTCGAAAATGGTCAAAACCAACGAAATTGAAACTAAGGATATCGCCGCTATTCTTTTCACCACGACGCCAGACTTAGATGCTGAGTTTCCTGCTGCGGCGACAAGAGAGCTGGGATGGCCATCCGACCTCGCTTTGCTCTGTGGACATGAAATGAATGTTCCCGGTGCGTTACCCCGCTGTCTGAGAGTCCTCATGCTCGTAAACACAGAGAAGGGATCCGATGAAATTACACATGTTTACTTAGGAGAGGCAAAGAAGTTGAAGGACAAACCATCACCCGCGATTGGAGGCAAGACATGATTGTAGTCATGAAGACTAACTCCAGGCCTGATGACATCAGCAAAGTCACAAAGCGAATCGAAGACTTCGGTCTAGAAGCACACATCTCAGAAGGTGTCGACCATACCGTTATCGGCGTGTTGGGCAAAGTTTTCACGGAGCTTCGTGATGCCTTAGAGTTGCTCCCCGGGGTAGAACAAGTTCTACTCGTGAGCAAGCCCTACAAACTAGCCAGTCGGGAGTTTCACCCCCGAGATACGGTAGTCGAGGTAAAGGGCGTAGCCATTGGGGGCGGTGAAATAATCGTCATGGCTGGTCCCTGCGCCATAGAAAGCGAGGAGCAACTCCTAGCCACTGCTCAGGCAGTCAAGGCCGCCGGTGCCAGTGTGCTGCGCGGGGGCGCCTTCAAACCACGTACTTCGCCTTACGACTTTCGGGGGTTAGGGGAAACAGGACTGAAAATACTGGCCGCGGTAGGAAAGGAAAACAAGATGCCGGTGATTACCGAAGTCATGTCGCCGGACCAGGTTGATTTAGTAGCCAAATACGCAGATATACTTCAGATCGGCGCCAGAAACATGCAAAACTTCATCCTGCTCGACGAGGTCGGCAAAACAAGGAAGCCAGTATTGCTTAAACGCGGTTTGTCATCTACTATTCAAGAGTGGCTGCTGGCCGCCGAATATATTCTTGCTCAAGAAAATGAACAGGTTATTCTTTGCGAACGAGGTATCAGAACGTTTGAGACCCATACCCGTAACACTATGGACATTAGCTCAATACCAATTATCGAGAAGGTCAGCCATCTGCCCATTATCGCGGACCCTAGTCACGCTACGGGCAAGTGGTACCTGGTACCGCCCCTGGCATTAGCAGCAGTAGCTGCCGGGGCAGACGGACTTCTCATAGAAGTACATCCTAATCCCGACATGGCGCTTGCGGATGGTCCCCAATCACTCAACTTTGATAGCTTTCGCCTCTTAATGTCTCAATTGCTACCGATAGCCCAAGCCAAAAATAGACAATTAGCTGCTCAAAGCGCGAAGAGCCAACACTAAGACCAGTGACCATGGAAATCGAGCGGGAGCTAGCCAACATAACTCCTCAGGGGGAGACATTCCTTACCATAGGCGTGTTTGACGGTGTCCATGCCGGGCACCGCTACCTGCTAAAAGGACTGCAGCGGCGAGCAGCAGAGAGGAACTTGCTTAGCGGAGTAGTTACCTTCAATCCCCATCCCCAATCAGTGTTGCATCCTGATGGTCAATTGCCTTGGCTTAGCAGCCTGGAGGATAGGGTCACAACTTTTCGTCAACTGGGCATAGACATAGTTGCAGTCTTGACGTTCACTCCCGCGTTAGCCCAGCTAGGTGCGTGGGACTTTATGTCGTTGCTTAAGAAACACCTTAAGATGCGCGGCATTATGGTGGGGCCCGATTTCACTTTAGGACGAGGCGGGGAAGGCAATATCAACCTGCTCCGTACTCTGGGAGATGAAATGCAGTTCACTGTGGAAGTCATCCCTCCCTATATAATTGACGGCGAAGTAGTGAGCAGCACTCTCATCCGCAAGGCATTAATTAAAGGCGATATGAAAAGAGTAGAGAAGCTGATGGGACGTCATTTCTACCTGGCTGGCAAGGTCATCACATCCGACAAACGTGGACGACTGCTGGGATTTCCCACCGCCAACCTGGATCTAAAGCCACAACAAGCATTACCAAACAATGGCATCTATGCTACTGTCACTCAGGTAGACGGCAAGCGGTTTCCTTCGGCAACCAACATTGGCACTCGCCCTACCTTTGGGGAGGGCAAGAAAACGATCGAGACTCACCTGTTAGACTATAAAGGCAATCTATATGGGAAAGAGATAAAGGTGGAATTCATGCAAAAATTGAGAGATGAGCAGCGTTTCTCTTCCTCTGAAGAGCTGAAGATACAAATCGACAAAGATGTTCGAGAAGTGAAAACCATTCTAGCCAAGGATATTAGATGACTGATGCAAGGTTTGCCACCCTGTTAAGGCGGGGAGTCGCTGAAATCATAACAGAGGCGGAGCTATTAAGGCTGCTCGACTCAGGCAGAATCCTGAACCTGAAGCAGGGGTTTGACCCCAGTGCTCCTGACATTCACCTCGGACACGTCGTGGGCTTAAGAAAGCTGCGACAATTCCAAGAGCTAGGGCACAAAGTCACTCTTATAATTGGCGACTGGACAGCTAGGATTGGCGACCCCAGTGGTCAGTCAGCTACTCGCCCTATGCTTTCCCCCAATGAAATAAGGAACAATGCTCAAACTTACATGGAACAATTCTTCAAGGTGGTAGATAAGGATAAAACGGAGCTAAGATGGCAAAGTGAATGGTTTTCCCCGTTCACTTTGGATGAAGTAATTAGGCTTACCAGCAAGTTTACCGTCGCTCAACTTCTAGCTAGAGAGGATTTTAGCAGGCGGTATGGTTCTGGCACCCCCATATCTCTAACTGAAATGCTTTACCCTTTGCTTCAGGGCTATGATTCAGTAGCCATCAAAGCCGATGTTGAATTCGGTGGCATTGACCAGAAATTCAATTGTCTTGTGGGCAGAGAGCTCCAACAAAGCACGGGGCAGCCCCCCCAGCAAGTTTTCCTTGTTCCCCTTCTGATTGGCACTGATGGTAAACAAAAGATGAGCAAGAGTCTAAGGAACCACATAGGTATTGCTGAACCTCCCCGGGAAATATACGGCAAGTTGATGTCCATCCCTGACTCCCTTATCCTGGACTATTTTGAGCTGGTGACCGACGTTCCTCAAGAAGAAATCACTGAGTTCGAGCAGCAACTGAAAACTCACTCAGTTAACCCCATGAACATTAAAAAACGATTGGCTCATGAAATTGTCAGGCAGTTCCACGGTAAACAGGCAGCAGATGAAGGAGAGGAGCACTTCACACAGGTATTCCAGAAAAGGGAGATGCCTAACGAAATACATACAACAGTCGAACTACATGGTACCGGTACCCTCAGGGCTAATGCTGAGGTTTGGAGAGACATTACAAGCTTGCTATCTGATGCTGGTTTAGCAAAGAGCCGTTCAGAAGCAAGACGTTTGCTAGCCCAAGGTGCTATCGAAATTGATGGTGAGAAAGTCAGTACTGATAAAGTGATTTTAAAGGATGGAAGTATTATAAAGGTAGGCAAACGGGGTTTCCTGAAAATGGTGGATAGTGCGAAAGGGAAGTGGGAACCCGCCAATTCATAAACAGGAGGTATTAAAGATGCAGCTACGTATTCCAGGACCAACACCTTGCCCCCCGGAAGCTCTTGAGGCCATGGGGCGCCAGATGATAAACCATCGCGGGGGAGAATTCGGCAAAATTCTCAATGCAATAACGGCGAAACTGAAACAGGCGTTTCAGACCAAGGGAGACGTTTTCGTACTTACCGCTTCGGGCACCGGCGGCCTGGAAGCAGCCGTCGTTAATACTCTGTCGCCAGGGGACAAGGTTTTATCACTCTCCAACGGATTTTTCGGTGAGCGCTTTGCCGATCTTGCCGAAGAATATGGCGCTGAAGTAATCCGCCTTAATTTTGAATGGGGGAAGCAAGTTAGCTCTCATGCCGCAGAAAAAGCACTGAAGGCAGATGGCGATATTAAGGCAGTGTTAGCAACTCATAATGAAACATCCACAGGGGTGACCAACGATATTGAGGAGATAAGCGCCGTAGTCAAGAAATTCGATAAACTTCTCTTGGTTGACGCTATCTCAAGCCTGGGTTGCATCAATTTGCCTACCGACGACTGGAATTGTGACATAGTGGTCACTGCGTCCCAGAAGGGATGGATGGTACCTCCCGGATTAGCCATGGTTAGTGTAAGTGAAAAAGCCTGGCACGCTCATGTTAAAGCGAAAATGCCACGCTATTATTGGGATTTCAGCAAAGCCAAAGACTTTCTCCAGAAAGGACAAACTCCGTGGACACCGGCTGTCTCCATTTTTTATGCTCTTGATGTCACTCTAGACTTAATGCTTAGCGAGGGACTGGACAACATATTCGCCAGGCATGCTCGAGTAGCCCAGACGGCCAGAAACGGAGCAAAATCATTGGGTCTATCTCTCTTCCCCGACGAGAAATATGCTTCCAACACAGTTACAGCAGTGAATGCCGCCGACAAAATTGATGTCTCCCTATTGACTAAAATACTACGGGAGGAGTATGAAGTAATCCTTGCTGGAGGGCAGGAAAGACTATCAGGCAAGATCTTCCGCATTGGCCATCTCGGCTTGGTATACGAAAAGGATATGAAGTCGGTACTGGAGGCGCTAAAGAAAGCTTTACCCCGAGCGAACAAAGGCTAACCAGATGATGAGAATTCTAGTCGCCGACCCGATTGCTGAAGAAGGCATAAAGTTCTTGAGTAGCTGCGCTCAAGTCGATGTCAAAACGAAATTAGAGCTTGATCAGCTTAAGGCTATAATCGGCGATTATGATGCCTTGATTGTCCGCAGCCAGACTAAAGTAGGGGCAGAGGTTATTCAGTCAGCGAAGAAACTCAAGGTAATCGGTCGAGCGGGGGTGGGTATAGACAACATTGACGTCGATGCCGCTACCAGAAAGGGAATTGTGGTGGTCAACGCCCCTACAGGCAATATCATAGCTGTCGCAGAACATACCATCGCCCTCATGCTTGCGCTGGCACGCAATGTACCCCAAGCGAACAGCTACCTCAAATCAGGTAAATGGCGAAGGGAGGAATTTGTCGGCACAGAAATCAGGAACAAGACATTGGGCATCATTGGCTTGGGTAATGTTGGCTCCGAAGTAGCCAAACGCGTCCAGGCCTTTGAAATGCGCGTCATTGCTCACGACCCATTTGTCTCCAAAGACTATGCCCGCAATCTCGAAGTGGAGCTGGTATCTATGGATCAGCTTCTTAAGGAGGCAGATTTCGTCACTCTCCATGTGCCGCTGACGGCCACCACTACGAAGTTAATCGGAAGCAGAGAGTTAGCAAAACTGAAGCCCACAGCCCGGATTATCAATTGCGCCCGGGGCGGAGTGATTGACGAGGAGGCTCTACTCGAAGCAATCAAAGCTGGGAGGATAGCTGGCGCCGCTTTCGATGTCTTTGATCACGAGCCGATAACAGACAGTCCTCTCTTCAAAGAGGACAAGATAATCGTTACCCCTCATCTCGGGGCCTCCACAATTGAGGCTCAAACCAGCGTAGCCAAAGACGTTGCTGCGGAAGTTCTGGCCGTGCTCCAGGGACAATTCAGCAAGTACGCTGTTAATGCCCCGCATATACCTCCTGAGCTAATCCCTTTTATGAGAGTAGCTACAACTATCGGCAACCTCGCCAGTCAGTTGATGGAAGGACAAATCAGCTCAACACACATCAGGTATAGCGGAGGAGTCACTAATTACGACTGCAATCCTATCAAGACCGCGATCATCAGCGGGTTACTGCAACAAGCAAGCGAGGAAAGAATCAACCTGGTCAACGTTGGTCTTATTGCCACTCAGCATGGCTTGAAGATCAGCGAGGAAAAAGAGGCAACTTGCCAGAACTATGCCAACTTGCTCACGCTGCAGGTCAATACTAATGCAGGAACCACTACAATATCGGGCACAGTTAGAGATAGTGAGACTCACATCGTCCAGGTCAATGATTTCTGGATGGATATCGTACCTACAGGAGGCTATTTCCTTTTCTGCGACCATCTCGATCGGCCTCGACTTGTTGGTGCCATCGGTAATATAACCGGTAAAGCCGATATTAACATCAGCTCCATGCACCTATCCCGACTCCAGCCCCGCGGAAAAGCGCTCATGATTCTAGCTTTGGATCAGCCATTAGGTGAAGAGCAACTACAGGAGATATGTGCCCTTCCTGGTATTTACAGTGCCAAAGCAGTAAAGCTATAGATAGTCTTTCCGGCAACGTCACTCAGTAGAGGGGATTAATAACTAAACCAGTGGGGAGCTTGGGATAAAAGTAGGTCGATTTGCGTGGCATCCTGTCGTGAGCATCGGCAACAGCCTTGACCGTCTCCGGCTGGGGAGGCTGTAACAGGAAAGCCAGCTGATACTTCCCTTCCCTTATCTGTTCGTGGGCCTCTTTCAAATCCACGGTATAGGCAAGTTCTAGATCCTTCACTCCGCTCAGGACCTTATCCAAAACGATATGGTTAAGGATGCTCACGCCAAAGTCCCGATAAGTCTGAGATCTGTTAGCCGGCATCATAGCCTCAAAAGAAACATCTTGGCGTTTCTTCAGTACCACCAAAGAGCCAACCTGTAAGCCTAGGACTCCCAAACAACTATCAACTGGTAGATGCCATTCGCCGGTTCTCAACGGAACTGACTCGAGGGCAAAGAAGTCTCTAAGCCGATCTCCCAAGCCCACTAAGCTTGAAGGCAATATGCCACGTACTAGCCTGTGCAGAGGTAAAACAACCAGTCCCGGGTCAGAGAACTCAACTAGTTCCATCATGACATAGTTGAACGCTCCTTTCCCAGCTAGAGACTCCTTCTGTGTTCTCTCTTGTCGGTACGTCAACGCCGTTTCGTAGCGGTGATGACCATCAGCAATGTATATTGGCTGACAGGATAGAAGTTTACCTAGCTCTCGCTTGACTTCCGGGTCGGTCACTGCCCATAGACTGTGAGTCTCGTTAGAGTCGGGGAAATTGCCTCGCCCTACTGGCAGTGACATCAGTGGCTCTTCTTGTGCTACCCTGGATAGTATTGGAGCAATCTTCTTCTCAGAATCCTGGTAGAGAGAAAACAGTGGGCTGAAGTTGGTTCGGCAAGCACGCATTAACTGGAGACGGTCACTTTTATCCTTAGAAGATGTCTCTTCGTGAGGAAATATACCGCTGCCCCACGGCTCAAGCTTGACGCGAGCTATCAGCCCACGCCTCACTTTCTTTTCGTTTGAATACCCAAATCGATGCTCATGCAAATAAAAGCTAGATACGTTGTCATACTCAAGGATCTTCTGTTCTAGCCATTGCTGAAAGGTAATGGCTGCTCTTTCATATCTGTCACCTGTCGGCTCGGGAAATTCCAGGCGGATCGCATTGTAATCGCTCCTCTCGTAGTAGAGTCTTTGCTGTTCAGGGGTGATAACATCGTACGGAGGGCAGATGACCCTAGCTACATCACCAACTACACTTCGGTTATACAGTATACCTCGAAATGGGGAAACTTCCATTTACTTAAATCTCAAGTTCTAAGCGTCCAGACAAATTCAAGATTCCAGATCCAGACATCAAACCTCATTTCCTCTTGCCCCAATTCACGGGAATAACAATCTCAATCAGCCCGAGTGCTAGGGAAAATAACGACTCCAGATTTCACACCACAAAGAAGAATGGCGGTGCTTCCTTACCGCCATCACGCCACAGTCCAAAAACCTCGCTCGCCTTCTAAACTTAGCGAGCAGCAAGCAATTCTGAAACTATCTCGCTGACTTCTTTGCCATCAGCTTTGCCTTTAAGTTGAGGCATAAGCTGAGCCATGACTTTGCCTTTGTCGCTCGGCCCCTTTGCTCCAACTGCATCAACCACTCGCCGTGCCGCTGCCATGACCTCCGCCCGACTCATCTGCTCCGGAAGATAACTCAGAAGAACAGCCAGTTCCGCTTCTTCCTGCGCCACCAGGTCGCTACGATTCCCCTTCTTGAATGCTTCGATGCTCTCCCGACGTCGTTTTACTTCCTTGGCAATAACATCAAGCACTTTCTTATCGTCAGCGGGTTTTTGCTGCGCAATTTCAGCATACTTTATTTCAGATAATAATAACCTTAATGTAGAAACTTCTACTCCCTGCCGCCGCTTAAGCGCCCCCTTGAGAGCTTCCTGAATCTTATCCTTCAGTGCCATCTCTTGGCTACCAGCACCCCATGAAAAATTTGCTTCGCTCTTTTTCATGGGGACCCCGGAGATGCCAATCAATAAATCTGGGGCTCCCTGAAAAACGAAGCCCTTCAGGGGTAATTATCTAAAACTTTTCCGCTTTTTCGCTGCCGTTTTCTTTCTCTTCACTTCACTAGGTTTTTCAAAGTGCCTGCGGCGGCGAACTTCAGCTAAAATGCGGTCTTGCTGCACCTGCCTATTAAATCTACGCAGCAAACCCTCGAAACTCTCGCCTGAACCAATCCTTACATCAGCCATATCAAAACAATGCATTTTACTCCAGTCACTCCAGTATGTCAATCAGGGGGAAGACAATTGTGTTTGACAAATAGGAGTAAAATGTGATAAGAATATAGTATCTTGGCGAGAGAGGACATGGCAGAAGATATGGCAGTACAGGGAAAAAAGCCCAGGCTTGATCCTATAATTAGGTCTCTTGCAAAGAGGGGATTCTCTCTTTTTGTGAAAGTAGTAGATAAATATGCTCCAGATAGGCTGCTGCTTTTCGCCCTTAACTTCTTGGATAAACGTGTTCCAAATAGGCTGATTACTTTGGCAATCAAGGTGGTCAAGAAATTAGCTTCCGCTAGACTGCGCGCTACCGCTATTGCTGTGGCTGATGAGTACGTGCCCGACGAGGTTGCGAACTCGAGAAAGGTCTGCGCTGTCATTGCTGGAGTAGGGAAGTACATTCCAGATGAGATAATTCCCCCTGAATCTACAGGAAGGTGGGATAATCTTAGAACAAAGTTCCATATTCCGAAATTAATATCGAGCAGGCAGAAGTGAGCCTGGAAAGCTGATATATCTATTTTCTTCCTGGCTCATCACGACGCTGCTCAGGGAAAAGTAGGGTTACTGAATGCAGTACAAAAAGGTCTGTGTTGAGTCTTTTGGTTATGAGCTCCCCGACAATATTGTTACATCGGTGAGCCTGGAAGAAAGACTGGCCCCAATATACAACAAATTCAATCTTTCCTACGGGCGCCTCGAAATGATAACCGGAATTCGCGAACGACGCTTCTGGAATGATGCTATGACGCCGAGCCAGGCCAGTGTAAAAGCTGCAGAAAAAGCCATCAGCAGGTCGGGAGTCAGCAAAGAAGACATCGGTTGCTTGCTTCACACGTCCGTATCCCGCGATTTCCTGGAGCCAGCGACAGCTACTGTGGTCCACGATTCATTGGGGCTTCCTCCCACAGCAACCATTTTCGATATCTCCAATGCCTGCCTGGGTTTCATCAACGGCATGGTAACTCTAGCAAATATGATTGAGCTGGGTCAGATAAAAGCAGGAATTGTGGTCGGCTGTGAGAGCAGTAAACCCATTGTTGAGGCAACAATCAGTAGACTCTTGAAAGATCCGGACATCACCAGAGATAAACTCAAGCTCGCCTTTGCTACCCTGACTTTGGGGTCAGGAGCGGTAGCAGCGGTGTTAACCCATTCCTCTCTGTCGCAAGACGGTCATAGGCTTCTGGGCGGAGTAACGCGCGCTGCTTCCCAACACAATAGTCTTTGTCGTATAGAAGCCGATGCCTCCTTCCTCGACCTGGCCGAGCTCCCAAATATGCACACAGACTATGAAGGAGTCCTCAAAAACGGACTGAGATTAGCACCTGACACATGGGAGGACACAAAACGAGAGCTTGGATGGAATAGTTCCGATGTGAGTAGGTTTTTCACTCATCAGGTTAGTGCCGTGCACAGCAAGTTGTTGTTCCAGGCCTTGGGCCTCGATGACACAAAAGATTTTTCTACGGTGGAATATCTGGGAAACATTGGCTCAGTTTCCTTACCCGTTACCATGGCTATCGGAATTGACCAGGGGTGTCTTAAACCTGGTGATAAGGTTGCCATGTTGGGAATTGGCAGCGGCCTAGTCTGTCTTATGCTGGGTCTGGAATGGTAAACAAAATGGCCCTGGCAAAATGAAGTCAGGGAAATACTCCCTCTGACAACGATGCAGTTACACAAGTTTCTTCAAGCCCGCCTAACATCCACGTTTTCAATGGAAGGGTTATCCTATGTTGACAAATAAGCCTGATGAAACACGAATTGTGATTACTGGTGTTGGCCTGACCGCGCCAAACGGGAACAATCTTGCAGAATTTCGAAAGAGTTTGCTCACTGGCAAATCTGGAATACAGAAACTAAATATCCGCTACATGGGTGAAGTACTGGCTGGTCTATGTCACTTCGACCCACTCAGGTACCAAAAGAAGAAGGATTTGCGTCGGGGAACGAGGGCAGGCTCCATTGCTATCTACTGTGCCCAGGAAGCAATAGCTGATGCCAAATTGGACCTTGCCGGCTTCGATAAGTCGAGGACTGGCGTCTACCTTGGGATTACTGAGCACGGTACGGTCGAAACTGAAAATGAAATCTACGAAATCAAGCAATTCGACTACGATGTGAAATATTGGTCGCACCATCATAATCCCAGAGTAGTAGCTAATAATCCCGCCGGCGAAGTCACCTTGAACTTAGGAATCACCGGACCGCACTACACTTTGGGGGCTGCTTGTGCTGGCGGTAACATTGGACTCATACACGGGCTGCAAATGCTGCTGCTGGACGAAGTTGATTTAGCCTTGGCTGGTGGCGTTTCCGAGAGCACCGGTTCCTTCGGCATCTTCGCCGGCTTCAAAAGTGAAGGCGCTTTAGCTTTCCATCCAGACCCTGAAAAGGCGTCTCGCCCTTTCGACAACGACAGAAATGGAGTGGTCGTTTCCGAAGGCGGCTGCATCTTTGTACTGGAAAGACTAAGCGATGCTCTTAAGAGGGGAGCCAAGATCTGTTGCGAAATCGTGGGCTATGCTATCAACTCAGATGCCACTGATTTTATTTTCCCCGATAAGGAGAGACAAATTCAGTGTATCAAACTTGCCCTTAACAGAGCCGGCATGTCTCCAGAGGATGTTGATATCATCAATACCCATGGAACAGGCACCGTCGAAGGAGATCTGGTAGAGTGCCAGGCCATTGCAGCAGTCTTCGGTGAGCATCCTCATGCCAATATAAACAACACTAAGAGCTTCATCGGTCATGCTATGGGAGCCGCTGGTGCCCTAGAACTAGCCGGCAATTTGCCCTCCTTTGAAGACCATCTCGTCCACCCTACGATCAATCTGGACCACCTAGACCCCAAGTGTTGCCTTAATAACCTAGTTATCAATGAACCGAAAAAGGTTGACAAGGTTGACTATATATTGAATAATTCCTTCGGAATGTTAGGTATCAATTCGGTTGTTATCGTGAAGAGATTTCGGCAACAAAGCTAAAGGCGTTCTCAGAATAAACAGATGGGGGGTATATGACCAAGGAACAAATCAAAGCGACTATCCTAGAAATCATAGCCCAAATAATCCCCGATGAAGACCTGAGCAATCTCAAGGGCGACATCCCGATACGAGAGCAAGTAGAACTGGACTCAATGGATTTCTTAGACATCATTATGGAACTTCGGAAACGATACGGTATCGAAGTACCTGAGAATGACTATGTGCAATTAGCAACCCTGGATGGCTCTGCCGCCTATCTAGAGCCACGGATGAAGAAACTCTAGTCAATAACACTGACAAGCCACGGACACAAGGGTTTATCGCATTTTCCCAAGCGTCGAAGGCTTAGTCAGCCTCCGATTCTGAAGGAATCCCAACCATGGATTACGATGTACTAATTATCGGTGCCGGAATGTCTGGCCTTGCCGCGGGCATCAGGTTGGCATACTACGACAAAAGAGTTTGCATCGTCGAGAGACATCACCGTGTTGGGGGGCTGAATTCTTTTTACAGCATTGGGAGACGTAAATTCGATGTCGGCCTTCACGCCATGACCAACTATGTTCCCAAAAGTGTTAAACTAGCACCACTGCCGAAGCTGCTCCGACAGCTCAAACTGAAAGCTGAGGATTTCGCCCTCTGCCCCCAACGGATGTCGGTAGTCAAATTCCCCGATAAGACCCTCAGGTTTAACAATGATTTCGATTTTTTCGTCCAAGAAGTCGTCGAAGATTTTCCCGGCCAAGCTGACAGCTTCCAGAAACTGCTTAAGACTATTTCAGAATATGATGAACTGGACCTCCATGCCAAACCGCTTTCGGCCCGTGAAGTTGTGAGTTCCATTATTTCCGACCCGCTCCTCATTGATATGATTTTTTGCCCTCTCATGTTTTACGGAAACGCTCAAGAGAATGACATGGAGTTCGGTCAGTTTGTTATTATGTTTAAGAGCATATTCAAGGAAGGCTTTGCCCGACCCCAGGCTGGGGTACGCCAAATCCTTGATGTGCTGGTCAAAAAATACAACTCATGCGGCGGTGAATTAAGGATGAAATGCGGCGTAAAAAGTCTCAAATGCGCTAACAGCCGGGTTGCATCAATCTTGCTCGAAAACGGCGAGGTTTTGACAGCCGAAAGGATACTATCATCTGCTGGTTATGTGGAAACGATGAAATTGTTGACTGACCATAATTCCTCGAATCTAAATTGCCGGGCGGGTCAGCTTTCATTCGTGGAGTCTATTTTGGTTTTAAACAAGGAACCCGCTGAAATGGGCTACAACACCACAATCACCTTTTACAGCAGCTCTGATAGACTTGGTTATCGAAAACCTGACAAGCTAATTGACGTCTCCAGCGGCGTTATCTGTTGCCCCAACAACTTCCAATTCGAAAATCCTTTGCCCGAAGGTATGCTCAGGATAACCAACCTGGCTAACTTCGATCTCTGGAACGGATTAAGTGAAGAGGATTACAGAGCCCAGAAAGCTGTCTGCCTGGAAACTACGCTCAAAGAGGTTGTGAAATTTGTACCTGATTTCCGCGACTCAATTATCTTCGCCGATATCTTTACGCCGAAGACAATCCACAGATTCACCGGCCGCATAAATGGCGCAGTCTACGGGACACCAGATAAAATCAAAACGGGAAAGACCCACTTGGACAATCTGTTCATCTGCGGCACTGACCAGGGATTCCTGGGAATAGTGGGAGCAATGCTTAGCGGTATCTCCATGGCAAATCTCCACGTTCTCCAGAAGACGTAGTCGAAAACCAAATGTTAGAATTCAGATGACAGAGGAAAGAGCATGAGCCGCGATTGGTCGAAAGATACAAGAGCACAATATGATGTTATTATCCTTGGCGGTGGGCTGGCAGGATTGACCTGTGCCAATATGCTGACCAGAGGAGGACACTCTGTTTTACTTCTGGAGCAGCACTCTGAGCTTGGCGGTCTAGCTACCTGGTTCAAAAGAAAGAGACACATCTTTGATATTGCCCTACATGGATTCCCAGTGGGTATGATTAAAACCTGTCGTAAATACTGGACCCCCGAAATTGCCAACATGATTGTCCAGCTCAAAGGAATCAGGTTTGACAACCCTCAGTTCTCCTTTACTACAACTTTTGACAGAGAGGATTTCACACGCATCTTGCAGGAGCAATTCAAAATACCCCGAGAGAATGTTGAAGGATTCTTCGATACGGCAAGAAATATGAATTTTTACGATGATCAGAGCATAACCACGAGAGAATTCTTTGAGAAATTCTTTCCCGGCCGTGACGATGTGCATCGTATGTTAATGGAGTCAATCACCTATGCCAACGGCTCAACTCTGGAGGACCCTGCGATAACCTATGGAATTGTGTTTTCCAACTTCATGAGCAAAGGCGTTTACACCGTTCAAGGAGGAACAGACCAGTTTATCGGAAAAATGCGGGAAGAACTCCTAAGAAACGGCGTAGATATTCGCACCAAGTCTTTAGTGGAAAAGATCATTACCGAAGACAAAAGGGTTGCCGGGGTAATAGAAAATGGGAGCACGATCAAGAGTAAGGCTGTTGTCTCCAATGGTAACCTATTGTCAACCATCCACAAACTGGTCGGAGACGAGAATTTTTCCCAAGGCTTCCTTGAGGAAGCTAAAAAAGTCCGCCTCAATAATAGCAGCTGCCAGGTCTACATGGGTATCAAGAAAGGCCAGAAGATTGACTACATCGGGGATTTGCTTTTCACGTCACAGGCAGAGAAATTCGATCCTCAGGAACTCCGCAGCAAAAATACCACCAGCCGGACATTTTCCGTCTACTATCCACAAACCCGGCCAGGCTCTGATATGTACTCCATCGTTGCGTCTTCGAATGCCGACTACAAAGACTGGGCAAATCTGTCCGAACAAGAATATCGGGCTTCCAAGGAGGAATTGATTCAAAGGACGCTCAATGCTCTGGAGAAATATATTCCCAAAATTCGAGACAAGATAGACCATCTCGAAGCCGCTACTCCAAAGACATTTCAAAGGTACACACTCCATTTAGGTGGCGCCTCCTTTGGCACTAAATTCGAAGGATTGAAGATCAGTATGGGGCTTCCTAAAGAGATACCCGGACTTTTTCATACGGGCTCCGTAGGGATTATTATGTCAGGTTGGCTAGGCGCAGCTAACTACGGAGTAATTGTCGCCAACGACGTGGATAAATTTCTCTCAGCAGGTGCACGAAATGTATGATTTCAAAGGACAGACTGTCATCATCACTGGTGGAACCAGAGGGATAGGTAAAGCCATTGCCGAGAGTTTCTTGAAGACAGGTGCCAAAGTTATTGTTACCTATTCGACAAATGAAGCTGCAATGATGCAATTTAAACAAGACAACAGTCAGCTTACCGAAAACATTGATATCCGAAAACTCGATGTGTCCAAGTATGCAGAGGTGGAAGAGTTTTTCAAATACATAGACACAAAATACGGCAGCTTTGAAGTCTTGGTTAACAACGCCGGCATCAGAAAGGACTCCGTCCTGGCCATGATGAAAGAATCGGACTGGCATGACGTACTGAATGTCAATCTGACTGGTATCTTCTACATGTGCAAATTTGCTGTCAGGAATCTGATGCGCAAACGATACGGACGGGTGATCAACGTGAGCTCTGTGATGGAGCGGTACGCTTTTGAAGGCCAGGCGAACTACGCAGCCGCAAAGGCAGGCCTGAGTGCACTGACCAGGTCCCTATCCAAGGAGGTTGCCACTCGGGGCATCACGGTCAATTGTGTCTCGCCAGGATTTATTGAAACCGAGCTCATCCAAGACCTCCCGGACAAATTGCGTGAAGCTTATCTTGACAGGATTCCTGCAAAGAGGTTCGGATGCCCCGAAGAGGTAGCCGCTTGTGTCCTCTTTCTGGCTTCCAAAGAGGCGTCCTATGTTACCGGCTCTACTCTTGAGGTGAGCGGAGGATTATGAGATGGAGGAAATTCTAAATGCTATACCCCACCGTCCACCATTTCTGTTTGTCGATAGAATCGTAGAATTAAGCGGGACAAAAATCAAAACAGCGAAAGAGATAAGGCCTGATGACCCTGTCTTCGCAGGGCATTATCCTGGACAACCAATCATGCCCGGGGCACTTATCTGCGAATCCATCTTTCAGACAGGCGCAATTCTGCTTTCCAAAGTAATGGGCGGTATGGGGGGAGGTATTCCTGTCTTGACCCGAATCAATAATGCCAAGTTCAAAAGCATCGTCAAGCCCGGCAACACTCTGGATATCGAAGCCGAGCTCGTGGAGAAAGTCAGCAATGCTTATTTCATGAAGGGCAAAGCGTCAGTCGGCGGCAAGACCTCGGTCACAGTCGATTTTACAGTCACCCTGGCCAAAGAGGTACTCTGATGTATGTTATGAGGGAAAAAAGGAGCACTGTATGGATTTCCTAGATATTGCGGGTAAAACCTTTCTTGTCTTTGGGGTGGCTAATAAGAAGAGTGTAGCCTTCTCCGTCGGTGAGGTCCTTTCTGACACAAAGGCAAACGTAATCTATAGCGTCCGTTCAGAGGCCAGAAAGGAGAGTGTTGGCAAGATTCTTCCTGGTGCCGATATCTACGTATGTGATGTTGAGCGAGAACAGGAAATTCAAAAACTGGCTGAAGACATCTCAAAAAAGTATCCCAAAATTAATGGCATCGTTCACTCCATTGCTTTTGCCAATTATGAAGAAGGGCTTCACCCCTTTCACGAAACAAAGAGAAAGGACTTCCTGCAGTCAATCGATATCTCTTGTTACTCCCTGATCGCTATTGCTAATGAGTTTAGAGACCTACTGGATGAGAAAGCGTCCGTAGTCACGATTTCCATCTCTACCACCAAAATGGCAGCCGAACCCTACGGCTTCATGGCTCCGGTGAAAGCTGCCCTGGATTCGACTATCTGCTTTCTGGCCAAATCCTTCAGTTCTTTTTCCCAAATTCGATTTAATTCCGTGAACGCCGGACTGTTGAAAACCTCAGCATCCGCAGGGATACCAGGATACCTCGACTATTACCTCTTTGCCGAACAGCTAACGCTGCGCAAGAAAGCACTGACCACTAGGGAAGTAGCCAATACCGTGGCGTTCCTTTTAAGTGGGCGATCCACTGGTATCAATGCCCAGGGCATCGTCGTAGATGCTGGAATGTCAATCAACTACTTTGATAAGGACATTATCAAGAAAGCGTTAAGGTTCTAGTAAGCCATGACCTTGTTTCCTGTAGTCATGCCAGTTATCGAAACTGGACGCAAAACCTCAGGCAAAGACAATGTAGACCATCTAAGCCAGATCGCTCGAGACGCGCTAAAAGTGAGCGCCGAAAGAAGTCGAGTGCGGCTTGGAGAGCTACTCAAGGATGCAAACGGTGTACCTTGTCCAGCTGCCGGCATTTATTGGTCCCTTTCCCATAAACCCAAGTACGTAGCAGCCGTGGTCAGCAAAGATAAGGTCGGGATCGATATTGAGGAAATGAAGCCCCGGGCTGAAGCACTCTTTG
>Ga0315288_10001914_pt1 | contig 27044 bp, 33 predicted proteins | sample YL17G11_20_MG_FD_203454 | JGI IMG/M metagenome (GOLD analysis project Ga0315288, IMG submission 203454) | Sediment microbial communities from Yellowstone Lake, YNP, Wyoming, USA - YL17G11_20 | ecosystem: Environmental > Aquatic > Freshwater > Lake > Sediment | place: USA: Wyoming | collected... | reverse complement strand
ACTCAGAACGAGTACACTCTGACGGTGAACGTGGTGGGCAGCGGCTCAGTCACCAAGCTTCCAGACCAGACGACTTACCACTACGGCGACACGGTCCAGCTGACTGCCTCAGCGGCAGCGGGCTCCCACTTCGATGGGTGGAGCGGGGACATGTCGGGTTCGACTAACCCTGGCTCCATAACGATGACGGGGAACAAGGCTGTCACGGCGACATTCACCCTCGACGAGTACACGTTGACGGTGACGCAGGGTGACAACGGCACGATAGCTCCTGGCACGACGGTTGTGAACTATGACGGCGGCCAGTCCTTCACCATCGCGCCCGACACGGGCTACCACATACTCGCTGTCCTGGTGGACGACGTCTCCCAGGGCGTGGTGAGCTCCTATAACTTCACCAACGTACAGGCGGACCACACGATATCGGCCAGCTTCGCCATAGACACGTACACGGTCGAAGAGGTGACCTACACGGTCGACGACACGGCTCCCGTGGTCACCATCACGGCTCCAGCGAACGGCGCCTACTACAAACCGACCGCCGTACCCGTAGGGACCTTCACCGTGGTTGAGCTGAACCCGTACACGGTCGTTCAGGCTGGTTGGTCCAACGTTGAGGGTGTTCACACCTACACGGTGACCGCCACCGACGCCGCAGGGAACGTTGGCTCAGCCAGCGTCACGTACACGGTCGAAGAGGTGACCTACACGGTCGACGACACGGCTCCCGTGGTCACCATCACCGCTCCAGCGAACGGCACCTACTACAAACCGACCACCGTACCCGTAGGGGCCTTCACCGTGGTTGAGCTGAACCCGTACACGGTCGTCGAGGCCGGTTGGTCCACCGACGAAGGGGTTCAAACATACACTGTCACGGCTACCGACGGCGCTGGAAACGTTGGCTCGGCCAGCGTCACCTACACGGTGGATAACGTCGCTCCAGTGGTGACCATCACTGCTCCAGTCAATGGCGCCTACTACAAACCGACCGCCGTACCCGTAGGGGCCTTCACCGTGGTTGAGCTGAACCCGTACACGGTCGTCGAGGCCGGTTGGTCAATCGTTGAGGGAATTCACACCTACACGGTGACCGCCACCGACGCCGCGGGGAACGTGGGCTCAGCCAGCGTCACCTACACCGTCGACAACACGGCTCCCCTAGTGATCATCAACGCTCCAGCCGCAGGCAACTACGAACCGACTACAACGCCTGCCGCAGACTACATGGTGTTTGAGCTGAACCCGTACACGGTCAGCTCAGCCGGGTACTCGATAGGATTGGGATCTCACACCTACACTGTGACCGCCACCGACGCCGCGGGGAACTCTGCTTCGGCCAGCGTCACGTACACGGTCAAAGAGGTGACCGCGCCTCCGCCTTCAGGAATGTTCTTTGGGATACCCCTTGGCTACTTCTCCGGATTACTGATACTCCTTGCCGCAGCCGCCGCCATCTTGGCACTCTACAGGAGAAGACGAAAAGAACAAGGGCCTGATGTGGCACCAAGTGTAGTTGGGGGTTTGAACCCAACGTAACCTAGAGCCATCCCACATTTAACTCCCCTTTTTCTCTCATCTACGCCTCAAGGAAGTTGGTATATTACGATGCGGGCTCGATAACTCAAAATTATTGAATCGGCCTGCGCGCTTGTACCTCCTCTAATCTAAGAACTAATAGTCATGCACGAGAACTCGAATATGTGATGGTGGCATCTGGTTGCGCATCTGTAGCATGTGGTCGAAGGATTATCCGACTATATGTTCACATTGAAGCCGCGGTAGAACGTCAGTAGCATGTATACTGCCCAGATCACACTGGCGCCTAAGACGAACCAGGCGATAACCCTAGACTTACCGTAACCGCTCATCTGATCCAACCCCGCCCAAGTAAAAAAGAATATAAAAATAAGTTATAATTTTTATGTATATTAATAATCTACTGTAGATATGTAGCGTTATTAAAGATGGTTGATATGGATGAAATGTAATGACCGTATTATATGTATGGAATAAATTCTAGTGAGAATCTGAGACTGTTTTCCTGAATCCCACTTCATTTCATGTGAGGAAAGTAGCCTTAGGGTACGGCTTCCTGGAGGGCGAGTTTATGCAGAGTATTTGATGAGGCTTGGACCAGCCTCAGGACGCAGGAGCCTTTCTCAACGTCGAGGCATCTCGGTACGCCGTACTCCATCTCCTCCTCCATGACCTCTGATACGAGGCCGGCCATGTAGCCGTGGAGGAAGAAGCAGCCGTACGCCTCCTTGGCTCCGCATTTGTCGCTGAAGGGGTTGGCCTTGACGTTGATGTTGACGATCCCGTCTACAGGGTCGTATTCGCTTACTGAGATCTTGCCCCAGCCCATGTGGCTGACTCTACGCATCGATCTGTCGAGTAGTTCCTTCTTGTCCGCCGGCGCTTCGAGGCGTCTCAGGTCTTGCCTTAGTTGCTTTACCTCGTTTGCGCCGTTCTCCTGGCCCATGCTGTAAATCATGGCGTAGCCGGCGGTGCCGAAGCAGTTGGTTAGAGAGCCGACCATCTTTACGAAGGAGTCCGTTTTGATTAAAAGAACCGATAAATCTCCTGTTTCCCCTCTCCTGCTAGCTTCCCCTCCACCTGAGAGGTGACCTACGTTTATCATCTTCATCTTTCCCAGCGCCTTCGAGGAGGCCGATGAGTGTCTCCCTGTATTTCTCATCTCTTCCGTCGAGTACGGTGATGCTGTACGGCTTCCCCAGTGACGCAAGGTTTGGGTTCCCTGCTAAATCTAAAAGTATTACGGATTTGGAATCTATATCCATCTTTTTCCCTAGGAGGGAGATGAGGTCGTTCTGGTTCCCCCAGGGCGAGGCGTCGAGGAGAATTACATTGTTTCCCTTCCTCGCCACGATGTCGAAGCTCTGCTCGATACCGGACTTGCCAACGAGCTTGGCGCCGAGTTCAACGTTGTAGCCTCTTTCTATTAGGATCTTTTCTATATGTCTCAGAGAATCTGTTTCGAATCTGTTTGGGGCTAGTTCATCGACCTTCTCGGTGAGCTCGTAGGAGGGTAGTTTCTCGTATATTGCCTCGAGGTAGGTGAAGTTGGCGCCGCATTTTTCGCATGAGTGGGCCACCAGGGGTTTCTCGAACTTGCTGCCACATTTCTCGCAGGCGAAGCTTGAACCTATCACCTTGATTATCTTTGTTTTATCTTTCTGTTCCCTTGATTTTGCCTCGAAGAAGTCTCCGATGAATGTTTTACATTTGGGGCAGACGAGGTCCTTCTCGGTGTCGAACTCGCGTCTGTTCCCGATGTAGCCGCAGAAGGGGTGCTCTAGGAGTTGTATTCTGAGGACATTGAAGGATTGGCAGTGGGGGCAGTTGTAGCGTGATAAGACGTTTATTGAGCCGCAGCGGGGGCAGAAAAGGGCTGAGTCGTGGTCTTTCTCCTTCATGAAGCCTTTGGAGGTTAGGGTCTTGAGGAGTTTTTTGACCTCTTTGTCGCCGGTCTCCTTCGTCAGCTCTTCGAGGCCTTGGTAGACGATTACGTCTCCCAGCCTCTGAGGCTTGGTCTCCCTTCTCCCTTTATCGACTAGTGTGTTGAGGAGCTTCTCCTCTTCGCGGGACAGCTTCGCCAGATCAGCCTTTGTTGAGCTCATTTTTTTCCCTCTAAGGTAAGAAGATATTGAAGAAGCCGAACGTCATCATGAGGAGGAGCACGGCGTGTATAAGGCCGCTGGCTACCCTTGACTGTTGGATTTTGCCTGCAACGAGTCCTCCGATGAGGCCTTCCATCACCGCCGCCCAGAATAGTATGGATTTGTAGTAGTTTATGCTGAGTAGTTGTCCAATGATGTTGGGTATCCCCGGCGTCTCAATGTTGTATTTAGCGAGGGGTTCTAGGAACTGGGCGACGATTACCCAGCCCACTACCATGAAGATCAGTGAGCTTACGTAGACTAGGAGTATGTAGGGGCTTATCATCGACTCCTTCTCTTGCCTGTACTCGTCGAGGCTTGTGAACATGTTGATGCTGGTCTCGAGGACCTCCATCATCCTGCCTCCGGATTTGTAGGCCTCCATGAGGATGGTGGCCATCCTCTTCCCACCGGGTCTCATCAGGCTCTCGCCGAACCAGCGGAGGGAGCCGTCGAGGTCGGATGTGAGGTTGAAGTTGACGACCGCGATCTCGAGGTTTTTGCTTATGGGCCTGTAGTCTCTCTTGGAGGCGACCTCGAGGGCCCTGACCATAGGCATGCCTGATCGGATGGACTCGGTTACATCCATCAGGAGTCGGGGGATGTTCTTGTCGACTTGGTCAAGCCAGCGGGTATTGTTTATCTCGACTATGGCTGGTGGGGTGATCGCTACGAGGATGCAGAGGAGGAGCACGTAGTTGACCCTCATCTCAAGGGGTATGATGTAGGGGAACTCCGGTCTGTACTGCCCCTGGTATATCAGCATGAGGAACATGGCGGCTGCCACTGAGACAGAGACGGCCCAGATGGCTATCTTGTAGCTGCGTTTGAAGTACGTTACTCCTCCCTCCCCATTACCTGGTCGAGTAGTATGATGAAGGCCACGCCTAGGAGGGGGATGCCGAAGAACACTATCAGGTTCAGTTGGAGCACGGGGTTGGCGCCGGGGGCCCTTCCACCCATCACGGAGAGGATCGCGATGACGAGGATGAAGAGGGTCGGGGTGACCACCATGAGGGAGACGTAGATCTCGCCTACGTAGACGAGGGAGTTTACCTTGGCCTTCAGTTTCTCTTTCTTCACCTGGAGCTGCCTGCCCACCTCGTAGACTAATAGGCTCTTCAGGTCGCCGCTCGTGGCTATGGCGGTTCTTATGCTCTCGATCTGCTTCGACAGGGTCTTGGACGGGCTCATGTTGGCGATGTCTCGTAGGGCGGTTTGGATGTCCATGCCGAAGAGCTTCAGGTTCATTATGAATTTCTTCGCCAGGTGGGTTAGCGCGGCGTTGTCCTCCACCTCGATTATCCTCTCCAGGATTTTCTCGATAGGCATACCGCTGGCTGAGAGGACCGCCATGTAGCTTGTGGAGTAGATCAGCCCATCTTCCAGGAGGCCTTTTGCCTGGTTTCTCTGGTAGTAGGGGTAGAATAGGAGGAAGAAGCCCGTGATTCCTGAGCCTGTGATCGAGATCGCGAAGATCGCCAGGATCAGCCTTGAGAACGGGAATTGGAAGAAGAAGCTGTGAACTATGAGGGAGAGGAGGGCGAAGAAGAGGAAGCTGAACATGGTGATGAGGGTGGCTCTTCGGAGGTAGTCGTCGTAGTAGGTGATTATGCCGCTCTCCATGTAGACTTCTTTGAAATCTTTCAAGAAGGTTTTCTTGACGTCTACAACGCTTTTTCTTGTGTTCTTGGGGAGGTCTTTGAAGAAGGCTGAGAGTTTATCGTATAGCTCGTCTAGGTCGGGGCTCTGTCTGGCGTTCAATTGAAACCAAGCCTCGCGACCCTGTACACGTCCTCAGGTGCGTGGTAGTAGTTCCTGATGATGTTGGCTACGTCGTCGTAGTTCTTGACGCCTACGTTGACCATCCACTTCAGGATGGTTTCTCTCCTCTCGAGCTCCTCGTTGAGTTTGCTCAGGGGCACCTGGTGGATCTCGGAGATCAGGTTGAAGACGCTCTTCGCGCCGTTCTTGGGTTTGATGTACTTGAAGGTATCTGTGGCCGCGTCCCACTTGAACCTGGTCTCGAGGACGGGTTCCCCTGTCGCGTGGTCGATCTCGGTTATCTCGGAGACGGAGTCGACTCGCCTTGCAACTTGGCCGTTAACCGTGACTCGCCTGATCTGTATGAGGCAGTTCATCAGGGGCAGCATCATGGCCGGGATGTCCATGGGTCGGGTCAGCAGGCGCTTTATGACGGAGTCTTCGTTGTCGGCGTGAATGGAGCAGAGCCCTCCGTGGCCAACTGCGATGCTCTGGAAGAGGGTGTAGGCCTCCTCGCCCCTCACCTCGCCGACTATGATGTAGTCAGGCCTCTGCCTGAGGGCTGAGCGTAGAAGGTCGAAGAGGGTTACCTCCTGGATCCCGGGCTGGTAGCTTGGACGGGTTGTCATTGGGATCCAGTTCTCGTGGAGCCTGAGCTCCCTGACCTCCTCGATGGTGACGACCTTCATCTCGGGTTTGATGAACATGCTTATCGAGTTGAGGAGGGCGGTCTTGCCTGACGCCACGGCTCCGCAGACCATTATGCTTCTCAGGTACTCGATCAGAAGCCAGGAGTAGGCCGCTATCTTGGGGTCTAGGGTGCCTAGCTGGATGAGATCTACGATGGTGAAGGGGTTCGTCCTGAACTTTCGTATGGTGAATGTGTCGCCACGTTTAGAGATCTCGTCGAGGGTGATGTGTGCCCTGTAGCCCTCTGGTAGGGTTCCCTCGAGGATGGGGTTGGCTATTGAGATCTGGTGGCCTGTCTTGTAGACTAGCCTGGTTACTGCGAAGTTGAGCTCGTCCTCGGTGGGGAAGATGATGTTCGTGGGGAGGGACTCGTGGACGCGGTGCCAGATGTATATCGGGGTGTTGACGCCGTTACAGGAGATGTCCTCGATGTTTTCGTCGTGGAAGAGGAGGTCGATCTTGCCGTAGCCCAGGAAGTCTCGGTTTAGGTAGTACTTGAACTTGTCCTCCGACTCCATGGGGACCCGCTTCTTGTACTTCTTCAGTACCTTCTTGATCATCTGGTCTAGGTACTGTTTCATTAGATCATCGTTTTTCAAGACATCTATCGAAACGCCTACGTTTGTGATGATGGAGTTCTTGATGGCCGTCAGTATCTGGTCTTCTTCTTCATTAAGCGAAGGCTCGATCGCGTAGTACGTCTTCTTGCCGTTATCATCGTCTACCTGAATGCCTACGAACCCAAATGGAGGATTAACGGGATAGAATTCTTTGAATATTAATTCATTTGCCATTTGCTCGATTTCTTTTATATCAGGTTTTTCTTCGGACATTATCATTACCTCTATTAGTTAATTAACATCTACGGCTATGAATGGAATTCCTTGAGCGTAAGTACGATCTGAATTAAAAATCCCTAAAACAAGGCTATACCTACCTTCTTGATATGATCTAATGTCATTCAATCTAAGAGGCGGACTTAGAGAATAACCTATCAAACCAAAATATATGGTAAGATTTTCATATTTAGCGGTAACTTTCTGATATTTTGATCCGCTATACGTAGTAAATTGCTCATGATTATAAACACCGGTATTATTAAACATAAAACATTCCGTATTTGCAGCCACTCCTATTCTATTGAAAGCTATTTCAGTATATTTTCCAATAGTAAATTCATTTTTACCATAATAAGTGAAATTAAGTCTAAAAATAAGTGCTTTACCTTTAGGAATTTCCCACGCAGGTTGCCATTTATCATAAGTATATGTATTACTAGCATTATAGATAGCATATTCAAAACTATTATATTTTGGCACAAAATATCCTATTGCCCTAGAAATTATTTCAAGGGAAAGGTCTGCAATAGTGTAACCTGGTAAAGTGTAAGGATACTCAGAATCAAATACATTCCCTCTACTTGTGACAAATTGTATAATATATGATGAAGGGACAGTCTCCCACCTATATCCATCGATGTTATAAACAAATACACTTGCCCTATCACCCGATGCTAAATATATATTATAGCTACTATTAAATATCTGTTTGAAGGGATTAACTGTTTTATCCAATATCCCTATAGACATTATATTTATCGTTTTAGGCCCATTATTTCTAATATCTATTCTTAAAGTATTATTATCTGGAGCTATAAGTATTGGATAGTCTCTAAAAAGATCTTCCTGAGAACGATCAATGTCATATTCACGCATATTACTTAGAACTTGTTGGTGTGCATTAATTGCACGATTACTGAAGACATAAAAAGCATATCCTGATAACAGAATCAGGAGTATGAATGTTCCGCCGATTATTGACCCAACGGCTTTTCTATATCTCAGGGACTTTCCATAGATACGCACTGCTAACACCTCTTTCAGTCACAATCATAATATTATAGATATTATTTTTAAGTATAGGCGAAGTAATTGTCATCTTTTTAAGAGAAGCAACATCAATTTTATCCCCTACGCCGTTATTTATTAAGTAATAATCTGTTCTCACTCCATCTATATATATTTCATCCAGACGAATATCTATCATACCAAAGTTAAGAACAGTGATGTCGAACTTGTTTTGATCGATCCAGATGGCCCCGAGTATTCTAAACCTTTCTTGTGCCGCAGCTGTTCCTTGGTCTAATTCATATTTTAAGGAATCTTGCTGTGCACTAGTCGTTTCTAATGAAAAATTATAGAGTATCACGCCGGTGACGCTGACTATGAGTAAGACTATCATGACGGATATTATTTCGCTTATGCCCTTTCTTTTTCTCATCGTCTGCTAGCACCGGGGTATAGTATAAATAAAAAGGGTTTTTAGCCTTTTACGGTGAAGCTAAGCTGTGTGTTATCTGTGCATACTACTTTTATTGTATAGGTTTTACCTGCTACAGCAGTCAGAGGGAACGTTAAGATACCTACGCCACCTTCCGCCATCGTAGTTGTTGATGGTGTTACGGATACACCATCTACGTATACCGCGTTCACAGTTAACTCAACTTTCCCGGTGTTTCGAAGATATGCCGTAACTGTACCCCCAGTTATTGAAGCTGTGTCTAGCGACATTGATCCCAGCGTCTCTGTGCCACCGAATCCTCCTAGGTAGCCCATCACGTAAGCGTAGATCACGACGCCAGCCGAGACAGCCAGCACCATCAGCAAAAGAGTAGCAATAAAGGTTGAGATTCCCTTTTCCTTCCTATTAGCAATCATAGCTTTATACCAGCAAACTAACATCACATACAGGTATATATACATTCACTTTTTTTAATCGATAATACAATTCTGAAAGATAAATGAAGAAATACGAATATAAAAAAATTAATTGACTCGAACTGTTGACAGTAAACGCAGTCTAATACTTTATGGATTATTTGAAATTGAAAGATAAGTCAGGGCATGTTTTTAGGCTATGAGCTGGAAGGAGCCGATGAGAAGCTCATCAGGCAAGGCGAACTCATCCTAGGCCTCACGCACCTGGAAAACCACGAAGAAGAGCTCAACAGCATGAACAAAGGCAAACAAGGACCCCACTACCGACTAGCCAACAGCTACGTCAAGCTCCTCGCCACCATCTGACACCTCCACCCCACCCCATACAGACAACTAGAAAGATTCACCAGAACCCTACACAGACTCGTACCCGTCCTCCCCCTCCGACTACTCCGGCCTCAGAAAACGTATCCTACGCCTGAACATGACCCTTACCGGAGCCTCAGAGAGACAAACGAGCCCATCTCCATAGCCGTCGACTCCACCGGCATAAAGATCCACACGGCCAGAGGGTGGATCGAGCGCCTCCACGGGAAAAAAAGGAGATACAGGAAGTTCCAGTTCACCGTCAACACAGAGTCGAACGAGGTGGTCGCCATGAAGGTGTCGACGGACGACGAGCACGACGTGAAGACTATGCCCGATCTAGGGGATAAGGCGGAGAGAAATATGCAGGCGGCAAGGACCATCGGCGACGGCGCCTATCACTCAGGCAATGCCTACGACCTGCTAGAGGCCCCAGAGCATCGAGCCTATCCTCCAGCCGAGGAGGAACAGCAGGCTTGACACTAGGCATCCCGCGAGGAGGAGGGCCTTGGAGCGGTATAGGCAGCTCGGCCACTAGGCGTAGGTGGGTCTCACTAGCTAAGGGAGGCAATGGACGATCGAGACCGCATATTCCACGTTCAAGCACCTCTTCGAGGAGCACCCCATAGCGGAGCTTGGAGAACACCGTCTTGGAGCCGACTGTGAAGGTGGCCCTATGCAACATGTTGGTCAACCCGTGAGTATGGGATGTGGGAAGAGGGGCTGTCAGGGGTAAAGCTCCGCCCTCTACAAATTAGCACACAAAGAAAACATTTTAATAAAGTAAAAAACCCAAACCTCTTCCTAGGCCTGGGTTGCGCCTCTGTTTCCTCTTCAGAGGAATCATCAGCGTCCTCGTCTAAGGAGTCATATCTCCACGAGTCCTTATCAGGGTCCTCCTCAGACAGGTCTTCCTCTTTTTTCCTCTAACGCCCTCAGCTCAAGCCTCGGCTTCAGCACTTTGAAGTAGGCGACCAAAGCAGCAGCTACCAAAACAAGGCCAATGATCCCGCCTGTAACGTAGACCATGAAGAAGTCCTCGGCATACACAGCATTCACCCTGATGAGCGGGTTAACGCCTTCAATGGAGAGAACTACGTTAATCGAGGACGTAACATCCCCGGCCCACTCCACAAACTGATATTTTCCACCTAGAACACCGAAGATACCCGTCATGCCCACCGTCTTAGGAGCGTTAAGAGGCACCTTCTCGCCATAAGCATAATTCCCCGAGCCAGGAATATCGACAGGGGCATTCGAGGAGATCACAAGACTATAGGTTCCAGGCACACCGAGGATCGTCTTTTTAGAACCCAGATAACCGGCTCCCCCTACGGCGATTCCTGCCTCCACCACGTTCTCAGCCGCAGCGACGCTCAGCGTGTTCTCAGCCAAACCGTATTCATTAGTAGTCGAGGTCGCTTCAACGAGACCGTCCCCCTTCCATAGAACAGTAATACCCTTAACAGGCCCCCCATCAAGGGTAACAAGAGCTTTTACCGTTACTGAGTCCCCACTTTTATAGTTCCCCTTCGCCTGTATCTCAATAGCGATATTAACGGGCACCGGAGTAATGTTCTCTGTTAACGATGTGAAACCAGCCGAGGTTAAGGTAACAGCGGACTGGCTCGCCACCAATCCTCGCCCATAAACCAGAGTCTCAGTATTTTCCGGGTTGATGCTGATAGTGCTTGGCAGAACAAGATTAGCCAGATTGCTCGATTTAACATCTATGAGGACCGGCTCATACGTGACAGCCGGGCTTCCCTGAGTCGATGTAAGCTGAATCACCAATGGGAAGTTGTAGTTGATGATCGGTTTAACATACCTCATTATAAAAGTTGAAGGCTTAATCTCAAGAACATTTATAGAGGTTTTCGCCGTCGGCAAACCACTTCCAGTAGTAGTCAGGAAAAACTGCCCAGGAGACTTGCCTATGATATTGATGTAATTATAGAACTTTTTCTTCGCAAGAATAACCGAAGAATCACTCTCACCAACAAGCATATTCGAGGAGGATAACTGAATCGTTGTATCCTGAAGCATGGCGACAGGTATACCTCCCGCACTGGTGAGAATACAAGCCCTCACCTGACCGTCCGCAGGAATTGGAGGCGATTGTATAGTAATCTTGTCAGGTACAGGCGCATACACCGAAACCGAGACTTCGGCAGCAGTCAATCCAGAAGTTGCCGCCGTAACCCTGACGCTTCCAAGAATCTTTGGAGTTGCTGATACATCGGCCTTCGATTTACCGGCACTAATGGTGACGCTCGAAACCGTACTCAGTATCGTCGAACTGGAAGAGAAGATGGAGATTTCCTTTGAACCACCATATGTAGTAGGCTTTCCACCACTATCCACTCGTTGAACAATCAAAACAGGATAGGTTTTCTCATCAGCGGGGAAGCTGCTAGCTAGGGAGTAGATCCTTAAAGCCGTTTGAATATCTCCAGAATAACCACCGGTTAGGGTAATACTACCAGATACTAGATCCTTAGCGGAGGCTGTGATCGTAACTTGATTCAACCCTTTACAAGTGAGTGCCGCTGTTGCCTTCCATTCCCCCGCTGCGATATTCACAGTACTTGGAACACTGAATATATCAGGGTTAGACGAGAAGAGACTAACCACTAAAGGAGAAACAAGGCTAACGGGTCTCCCGTTAGCATCAACAATACCTATGAAAACATAGCCAGCCTCACCAATAATATGAGTAGGAGGAGCCCACACCCAAATCTTCTGAGCCTGTGGCCCTACAACATTGATCTGAGCTGAACCAAACTTCAGGTTAGGAGCAGAAGCCGAGATAGTCGAGGAGCCCTGAAACCCCGTAGTAATCACTTTAGTCGCAATAGAATACTCGCCCTTCAAGATCTTGACGGTTTTAAGCTCAACGTTAGCTACCTGAAGATTAGAAGAAGATAACGTTACAGTAACATCAGATCTAGCCTTCGTCGGTTTACCATAAGCATCTACAACAGTAATAACAAGCTCAGCCTTCTCCGAAGTCAGGGGCAAGAAACTATCAGGCATTATTGTAACAACAAGAGATTGAGGCGTTCCAGCCGGAGGCTCCACCACCGCGGTAATTTTTGACGACGTAAACCCAGAGGCAGAAACAGTTACCTCAACAGACTTCTTCTCTATGACACTACTCGTAGCATTAACAACAATATAATACTCCGCAGCCTTAATCACAGCTGACTTCTGAACATCTAAAACCCTCTCATCAGAACACGAAATAGTGACATTCAAGGGGAAGGGTAAAGGATGAGGCTTATTTGATGCATCCTGCAAGAAAATAAAAAACGCTGGATGAGAACGACCGTCGGCGGGAATAGACGATACTGCAGGTTGAATTTGGAGCGAAATACCTTGAGCAAAAGAAGGCTTCACACTAATCAGAAACATAGATAAAAGCATGAAGCCTAGGATCGCCACCACTTTTCGTTGGAGCATTAGTCTTAATCTGGTTTTACGTAATTAAGAGGGTTTCGATATACTTTGTTTTCCGTCAAACGCTCCCTTCGGGAGAACCACCGGCCGCACCTCCTAAAGGGGAAGAAAACATTGGCTAGCCAATCAAGCTGAAGCGCAGAGCGTATTACTTATCTTACATATTTTAGGGTTCTGCTAACTTGTTTAGGATGTTTAAAGGCTTATATACCACGTATATCTCAGGGTATATCATAGGAGTTATATAAGATGTCAGTCATATCTATAGGTTCACAGATACAATTGGTGTACCAAGTGGACTTTCTCACATTCACCCCTGAACGATTCACACAAGTGTTAAAGGAAAAAGGTTTCCAGATGACACCCACTCAGGTGATTACCCCTCAGGGTCCGATCCAAACACAGCTATTTTCTAAGGGAAATCTCATGATATCCTTTGCTCAGAACCCACAGAATCCAAATCAATTTCAAATTGTCTTTCAAATCCTCAATACAATCAACCTAATATCTGCCTTCAGCGGTAGCACTTCGCCAGATCAGGATATCAGGACCATCTTAATAGGATTAAACGTGGTTGATGATGTCGTGTCCCAGATTACATTCAATTGCACCACAAGAGCGGATGCTACGGTCGAACCTATAAAAGGCTTAACAGCGGGAATAAAACCTGAGTTGTTAGAAGAAATAAAGAAAGCTTTTGCATCAAGTCAATTCGGTCCTAGTTTAAACGTAACATCATTAAGACTTGGAACCGCTTTCCCCTTGCGGAAAGGTATTCAATTAATTTTGGAACCTTGGGGTAATGATCCAACCAAGTTCTGGATAAATTTGATCTTTCAGACAAAAGATATGAGTGAGTTCAATGAGTTTATTAGAGGCTTTGGAGAGAGTACAATACAGTCTTTACTAGGTGTGGTGGCGGCAAGTGTCAAGTATTAAAATGATGCAAGGGTTAATGCAAGGAGAGACTTTCCCGAGAATTTCAGGACTTGTTCCTCCAACACCGACCAATGCCCAGCCAATCCAAGATATATTGCCCATAATTAGTTGGATATACCCTCCTCCACAGGACCCCTTTAGCTTATCTTTTGCGGAATACTCTCGTCTTACCTATAGAGAGGCACTGGAGCTACAGAATGAGGTCTACAAAGTTTCTTCGAATCTTCTTGACGAGGCTTGGAAAAGGGGTAAAAGGCAGGTGGTGATTTGCGATGGAAAGATCGTTTACGAGACCGAAAGCCTAGAAGATATCCCAAACGATACAATTTTGGAATTGGCGAGGAAAGATAATAAGGCCTGCTATGTTTTCTCAACTTCTGAGATGGTTGAGGAGTCGGCATGGATACCGATAGATGAAGACGATAGCTATCCAACCATAGGCGTTTACTGTGGAGCAGTAGATTCTGCAGAATCGGAGATCGTAGAAAGCTCTCCTCTTATCAGTGCTGATTTTGACACAGGGAATCCCGGATACAAGGTCTTTGATGCAAATCAGCTTAACGGATCAATAGCCTCATTTCTTCCCCCCTTGAGACACGACACACATTTAGGAAGATCTTACCCCTATTTTCAAAAAGCCGTCAAGTTATGTGTCAAAGATGATGATGGAAAAATCCATTCAGTTGTGAGAAACGTTAGACTTGTCAGAGATTGGATAGGGTCAGCATTACTTCAAGTAAGCCCTAACAGAGTAGGTTTCATCGGAAGAGATCTCATACGTGATTTGAGAATAAAGGTTATACTAGACCCAGTACAAAAGACCACTCGAATTTATGGAGCATCATTTTAGCTGGCTTAGTTTTATTAGGTCCTTTTTCTCTTCTAGTCTCCTTCTCACCTTATCATCTATCTCCTCACCGGTGACTATGCCTTTATCTTCAAGTGCATCCACGACGGCACCAATCATCTCTTCCTGTATACTTACTTCTTCAGGAGGTCCTTCGTTTCTCAGGTATCCCTTTTCGGAAAGATAGGCTATTACTATTCCTCTTATAATTTCACTATCATTCTGACCTAATTTTCCTTTTAGTTTGGTTCGCATAATTTCGAATAGTTCGTCTGGAAGACTTACAAGTGTTCGTTTCACCTTGCTATCACCTCTATCGTCTCTACCTCCTCTATTGGAACCTCAATATGCCTCTTCGTTTTGGACATGATGGCTTCTTGGATAAGGTCGCCCCAATCTGCTTTTATATCCAATCCAGCGACTTGTGCTGGTGTCTTGCCATTCAGGGCTAGGTGTGGTTTTACGAAGTTGTAGTTCACAACATATCCGTCTAGCCATTTGCTCGCTGTGGTGTCGTGTTTTAGACCCCTTGCGGGTCTTAGGCGGTCTTTGAGTGTCCCGTGCTTCCTCTCGATGATTTGGTTTGTCTCTCTCGTTTTTATGCCTACCCTTCTGACCCATTGTACTTGTTCTGCTTTGTATCGAGTGTAGAAGGTCTTGTTGAATGCGTCTTCGTAGGCAAATGAGCCATCGGTGAATAGCACGGTTGGGCGTTGCTTTTCCAGAGCTTGAGCAAAGACTTTCTTGGCATCTTCGCTTGTCCTTGACTGACCTAATAGGTGAGCAACTAGGTATCTGCTATCTTCGTCTATCGTTTCCCAGAAGTATCTGTCTTCGCCGCCTACTCTGAACTGGGTTTCATCGTGGTGGTACTTGCCGCTTAGTTGGGGTTTTAGGGTGGAAACATAGTCGCTCACAAGCTCTGAGTATTTCATCACCCACTTCCAGATTGCGACGGGACTAACATCTACTTTGAAGATTTTTGCTATCTGCCGTTGGATCTTCCATGTCGATAACCCATCATAGTAAAGGTTAAGTGCTGAGGCCACGACCTCGGTCTTTGTTCTTATTCCTACGGAGGCACCGTTATCGAGGTATTGGTGCTTGCAGTCCTTGCATCGGTAGAGTTGCTTGCCGTTAACTCTGCCATTCTTTACTGTCCTGTCGCTACCACAAAACTTACAGGCCATCAGTGCTTCCCTCTGATACTTCTAAGATATACGTGGTATATAAGCCTTTAAACATCCTAAACAAGTTAGCAGAACCTATTTTAGCATACTATAACAGCATGGTCGAGGTGGTCTCCACCCGGGTCGACGAGGATACCCGCCGGAGGATGAGGAGGCTCCCCCAGGTCAACTGGAGCGAGGTAATCAGGGAGGCTATCCAGAAGCTCAGCGAGGAGGAGAGGAGACGGGAGGTCGACCCCCGCGAGCTCAAGGAAGCGGCGAAGATCACGGACGAGATAAGAAGACCCTCTCCCCCAGGCTGGGACAGCGCCGAGGAGATCCGTAGATGGCGGGAGGGGCGCTAGTAGGCGTAGACGCCTCGGTCGTCATCAAATGGTTCAAGGCCGAGGCCTACTCCGAGGACGCGCTCAGGCTCAGGGACGACTACGTCTCTAGGAGCGTCGACGTCGCCTCCGTAGAACTCCTCCCTTTCGAGGTTCTGAACGCACTGAGGTGGAACCCGACGGTCGACGCAGACACCCTGAGGAGGGCATCCGGCGCCCTCCACGGATACGGCCTCTGGCTCCACACCCTCGAGGGGGAGCTCGCCGAACACATTGTCGAGAACTCCCTCGCGCGCGGCATCACTATCTACGACTCCTCGTACCTCTCCCTCGGTGAGGTCATGAGGTACCTGTCTACACAACGGACAGGAAGTTCTTGGAGAAGGCCGGCGGCGATACCCTCTACCACACTTAGCGTATAAGAAGCTATAGAACGTTCCTATAGGGCGCATAGTTAGCCCGTATAGCCGAATGCCGCCTAGAACAGAAGATGGGCTACGCCGGCACACCGACCCCTTTTACGCCCTCTAATTGTTTCTTCAAGTACCAATCAAAATCTGGGGAGCCTGCTTTTAGCTGGAAAACATATTAATAGCAAGTTCAAAGATAGGATTGAGGGAAGTCATTGTCCGATTTCGCCTCCGAAGAATTGATTGATACATTTGAGAAGGATCACATGGTTCAGGTGGCTTACCTGTTCGGCTCTAGATATAGGGGCACATACTCCCCTGAGAGCGACATCGATGTTGCCGTATTGCTATCGGAGCTTCCTGAGGGCATGCTTGACTACTATCTAGACATAACGGACAGGCTTTCCAATCTCCTTGGCGACAGGGTCGATCTCGTGATCCTAAATACCGCTCCCCCCCTCCTAAGACACCAGGTCATAAAAAATGGAAAAATAATCTATAGCAGAGACGAGACAGCTAGGGTGGAGTTCGAGGCGAGGGCCGAGAGGGAGTACCTCGACTTCAGCAGGTTCAGGGAGCGTTATGACGAGAGAATGCTGGAGGCGTTGGTCAGATGGAAGGGCTGATCGAGGAGAAGCTATCCAGGCTGAGAGAATACCTCAGGTACCTGAAAGAACTGAGGGATGTTCCCCTAGAAACCTTCTTAACCGATTTCAGGTCAAGAGGCGCTGCCGAGAGGTACCTACAACTAGCCATAGAATCCGTCATAGACATCGGGAGCGAGATCATCTCCAGCCTGCAGCTCCCGAAGCCTGAGCGGTACAAGGACATACCAAAAACATTAGACGAGGCCGGAATCATCCCGAAGCGGCTCTCACACGAGCTCACCATGATGATTGGCCTCAGAAACATTCTGGTCCACGACTACGCCATCTTAGACAGAGAACTCGAGCATGAATTCCTTAGGGAGAGGTTATCCGACTTCGAAGCATACATGGCTCACGTAGCCAAGTGGCTGAAAGCAAAGCCATTCAGCATCAAGGAATGACATCAAATTCGATAATCTGCCCAAAACATGGGCGGCCCATTCAGCCGAATGCCGCCTAGAACAGAAGATGGGTTACGGCCGGCACACCGACTCACACATAACTAGTGTTCCGACGATTGTTCACTCAATGTCCGGCTCTCGGAACCGTTTTCTTTCTTGTGGCGGGTATTCTCCTCGGATCCAACAAAGGTTAATAGACTTTGTGAGAGCCTATACAGTGGAAGTCGTCCATGAGGGTCATCGAGGTCAAGGTTCCCGAGTCCATGTCTGAGAGGGATGTGCGGGTAGCCGCGGCCATCGAGGCCTTCACGAGGAATCTCGTCAGCATCGGTAAGGCCACCGAGATAGCGGGCGTGTCCCACCAGGAGTTTCTCGTCGAGCTCAAGAGGCGGGGCATACCGGCCTATCCATACACCGACGCGGAGGCCCTCAAGGAGCTCAAGACTTGAGAGCCGTCCTGAACTCCTCCGCCATCATCGCACTGAGCTTCCTCAAATACCTTGACAAACTCAGGAACCTCTTCGAAAAAACATTGGTAGCGAGCGCCGTGTACGATGAGCTGTGCGTCGCGGGAAGAGGATTGATGGGCGCCACGGAACTCTCCGAGGCGGTGAGGGAAGGTGCAATAGAGGTTAAGGGTGTTGAAGACCGCACCCTGGTTAACGCTTTGACAGAGTCCCTGTCGCTCGGCGAGGCGGAGACGATCGCCTTGACTCTGAAGGAAAGGACTGAATTCATAGTACTAGACGACAGATCAGCCCGTAGGAGAGCGGAGAACCTGGGGCTAAACGTCATCGGGACGCTGAGGGTACTAAGAATGATGTTCGACAATGGACTCGTGGATGACGGGGAGTTCCTGATCTCGATAGAGAAGCTGAGAGAGGTAGGCTTCAGGATAAGCGATAAAGTCGTTGAGACTTTGCGAAAGGAGTTATGATTATTCATTTTAAATTATTTACTAATCTGCCTGAGACGTAGGTGGCCCATTCAGCCGAATGCCGCCTAGAACAGAAGATGGGTTACGGCCGGTACACCGACCGCTATCTTTTCATTCCCCTTTTTCATAATGGTGCAACCTTAGATCCGATCCTTCCCACATCCTTAATCAGAATCCTCAATCAATGGCGAACTACAGAGCTGGAAAACAGATTAACAGCCTGCCCCTAATCATGAGCAAGTGAAACCATTGTCCCACATCACAGCCGAGGGATTAGCGCGGGTATGCGAGGAGCCCAAGGGTTCAGGTAGCCTACCTGTTCGGCTCGAGATCCAAGGGCTCATACACGCCCGAGAGCGACATCGACATAGCCGTGTTGCTCTCCGAGCTTCCAGAGAACATGCTGGACTACTACCTCGACCTGATAGACGAACTCTCAAGGGCGACGAGCGATGGGGTTGACCTCGTGATCCTCAACACGGCGCCCCCTCCTCAAACACCGGGTGGTCAAGAGTGGGAAGATAATCTACAGCCGAGACGAGATAGCTAGGGTAGAGTTCGAGGCGAGGTCCGAAAGGGAGTACCTCGACCTCAGCAGGCTCAGGGAGAGATACAACGAAGACCTCTTGGAGGAGGTCTCCAAATGGAAGGGTTGATCGAGGAGAAGATCTCCAGGCTGAAGGATTGCCTCGGATATTTGGGGGAGCTGAAGGGCGCCCCTCTAGAAATCTTCATAACCGATTTCAGGTTGAGGGACAGCTGAAAGGTACCTGCAACTCGTAATAGAATCCGTCATAGACATCGGGAGCGAGATCATCTCCAGCCTACAGCTCCGGAGGCCGGAGCGGTACAGAGAGATCCCATTCATATTGGCCGAGTCTGGGGTCATCCCCAGAGGGCTCTCGGAAGAGGTCGCCAGAATGATCGGCTTCAGGAATCTACTCGTTCACGACTATACCGCTATTTACCCATAACCAAGTCGGAGGCCTGCTCTTATCACGTGTCCTGCAACGGAGCCCAGAGTTGCGTGCATGAAGACCATGTAGTTTACTATTACCCAGTCCGTCAAATTCAGCCTCCCGATGAGAGCCGCGTCCGCGAGGCTACTGGTAACCAGCACGGCGCCGGCTATAGGCAGCACGGTCTTTGCTCCAATCAGGTAGGTTAGTCCGTAGAAGGCGAGGAGGGCGCCCACCCACTCCAGCACGAAGGCGCCCGCCGAGAAGAGGGGAAGATTCAGGAGGGCCATGGATATCAGGCCGGATCCTGCGGCTAGGGGCAGGAGGGCCACCATCTTCGAGGACATCAGATAGGCTTCGAATGCTAACTCTTAAATCGATTATGAAGATAAAATAGGTATTCCAAACAGCGATCAGCGATCATTAATCCCGAGGGAGTCATATCGGGGGTAGGAGAGGCTTGACGTTCTCATCGAGCATCGCCATCAGCAGCTCCTCTGGTATCCTGAGGTCCCTGTGGGGCGCGTACCTGTTGATGCTCAGCAACATGTCGAGGTATGGCTTCTGCCTGATGCCCGGGTAGTCTGTGCCAAAGACCATCTTGTTTAGGACGCCCATGTTCAGCGCAGTCAGCATGTCCCTCCAGAGGAGGTAGAGATAGCTCGGGTGGTTGATGTCGCCGTAAGGCCAGCTGATATCGCACCAGACGTTCCTCTGCTTCCTCGCAACGTACAGGGTTTCATCAACTCTGGGGTAGCCGAGGTGGGCGAGGATGATCCTCATCTTCGGGTAGAGGCTCGCCACCACGTCTATCTGGGCGGGATCCGTATGGATGAGGAGGTCGTGGGGCTCCGGCATCCCGGCGTGGTGGAACAGGACAGGCATCGCTAGGCTCTCCGCCACCTCGTAGACCTCGAAGACCTTAGGGTCGTCGGCGCTGTACCCGTCCGTGCAGGGGTAGAGCTTGAGGCCGAAGAGGTCGAGCTCCTCCCTCTGCCTCCTCACCTCGTCGGCGGCCCCCTTCCTCAGCGGGTTGACGTAGCCGAAGCCGATGAACCTGTCAGGAGCCTCCGCTACGAAGGCCGAGACCTGCTCGGGCGAAGTTTTCGCTCCGCTGAGGATCACCGCCTTCTCTATCCCCGCCTCGTCGAGGTCGGCGAGGAACTCCTCGGGGGAGACCGTGATCACAGTCGGGTGCTCAGGGTCGGTGTACTCCGTGATGCTTATGTGGCAGTGGTAGTCGACCCTGGGGAGATCGGAGGGCTTCACCCTCTTCTGCTCCTCCTGGAGTATCGTCAAGGAACCTGAAAGGTCGGACAACCTTCTGACCCCGAATAAACTCACCCCTAATCACTTTAAGGGTTTTGAGTAGATCAGGCGGCGGAGAGGGCTTGGTGGAGCCTCTTTCTACTAGGGTTGATATGATGTTGGCGTCGATGCCTCTAGGTGGTGCCCGCGATGTAGATGGCGGCCCTCAGCCCCTTGAAGGCGGTCGGGTAGTCGTCGAAGACGCCCCTCACGGTCTTGCCGTCTAGCCTCTCCAGGTATGGGAGGAACGAGGCGAGGTCCGCCATCTGCTCCCTGTTGAACCTGAGCTTCACCTCGACAGGCTCCTTGACCCAGTACGCCTCGACGGCGTCGACGTCGGTGAGAGCCTCCTCCACGGTCTTTTTGATGAGCGCCCTCGCCCTCTTCGGGTGGAGGCACCTGGCCGCGTGCCTCCCCACCGCCCACTTGACGACGGCGGCCTTGACATCCGGGACGAAGCTCTTAGCTTCTTCGGCGACTGCGGCGTCTCCTGAGACGAAGACGGACGGTACACCGTGCCAGCCTGCTATGGCGGCGTTTAAGCCGAACTCCCCCGTCTCCCTGCCGTTTATATAGACTGCGTCGACGACGGCGCCGGAGATCGTGTGGGCGAGGATGCCGTTCTCCGTCCCCTTCATGGAGTGGTAGCCGACATAGAGGGCGGCGTCGAAGTCGCCGCTGATGCCCTCCATCATTGTGCCGGGCTTAGGCGTCCCCCTCACCAGGATGGCGGCCTCGTTCAAGTCCTCCGGCTGGATGTTACGCATCCCGCCGTGGGCGTCCGAGACCACTATCTCCTTGGCGCCGGCGCCCAGCGCCCCATCAATAGCGGCGTTCACGTCCCCCGCCATGAGCTTTCTCCCGTAGTCGTACTCCTTAGGGTCCCCGCCGGTCTGGGAGGGGTCGACTATTCCGCTTATCCCCTCCATGTCTACGGAGATAAATACACATTTCTGCGTTAATTCCAAGACTAAAATCATCCTCAGATAATAGAAATAAGGACATTCGAGAATTTGATACTTATGATGAGAAGTTGAATGTAGCAAAGGAAGCCTGCAGGGTGGCCAGAGAGTCTATCGACCTCGCCAATTTCTTTGATCAGTTGAAGATCCTCGGCGAGACCCCCGAGGAGAGGGAGACATCCTTGAGGCTCATGGAGGGCCTTACGCCAGCGGAGATCCAGAGGCCCTCAAGGAGTACCGCGAGAGGCACAGCATCAGCGCCCCATAGTTCAGCCGGGACATACTTTACCCGGATAAAGTCCGTTCAGCTCACCTTGAAGCCTGTGAAATAATGGGCAATTCTCTCGTGTCCAGTAGGACCAAGTCCCACTCAGGACCACTTTCCCCGGGAAAAGTTTAGCTAAAACACGTTTACGCCCCGGGGCAATTCCCCAGAGGAATAATTTTCGCAGAAAATATTTATGTCCCGGGGCATATGAGCATGAAATCCAAGACGACATTTTCAATAGGTTTATAGAATTCGCCGTCATGTATTGGTGCCGTGAAGCTGTACCGCGTCGAGTCTCAGCGACTCAAGTCCTCGGAGATCTTCTACCTCGTGAAGGATGTAAGGGTCAAAGATAGGAAAGCGAAGGTGAGGAAGAGGATCGGCAAAACCCGGCCCACCAAAGAGGAAATATCAAAGATAATATCGACGCCGGACATCGACCTCGAGAGGAAGGCCCTCAACAAGAAGATCAGCATGAGCAGCGGGTTATACCGGTCGAGGTACCTGCAGCTCCAGGGGCTGCCCTACCTTGAGAAGACGAAGTACAGGGACGAGTTCTTATCCCTCTTCCTCACAGTCAGCGAGGAGAAGTACTTCGAGGAGAAATACGAGGCGGAGTACGTCCACGGAACGACGTCCATAGAGGGCAACACTTTCACGGTTCAGCAGGTTGACGAGCTCCTCCAGAAGAGGATCCCGCCGTCGGGGAAATCCCTCAGAGAGATCAACGAGGTGCAGAACTACCTAAAGGTGAAGGAATACCGCGACTCATACAAGGGCAGGGTGATGATCCCCTTCATCCTCAGGCTCCACGAGTTGATAGTGGATAACATAGACGTAGAGTCCGCGGGCAGGTTCAGGCGGATAGACGGGATCGGGATCAAGGGATACGACATCGCCGTGACCCCAGCCATCGAAATAGAGAGGGAGCTGCAGGCCATCATCGACGAGTACTACGCGAACATCAAGGCGGGTTGGCATCCATTCGAGGAGGCCGTGTTATTCCACTACAGGTTCGAGATGATCCACACCTTCACCGATGGCAACGGCAGGGTGGGGAGGGAGATCCTGAACTACATGCTCACGAGGGCGAAGTACCCGAGGCTCATCATCACGAAGGCTGACCGGGAGGATTACATAACCGCGCTTCAATATGGAAATCAGGGGTTATTCGAGCTGATGGTGTCAACGTTTGTTGCTCTCCTCCAGGACGAGAGGGCGGATCTCTTCGAGAGCCTCTTAGAGAAGAATGAGTGGCGCTCTAAGAGCACAGAATAGGAGAATAGGTGGAATGTCCCAAACGTCCCTGTCGAGGGCCTCCCTGGGAAAACTTTTCCCGGGTAAAGCCATGCTACGACATAGGGATGGCACTTAGCTGTGATCAGCGGAGCGGGAGGGAGTTCGTCTTCGTCCCGACGTCCTGCACCTCCGCGAGAAGCGCCTCCACGACGAGCTCAGGGACCTCCTCCACTACGCGATGAAGGCGAGGATCACCAAGGCGGAGGCTAGGGGCAGCTCAGGATCGCCATGACCGCGGCCTTGAGGCCTCCCATGATTGCATTGATGACGGCGTCCTTGAGGGATGTGAAGGCTGCTCCCCAGTCTATGCTGCTGATGTAGCCCGCGAATGCTGCGAGGAGGCCCAGGGTGTCTAGAAAAGTCTCAGCTTTCTCGAGGGAGGTATTCAGTGAAGTATTGATTTTTCCATTCCATATATAGTTTGGCGTTTCTTCTATATAGATCAGAGTCTCGTCGACGAGGATCCTGAAACCCTCGGCCTCGGGGTTCCAGAGGCGTGGTATATTCACACCTGTGATAATTCAGAAAGATTAAGAGAAGCAAGATATGCAATTATATAAGTTTATATAATTCGGATGGGCGTTTTCAATTGGTGTAACCGATGGCTGTGCTGCATGAGCCCCGGCTCGACACTGTGCTGATGGTGGAGAAGGCCATACTCGATGCCGAGGACTACCCAACTAAGATGATCCTCTGGAGGAGCCTCCCCAAGAAGGTCCAGTACCAGACCTTCAGGAGGGTGCTCGACTACCTTGAGGCCTCCGGGAAGATAGTCTTCAACAGCGACACGATCATCTACGTCGGGGCAGATAACGAGAAGCTCCGCACCCTCATGGAGTCCAGCGTGAGGGTCAGGTAACTAACCCCTCATCTTGTAGCCGAATAGCCGCTCGTACTCAGGGTGGCTCAAGAGGTCTATGACCAGAGGGCAGACGCCGACGCCTGGGTAGTTCACTAGGGTGTAGCACGAGCGGTAGACCTCGGGATGCCTGTACCTGTAGAGGTTGTTTACCCCGTACCTCTCGACATAGTGACGTGGGATAAGCCTCTTCTGCACCTGCTCGCCGGCGAACATGTTCTCCTTGAGCACGTCATCTATGTCATTGACCCATCTCAGCCTCCTGTCATCTAAGTTCAAGTTCGAGAGCATCTCCTTGAGTTCTGGCGAATGGTGGACTTCAGGGGATGGGCGGCGAACCAACTCACCCAAAACCTAGGCTCTTCACATTAAGAATCTAACGCCATCCAACCGCCTATTCAAGCATATCGGAGAAATGGTAGGACCCAACCGATTTAAAACTAGGCTTTCGCCGGCTTCCTGAAGAGGATGGGCCTTCCGCAGTAGAGGCAGAGGTTCGTCCTCGGCACCCTCCGCCCGCAGCCCTTGCATGTGGCGAGGGGGCTTACGGCTTCCGTGAGTGCCTCCGACTCCGGCGTGGTCTTCTGGATCATGGCGGACTGGAGACCCGCTGGGACGGTTATAAGGGAAACGCATCTCCGGGGTAGAGGGGGGGACGTGAAACTGGCAGCAAAATAACTAACCCCTGCACCAGTCTTATCTATCTTCTATGCTAAAATCCACCCATGGTCTCCACCCCCATCTTCAAGGGCCCGGGCAAGATGCGCGTCGCCTGCTTCATGTCTGGCTCAGGCACAAACACGCGGAGGATCATCGAGCGCTCCCTGGAGAAGGACGCGAGCTACGGGGTCGTCCTCATCTTCACAGACGTGAGGGACGGCCGGCTCGACGGGGACGGGAAGAAGATCTGCAGGGCGCTCGACATCGCGAAGGAGTATGGGATAGCCTACGAGTGTGTCGACATCCTCGATTTCTACCTGGAACGCGGCCACGAGTCGAAGAAGGACCTGAGCCTGAGGCCCGAGTTTGACAGGCTCGTAGTGGAGCGGATAGAGCCCTACAGGGTCGACCTGATCGTCCTCGGCGGCTACATGAGCATACAGACGGCGCCCCTCCTCGAACGCTACGGGGGCAGGATCGTGAACGTCCACCCCGCCGACCTGTCGATAATGAAGGACGGCGAACGGAGGTATGTCGGTATGCACACGGTCAGGGACGCCATCCTAGGGGGCGAGAAGACCCTCAGGTCCTCCTCCCACGTCGTCCGCGAGAAGGTCGACCACGGCGAGATCCTTGTCATCTCGAGGCCGGTCGCGGTCCAGCTCCCTCCGGGCGTGACCGTTGACAGGCTTAGGGAGGATAAGGAGCTGAGGAGGGCGGTAGTCGAGGAGCACCAGGACCGGCTCAAGAGGGAGGGAGACTGGGTCGTATACCCCCTCACGGTGCAGATGATAGGCGAAGGCAGGCTCGCTCTTTGCGACGGCATCGTCTATCTCGACGATAAGCCTGCTCCGCGTGGGCTGAGGCTCTAGGTCGAGATAGGAACCACTATTGCGTCATTCAGCCTGACGACGTCCTCGAACCTGACCTCGAGAAGTCTGTCACGGCTCCCACCTCCACAGTAAAAGGTCTTTAAGCTCCTCAGCTCCTCATCGACGACGACACGCATCTTGGTGGCGTAGCCGAGGCTGGGCGTTCCACCTGGCGGGTATCCGCTTATGGGCTCTGACTTGTCGAAGGGGATGAGGTGGACGTTCTTAACGCCGAGCGCCTTCGCGGCCTTCCTCAGGTTGACGCGTCTGTCGCCGGGCACGATGAGGACAACATTCTCGCCCCTATCCGTTACGGCGATCAGGTTCTTCGTAATCCTGTGCAGGTCTATTCCCGTTGTCTGGGAAGCGTCCGCGGTGTGAACCGTTTCAGGCTTCTCCACAAAGCGGTGCCAGACCTGATGCTCGCTGAGCCAATTAGGTAAACTCAATACAGTCTCCTCTATATCTACCAGGCGATTAATGAATCTACTTCATATAAATAGTTTAAAAAAAGCGATAAGCTTCGGATGGGCTCATCCCCTGAGTATTGGGCAGGTCATGCAGTGGGGGTCGCCACCCGCAGGATGATGGATTACTACTGCATAATATCTAAAAGCATACCGAGGGCTTCATAGATAGCTAAAACAGGTCGATAATAGCGATGCCGAGTAGAAGGTCAAAATTTGAGATATACGTAGATATCTTGACGGAGATTAAGAGTGGCGCAGTCCTCCCTACGCGCATCATGTACGGGGCTAACCTGTCATGGAAACCGCTTAAGCAGATACTCAAGACGCTTACAGCTCAAGGGCTCATCGAGGAGCATTCCATGGACGATGGCGACAAGAGAACCAAGAAGGCCTACTCCCTAACCGAGAAGGGAGATAACGTGTTAAAGTACTTCAACAGGGCGAAGGGACTAATGGAGATGGAGAAGGCAATCGAGATCAACGTTTAAAAAACCTTTTTCTATGTCTCGATCGAGCCGAAAATTATCGACGTCTCCTCGATACCCAGCTGCTTAGAAAGCCATGACTTAGCGATCTCGCCGTCAACCTCGAAGATGATCTTCTGGACGACGTTCCCGTCGGGTAGTTTGAGGTCCACCTTCCTGTGCTTGACGGACAGGCCTGCGCGTGCGTGAGTGCTGTAAATAGATTTTCTGCGATCTCTAGCTCCAGAATCGTGTTCACGTTAACAGCGACATTTTCGTCATTGAAGACGAATATTTCCTCCTCCAACTCCCTCTCATCGATCCTCTCCCCATCTACCACATTTATCCCGGCTGGGACCAGGCGTCTATTCCCTACCTTCAGAAAGTATTCTCCTCCTAAACGAAGCCTCTCCTTTGTTTCCATAGGAACCACACCTGTCAATGCGGGTTTATCGCATCGCCTATACCTCTCTATGATCCCGTCTATGACCTCGCCCGATACCAATGGTAGATCGGCTGAGATGATCAAAACAGTGTCCAGCTTAAGCCT
>Ga0315288_10001913_pt1 | contig 27047 bp, 36 predicted proteins | sample YL17G11_20_MG_FD_203454 | JGI IMG/M metagenome (GOLD analysis project Ga0315288, IMG submission 203454) | Sediment microbial communities from Yellowstone Lake, YNP, Wyoming, USA - YL17G11_20 | ecosystem: Environmental > Aquatic > Freshwater > Lake > Sediment | place: USA: Wyoming | collected... | reverse complement strand
CCTGGACCGTCTTCCCATTGAATCGGAAGGTCTTCATGGACTCGTTGATCGTCATTCTGGGAACAAATCGCACGAGTCGAGTCAATACTTTGGACAGTTCTTCCGCCTTGCATTTCATGACATCCTCCTTTCTGGAGTTCTTATGCCTGCTTATCCTCTCTTCCAGTCGGGAGGAGATCTACGAAACGTCCAGTCATGGCATTATCGCCCTTGCACTCAAACTCCTTGTCTTCGCTGGTAAAGAAAACCTTGTCATCGATTTTAGTGAACGCGACAGAAATGGCCATGGATGGTGCACCAGTCTTCTGACCAACAATCATCAAGATTTCTTTATGGTCTGGATCTTCGGATGGCATGACTTGAGGATTTGTTCCCTGCCAGCATTCGCTAACCATGAAATAACTATCGCCTTTGAAATTTTTGATGAGTTCTTGAATGATTAGTTGGGCTCTGTCTTTGTCGTCATTCATGACAGAACCAAGCATGCAAATATGAAGTTCTTCTCCGGAAGTCACCAATAAGGCGGGAGCGCAACTCCCATTATTGCGCAAGACATCCTTATGGTGTTGGAAGATTGTCTCAATCATCTCCTGGAGAGTCTCTTTGCCTTCCAGGGGCGTCCCCTTGATTTTGGTGGTAATGCCCGGGACCGCCGTCACCTCATGACCTGATGCTTCGCATGCCGGACATACTGTTTCGATTAGTTCTCCATCAGTGATGTCTTTCTGTCTTGCTTGATCGTCTTCCATCCTGGCGGTCCCGGTCTTCCCACAACGCTTACACTTGACTCGCACTTTGGCCATTAGCATCCCCCTTCTTGTCCGGCCCCAGGTTGATGTCGCCCTCCTCCTCTCGGACGGGGTCGATGTTCTTGATCTTCCGCATCCAGTGTACTATCTCACTCGGTTTGCAGTTTTCAAGGGACTTTCTGAGGAAGTCACTGCTTTTGAGAATAGCTACCAGGCCGTCCTTGTCATCGCCAACCATCTCCGGACGCTTGAAATCCAAATAGGTCTGATCCAGCCAGGTGGCATTTTCAGGACTCGACTGACGAAGGTCCTCACAAACCTTCAGCGCGGGAGTGGCTCCGTTCTTCAGGGCAATAGTGACTTTTTCTTTGAGAACCTCAATCTCCGTTGGCATGATCGTTTTTCCTCCTTTGACAATCGGCTCGTATTTAGCCCACGCTAAACTACGTGCCAACATTCTTATCTCAGAAATTCCCTTGTTTTCCTTAATGCATTCTTCTAACATTGCATGCCATTCTTTAATTATTGTTCTCCGAAACTCGAGGTGCGATACAACATAACGGTGACGCATATCCAGTTCTTCTGGGAATTCGCAGTCGTGAATGTCGAAACTTAAAGTAAAACCTCCATTTTGCAATATTCGACCTGTATGACGTCCTTGACAGAATCCCATCCAAACTTTATCGCCAGACACATAGGCATACAAAAACCATTGGTCACGATGACCAGCGACATGACCCACTTTCGTGGCTCCGCCCGAGTTAAGTCTATTAATAAACCTCAATACTTCGACTTTGGGTATGGTTGTTCTTGGGGTATACGGTTTTCGAATTCTCAATTGCTTTTCAAATAACTGTTTTAATAATAGTTTGCTCAACTGCAAATCTGCTATATCTGCGATTTGTTTTGAAGTTTGAAGTACGGGCATGTGACCTCCTTGGGGCGATTGACCCAAATTTTTCGGAAATCTTCTCTGAGAACGTTCCCAATCGGTTCCCGTTTGAATGAACAGACACTTACATCGCCATTGGGGTGAATGTCGCAAAAACGCATTGACGCCATGCACTGGCGCACGCACGAACCGTCCACACCCATATCGATCTTATACTTGGAAGCCAATTCGAAAGCCTTCATAACAATTTCTGACCCTGAAGGACCCTTGATGGCCAGTGCGGGCACTACGGGTTTATAGGATAATAGCAAGAGTTCCGCATTGATTTGAGCTGCCTGTTGGGCTACGGTCTCAAGTTTATCCATGTATCCATCTTGACAGCAGAAGTTGATGCCAATCTTAACGCCTGCGATTTCACAGGTAGCAGCGATAATCCCCAGGTTTCTAAAGAATACATTATCCCCATGATAACTGACATTGATCTGACCGAAAGGTCTAAGCAATTCAAATATTGCAGAATCTTCACATCTTTTTGCAAGGAGATCTCCATTGGTTGTGGCGCAAACATTTAAGCCGACTTCTTTAGCGCTCCAAGCCAGATGGAATACGTCCTTGCGCATGAATGGTTCTCCGCCACCGAATGAGATTTGAAAGACTTTGGCTCTAGCTAAATTACCAAAGATTCGACAAAGACTCGCTGTTGATAATCCCTTCTCATTTTTCGGATTGTAACAATAAACACAGGATCTATTGCAATTGGGCGTGACCTCTATATGCACAATCTCACAGTGATCGTCTAATCTATCAAACTCGATTTTACGTCCCATTAACTTCGTGGTTTCCTCGCGATCCAGACGTACTGTCATTGGTACAGAAGGATCGTAGGCAACAAGTCCCCGTTTAGTGAGGATTATCTTTTGCACATGCGTTCTCCTTAAGCGCCTTGGGGACCTCGATGAAATTTCTTTTGGCCCCAATTCCAGGTTTGTCGGTTTCGCATTCGACAACAATAATAGGCGCACCACGTTCTTCTAGATACGCTTTAAGTCTTTTCCCCCCTTCGCCTGTATACACCTTGAATCCCAATTCGTCGCGCTCTCCTTCTTGACCCGGGCGCATGATTTGCATATCTTCACCACAATATGTGTCACATAATTCAAGACCAAGTTCTACAATGGCGGTGAATGTGTCGTCGTCATTACTTACAATGATCACATAATCTTCGTCTCCGAATCTGCGCCAAGTAGAGTTAAGCCATTTTTCCATTTGTTCTCTGGATACACGGTATGCCTTACGGTTCTCGATGATTTTGTCCCGTCGATTGCTTCGGCGCATTTCATGCTGTAGCAAATCAAGAGTCTTCTGACAGAGTTCCTTGGCTTGGTTGGGAGTCATAAACTTAGCTATGACATGAACCCAATCAGAATGACTTGATTGGAATCCTGTTTCTACTCTCATTTCTTTTTCTTTCCTTTCTTAACTGGCATGTCTCTATTGAAACCCAGCTGTTGTCGTATTTCGTTCATCACGTTTTCAGCAGTAGATCCATCGCATTCGTCTGGCCACTCCACTTTGCCTCCCATCTTTTTTAGGAAAGCCGCCACGGTATCAACGCCGTTACCTGCAGTATAGACTTTAAAATAGATTTCATTGGCATCATTTAAACTAATTTCCACTTCTTCCGTATTCCAATCAGTATCGAATAACTCGAGCCAATCTTTATGCCTGGATTCGATTTCTTTGACGAACTTCTCCGCCTCTTCTTTACCTAACTTTATTCTAGCCTCCTGGGCAGCACTCGGGATACAAGTCTGCGTTTGTTCAAGCAGTCTGGCTAAAGAGATATAGGCGATGTAGGCTTTGTCCTTGGTTAAAAATTTAGCTAGTATTGTATAATTCTCAGAGTGTCCGGGTTGGTATCCGATTTCTACAAGCATGGTTTCCTCCTTCGAACTCTTATGCCAGATAAATAAAAGGGTGATCTCAAACGTCATCACCCCGATTTCGTGGACTGTATTGTGGGTTGAGAAGACTCGCGGGTACAAGGCCTCGTTCGACACAACCTTTAACGATGTTATACTGTTGGTCTGTATCGAGCTTTAACCAGAAGGCGTCCCCTGCTCGTGGAATCAAATAACTTTTATCTAGAGCGTAGTCTCGAACGCCAAGGCTGATCCTATAGACTGTATTGCGCGTTGTAAGGACAAGAACATCGTAAGCGGTTATATAAACAGCACCAAATGCTTCTTTGCGAGTCAATTGATAAGACACTATCGTTATTTTGCAGCATGCCACCGGATCCCATGTTCTCATTTTGAAGTCAAGGGTGCGCATAATGCATTTACCTATGACTGGATTTTTCATCTTGCTACGATCTAACGCCGGATCATCAACAACTGATTTGTTATTGTCAAGATCGAGCGACTCATCATCGACTTTCTTTCTTTTCATCATCCTCCCTCGAACACTCAACGGATAGGTTCTTGCCGTCACCTACTAACTTGATTTTGTGGTCACACTTCTTACATCCAAGATCCGATCTGATCATTACATAGTTACCTGTTTTGGGGCATTTGCCGCCCTCTGGTATCTGTCTCATGAGTCTACTCGATTTTCAGAACTAGGGGTCCATCTGGGATCCACGAGTTATCGATCCTCAGACTAACATAATGATTTTCGTCATTGGCCCTGACTGATACAACCTGACCAATGATGTCTCCCTTTCCGTTCTTTAGGGGTCCGGTTGCAATTCGGGTCTCTTTTGCTTTCTTGCCTCCAACCCGAGGTTTGGCTTTGGCTACCTCGGCTTGCCAATCTTCATGGCCCAAGGTCCTAGCTTGATCAAGAAGTTCCTCGACTTTTTGGGGATTCTTGATCTCCTTTGTTTTCTTATCGTAATCGACGCAAGGAAGCAGGTCTCGAGTCAATCTGGATTCTGCGATTTCCTCGAGATTGAGGTTCCGTTTGAGCTGTCTCTCCATCGCTTCCTTAACATCCAACAACTCGATTAATCGAGTGGCACGGGTTACATCCAGCGCGATCTCGGGAGTGGATAAGTATTCGTACCAACCATCAGCGTAGAACTTATAGTACTCTTTTTCTTTGATCTCACGCAAATGGTAACAGAACTCCAACAGAGATTTGCCCATGAGTTTCTTGCACTCGACCAGCGCTCTATGATGTTTATCTGCAATCGGCGCTTGTCTTTCGTCCAATTTGGCTATGTCCAAAGTTTTTTGAACTTCTTTCACCTTTGTTTCTGCTGCAGGAACCGTATGTACTTCTTTTCGCTCTTCGTTGGATTCTTTAGTTGTCTGGCTTTTCTTAGGTCTGCCTCGAGGCTTCTTAAGCGCCTCTTCCACTTTTGCAGACCCTTTTCCATTTTCTGTATTTTCTTTTTTTGGTGTGGGATCCACCTTTTTAGGAACCTCACTTCGTCTTTCGGGTCCGGACACAGTGCCTGGTTCTTCTTGAATCGTGCCATCGCAGTAATCACACTCCTCCACGGTTATGAAACCGCCTTTTTTGACATTGATCTGCGGAGACGGTCTTGGCGACCAAGGTGCCGAATCATTCACCTTGATGCGTAGACATTTCTGACAAACGCTAATCATGATTCCTCCTGTTTCTTAACCTCGGTGTTTGCGGGTGAAATAGAAGAAACGACGACCACGTTTCTGAAACAAGCTGCATTGGATTGTGTTTTAATCTCGATCGCCGGTTCATCCAATTGGCTTCGGATATATTCCGCGTTCTTCAATCTGGATTTGGCTCTTATAAAACCAGCCTCTGCAGTTTTGGCATCTTCTTTGCACTGAAAAACGAGATCGTCCAATAGCAGTTTCAGGTTAGCTTGGTCTATCATGTTCCCTCCTTAAAAGATCCCGTGTATCTTATGCCTTAATTCGGGACGTTCCCATCTCGTACAGATTCATCGTAGTAGACTCTTGATTTCATTATCCTTCTCGTCTGTGTGCGAACTTCCGGCATCTTACCGCATTTTAAACATGTCTTTTCTGGTGTCGTCCAATCAAAATCGGAATCGGCAGTTTTTTTGCGTTTCGAACAGGCATTACAAATGTTATTTCTTCGGCCGACTTCAATGAGGATATCTTTCATGACATTGCTAAAGCGACGAGGGTTAACATCATATCCGTCTTCGCCCGAGCTGTAATTACTCCTTAAAAACCTCCAGACTTCGCCGAGATTTTCAACTCCTTGCATGATCTTCCAGCCAACACATCTTCTAAGAATTTCATAACATCCTTGCGAGCGAATTTCCATTGCATTTTTCTCTTCCCTGGCCTTCCGTGTTACATACCTCATAGCCAGTATTTGTTTCTTTCGTTTTTCGCGGATTACGTCGGGTATCTTCTTGCTAAAATTTTCCAGATCATCCAATATATTCATAACGCTTCGTTCGTTTGCTTTGCTAATCAACACGCTAACCCAATCACCGGGTATGGTTGTGTCGTAATTATTTATACGACATGGTCTGCGAACGTTGCATTCACGCCAAGTGCGGGACGGATAAAGGCACCCAACGGTCTTTGGCCATTTCTTATCTTGAATCTTTCGTGCAATTTCATATTGTCTTGGTTTCTCAAACATCGCATATACTTTATCGAATCTTCGGGTCATTTCCAGAAGACGATTTCGATTTTGAAGGTAATCTTCTACATCTTTGAAAAAATGAACGGCTATTGAACGATTGCTTTTGGTGACTCCTATAGCCGTAATAAGCAGTCCGCAAGTCCCTACATCAAGACCAACTGTCTCACACGATTGACAGTACAACCACGTGGACGCTTTGTGTCGCATGCTGATATAATCCAAATCAGTGTTACTCAGACTCAGCGGCATTTTCTGCTTTCCTTTCAAGAAAATCGGCAACACATTCCCAGCGAAAGCGCACAAATGATGGGAGAGCACCATGTTGATCGTAGTAGTTGTCCAAGTAGTCCCATAGGATCTTATTCGAATATCCACCTCCCGGCACCCCCAGGAAGTCTACATGAGCATCCCTGGCACTCTTGGCCAGGATCGAAGCAGCAGAAACCAAGGGAAAATTGACATCCGCCTTATGTTCCAACCAGAGTTTCTTGATGTCCATAATATCAGCGAAACATTTCCACCACATCTTCCTTGATCCGGGACAATCGATGATGGCAAGATCGAAGTCCCTGGTGCGGATCAGTTCCACCATTGCCCTGAATTCCAATTCATCGATGTTTCCTTCGTCTATATCTGTGGAAGGTACTTCAATGATTTTGTAGAAGGTGGCCTCCTTCTTGATCTTTTCAACTAATTCATCCCGTTCTTTTCTTGTCAATTTCTTGGAATCTTTAATACCTGCAGCTTGCCACGAATTGGCTATTTCCTTCTCGGCCCAGACGCCTGCCAGAAACAACGATCCACAGACACAGCCGCGCCCTGCTTCATCCAGTCCAAGGGCGATCATGGATCCAGTCCTTCCGTTTCGTCTCCCATTGTATCGAAGATAATGTCTCTTCCCTGCTTGATTCTCTTGTCTTCCCCCGACATCCGGATTCTGGTGTAAGACGAGAGCCTATGAGCTATCCGACTGTCTACCTGATCCAATTGAGCTATGGTCAGATTGCTGGTAATGAGCGTAGGCTTGTTATTGAAGGTCCTCTCGTTGATTATGTCGAACAGTATCGACAGGGCCCACTCTGTGGGTCGTTCTGATCCAAGATCATCCAGGATCAGAAAGTCGTAATTGATGTATTTCTTGATAAAGTCTGCTTCGGTTTTGTGTTCGCCTCTCTTGTTGAATGTGTCCCGGATCTCGACCAGGAGCATCCCTGTGCTCCGGAAGGCCACATTGTAGCCGTCCTTGGTGGCGTAGTTAGGCAGTTCTCTCTTGAGCACAGCTACTGCCAGGTGGGTCTTTCCGATTGACGGAGTTCCGCAGATCAACATCCCCGGAGCGTGGACGGCGGGTATGAATTTGAACTTGTCCCTAAAATCATCAAAGGACGCCTTTACCATACTCTCTGGAACACCCATCTGCAATAGTAACACCCGATCGGTAGCTCTCTGCTTCCATTGTTCCACCATATGGACATCTCGGCATTCATAGCAATGGGTTATCTCCTCATTATATCCTGCGCCAAATTCCTTCCCACAATACTGACAAGTAACTAATTTAGCCTTGTGCTGGTCCAGGTAAGCCTGGTATTCCGCCTGGAACTTCTCGCTTGGCTTGGGCTTTTCGCCTGAGGTCTGCGACGTTGTCTTCAATATCTTGGAAGACCCTTTGTCTACCTGGGTCGTCTCCGAGATACCGACTCGATCCTTGACCTCCTTGGGTGGGTCTTGTTGATCCGGCATTGAATGAACTCCTTCTTTCTTTATTTGCTTCAACGTATTCATCAACAAATGTTTCCCTCATTGCATTTCTCCATTGACCTTTAGATTCTCCAAAGAACACTTCAGCATGTTGAACAAATCGCGGTTCTCTTCCTAAAATCTCACAAGCCTTTGTATACCTTTCTGCAGATTTAACCAATTGTTCCCATGTAGCATCTCCACTAGTTACTATAGCTCTGCATCTGGCTTCTGTTGTTTTCTTGTTGCTAACCTTGCGTCGTGCAGGATGATAGATTAACCATACGTTTTCAAAAGATATAGGAGGATCCAAAGGATCCGATGGATTAAAAGTAGTTGTTGTAGTCTTTGGAGTAGTCTCTGTAGTAGTCTCTGTTATTGGTGGTGCGTTTTTGCCTGACGGTAAGGTCTTTTTGCCGGACGATGAGGCAGAATCTCCGGACGGAGATGCCTCTGGTTGTCCATCGGCAATTTTGCCTATCGGTTGCGGAAGTTCTTCCTCTGGACACAACAGATTGGGCCTTAGTCTCCTAACTACGTCATTTACAACATCTGGATTAAAGATAAAGTACCTAGTTTTATCAAAAGCGTAACGAGGATTTGGATTCTTATGGATAGAGATAAATTTCTTCGATTCAAGAATAGGAAGCGCTTCTCGTATTGATCGTATCGAATACAGGTGCATGATTCCAGATTGGAGTTCTTGTTCATTATGGAACTGATACAAACTCTCGTCTTGAGTTCCAACTTCATTGTGTTGTTTGGCAACTTTATTTGCCTGTTTGGCTTTTTCTCTTTGATCTAGTCTAATATTATGCCAATATTCAAAGAATGATAGTAACGCAGCCGCACACACATTGTCATCACAAGCTTCAACTTGCCATTTTCGGATGACCAATAATGGCTCGCGAGCTGGATGAGTAATGCAACTTTCTTTTCTCATGTTGGGTTCCTGTCCGGCCGGAGGGAGAATGGTATCTTATCTCCGTTCGTAGAGAAGTCAAGGTTTTTCCGTGGAAATCTAGGTTCTATTGATCATCAGTTGGTCCAACAATGTGACTTTGCCAAAATGAAGTTGGGGATGACTCTTGACGAAGTTTCTAACTAAAGATTGAATGGCCTTTTTGTATGGAGCGTAATAATAATATTCGCTATTCGATTTAAAGGCAAACAAAATATCATGTAGCATTCTTTCGTGTGTTCTCCAGGCGCCTTCGATCTTATACAATAGATTGCCATCAACCCGATCTGGATAACTTGTTACTATGGTTCTACACCTTGTCGCTGGATCGAAGCAGTGTCCAGCTTTTGCCAACCCGTCGCTTAGGACTAACACGTACAGCGTTTTCACTATTCTGCTGAACATCTTTCTTTCCCTTTCTCTTCTTTTTCGTTACTTCGTTGTCCGTGCCTATGGTTGCTCCACAGTCCTGGCACACACCAGTCTCTGCAGAACAGAGTTTGCAGAGATTGACCTGGATGCCCTCCCGTATTATGTGATCGCACACCTTACACTTTGGACTTTCCTTTGTATCCATCTGATAGAAATTGTCTTTACAGTAGTTGCAGAGCCGAATGCCGAGCAGGGCTCCGCCTTTCACAATCGTAAAACCCACGAGTCTTCCTCCCGCCATGTAGCACCTCCCAACTACACAGAAGCCTTATACCATAGACCATGACAAATGTCATGGTTCATAGAAGCGAATAGATTCGCCACAGGACGGACAGGATGTGTCGCTGAAAATTCGGTAGTGATTTTGAAGACCACATTTCATGCATGCCGCCAACCTGAGTCTGTAAATTCTAGACTTACTGCCTATTACGATTGAACCCAATTTGACGTACATCAGAGTATCCATGATATTAAGAAATTGTTTCTCCCAAATCTGATTCTCAGAACATTTCGGACACCATGAATCTGCATAGAAAAAGTAAAGATGTCCTCTCACCATTGACCCGCAATACGGACAACGATGTACCGCATCTACTGGAGATATAATTAAATTATTGTCATTGTTAGATTTGTGTCTATGGCGAAAGGCTTTGATTTTTCGCTTTAGCAAACCGAGTATTCCCATCGCGTTTCTCCACTAAAAAAAGAGTTTCCCTTCCTATGGAAACTCTTGTTTCCTCGGGTCTCCCTTGATTATCTTTGATGGTTCAATGCCTTCTACTTTGAACACAAATTCAAAATCGGTGGCTTTGGAAGGAACATTTTTCAGGCGTTTGGTAACGTCCTTGAGAAATGCCCGACATTCCTTCTTGTTCTTGAAGGAAAACCCCGCAAATTCATTAGGAGCTAGAACTATTTTCATGATTTTCACCCTCTATTGGTCCGGAATTTTTCTTGATGAAGTCTTTGTATTGTGCGTAGATTTGAATGCGCTCCCTCATCGTGCTTAAAATAGCCAGGAGCTTTTCTGGATCTGCTTTGGCTGCCGAGAGGAGTCCAAGCATGGTTGCCAGGATCTGTTCCCTGGATACCCCTGTCTGTTCCATTTCTGTTGCGATGTTTGATAGAGCCGTCACAAGTTCATCTACGTTAATATTTATACCAACCCTGTGAAGAAGATCCAAGAGCGCCTTCGAATAGAAGGTTGGCTCCTCATCCTCCATTTGGCTTTGATTCGTTCCCATTCTGTTTCTCTTCTCCTTTGTCCTTATCGTCCCACTTGATGTCGAGTTTGTCTTTGAGTGCGTCAAATGCTTGTGATTTTTCCCAAGCAGCCAGGGCTTCATCGAACATCGGATCGTGTTCGTCCACCCAGGCAGCGATCGTATCGCCATGACACATTTCGGGTTTGCAGAAACAAACAAGGATCTTACCTTTGAGAGCAAGAACCGCTTTGACAAACTCGGGATCAGTCTGGATCCGTTCGGCAAAATGGGAATCGTATTTAGAGCAAACGTCTTCTCGATCACCATCGCGACCGATCTTAAAGGGATTGCCAAAAATAGACGGTCTACCGATGTAGACTAAGTCTGCTGGATCATAAAATTCTTCGCTCCGTTTATGGATGACTCTTGTTCTCATCGGGATCGACCTCCTTTCTGTTTTCGGGTAGTTAGGAAAGGTAGGCTTCTCTGCTTTTCTATGCAAAGAAGCCTACCCTTCCCGTTCTCCTAGGAAACGTTTAATCTAAGTTGATGCCCCTCATCCGCCTCTTGTTTCTGCCTTCGTCCCACCTTTCAACCAGAGCTCGAGCAAAGGCTCGGTCGTTACTCTTGATATCATCACTGCCCTTAAAGTGATGCATCCTCTTTTTCAGGGCAACGAGATCGGTGGTTTCGAACCGACCCATGACTTCATCATCAGTCAATTTTGTCCCAAGCTTCCGCTCGAGAAGTGACGCAAACAGATTGGTTCCCTTGATAATGGAACAAGTAACATCATGTCCCTCCTTAAGCCATCAGAACCGGACGGGCCGGGGACTGTCGGTTTTAGCCGACAGAGGAAGGCTCGTCCTCCTCCTTTCGTTTTTGTTGTAACCTTTTGGGCCGACGGGTGTATATTAGGGGCATGGAGACCAGATACGTCAAGAATGCCGGGGCGGTTTTCGCGCTCAAGTATCACCTCGTCTGGTGCCCCAAGTACCGGCGACCGGTTCTTGAAGGGCGGGTGGCTGCTCGGCTCCGGACTCTGCTGAAGGAGAAGGCCGGGGAGCTTGGCTGGACCTTTCACGCCTTGGAAGTAATGCCCGACCACGTTCACCTGTTCGTTGAAACGGACCCTCGTTGGTGCCCTGCGGAAGTGGCTCAGCGCCTTAAGGGGTACACCTCGCATGTTCTCCGAGAGGAGTTTAATTGTCTTCGCTCCAAGTTGCCCACTCTGTGGAGCCGGAGCTACTTCATCGCCACGGTCGGCAGTGTGACCGACTCGGCGGTCCGCAAGTACATCGAAAACCAGAAGGGAAAGTAACTCTTGCGTCGAGCCTTCAAGTTCCGCCTCTACCCCAACCGCGACCAAGAGCGGGAGCTTGGGGTTATGGTCGAAACTCACCGCAGGCTCTACAACGCCTGTCTTGAACAGCGGAAACTGGCCTACGAGCTGGACGGCGTCAGTCTTAACTACGCCCACCAGTCCTCGTGGTTCAAGAACCAGCGGCTCGTCAATAAGTGGTTTGAGAAGCTGAACTTCTCTTCGGCGCAGGCTACAATGCGTAGGCTGGACCGCTCGTTTCAGGCTTTCTTTCGTCGCATCAAGACCGGCGACAAGCCCGGCTATCCCCGCTTCAAGGCTCAGGGCCGGTTCGACTCTGTAGAGTTCCCGTCCTACGGAGATGGCATTCGGCTTCTGCCAACCGGTAAACTCCGGGTTCAGCATGTCGGTCTGGTCAAGTGCAAGGCCCACCGTCCGGTTGAAGGAGAAGTCAAGACCGCAACACTGAAACTCGAAGGCGACAAGTGGCACGTCATCCTGTCCTGCGACCTCGGCGAAGTTGTCATGCCCGCCAGCAACAATCCGCCGGTTGGTATCGACGTTGGGCTTGAGAGCTTCCTGACCACGAGTGACGGGCATCACGAGCCCAACCCTCGATATCTCAAGTCTGAACTCCCAGCCCTGCGCCGAGCCGGTCGCGCAGTTAGCCGCAAGAAAAAGGGAGGCAAGAACCGCAAGAAGGCGGCGAAGAACCTGCGTCGGCTTTACGCTAAAGTTAAGAATCTGAGACGCGACCACGGACACAAGACTGCCCTGAATTTGTGCCGTCGCTACGGCTTCATCGCGGTGGAGGGCCTGAACATCAAGGGGATGGTCAGGAACCATCGGTTGAGTCGGGCGATTGCCGATGCCTCTTGGGGAGGCTTCCTGGCAACGCTGAGACACAAGGCCGAAAGTGCCGGTGTTTCGGTCGTAGAAGTCAACCCGTGCATGACGAGCCAGACGTGTAGTGGGTGTGGCTGTGAGGTCAGAAAGAAACTCTCGGTTCGAGTTCACCGCTGCCCCCACTGTGGTCTGGTCCTGCACCGGGACATCAACGCCGCGAGGAACATTCTCGCACGGGCGTTGCGGGCTCGGACGGAGCCTGTAGGCGTCAACGGAAAGACAGTTTCCGTTGCCTAAGAAGCCGCCTGCTTTAGCTGGCGGAGTCGTCACGTTCTTTTTGAGTTCTTCATACTGATCCTTGTCCAGTTCGCGTGAAAATTGAATTGCAGGATGGATTTCAAATTCGCTCATTATTTCCCTCCCAAAAAGTTGGCTGCGGGATTGCGATTCGAACGCAAACTGTCTGACTCAAAATCAGATGTCCTACCAGGTTAGACGATCCCGCAAAATCAATGCTGGCGGCCGGATTACCGACTTTTGCCGAATCAGTTGGCCTTCCTTCATCAGCAGGCGTGAACCCTTTGTCCAAGCACGGTCTCCTTAATCGTCAACCGCTTGGTCCGCATTGGCTGGGCAGGACTTACGTAGAGTCCCGAGGGACTATCAGCCTTTCCACGTCGCGCCAGCAAATTTGGTAGGCGGACTGAGATTTGAACTCAGAATCTGCACCTTATCGGAGTGCCGCTCTAACCGGATTGAGCTATCCGCCTCTGATCTGTCCGGGTTGAATCTCATCACGTAAGATCCCAGTCTTATCCTTCTTATGACAGAAAGGGCACTGGATCGACCACCTATCCGTGCGATGACGAAATTCCTTGCCACAATCACACAGGACTACATAGAGATTGACCTGGGGAGTCCAGATGGCATCAATGATTTTCATCGTGTGATCTCGATATTACGAATCAGAGATCGTATGTTGGCTTGTGTAGCATCCACTAGATCGTCTTCTGACACTGTCCAATTATCTTTGTGTCCATAATTGCGCTTACGTTTTTTTGCATCAAATTCATCTCTAGTTATGTATCCGATAATATAAGCAGTCCTGCGTTTTTGGTCTTCCCTTGGATCTGCCGATCTATTAAAAATATCCTTTGAAACATGTACTAAAATATATGCTCTTGGTCGTTTTCTGTCATACTCAGTACATTTTATTTTTAATTGTACGTCAGGACCATCCCATGTTGAAGTTTTTACTTCAACACCATTCATATCATCATTATCGCCGCTTTCGTGGATACTTTCGTCGATAGATACTTCGCCTATTTCTCCAGCAAAGATTTCGCCAAGTACTCCATACCAATGTGGAACTGCACGATTATTATCTTCGTGGTATCCGCTATCATGTTCCCTGGTACCATCAGATTTCGCTCCGCATCTGGCATTGCCAATCCGTATTGCTTCTTGAATAGAAAAAACGCTGAATACTGCTTTAATCACACCTCTATTCCGCATTGAGTCCGGTGTCATTGCAAGTAAATGAATTTCCAACTTTGATAATTTGCTTTCTCTCAACAGAACAAAGATTGTGATCTAGAAGAGTAAAAACTTTAATGGAGTCTTCATCGGCATAGGCATCCACAACAAGCGCATCTTGAGTGCCACAATCGTCCCATAATATACGTACCCAACGGCCAATGAGTTGTTTGTTGGTGAGTTTCTTGGTCTTTGCCATTTGTGTCCTCTTTCCTAGCGGGTGTCCCCGCTGCCATGAATTGTGCCCATTTGTTGACGACGACGTAAGTGAGCCAGGTTGTCTTGTGCCACATCACCTAACTCCAATTGAAACTCAGTGCAAAGGGCAGCCACGTACCATAAGATATCACCCAGCTCTTTTCTGAGCGGTTCTCTCAACTCATCGCTCCCAAGATCATCCCTAAACATCTTCTTGACCTTATTGGCAACCTCTCCGGCCTCACCAGCCAAACCTAATGCCGGGTAATCGAAACGGTGATGCAAAGGATAAACAGCAGTCTCTCGCGCAGTTGCCTGATAGGCATTGAATGCTTTTTTGAGCGCATTTTGTTTAACTCGGGATTTCTTTGATTTTGCCACCCTCTCCTTCTTTTTAAGACCAGTATCCTTGCAGGTGACCTTGTTGCCTATTTCAATTATGTAACTTCTTGAACAATCGGAAAGATTATCATCACCAGGGGAAAATACACTCCAACAGTCAGCAGAGACATGATCAATGACGATACCCGGTAGTTTCCCCATCTCGCCCCAGTCTACAAGTACCCATCTACCAATGAGTTGATTATCAGAGACACGTTTCTTCTTCGCCATCTTCTCCTCCTTTTGGTGGGCCTTGCTGGATTTGAACCAGCGACCAAGCGCTTATGAGGCGCTCGCTCTAAAACCAGGCTGAGCTAAAGGCCCAATTGCTTATTGATTAACTGTTGGATTTTCTTCTGTTGTTCGTCCCATTCGGGATAGTTGTAATTAGAACATCCGCATTTTGGGCAAGTCGGAGCGTCTCTGCGATCGATCCAGTTATTGAATTTCTTCCAAATCTTTTCCCAATCGATCTTCTTTCTTGGCATGCACTCTCCTTTAAAATGGTTACGCCCCTGAACTCGAACCGGAGACAACCTGATTAACAGTCAGGTACTTTACTGACTGAGTTAAGAGCCCTCACCAGTCAGTAAACACATGAAACATCAATCCGCCATCAGCCATTTTGACAGTGCCAATAAAGGGTCTGCAGTTTACATGATCTGCAGAATGACCAGTACCGACAACATAAAAAGTACGTTTAACTTCGGTAGCGCCTGGTTCCACCATTGCATAAATAACGATACTGCCAAATTGGGCTTCGACACTAAGAATTCTGGCTGGTGCCGGAATAGAAATGGTTTGTTTGTCAGTTAATTCAAGAACATATTTGTAGATCTTCACGGTTCTCCTTTCTTGGCTCCGCACCCTCGATTCGAACGAGGAACCCGTTCCTTAACAGGGAACCGCTCTACCGTTGAGCTAGTGCGGAGTTCTAAACTAACTGGTGGTGATCGGTTAACCCGCGTCCGACCAAGGTGACGAGCACGTCTATCGCCTCTAGACGTAGCGGCTCTCGTAAGCTCGTTCAACCTACGCTTTCGCGCCCACCAGTCAGTCAATGTTGGCGGCACTTTTAAAGTTAAGCTACAAGCAAGCCAGGTTGCCTAGGACTCTGTCCTTGTTGACAGGATTTCCACCTGTATCTCCGCCATCTCTTTGGTAGGCCCAGTGAGATTCGAACTCACGGCTTACGGGTTAAAAACCCGTTACTCTTCCTTCTGAGTTATGGGCCTATTTCTTCGCTGAACGGAACCCGATCTTTTTCTCATCGCTCTCATTGTACGTCAGATGATATGCAAGACTGTAGACGTCCGCCAGAGTGTACTCTTTTCTCGGGTCCAATACAACTTCTTTTTCAAGCTTCTTGAGTAAAATCTGTGCTTCACTGGAACTCAATTTACGGGTCTCGATGGAAGCGTAACAGCGTCCCGGACGTGTCAATGCTGGATCAATGTCCCCAATGCTCAAATTAGTGGACATGACAATCTTGCAGTTGGACGAAACAAAACCATCAGACATCGCTAGGAACTTGTGCATCAGCTCGTTGTCGTCTTCTCTCGGTTTCAGTTTGAAGTCGATGTCTTCCAAAACAACAAAATGATAGTTATTGATCCGAAGACTGATATAGAATCCTTCGTCGGCCAGAACTTCAGTATCGGTAGTGTAGGCCACTTTAATTTTAGCATCAGTATCTGATTTTCTGAATACTTTGGGACCATCTTCGTCATCATCGTCGTCATATCTGTGTTTTAATTTGAACATTTTCATGAAATCCGGACCACTCTCAACAGCCCTCCGGATGATATGACGAATCAGTTTTGTCTTACCCGTTCCGGGGATTCCAGACATGATGAGAACAGATGATGAACTCTTGAAATAACCAGCAAGGAAAGAATCAAGATCCAAATATGGATATGACTCTTTGTGGGTCGTCTCATAGATGATTTCTTTGATAGTGTTGTGTCTGATGTCCTCATCGTGACGAAGATAGAACCAATCAACGTCCATAATGACGGAATTGGAAATATTGGAAATTACATCCCTGAAAGCAGTTTCAAAGAGCTTTTCGACGATCTTGTCGTCGGCAAAACTTGACCAAAATGTGACACCTATCTGAAGACAATTGATGGATCCTTTGAGAAGAACCTCGGCCAAGAACGGATGTTGTTCGTGACCCAATACAATGAAACGATTATCCCAGGCAATCTCAACAGTTCCAAGTTTGCTAAGAATCTCCCTGATCCGCGAATTTTCGATGACATTGATCAAAGATCTGAATACCCCCACATTCGTCAACTGATGTTTATCAACATATGGCTGCACCTTGGTTTTCATAATCGCGTCTTCAACATAATAATCGAGCATGTCACCGCGTTCGTAGATGATGTGAGACAAAGTCACGAAGTTGTTCATCGATTCTTTTCCTTTTTCATTGGAGCCGTCTCCCGGACTCGAACCAGGCACCTGCTGCTTACGAAGCAGCCGCTCTGCCATCATGAGCTAAGACGGCTTATGGAAATGGTAGCGGGACGGAGTCTCGAACTCCGCAACAGGATTTCGACCTGCCGGATCCCAACTGATGATCACCTCGGAATGCAGAATTTCAGGGCGGGGCCAGAGGTCTGACCTCTGCGTCAGGGAGTTAACCTGCCGGATTCCAACAGAATCATCCCCACCATTCACAATTAAACAGACTTATTTCTTGCCGTAGAAGTCCTGGACTGACTGTCCACCGACAGCTCTAGAAGAGGAATAGGCTCGGAGGGCACCCATCGTTTGAAGACTTGCTACCTTTACTCCCTGAGGAGTAGCGACAAATGCAGCTATGTTGCCTGCACTAATACCGTAGGCCTTGCAGGCTACTGCCATGACGTCCATGTTCGCCCCCATGAAAGTAAAGGTCCAGTTGCCCTTTTGGAGTTTCTTGATCAAGGGACGTACGACTTCGATCTTGTGTTCCTTGGAATTGTTCTCCTGACCATCGGTGATGATAATGAGTAGGTTGGCCACATTAGTGCCCTTCGGAGGAGTTTTGTTACTGTTCAACTTCTCCATCCTGGAAATGGTGGAACCGATAGCGTCTAAGAGAGCCGTCATGCCATTCGGCACATAATCATTCATCGTGAGTTCTTTGATTTCAGAGATGGGTTTATCCCAGATCTTGGGATCTTCAACAACGGTGTTGAATGTCACCAAACTGACTCGATAACCCAGTTTGACGTTCTCGGGTTTCTGGAGTTCCCTGACCTGTTCATTGTACCCATCTACCGCCTCGCGTTGCATCGCTGCCATTGATCCAGACGAATCGAGAACGATACAAACATTGGTGATCAACTTACTGGATTTGGCTTGTTTCTTGACTGACTTCTTCTTCCCCATGATTTTCTCCTAAACAGATGGCGCAAAGGCCATCGCGTCCTTAAGTTTGCACTCTTTGCAGCGAGGATCCACATGCTTCGTTAAATTGTGGATACAAACCTCACACGCAAAAGCGTATTTGTGATCTGAAATGAATCGACATTCGGTGCTGGCGAAGTACATGCAATCGCCAGTATTATCAGGGTGGAAACTCTTACAACTTTTGGTCATCGCGCAGAGGCACATCGGTCACCTCCTGCCACATGGCGATCCGGTACATTTCTGTACCTGGCTCGTGGCGATGGATTGCATCATGACAGGTACGACAAACTCCTACTCCGTTCTTATCCCAGGTTTCTTGATGTTCTTTCACCGAAAGAGCACTCTTGGGTTTCCTGTGATGAACATCTGAGTAAACCCACTCGCCACTATTTTCCCAACAAGCTCTTTTATTGCAGCGATGACACAGAAAGTTCTGGCGTTCCCAAATAATGTGTATTTGGGCGAGTGTAAAGTTCTTAGGATTGACCCGAAACTTTCTCTTGAACGGTGTTCGTTTCAGGCCCGACTTGCGTCGTAATGGCATTGAAGGCCTCGCCCATCTGTTCTATCGCCCATCTTGACAGTACAAACCCTGCCAGATCACCAAGGTACCTTCCAAAGTCTCGTGTGGCCACTATGTGAACTCGTTTATGGAGCTCTTTGGGAACGAACGTCTTCAACAGGGATCCGTTCGGTTGCTCCTCAAAGTCTTTCGGGAAGGCCCCTGGGTTCGTAAGGAATCGCTCTAGGGCGATCTTGGTGACTTCCATGATAGAAGAGTCTTTCTCGATAGCTACGGTCTTCAAGGCCCTCAGAGAGGCATCATCCATCTTGGCCAAAAGACGATCGTAACCTCGTTCAGCGTAGTATTGATCGGTTGTTTTGCCCTTCATGACTCTTTCTCCTAACTTGGCTATTTATTATATGTATGCCGACACGGATTGCAAGGACATTTTTGTAAAGATGATGATGAGGAGACTTATTTATGCTCGGTCCAAACTCTTCCGCAGAAAGGACATCTTTTAGACCCGTCAGCAGTCTTTTCTAATTCTTCTTCTTTAGGACGTTTATTCCCTGTTAAGTCTGAACATTTGCAAGATACCCCCCTCTTCTCGAACTCTTCTGGTTCTTTTGCATCTTTTGGTTGATTTGCCTCGTTAGGCATTGAGTTTCATGACCTCCTGTTCCATGCCCGGCAAAAATCTTTGTCCTCTTTCGATCCAACACAATTGTTTATCATAGTAGAAATCTATTTTTTGAAGTTGTCCTTCAGAATGTTTAATAGCATAGATTTCAGTAGGAGATACAGTCATAAACATTGTCTTCACCCCTGTTTTGCCATGCGTCACAAAAGTAAATATTGTGCCGTTCTCATCCACTATTATACAGTTTTTTGGTGTTAACAATGATGTACAACTTTCGACTGGTTTGAATTTGGGACATTCGCATATTTCGGCGGTGCTAACTACCTCAAAGGGACCTGCGAAGATCGGATCATTATCAAAGATGTCACACCGGAATGCTTTGAGTTTATGAACGAGATTGTGTTGGCAGTCGAATATGGGACAACCTGTTTTTCTTTCGTCATCGCTAGGCGACAGCAACAGCGATCTCCTTAACAAGTTGGATTGGTTTGGGTTGGACCAGCTTCGTTTTGAGATGCTTGATGGCCAGAGGATAGCTAAGAAAAAGCCCGTCGATCTTGATGACGGGCAATGTCTCGTGCAGGCGGTAGGTTGCCAAGATCTCGACTGAGTGATCTTCCCGCCAACCTTCGTGATACGCGATGTATGTATCTATGAGTTCAAACCTGAATGGGACTTCCATCATCTGGAGTTTGTCTTTGGCCGCGACGCAGAGCTTGCACTGTTCTCTTCCGTATACGATCACGTCACCGAAAGTGGAGCTCATCTTCGTCTTCCTCTCTGATCCTGTCGATCGAATCGTCAGAACCGTCGAGCTCCACAGGGCCCTCGACGGCTTCGTCAAGCTCGTCAGGGCTTAGGATGGTTTCCTCCAACTCGTCACGGAGCGCCTCTTTCTTGAAGTATGCTTCCTTAGCACTTTGAAGGATCTTCCAGCGCTCCTTAATTCTACTCAATCGGTTTCGAGATGCCAGGAAATTTTGATTCAATTCCGCCACAATCTGGTCGACATCTGTCCATGTTTTGCCTCGATGGACATGATGGTTTAAATGGTAGTTATAGTGCGTATTGCACAAACCTCTGGAGAACTTGGGGTTGCTGCAGTTTGCTATAGCACATGTAGGCTTGATTGGATATTTGGGCGTCTTGATCTTGCCAGTTCTGATCAATTGTCGATAATGTTTCGCACAATAACCTCTGGCGCAATGAGAATTCTCACATCCGATAACTAAACATCGATAGTGTCTAGTTGATTCTCTGAGATGTCCAAAACGACGCAACTGCATATAGTGTTGGGGGCAAAGCCCTTGGGCTCTTGCGAGCTTCTTGCAACCTCGCCCCCGACACTGTCGTTCTTTCTTCATCCAGGCAACCTCAAGAAGAGTTTGGCATTCAGCGCCTGTTCCTTCCATTGTTCGTAGGAAAAGGCTTTGACGTCCCTGATGCTGCCCGTGGTGTTCTGGTCCTCCTGCATGTTGACTATTCTCTTGTTCTTCACATGGATCTGCCAGGGAGTGATCGGCAGACCCACAAGAAGATCCATCCCCTTCTGAGTGATGCAGTAAGCAGCCTGGATGCGCTTGCTTGCTCCATCACAAGCCCCATCGACACCAACATAACTGATGAGCCCGAGCTGGCGCATCTTGTGGTTCTGTTTGATGCCCAGAGCGGTTCCAATGAGCCGTCTGTCGCCTTTGAGACGTTCCGGGTGTTCGACCATGAGCACGTACTTTCGTCCCTTCGGATCATCTCTCACGATGCGAGCCATCTCGAAAAGGATGTCGACCATCTCTTTGGTCGCTTGGTACTTTTGTGCCGCCGGATTGATCTTCCGGTGGCACATTGGGCATTCCTTGAACTCCTTGAGCTCCTCTGGGCTCGATGAGTTGATAATCGCTTCGATCAACTCCTTCTTTTTGTCTTGGTTGTTTATCAGTTTCCATGGACCTCCCTGTGGTTTTCTGATCGTCGCTGTGAGTTGCTGGTCTCCGGGTTGCATCGTTGGCTCCTCGAACATCTTCGTTTGTTTGGCTTTCATCTTTTTCTTCCTCCTGGGCTGGGCCCAAGTAGTCCACCAGTCCATCGTTCATTACCGATGGACAGTTATCTTTTACAAAGGCCAGTGAAATTGATTTCACGGGCCTGCCATTTGGTCCGGGTCGATCGTAAATCGTATCTAGAAACCTTCTAAGATTCTTATACCCGATAATATAGGCTGAATCGTAATCTGTCATCCATATTACCCCAACGAGTGCGCCTAGTTTGGCTCTCCTGAACAGACCTTCTATCTGATGGATTTTGAGACCATGTTTGCCCTTAGGATCAATCGGAAGGCGATCGGTATCTGTAGTTTCTTTGGCTTCCATGCAGATATTCCTGCCACCTTTGATGCAACCATCATAATCGAATCCGCTACGAGCTAAATAAACAACTCTTCCACTACGCCTATCGAGCGTAGTGGCGAGTTGTTTTTTCTCGATGTCAGCTTCGCCTCGATTTCGGTAGATCTGATGCATGTACTCCAGGAGTCTCTCCAGGCGTTTTCCCCTTCCCCTCGGCATCGATTTCCACTCCTAATTGAAGGGCAATCCGTTGCCCGACTAGGGAATTGAGTTCTAGCACTTTGTCCATTAATTCAGTATCATTTAATAGTCCCAGTGTGCTCTTGAGGTGACTCGGATTGTTTCCTTCCCTGACCAGGATTGCACTCGCTTCGATCGAGATTGGGGTTACGATCATCATGGACATTTGGAGTCGGAGTGGTGGTTCTTTTATTTTCTTGGTCTCTTCCAACGGATTCTTTCCGTTCATGTTTACTCCCTTCATTCAGTTTCTTGAGAACGTCCTGTTTGTCCTGCTCGGACAAAAGAAGTTCAATGCGGCTCGGCAGAATGGCATGTTCGCCTTGGTAACGTACTAACATGCCAATGACCTCAATGTATGTTCCCGGGATCTTGATTTGTTTAAAAGCTCTCATGAGTTGCGCGTTATATTCTTCACAGACGACTCGCATACGACAGGCCACATTTCTTCGACGCATGGTTTCAATAAAGAATTCCGCAGTCTTAGTCTTGTCATCATAGTGAAGTTGTGTAACGATCTTGCCTTCCATGATGACCAAATTAATGTATTCAACATGGAATCGTGTTATGCGGATTTTGTGTCTCCCAAAGGTGCATGGCGTATTGCCAAACTCCAGGAATTCACCAAGATATCCACTGAAAGCGATTATGTCACCTTTCTTTTTTTGGAGCGTTATCAATTCGGCCTGTTTGCCTCCAGCAACACAGGTGATAACGGTGGGACGGGAAGCATTCTCCGTGTACCTTTTAGTTTCCACGTCGAATTCAACTTCAGCGGGTCCCGTCCCAACCGCATCACCATTTTTGACCGGTCTGATATCCGAAATGATCTTGCCCATCATCAGACAAGTATTGACATTGACCACGATGTTTGTCATGTTAGATCTCCGCCTTGAACTCCTCTACGAAGGGAGAGGCTTCCCGTTCGTCTTCCTTGCCCCACATCGACCTGATCCGACATCGGGTCAGATAAAGATGGAACATCGTCCTTGTCGCGGCCACGTAAAAGAGTCGGCGTTCCTGCTCCATTTCGTCCATGTTGTTGTCTGCAGCCGAAATGGGGAAACTACCCTTCTCGAGACCAGGCACGAACACGATCGGGAACTCGAGTCCCTTGGCGGTGTGAGCAGTCATAATCTGGACTGCTGAGGGTTGACCGTCTTTCGAAGCATCCACTACGTCTTCCTGAGCGTCCAGATCAGATGCGTACTCCAGGAAGGCGCTGAGCGGTTGGGCACCATCTTCGAAAGTCCGATAGCGCAACACGGCTTCTTTGGTTTGCGCGTCTCGTGAAGCTAAAGACGCTGTTCCGTAATGAGTGCCCAAGAGAGCGGCAACAGTATCAATGACGAGTGATGGATTGACGTCTTTGTTGATATTGAGAACCGTCATTTGATTCAGAAAGTCTACAATAACCGGATTGACTTGTCTGCTATTCTCAAAGAACGTTTTGGCCCCAAGCAGACAATCCATGTGTGTAGCTCTGATATGGGCTTCACACTTCAGGAGATCGATCCAATCGATGTTTCTATTGGGGAAGTTGATGATCCTGCGGAAGCTGAAACCATCATGAGGGTTTTCAATTACCCGCAGGTAGTTCAACATCATGACTACGGCATCCTGTTTGAAGAACTCTTCGGTCCTTCCGCAGGCATTGATTGGCACCCCTGCGCTGGTTAAGTCCCGAATGATGTTAAGACGCAATCTGTGAGTCCTGGCCAAGATCGCCATGGATGAATAATCAACGTCCTGCCGATAGAGTTCTTTGCATTTGGTGGCGATCCACAGATTCTCTTCCAGATCATTGTCGAATACGAGGGATTGGATCACGCCCTTATCAAGATCTGTGGTCGTCGGTTTATCCAGTCTTTGCCGATTGTTAAGAATGAGCGCATTGGCTCCTGTCAATACATTGGACGGACACCGATAACATTGATCCAGATAGATGACCTTGGCCCCAGGAAAGTCCATGGTGAAATCCAGAATGTACTTGATGTTGGATCCCTGAAAGGCGTAGATATTCTGATCCGGATCGCCGACGGCGCAGATGTTTTTCCAGTCGCTGGCCATCAGTTTAGCGAATTCATATTGACGAGCATTAAGATCCTGAAATTCATCTACCGATACGAATTGATATTGATGAGAGAGCTCCTGCAGAATCGTGAGATTGTTCTTGAGAATCCGTAAGGCATTCTCGATCAACATGTCGAAGTCCACGGCATTGTTTGAACGTACCCGGTCACGATATTCGGCTTTAACGTTGACCCATTTGGGCAGGTCCAGATCCTGGAAGATCTTATCGGGTTTGGGTCTCTTGATATTCAAATCTTTGACTACCTGCCCAAGAATATCAAGACTATCACGCTCATCGTAGACGGAGAAGCCATGACGATAACCCAGATGTCTGCCGTAATCGCGCATGATCTTCACAGCAAGACTATGAAACGTGCAGATTGTCATTGACTTGACGACCGGCTCACCCAAATCCTCAATCAGGCGTTTCTTCATCTCGGCGGCGGCAGCCCTGGTGAAGGTAACAGCCAGAATGCCGCGAGGAGAATAGTTCTGAGATACGATGTATTTGATTCTCTCGACGATAGTTCTCGTCTTGCCGCTACCCGGTCCGGCAACTATCAAAACTGGACCAAAGATCGTTTTGACAGCCAATTCTTGATTTGCATTAAGATCCAAGTTTCGGCACTCCCAAAGAAGTCCGGGTGAATCCTCGGGGAAGGGGCAGGATGTGTTTTATAACTTTGACCCAATATCCAACTTCCTTCTTTGAACAGTCTGCGAGTTTATTGCGAAGCGTTTCCGAACACGCCAATACAGCGCACAATCCATCCAGATCATTACCCATCAATTCTGGACGTTTAAACTTCAGATAGGATTCGTCGAGCCACGCGCAGTTTTTCTCTCCGCTTTTCCTGATTATCGTGCACGCGATCAGACTTGGCGAATCTCCCTCCCGGAGAGAAGATTCAACTTGCCTCTTGGCCTCACGAACAGTCATGTTTAACTCCTTTCTGCCCCTCTTATACCAGTTAAAAAAGGGGTTGGTTGGTGCGCGGAAATTTTGCCAACCATTCCCCTTTTCCCTTAACTCAAGTGTAACTTGTGAGACTGCCAACTTGGTGCTGTTACTGATGGCATGATATGAGTGGCGATCAGAACGTTATTGATGTCTCCTCCGAATTTGTCCAAAGCATCCATCATTGCGACAAGGTTCTTCTCATCGCACTCGGAGGCCTCAACAATCAGGGTTTTCAACGGAGGATTCTTCTGCAGAACGAGGGCCGTTGCCAATGCTGCTCCGAAGACGACTTTCTCACCGCCAGAAAGGCTTTCAAAAGAGATCTCGGATCCATGCTTTTCCCAAACGAAGTCAAAGATCTCCTTGCCGTTCTTGTCGGTCAGAATGGGTTTGAGATTATAATCCCTGCCCGTCATCTGCAGAAGGTTGTTGATCTTGCCGATCAGGGGTCCGATTGTATCCTTCAGGATCTTGCCCTGTAGATTGACAGGCCCCAAGGCAGTTGCCAGATCTTCCAGCAGATCAACTTTCTGCTCGAGTTCGACAGCTTCAATGTTGGCACGATCGAATGCTCCGAGCATGGTCGCGATTGTCTTCCGCTTATCGATCTCCATCTCGAGATTGCGGATCTGTCCGGCCAGACCCTGACGAACAGATTCCATGGGATTGATGTCCACAATATTCAGGTTCTTAAGTTCGGCCTCGGCATCCTCAATCTGTTTCTTGAGACCGTTCCTGGCCTCCGTGTCCTTTTGAGCCAATTCATTGTTCTTGACCAGAGAATCGAGTGTGCGTTGACCGCTCAACTTTGTGACGTGCATAGTCTCAATTGCTCTGGTGATCTCTTTGATGCGTTTCTCGGCAGCGACCTGTTTCTCGGCCAGATCGTCATTCTGCTTCTTGAGTTTGGTCATTTCCTTGCGCATCTGTTCGAGCTCAGTAGTCCTCTCTGCCGTGAAGTCGTTCAGGTTGGCTTTGCACTTCTTGCCAATCAACGGACATAACCCTTTGCTGGCTGCAATCTTGGTTAATACATCTTTGCAAGCCAGGCCTTGGGCCGTCAGATTCCGGATAGGCACTTCGAGTTCTTTCATCTGTTTGAAAAGATCAGCAGCCTCGGTTTCGGCCTTTTCGCGTTCTCTGTTGGCCTTCTCGATCTCCTTGTCAGCCTTGGCAAGATTTTCGCCCATGGCAAAAATGTCTTCACGGCTGATCATGACAGGTTCAGGGGCCGATAATTTCTTGCGTAGACTATCGATCTTGAAACGCAGATCTGAAGCGAATTTGATGCGTTCTTTGGCCTGGGTGATTTCTTCAGAGATCTTGACAAGGTCGTCCTTGGCCTTCTGATATTCTGCGCCCAATTCGGCAACACTGCCAGGATCGGAACCGATTGCCCGCTTCTGGGCCAGAAGATTCTCTTTGGTGCCCTGAGCTTTCTTGAGCAAGGCTTTACTTTCGGAGATCTGCTGTTTGACCCACAGAAGACAATTGGCCACGTTATCCTGGACCGAACCGTTGGGATCCCAAATCAAACTGAGTTTGGGAACGAGATCATGGAAAGCGACATTCGCACCTTCGATCTCAGAAAGGAACCGTTCTTTGGTCCAGCCGAATTGAGCCGGATCGGTTAATGAGAAGATAAACTTCCTTTTCTCGTTATCACTCAGCGCGAAAAGGGCATTCAGATTGAACATGATGGAGAAATCACCCAATTCCGCAGCGATGCGATCGCGTTTCTGGTTATCTGTCTTCTCTCCGCGAGGCGGAAAGACCGAGATGGTCTGACTGAGCGAAAAGCTCTTGTCGCCATCTTGGTGTTTGGTCTTTTTCTCTTTGATAGTTCTGGTGCAGATGAATCCGGTATCCGTCTCGAGCGTACCAGACATCTCACCAGCCGAGCAGAGTTTAAACGTATCCGAGAGTTCTTTCCCTTTGCCAGGGACATATCCGAGCAAGGCGAACAAAAATCCCTCCAGGCGGGTTGACTTCCCGCTGCCGTTTTCTCCGAT
>Ga0315288_10001912_pt1 | contig 27066 bp, 29 predicted proteins | sample YL17G11_20_MG_FD_203454 | JGI IMG/M metagenome (GOLD analysis project Ga0315288, IMG submission 203454) | Sediment microbial communities from Yellowstone Lake, YNP, Wyoming, USA - YL17G11_20 | ecosystem: Environmental > Aquatic > Freshwater > Lake > Sediment | place: USA: Wyoming | collected... | reverse complement strand
CGTCGATCCCCACAGCACAACGGGCCACTCGATTGCTCGTGTGGCCCGCTGATTCGATTGGTGCGGCTGGCAGGATTCGAACCCACGACCCCTTGGTTCGTAGCCAAGTACTCTATCCAACTGAGCTACAGCCGCGAAGCCGCGAAGTATATCAGCGGCTCTGGCCGGCGCCGGGCGCTGCGACGGCTCAGTCGATAGCGCCAGCAGCTTCATGGCAGCGCGCCGCACGGGCTTCGTCGCCTTGTGCGCGCGCCAGCGCGGCGAGGCGGCGCCAGGCGGCGCGGCGAGCGCCGCTGTCGAGCGTCGGTGATGCAGCAGCGCGTTCGAGCGGAGCGCGGGCCTTGCCCCACAACTGACACTCGGCGTAGGCGCTGCCGACCGCAGCCTGCACGGCAGCCTCGCCAGGCAGCGCACGTTCAGCCGCCTCCACGCGTGGCAGCCAGTCGATCGGCAGGCCGGGCAGGTTGCCGATCAACGCGAGTGCCACCGCGTCGCGCTCGTCGCGGCCCAGTTCGACCAGATCTTGCCAAGCCGGCAGCAGCCATTGCCGGCCGCGATCAGGCGCGCCCAGGCGCGCAGCGCATTCGGCGGCACGCGCGGCGACGTGGGGATCGGCATGATCCGCGCTGTCGAGCTGCTGCCAGGCCCGCTCGAGCTGGTCGGCGTCACGCGCGGCACCCAGGACTTCGCTGGCCAGCGAGCGCAGCAGGCTCTGTGCCGCCGTGCGCGAAAACGCCTGGTGCTTGGCCAGCAGGCGCGCCGTGCGCAGGGCTTCCTCATGCTGGCCAGCCAGCCGCTGGGCCTGCAGCTTGAGCCGCAGCGCCTGGGTGCGTCGCGCCACGCCGGGTGACAACTCCGCCAACAGCGCCAGGGCGCGCGTGGCGTCGCGATCGTCGAGCGCCCATTCCGCGGCCATCAGGGGCACGCCGTCGTCATTGCCGCGTTGTGCCGGCCCGGGTTGGCGGCGCAAGCGGCGCAGCTGGGCCAATTGGCGGTCGCGTTGCGGTCGGTCCTGCAGCCGGTGCAGGCTGGCACCCCACAGCAGGTGCGCGAGCGAGCGGGTTTGCAGGTCGCCAACGAGCTCGGGCGTGGCGTCGTGGATCGCCACCGCGCGCGCGGCGGCCTTGCGGGCGCGGCTGTAGCGCGCGCCGAAATACTCGGCGAGGGCCTCGCGCAAGGCGGCTTGCGCCGCGCGCTCTCGCCGCCGCACGCGCCACTCGTGGGCACGGGCAGGCAGGCTGGCCAGCGACGCCAGCGCCCGCATCGCCAGCAGCAGCACCAGGCAGCTCAGCACCAGGGCGATGACGAACAGGTTCAGCGACACGTCCAGCCGCCAGCCGCTCCAGTACAGGCTGACCAAGCCGTCGTTGCGGCCCAGTGTGGTGGCAGCGACCACCGCGGCCACGAACAGCAGCACCAGCCAGATCACGCCACGCATGACGGACTCTCAGCGGCCGGCGGCCGCAGTGGCCAATGCGGCCAGCGTTTCGTCGGGACGCGGCACGCTGGTCTGGCGCGCCTGGGCCGACACCTGGCGCAACAACTCGCCGACCGCCACCACGCGTTTGGATCCGCGCTCGAAGTAGCGGTCGAGCGCGGACTGCGCGTCGCGGAGGTCGGACTGCGCGATCTCGAACTGGCGTGACAACAGCCCCAGCCGCGCATTGAGCAGACGCAGCTTGAGATTCTCGCGGACGAAGAACTGCTGCTCGGGCGCGACCAGCATCGCCTCGGGGTGGTCGATGCGCGTCACGCGGACCAGCGAGCGGATCTCCTCTGCGACACGGGTACTGTTGGCCTTCCACCATTGCTGTGCGCTCTCGCGCCAGTCGACGTTGGCACTGGCGGCGGGAGCCGGCGATGGCGCGCTGGCCGGCCGAGGTGCTGCAGCGGCCCTGCCGCGCGGTTCGGCCAGCGCCAACAAGGGCAGATCGTCGACCAGCCGCACGGCCTCATCCAGGCGCAAGGTCAGGCTCGAGATATCGACCAGGCCCAGCGCCTTGACACGGTCCAGATCGCGGTTGACGGCCCGCCGCACGCGCTCGAGTCGAGGTTGGTTGTAGCGGGCCAGGCGTTCGTCGGCCTGCTTGAGCGTGGCCACGAGTGGCTCGGCACTGCCGGTGAGCGCACTCTGCTGCAAGGCCACACGCACGGCGGCCTCGACGTCGGCGACCACGTTCTCGTCACGCGAGCGTGAGACCGATTGCAGCAGCTCTTCGATCTGTGAGCGCTGCATCGAGGCCTCTGCCACGCGCGCCTCGAGCAGTGCCGCCTTGGCCGCAGTTTCGCGGGCCAGATCCTGCGCCGCGCGGGCGACCACTCGCGCTTCGGCGGCTTGTGACTGGCTGTCGGCCTGGCGCTGTACCAACTCCTGCTCGAGCATCCTGACGCGGCGCTGCGTGTTCCAGGCCAGCACCAGCGCCGCCACCGTCAGCAACAGTGCCGCGACGGCCACGGCCGTCAGCCAGCGCGTGGCGGTTTGACGTGGCGCGGTGGTCATGGCGGCGTCGATCGGGGGCCGCGCGGCGTCGCTGGGGGCGGGGGCGTTCAAGGTGGCGAGGATTGTAGGCAGGCCTCGATCTGCACCAGGCTGGCCAGCACAGCGTCCAGCGTTGGTGGTGCCTCGAACACGCGGCCAAAGCCGAGCTCACGTGCGCGCTCGGCGATCCGCGGGTGCGAAGCGAGGGCCCGCGCCCGGCGCCAGTCGACACGCGGCGCCAGCCGCGGCAGGTAGCCCACTGCCTCGGCACTCGACAGCCACCAAAGGTGCGATGCCGGCTCGGCGAGGGCACGCGCGAGCCGTGCGCGGCCGGCGGCATCGGGATGCGCCGGACCGCGGTGGTATGCCTGTGTGAAATGCACTGCGGCGCCGGCGGCGCGCAGCTGCGCGGCGAGCTCGTCGCGGCCACCATCGCCGCGCAGCACCAGCACCTCGCGGCCGGTCCACGGCTCGCCCTGCAACCCGGCCCACAGCGCGGCGGAGTCGAACTGGGTTGCGTGGGACGGCGGCGCCACGCAAAGCGCGGTCGGCACACCAGCCATTTGCAGCGCTTGCAGGGTGCCGGGTCCGGTGGCGCCGGCCCGCGTGCCCGGCGGCCAACCTTGCGCGGCCAATTCGGCCGGCCGGGCGGCAAAGAAATGGCTCACGGCGTTCGGGCTCACGAACATCGCCAGCGTGTAGCGCGGCAAATCGCGCCAGGCCGCGTGCAGCGCGCTGAGATCGACCACCGCGTCGATCTCCAGCAGCGGCAGCGCCAGCGCATCCACGCCGCGGCCGCGCAGCCGTTCGACCCACGCGTCGGCCTGCGGTTGCGGCCGCGTGACGAGCAGGCAAAGGGCCATCGTGTGGCCGTCAGTCAAGGAGGTAGTCGCGCGCGCCGGCGGCGTGCAGCGTGGCCACTGCGCGGGCGCCGAGCGCCTCGGCGGCGGCCGTGTCGGTCGCGCCACCGCTGGCCTGAGCCACCAGCAACGGCCGCGTCGGCTCGCCGGCGTGGCCCAGCGCGGCGGCCAGGTGCAAGGTCTCGCCCCGCCATTGCGCATGCGCGGCCAGTGGCATCGAGCAGCTGCCGCCGAGGCCGCGCGAGACCGCGCGCTCGGCGTGCACCGCCAGCCACGTCGGTCGGTCGATCAGCGCGGCCAGGGCGTCGCGCAACTCGGCGTCGTCGGCCCGCACTTCGATGCCGAGCGCCCCCTGGCCGGCCGCGGGCAGCATCACGCGCGCTTCGAAGCGCGTGCGGATGCGGTCGGCCAGGCCCAGGCGCACGAGGCCCGCCGCGGCCAGGACGATGGCGTCGTAACGGCCCTCGTCGAGCTTGCGCAGCCGGGTGTCGAGATTGCCGCGCAGGGGTTCGATGCGCAGGTCGGGGCGTTGAGCGGCCAGTTGCGACACCCGGCGCAGGCTCGACGTGCCGACGCAGGCGCCTTGCGGCAGATCAGACAGGCTGGCATAGCGCGGCGATACCAGCGCGTCGCGCGGGTCCTCGCGTTCGAGCACGGCGGCCAGCACAAAGCCGCACGGCAGGTCCATCGGCACGTCCTTGAGCGAATGCACCGCCAGGTCTGCGTGCCCTTCTTCGAGCGCTGTCTCGAGTTCCTTGACGAACAGGCCCTTGCCGCCGACTTTGGACAGTGTGCGGTCGAGAATCTGGTCGCCACGGGTGGTCATGCCGAGCAACTTCACCGCGATGCCCAAGCGCGCGGCAAGCAGGTCGCGCACATGTTCGGCCTGCCACAGCGCCAAGCGGCTCTCGCGGGTTGCGATGGTCAATGCGCGGTGGGCGAGCGAAGGCATGGAACGATTATCGCTAGGGCTTCGGCCAGCACCGCCGTGGCCCTCGAGCCGATGCGCGCGACGTTGGTAACATCCAATTTGGTAACTTGATTACACCTCGAACCAGCTGTAGGAGCTTGCCATGGCCCGACCCAGGAATGCCGCGCGCCGCGTCGCGATCGACGGCGATGACGACGCGGCTGCGAAGAACCGCCCGCTGGTCGACGACATCCGCCTCTTGGGACGCATCCTTGGCGACGTGATCCGCGAACAGGAAGGTGCCGAGGCCTACGATCTGATCGAGCGCGTGCGCCAGCTTTCGGTGGCCTATCGCTTGAAGAAGGACGCCTCGGCCGGCCGCGTGCTCGACCGCCTGCTGAAGAACCTGTCGGGCGACCAGACGGTGAGCGTGATCCGCGCTTTCAGCTATTTCAGCCACCTGGCCAACATCGCCGAAGACCGCCACCATGTGCGCCGACGCGAGCACCACGAGGCCCAGGGCCACTTGCAGGAGGGCTCCTTGGCGATGGCCTTCGAGCGCCTGGCCGACGCCGACATCCGCGCCAGCGAGATCGCCCAAGTGCTGGCCCAGGCCTACATCTCGCCGGTGCTCACGGCGCACCCCACCGAGGTGCAGAGGAAGAGCATCCTCGACGCCGAGCGCGCGGTGGCCGAGCTGGTCGGGCATCGCGATGACCTGCACACCGATCGCGACCGCAGTGACAACGAAGCGCTGCTGCGGGCCCGTGTGACACAGCTGTGGCAGACGCGCATGCTGCGTACGGCCAAGCTGACCGTGGCCGACGAGATCGAGAACGCACTGTCGTACTACCAGGCCACCTTCCTGCGCCAGATTCCCCGCCTGTACCGCGACCTCGAGCGCGCGTTGCACGGCCATCAGGTCGCACCGTTCCTGCGCATGGGCCACTGGATCGGTGGCGACCGTGACGGCAACCCCAACGTCGGTGCGCCGACGCTGCAACTGGCACTGTCCCGGCAGTCGGAGGTGGCGCTGCGCTTTTACCTGACCGAGGTGCACGAACTGGGCTCCGAGCTGTCGATGTCACAGATGCTGGCGCCGGTAACGCCGGCCATGCTCGCACTGGCCGGGCGCTCGCCCGACCGCAACCCGCACCGTGAAGACGAACCGTACCGGCGCGCGCTGATCGGCGTCTATGCCCGCCTGGCTGCCACACTGCATGCGCTGACCGGCACCGAAGCGCTGCGCCACGCCGTTGCGCCGCAGGAACCGTACCGCTGCAGCGACGAGTTGTTGGCTGACCTGCACACCATCGAGGCTTCGCTGGTCCACCACCACGCTCAGGCCTTGATCGCACCGCGCCTGGCGCCGCTGATGCGCGCGGTGCAGGTGTTCGGTTTCCACCTCGCCACGGTCGACCTGCGCCAAAGCTCCGACCAGCACGAGGCGGTGATCGACGAGCTGCTGCGTGTGGCGCGCATCGAGCCCGATTACGCCTCGCTCGACGAAACCGCGCGACGCACGCGAGTGCTGGCACTTCTCAACGACGCGCGGCCGCTGCGCGTGATCGGCCATGCCTACAGCCAGCGCACGCAGGGTGAGCTGGCGGTGTTCGAGGCCGCGCGCGACGCACTCGGGCGCTATGGCCGCCACGCGCTGCGCCACTACATCATTTCGCACACCGAAGAAGTGAGCGATCTGCTCGAGGTGCTGCTGCTGCAAAAGGAATGCGGCCTGCTGACGGGCACGCTCGACGATGGCGCGCGGGCTGCGCTGATCGTCTCGCCGCTGTTCGAAACCATCGCCGACCTGCGCCACGCCGAGCCGATCATGCGCGGCTACTACGCGCTGCCGGGTGTGCTCGACATGGTCTTGCGCAGCAAGGTCGGCGCCTTTGCCGAGCAAGACATCATGCTCGGCTACAGCGACAGCAACAAGGACGGCGGCTTCTTCACCAGCAACTGGGAGCTCTACCGCGCCGAGACCGCGCTGGTCTCGTTGTTCGAGCCGTTGAAGCGCGAGCATGGCCTGGCGCTGCGCCTGTTCCACGGCCGCGGCGGCACCGTCGGCCGTGGCGGTGGCCCGAGCTACCAGGCGATCCTGGCGCAGCCGCCGGGCACCGTGAACGGGCAGATCCGTTTGACCGAGCAGGGCGAAGTCATCGCCTCGAAGTACGCACACCCGGAGATCGGCCGCCGCAATCTGGAGACCTTGGTCGCCGCCACGCTCGAAGCCACGCTGCTGCACCCGACCAAGACTGCACCGAAGGCGTTTCTCGACGCTGCGGCCGAGATCAGCGAGCTGAGTTTCCGGTCCTACCGCGCGCTGGTTTACGACACGCCCGGCTTTGCCGACTACTTCTTCGACGCCACGCCGATTCGTGAGATTGCCGAGCTGAACATTGGCTCGCGCCCTGCGTCGCGAAAGGCCAACCGCCGAATCGAAGACTTGCGCGCGATTCCCTGGAGCTTCAGCTGGGGCCAGTGCCGCGTGGCGCTGCCGGGCTGGGCGGGGTTCGGCAGCGCCGTCGAGCAGTGGCTCGGCGGCGGCAGCCCCAGTCAGCGCAAGACGCGGCTGGCGCTCTTGCAAAAGATGCACAAGCAGTGGCCGTTCTTTCGGACCCTGCTGTCCAACCTCGACATGGTGCTGGCCAAGAGCGACTTGCGGATCGCCGCGCGCTATGTCGAGCTGGTCGAGGACAAGCGCCTGGCCAAGAGGATCTTCGGCGCCATCCAGGTCGAATCGGCCAAGGCCGGCGCGGTGCTCTCGCTGATCACCCGTGAGCCGCACCGGCTGGCGTCCAACGCCGCGCTGGCGCGGTCGATCGAGCACCGCTTCCCGTACCTGGACCCGTTGAATCACCTGCAGGTCGAGCTGATGCGCCGCTATCGCCAGCGCAAGGAGGGCGATCCTGCGAACGAGCGCGTGCGGCGCGGCATCCACATCTCGATCAACGGCATTGCGGCGGGCTTGCGCAACACTGGCTGACCTGCCGAGCTCATCCGCTCCCCAGCGCCTCGCGCACCGCGCCCAATTGCCGCCGCGACACGGCCAGCCACTCGTCGACCGGCGCCACCTGCACGGCCCAACCGATCTCATTGCCGCTGGCATCGTCGTCGTGCTCGGCCATGCGCCGGCGCTCGAGCAGGCGCACGGCGTCGCGAGCGACCAGCGCATTGCGGTGGACGCGCAGGAAGCGCTCGCCCAGGCGATGTTCGAGCTCGGTCAACGAGTCGTCGAGCACCCAATGGCGGCTGGCTGTGCGCAGCGTCACATACTTCAGTTCGGCCTTCAGGTACAGCACTTCGGCCAGCGGGATCCGCGCGACGCGCCCGCGCTCGCTGACCACGAGGACGGGTTCCGGCGCGGCTGCAGCACTGCCCTCGCGGGCCGGAACCCGCCTCGCGGCACGCTCGAGCGCAGCGGCCAGCCGCTCACGCTTGACCGGCTTGGTCAGGTAGTCGGCGACGTCGAGGTCGAACGCTGCTAGCGCGTGCTCGGCGTGCGCGGTGACGAAGACCACCGCCGGAGGCCGTGCCAGGCGCTGCAACTCGGCGGCCAGCGCGGTGCCGGTCTGGCCGGGCATCTGGATGTCGAGCAATACGATATCCGCTTCATATTCGCTGATCCACTGCCGTGCCTGTTGTGCATTCGCGCTCTGACCTGCCACCGTGCAGCGCGGCTGAGTGCATTCGGTCACCAGCATGGCCAGGCGCGCTCGCGCCAACGCCTCGTCGTCGACGATCAGCACACGCAACGGTGGCTGCGCACGCGTCATCGGGGTCTCGCTGGGGCCGCGCTCATGCCGGCCCCGCCAGCGGCACGACAATGCGCACGCGGTAGCCAGCCTGGTCCCGCCGCGCCTCGAACTGCGCGTCGAGATCGTGCAACAGGTGCAAGCGCTCCCGCACATTGGTCAAGGCCAAGCCGTGGCCAGGGCGCGAAGTGCGATCGCTCACGGTATTGTCGATCGTGATCTCGACTCGGCCCAGTCGGGTGCGCGTGCGCACGCGCACCAGGCCACCGGCCTCGGCAGGCTCGATGCCGTGGCGCACGGCGTTCTCCAGCAGCGGTTGCAGTACCAGCGGTGGCAGCCGAGCGGCCTCAGCGGCCGCGTCGAGCTGCCAGTCCACGCGCAAGCGTTCGCCGAAGCGCAATTGCTCGATCGCCAGGTAGCGCCGCGCCAGTTCCAATTCGCTGCCCAAGGTCACCGAGCCACTGCCGACCGTGCCGTCGGCCAATGCGACGCGGAACAGCTCGGCCAGGTCTTCGAGCACGCCTTCGGCGCGAACCGGATCGGTGCGCACCAGGGAGACCGCCGTGTTCAGCGTATTGAACAGGAAATGCGGCCGGATGCGCGACTGCAATTCGGCCAAACGCGCGCGTGCGTCAGCCGGCGTGCGCCGGCCCTCGCGCCATTGCAGCCACAGCACCATCAGGCCGGCCAGCGCGGCGCCGATCAACGGCAGAGCCACCAGGCGCAGCGGCCGCGGCTCGAGCAACTGCAGCCAGATCATCGGTGCGCAGGCCAGTGGCGCCAGCGTGGCGCCGAGCAGCATCAGCGCAGCGCCTCTCGGCCCGGGTGCCAGCCGCACCAGCGGCCGACGCAACGCGCAGACCAGGGCGAGCCAGGCCAGTGTCGCGGCGAGGGCGGCGGCCACCGCGGGGCCGAGTGCGGCCAGGGCCTGGTCGGCGCTGTCGGCACCGACCAGCACGGCCAGCAGCACCGCACCGTTGACCACCAACAGCGCGCGCAAGGCCAGGGCACCACGGCAGACGTCGAAGGCCGCGCCGCTGGCGCCGCCGCTGGCGGCGCTGTCGAGCGCCGCCGGGTGTGTCGACGTTGACGGCCACAAGCTGGCGCCTTCGCTGGCGCGCAGTGCGTTGGGGGCGGTGTCGGGCTGGCTCGTCATGGGGGCATGCGCGTCGACGGCGTCGATAGAATCCAATCCACCTGTCCAAGCATCAGGGCAGTTGCCGGCATTGTGTCCCAGCCACTTTCACCTCGGGCACCGCGCGCGCGGTGACGCGCCTCATGTCTTCCAATCCCCTGGACAAGAAATCCCAAGCCTGGTCGGCGCTGTTCTCCGAGCCGATGAGTGAGCTGGTGCAGCGCTACACCGCCAGCGTCGGCTTCGACCGTCGCCTGGCCGCAGCCGACATCGCCGGCAGCCTGGCGCATGCCGAGATGCTCGCCGCGCAGGGCGTGATCTCGGCCGACGACCATGCTGCGATCCAACGCGGCATGGCGCAGATCGACGCCGACATTGCCGCGGGCCGCTTCGAGTGGAAGTTGGAACTCGAAGACGTGCACCTGAACATCGAAGCCCGGCTGACGCAACTGGTGGGCGACGCCGGCAAGCGGCTGCACACCGGCCGTTCGCGCAACGATCAGGTGGCCACCGACGTGCGGCTGTGGCTGCGCGGCGAGATCGATCGACTCGCGCCGTTGCTGGCCAGCATGCAGCGCGCGCTGTTGGCGGCTGCGGAGCCGCATACCGAGACCATCCTGCCCGGCTACACGCATCTGCAGGTGGCGCAGCCGGTGAGCTTTGCGCACCACCTGCTGGCCTATGTGGAGATGTTCTCGCGCGATGCCGAACGCCTGACCGAAGTCAGGCGGCGCGTCAATCGCCTGCCGCTCGGTGCCGCCGCGCTGGCCGGCACCAGCTACCCGCTGGACCGCGAGCGCGTGGCGAAGAGTCTGGGTTTCGACGGTGTCTGCGCCAACAGCCTCGATGCGGTAAGCGACCGCGATTTCGCGCTCGAGTTCGCGGCCTGGGCGTCGATCACGATGATGCACGTGTCGCGCTTGGCCGAAGAGATCGTGCTCTGGATGAGCCAGAACTTCGGCTTCATCGATTTGGCCGACCGCTACTGCACCGGCTCGTCGATCATGCCGCAGAAGCGCAACCCCGATGTCGCAGAGCTCGCCCGCGGCAAGACCGGCCGCGTCTTCGGCCACCTGATGGGCTTGCTGACCCTGATGAAGGGCCAGCCGCTGACCTACAACAAGGACAACCAGGAAGACAAGGAGCCGCTGTTCGACACCGTCGACACGCTGGCCGCGACCTTGCGCATCATGGCCGAGATGGTGGCCGGGATGGTGGTGAAACCCGAGGCGATGGCGAGTGCCGCCCGCCGCGGCTATGCCACGGCGACCGACCTGGCCGACTACCTGGTGAACAAGGGCCTGCCGTTCCGCGACGCGCACGAGGTGGTGGCCCACGCCGTGAAGGTCGGCATCGCGCGGGGCCAGGACCTGGCCGATCTGCCGCTCGAGACGTTGAAGACCTTTCATGGGGCGATCGAGGACGATGTCTATGCCGTGTTGACACTGCGTGGATCGCTCGACGCGCGCCAGGTGCAGGGCGGTACGGCGCCGGAGCGCGTGCGCGAGCAAATTGCGGCACACAAGGCGCGGCTGGGCTGATCTGCGAGCATCGATGTACGAGACGAAAACCCAGCCACCGCTGCCGCGCGCGCACTTCGCCCGGCGGCTTTGCTTGCATCTGGCGCTCGCGCTCGGCGTGCTGACCGTTTCGCTGGGGATCGGCATGGTCGGGTATGTGCTGTTCGAGCATCTGCCCTGGCTCGATGCGTTTCTGAATGCGGCGATGCTGCTGGGCGGCATGGGGCCGGTCGATCTGCCGAAGACCGCGGCCGGCAAGCTGTTCGCCGGCGGCTACGCGCTGTATGCCGGGCTGGTGTTCATCGCCACCGCGGCGCTGCTGTTCGCACCCCTGTTGCACCGCGTGCTGCATCACTTCCACTGGGGCGAGAAACTGTGAGCGCACTCGGCGAGTTCGACCTGATCGCGCGCTACTTCACCCGCATGCCGCAGCGCGCCACCCTCGGCGTCGGTGACGACTGCGCGCTGCTGGCGGCGCTGCCGGCGGGGCAACAGCTCGCGGTGTCGTGCGACATGCTGGTCGAGGGTCGGCATTTCCTGTCCAGCGTGGCGCCCGAGCGCCTGGGCCACAAGGCGCTGGCGGTGAATCTGTCGGACCTCGCTGCCTGCGGCGCCGAGCCTGTTGCATTCACGCTGGCGTTGGCGATGCCGCGTGTGGACGAGGCCTTTCTGGCTGGCTTTGCACGCGGGATGTTCGCTCTGGCCGATGACCATCGCATCGAGCTCGTCGGCGGTGACACGACCGCCGGGCCCTTGAACATCTGTATCACGGTGTTCGGCGCGGTGCCCGTGGGCCAGGCGCTGCTGCGCTCAGGGGCCTGCGTGGGTGACGACTTGTGGGTCAGTGGCGCGCTCGGCGATGCGCGCCTGGCGCTCGAAGTCTTCCGCGGCACCGTGGCGCTCGGCAGCGACGCGTTTGCCGCTGTGCGCGCGCGTATGGAATGCCCAACACCACGCGTCGCGCTCGGCCAGGCCTTGCGCGGCGTGGCCAGCAGTGCGATCGACCTCAGTGACGGCTTGGTCGGCGACCTGGGGCATGTCCTGACGCGCTCGGGCGTCGGTGCCACGGTCGATGCCGATGCTTTGCCCAGAAGCGCAGCGCTCGCCTCGCAGCCGCTGGCGCTGCAACGGCAATGCACGCTCGCCGGGGGCGACGACTACGAGCTGCTCTTTACAGCGGCCGCCACCGGCGAGAGTGCAGTGTTGGCGGCGGCAGATCGGGCCGGCGTCGCGGTCAGTCGCATCGGTCGCATCCAGGCCGTGCCGGGTTTGCGTCTCGTCGATGGCCAGGGTGTGCCGATGGCCCAACGCTTTGCCGCGTTCGATCACTTCCGCGCCGAACCATGACCGCACCCGACCTCGTTGATGCGAAGTTGCTGCGTGACGACAGTGCGCAGTCCAGCGCGTCGCAGCGCGCCTCGCTGCGCTTCATGCTGCGCCACCCGGCGCACTGGATCGCGCTCGGCTTTGGCAGTGGCCTGGCACCGAAGGCGCCGGGCACGGTGGGCACGCTGTGGGCCTGGGCGGCCTTTCTGGTGCTCGACCGCTGGATCGGGGGTTTTCAATGGGGCCTGCTGCTGCTGTCCTCATGGTTGATCGGCATCTGGGTTTGTGCGCGCACGGCGCGGGACCTCGGCATCGCCGATCCCGGCGCGATCGTCTGGGACGAGGTGGTCGCGTTCTGGCTGGTACTGTGGCTGGTGATGCCCGCGGGGCTGGTCGGGCAGGCGGTTGCCTTCGCGCTGTTCCGCTTCTTCGATGCCGTGAAGCCAGGGCCTGTGCGCTGGGCCGACCGTCTGTTCAAGAACGCCCGCGGCTGGCGCCAAGGCTGGGGCATCCTCTTCGATGACGTGGTGGCTGCGATGTGCACGCTGCTGGTGATCGCGATGTGGCGCTTCGCGTGGCAAGCATGATCGACGTCGACGCGGTGGCACCGTTGCTGGCACCGCTGGCCGATGCCTTGCGCGTCAAAGGCTGGCGCCTGGCCGCGGCCGAGAGCTGCACGGGGGGGTTGATTGCCGCGGCCTGCACCTCGCTGGCCGGGTCGTCGGATTGGTTCGAGCGTGGCTTCGTGACCTACAGCAATGCGGCCAAGACCGACCAGCTGGGCGTCCAAGCGTCACTGATCGACATCCACGGTGCGGTCAGCGGCGAGGTGGCCCGCGCGATGGTTGTCGGTGCGCTGGCACGGTCGCCGGCCGACATCGCGATCGCGGTCACCGGCATCGCCGGCCCCGGCGGCGCAGTGCCCGGCAAGCCGGTCGGCACGGTGTGGCTGGCCATGATGCAGCGAGGCGGTGCGGCGAGGGTCGAAAGGTTTCAACTCAGCGGCGACCGCGCCAGCGTGCGCGCTCAAGCGGTCACCATCGCCCTGCAGCGTCTGCTGGCGATGTGCGCGAACTGATTGCCGTGCCTGTCATCGACATCGAGATCGTGCAGTCCGACGACGCAGCGCCACCCGACGCGTCGTTGACGCAGGCGTTGGCCGATGCCGCGGGCCGTGTTTTGGGCAGCGCCCCCGGCCGCACCTGGGTACGCGTGCGCACGCTTGCGGCGTCGCGGTATGCGCAGAACGAAGCCACCTTGGCGGCCGATGAATTGCCCGTGTTCGTGGCCGTGCTTCACGCTCGCCTCCCGCCGAGCGACGCGCTGGCCACCGAAGTCGCTGCACTGACGCGCGCCCTTGCCACATGTCTCGGCCGTGCGCCGGACCGCGTTCACGTTCAGTACGCGCCCCCCGGGGCCGGCCGCCAGGCCTTTGGCGGCCGCCTCGTTCGATGAACGCTCGCATTCCGATGGACGTCCTGTTGACCGGTCGCATCGACGCGACTGAGCGCGAAAAGTGGTTGTGCGCGTTGCGCGCGGAGGCGCCCGACGTCACCTGGTGGTCCGACGACGATGGCGAGATCCCGCGCGAAGCGGTCGTGGCGGCCGTCGTCGCCGACCCCGCCCCGGGCTTGCTGGCCGCGCTGCCTCGGTTGCGCCTGGTGCAATCGCTGTGGGCAGGGGTCGAGAAGTTGCTTGCCGACGCGACGCTGCCGGCACAGGTGCCGCTGGCCCGCATGGTCGATCCGGCGATGAACGCGGCGATGGCCGAGACCGCGCTGTGGGCCGTGCTGTCGCTGCACCGCGGGTTTTTCGACTACGGTTCGCAGCAGCGCGCAGGGGTCTGGTGTGCGCACGCGCAGCGGCGCGCCGACGAAGTGAATGTACTGGTGCTCGGCCTCGGCCAGATGGGTGCGGCGGTCGCCACCCGGCTGGCTGAGCAGGGCTATCGAGTGCGCGGCTGGCGCGCGACGGCCAACGCTCGGCCGCCGCCCGCTGGTGTTACCGTGTACGACGGCGCCGACGTGCTGGCGGCGCTGCTGTCGACGACGGCCATCGTCGTCAACCTGCTGCCGCTGACCGCAGCGACACGCGGGCTGCTCGACGTGCGGGTCTTTGCCGCGCTGCCGCGCGGCGCGAGTGTTGTCAACCTCGCGCGAGGCGCGCATGTGGTCGACGACGACCTGCTGGCAGCGCTCGACAGCGGCCAACTGCACCGCGCAGTGCTCGACGTCTTTGCCGGGGAGCCGCTGGCACCCCATCATCGCTACTGGCGGCACCCGCAGGTGACCGTGCTGCCGCATGTCGCGGCCCTCACCGACCCGCGCAGTGCGGCGCCGGTGGTGGCGGCCAATCTGCGGGCTTTGCGCAATGGCGCGCCGCTGGCCTGCCTGGTCGATCGCGCACGCGGCTATTGATTCAGGCGTGCAGTGCCAGCTGCATGCGGGCCGCAACCGCGCCCCGCGGGGTGGCGGTCGCCGGCGACGCCACCAGCTGCAGGGTCAGCAGCATCAGCCGCTTCAGCGCCGCCCAGGGATCGAGCGGCCACTCGGGGTGCTTCAGGCCCTTGATGATGCCGTCGCAGATGCTCGCCGCCTCGACCAGATGCGCCAGCTGATGCTCGGCCAGGGACGGCAGCACGCGCTCGTAGAGTCGCTCCTTGGTACCCCAGACGCGTGCTTCGCGCAGTGCGATCGGCAGCGGCTTGCCGTCGGCGATGGCGTCCTTCGCGCGCTTCAGGGCGCGGATGTCTTCGGCCAGCGTCCAGTGCACCAGCACCGCGGCTTCGCCCTCGGCCTGCAGGCCATCGAGCATCTTCAGCGCACGCGCCACCTGGCCGGCGAGCACGGCTTCGCCGAGTTTGAAGACGTCATAGCGCGCGACGTTGAGCACGGCGGCCTCGACCTGGTCGAAGCTCAACGGCGCACCCTGGGGGTAGAGCAGCGCGAGTTTTTGCAGCTCCTGGTGCGCGGCGAGCAGGTTGCCTTCGACGCGGTCGGCGAAGAAGGCCAGGGTGCGCTGGCCCTCTTCGCCGTCGGCCACGCGTTGACCTTGTGCGACCAGGCGTCGGGCAATCCACGCAGGCAGCTCACGGCGGTCGACCGGCTCGACGCGCAGCATCACGCCGGCAGCGTCGAGGGCGCCGAACCAGCCGCTCCTTTGTTGCTGGAAGTCGAGCTTGGGCAACTGCACCAGCGTCAGGACTTCGTCGCACGAGAGTGTCTCGCAATAGCGCTGCAGGGCCTCCGAGCCTTCCTTGCCGGGCTTGCCCGATGGAATGCGCAGCTCGATCAGCTGCCGCTCGGCGAACAGGCTCATCGCCTGCGCCGCGCCGATCACTGCACCCCAGTCGAAATGCGCCGCGTTGCCGACGGTGAAGACCTTGCGTTCGCTGTAGCCGGCAGCGCGCGCGGCAGTGCGGATCGCATCCGCCGCCTCCTGCACCAGCAGCGGCTCATCGCCGTACACCGTGTACAGCGGGCGCAGGCCCCTGGAGAGGTGCGTGGCGAGCTGATCGGCCTTGAGGTGCATGCTCAGGTGGATCGAATGACCGCGAGCCGCCGCATGACCTGGGCCACGATGTCATCTTCCATCGCGCGCAAGAGCAGCGCTTCCTCCTGTGCCTTGGCCAGTGCCGCGGTCTCGCTGTAGCTCATGTCGCGCGTGAGCAGCAGTTCGGCGGCAGCCAGCAGCAGCGTGCCGGATGGCGTAGCGACACGGAAACGCAGTCTGACGCGCAGCTGGACTTCGCGGACCTGGCCGGCAGAGGTGGAGGCAACGACGCTCCTCTCGCGGGCATCGGCCAGCGCTTCGAACACGGCTTCGGCCCGTGCCGGCGCGTCGAACACCTGCACGTTGCTGGCCAGGAGCTGCTGGCGCAACGCGTCGGCCAGCGACGATTGCGGTGCGAAGCCGATCAGCGCAATGCTGCGAAACGACAGCGTCTGGGCCCGGCGCAATTCGAAACCGCAGCCGGCCAAGGGGGCCGCAGCCAAGGTCAGCAATCGGCGACGCTGCATCAGATGACGATGTTGACCAGCCGCCCCACAACGATGACCACCTTCTTGGCGGGCTTGGCGTCGCCGAACTTGGCGAACTCGGGCGCAGCCAGCGCAGCCGCCTCGATCGCGGCCCGGTCGGCGGCGGACGGCACACGGATCGCGCCGCGGGTCTTGCCGGCAATCTGGAGCACGAGCTCGATCTCGTCTTGCACCAGCGCGTCCTCGTCGACCTGCGGCCACGGCGCATCGATCAAGTCGCCGAGCCGGGTCGCAAAGCCGAGCTCGCTCCACAGCCCGTGCGCGATATGCGGGCACACCGGGTACAGCGTGCGCAGCAACACCGACAGACCTTCGCGCAGCGCAGCGTTCGACGCCGCGCTGCCGTCGTTGGTGAACTCTTCCAATGCATTGAGCAGCTTCATCGCGCCCGAGGCCACGGTGTTGTACTGCAGGCGGTCGTAATCGTGGCGGATCTGCTTGAGCAGCAGGTGAACCTCGCGACGCAAGGCCCGGGCGCCGTTGCCGATGGCGTCGAACTCGCCGCCGGCGGTGCGCACGACAGCCGCCTGTCTGACGCCGAAGGCCCACAGCCGCCGCAGGTAACGGAAGGCGCCCTCGGCACCCGAGTCCGACCAGGCCGCGCTCTGGTCCGGCGGGCCGGCGAACATCGTGAACAGGCGCGCGGTGTCGGCGCCGAACTTGCCGATGAATTCGCGCGGTTCGACCACGTTGTTCTTCGACTTGCTCATCTTCTCGATGCCGCCGAGCAACAGTGGCAGGCCATCTTCCTTGGCCGTGGCGCCGATGGGCGTGCCGCGCTCGTCGTGCGCCACGTTGACTTCACTCGGGTAGTACCAGCGCTTCTTGCCGCCGCTGTCCTCGCGGTAGAAGCTCTCGTTGAGCAGCATGCCCTGGGTGAACAGCTTGGTGAACGGCTCGTCGAATTTCACCAGGCCGATGTCGCGCATCGCCTTGGTCCAGAAGCGCGCATACAGCAGGTGCAGCACGGCGTGCTCGATGCCGCCGATGTACTGGTCCATCGGCATCCAGTAGTCGTTGCGCGCGTCGACCATGCTGTTGGCCGCGTCGGGGCAGGCATAGCGCATGTAGTACCAGGCCGAATCGACGAAGGTGTCCATCGTGTCGGTCTCGCGCTGCGCCGGCTGAGCGCACTTGGGGCAGGCGACATTCAGGAACTTCGCGTTCTTGCGCAGCGGGTTGCCGCTGCCGTCGGGCACCAGGTCCTCGGGCAGCACGACGGGCAAGTCCTTCTCGGGCACCGGCACGTCGCCGCAGGCCTTGCAGTGAATGATCGGGATCGGCGTGCCCCAGTAGCGCTGGCGGCTGATGCCCCAGTCGCGCAGGCGCCAGGTGGTCTTCTTCTCGCCCAGGCCCTGCAGCGCGAGCAGGTCGGCCACTTCGTCGACGGCTTCCTGGTAGGCCATGCCATCGAGCACGCCGGAGCCGACGCAGCGACCGCGTTGCTTGTCGGCATACCAGTCCTGCCAGCCGGCGAGGGAGTAGCTCTGGCCGGCGACATCGATCACCGGCTTGATGCGCAGGGCGTACTTGCGGGCGAACGCGAAGTCACGCTCGTCATGTGCCGGCACGCCCATCACGGCGCCGTCGCCATAGCTCATGAGCACGTAGTTGCCGACCCAGACGTCGATGGGATCGCCGGTGATCGGGTGCGTCACGGTCAGGCCGGTCGGCACGCCTTCCTTGTCCTTGGCAGCGAGTTCGGCCTCCGTCGTGCCGCCCTTCAGGCAGGCCTCGATGAACGCGGCGACCGCGGGATTTGTCTTGGCCGCATGCATGGCCAGCGGATGCTCGGGCGCGACGGCGCAGAAGGTCACGCCCATGATGGTGTCGGCGCGCGTCGTGAACACGTACATCCTGCCGCCGCCGATCAATTGGCGCTGGTCGTCACGGATGTCGTGCGGGAAGGCGAAGCGCAGGCCCTCGCTCTTGCCGATCCAGTGCTCCTGCATCAAGCGCACCCGCTCGGGCCAGCCGTGCAGGTAGCCGGGGCTGGCCGGGTCGGCCACGTTGGCCAGCAGTTCGTCGGCGTACTGGGTGATCGCGAAGTAGTAGCCGGGAATCTCGCGCTTTTCAATCAGCGCGTCGGAACGCCAGCCGCGGCCGTCGATGACCTGTTCGTTGGCCAGCACGGTCTGATCCACCGGATCCCAGTTGACGATCTGGGTCTTGCGATAGGCAATGCCCTTGTCGAGCATCTTCAGGAAGAACCACTGGTTCCACTTGTAGTAGTCGGCGTCGCAGGTCGCGACCTCGCGCGACCAATCGATGGCCATGCCCAGCGGCTGCATCTGGGCCTTCATGTCGGCGATGTTCTGACGGGTCCACGCCGCGGGCGGCACGTTGTTGTCGATGGCGGCGTTCTCAGCCGGCAGGCCGAAGGCATCCCAACCCATCGGCATCAGCACGTTCATGCCCTGCATCCGCAGATACCGGGTGAGCATGTCGTTGATGGTGTAGTTGCGCACATGCCCCATGTGCAGCTTGCCGCTCGGGTAGGGCAGCATCGAGCAGGCGTAGTACTTGGGTTTGTCGGGATCTTCGACCACGCGGTAGGCGTCGCGGGCCTGCCAATGCGCCTGGGCGGCGGCTTCGACTTCGGCGGGGACGTATTTCTCGTTCATCCACCAATTGTAGAAGTCGGGCCTACTTAGGCGCCTCGGTGACGAAGCCGATGCGGTTGAGGCCGGCCTTCTGGATCAGCGCGATCAATTCGGCGACCAGGCCGTAGGGCACCTTCTGGTCGGCGCGCAATTGCACTTCGAGCTGCGGATTGGCCTTGGCGGCCATCGTCATGCGCTGGGCCAAGGCCTCGCGGGCCAGGGGTTCGTCACCGAAATACAGCTTGCCGTCGGCATCGATGGCCAGCGCGATGAAGGCCGGTGCGCTGGTCGGCGTGGCGCTGTCGGTCTTCGGCAGGTCGAGTTTCAGGCTCGAGGTCATCAGCGGCGCGGTGATGATGAAGATCACCAACAGCACCAGCATCACGTCGATCAGCGGGGTCATGTTGATGTCACTCATCGGCGCCGGGCGAGATGAGCGTTCGAGTCGGCCGAAGGCCATCGCGTCAAGCCTTGCCCGATTGTTGATCGATGCGCATCTCGCGCAGGTCGTGCGCAAAGCCTTCGAGTTCAGCCTCCGCGGTGCCGACCCACTTGCCGAACAGGTTGTAGGCCAGCACGGCGGGGATGGCCACGGCCAATCCGGCGGCAGTCATGATCAGGGCCTCACCGACCGGCCCGGCGACCTTGTCGATCGTGATCGTGCCAGCCGCGGCGATGCTCGCCAGCGCGTGGTAGATGCCCCAGACGGTGCCGAACAGGCCGATGAAGGGCGAGGTGCTGCCGATCGACGCCAGCAGGACCTGGCCGAATTGCAGGTGCGCCAGGCCGCGGTGCAGCGCGTCGCGCAGGCGCCGTGTGAGTTGCGAGTCGAGGTGCGCGCCACTGTCCAGGGTGCCGGCCATGGGCGTGGCTGTGGCGGCGTCGAGCAGTGGCAGCAACACTTGCTCGCGATCGAGCGAGGCCAGACGCTGGCGGCCTTCGTCCAGCCCGGGTGCGGCCCAGAAGGCCGGCACGGCACGTGCGATATCGTGTCGCGCCCGCTGCAGGACCCAGAATTTCCACAGGATCGTGACCCAGGCGCTGACCGACATCGCCAGCAGCAGCAAGGTCACCGCGCGGCCGACGGCGTCGCTGCCGCTCCAGAATGCGCCGAAGCCGTCCATCAGGTCAAACCGAGCACATGGTCCATGCCGAACAGCCCATGCGGCTTGTCGGCCAGAAAGCGCGCCGCGCGCAGGCTGCCCTGCACATAGGTGACACGGCTGGCGCTCCTGTGCGTGATCTCGATGCGCTCGCCGGTGCCGCAGAACATGACCGTGTGGTCGCCGACGATGTCGCCGCCGCGCACGGTGGCGAATCCGATCGTGCCAGGGTCGCGCTCGCCGGTGACGCCTTCGCGTGCATAGACTGCGCAATCCTTCAAGTCGCGGCCGAGCGCGGCGGCGACCACTTCGCCCATCTTCAGAGCGGTGCCACTGGGGGCATCGACCTTGAAGCGGTGGTGAGCCTCGATGATCTCGATATCGTAGCCCTCGGCCAGCGCGCGGGCCGCCACGTCAAGCAGTTTGAGCACCACGTTGACACCGACGCTCATGTTCGGCGCCATGACGATCGCGATCCGGTTTGCGTGGCCGGCGATCTCGGTCTTCTGCGCAGCAGAGAAACCGGTGGTGCCGATGACCACCTTGACACCGAGTTCGCGACACACCGCGAGGTGCTCCAGGGTGCCTTCGGGGCGCGTGAAGTCGATCAGAACCTGGGCAGTGGCCAGGCCGGCGCGTAGATCGGCGCCGATGTCCAGCGTGCCGGCCAACGCGCAATCGGGGGCCGATTTCACGGCCTCGATCAGCATCTGGCCCATCCGGCCCGAGGCCCCGGCGACAGCGACCCTCAAAGGCGCCGCGCTCGGCGTGGCAACCCGCAGCGGGCCCGAACTCATCGCCGCTTCCCTGGCGCACTGCGCCGTTTCGAGCCGGTCGGCCGGCACCCTTCGGGGGCGCCGCCGGGGTGTTGGCAGTCACGGCCGCCCAGCGCGCTCATTGCGGCTCGAGGGGCGGATATGGGCGTGTCGCGCCCAGGGGTTGTGCTGCAGCGGTGGTCTCGCTCTTGACAGGCAGCGGCAAGGCCCTGCGTTGCTCGTCGGTCAGCGCCAGGACCGTTTCGGCATCAGTTTCGCGCGACGGGCGGATCGAACTGACGAACTCCTTCTCCGAGGGCAAGTCCGGCATCTCGAGGCGCTCGAGCACGTCACCCTTGAAGAACGCCACCACGTTGCGGCGCTGCGGTTCGACGCCCTGGCGCCGCATCGTAAACACGTAGTCCCAGCGGTCGGCGTGGAAGGCGCTGGTCAGTAGCGGCGAGCCGAGCAGATCACGCACTTGCTCGCGGCTCATGCCCGGCTTGACGTTGGCTGCCAGTTCCTTGGTGATGACGTTGCCCTGCATCACGGTGATCCGATACGGGGTGATGACGCCGAGCAAGCGGTCGCCCTGGATCGAACTGCAGCCGGTCGCGACGAGTGCCAGGGCGGCCGCGATCCCCATGGCCGGGCGGCGAGAAGGAAATGTGCGAGACATGGTCAAACGCCGCGCGAGGGCCCTCGCCGCGTTGCTCTGGCTATGATGCGATGCATTCTAGCGGCCCGACTGCCCCCGATGAACCACGCCGACGAACTCAAGAGCAGTGGCCTGAAGGCGACGCTGCCGCGCATCAAGATCCTCGAGGTCTTCCAGCGCACGGCGCGGCGGCACATGACCGCCGAAGACGTGTTCAAGGCGCTGCTGGCCGATGGCGCCGATGTCGGCCTGGCGACGGTCTACCGCGTGCTGATGCAGTTCGAGCAGGCTGGCTTGCTGACACGCAGCCACTTCGAGAGCGGCAAGTCGGTCTTCGAGCTCAACGAAGGCCAGCACCACGACCACCTGGTCTGCCTGACCTGCGGCCGCGTCGAGGAGTTCTACGACGCCGAGATCGAAACACGCCAGCGCGCCGTGGCTCAGGCCCGAGGCTTTGCGCTGCAGGACCATTCACTGGCGTTGTACGCGGTCTGTGCCAAAGTCGATTGCGCGCACCGGCCGAAGTAGGCGAACGTCACCCTTGCCCGTGTTGGGCGGCCAGTGCCACCTGGTGTCGGCGCACGAACTCGGCGTAGGTGTCGATGCCGCGCAGTTGCAGGACGGTGTTGCGCACGGCGGCTTCGACCAGCACGGCCAGGTTGCGGCCGGCATCCACGGCGATCACCACCTTGCGCACCGGCATGCCGAGGATGTCTTCGAACAATGGCTCGTAGGGCAGGCGCTCGAATTCGCGCTCCATGGTTTCCTTGCGCACGAGGTGCACCAGCAGCTTCAGGCGCATCTTGCGGCGTACCGCGGTCTCGCCGAAGATTGCCTTGATGTCGAGCAAGCCGATACCACGCACTTCGAGCAGGTTGAGCAGCAACTCCGGGCAGCGGCCTTCGAGCGACGTTTGTGAGATGCGGTAGAGATCGACGGCGTCATCGGCGACCAGGCCGTGGCCTCGCGAGATCAGCTCCAGCCCGAGCTCGCTCTTGCCCAGCCCCGACTCGCCGGTCAAGAGAACGCCCAGGCCAAGGATGTCCATGAACACGCCGTGGCGCGTGGTGCGTTCGGCGAACAGGTGACCAAGGTAGGCGCGCACGACGTCGATCACGTGGCCGGCCGATTCGGCAGTCACAAACAAGGGGATGTCGGCGCGTTCGCACATTGCGACCAACCGGTTCGGCGGAGACTGACCGTCGGCGACGATGATCATCGGCGGTTCGAGAGCGACGATGCGGGCGACGCGGCGTTCAATCACTTCGTCACTGTCGTCGCTGAGATAGGCGACCTCGCGTCGGCCGACGATCTGCACCCGGTAGGGGTGGATGTAGTTCAGGTAGCCAATCAGGTCGGCCGCTGAGCGCGCCTCGCGCACAGCGGCCTCGTCGAAGCGCCGGTCAGGGTGGGCATGGCCGGCAACCCATTCCCAACGCAGGGCCTGACGGTGCTCTTCGAACAGTGCCTCGGCGCTGATGGAGGTGGGCTTCATCGGTTGGAGCCCGATAAGGCGATCACGCCACCGACTTGAGCGGCTCCCAGTCGGCAATCAACTTGTGCAGCGCTGCGACGGTGGGCTCGGTCTTCATGCGCTCACGCAGTACACGATCGGACAGCATCTCGGCGATCTCGGACAGGATATCCAGGTGCCGCTGCGTCGCGGCCTCAGGCACCAGCAGGAAGATCAGCAGCGACACGGGCTCGTCGTCGGGCGCGTCGAAGGCGATCGGCTGCTGCACCCGCAACACCGCGGCCAACGGATTCTTCAACCCCTTGATACGGCCGTGCGGTATGGCCACGCCATGGCCCAGGCCGGTGGAGCCCAGGCGCTCACGGGCAAACAGGTTATCCGACACCGTGGCGCGTGCGATCGAATGCAAGTTCTCGAACAGCACGCCGGCCTGCTCGAAAGCGCGCTTCTTGCTCGTCGCTTCGACATCAACCATGACGTTGCTGACGGGCAGGATGGTAGCGAGTCGGTTCATCGTTGGTAGTCCTTCCGCACCGCACAACGCGCGAACACGCGTGCGGCTGACGGTGGGAACTGTGACAAGGCGGTGAATTATAGGAATCGGCCCTCTTAACACCACGGCTCTATGCACGGTGCGAGCACTGATGTTGCGCATTTGCTGCGCCGCCGCAGCTACGCGACCGGGCGGCATGAAAAAGCGGCCCGCAGGCCGCACAGAAGCATACGCTCACTTTCGATCAGATGCCTGCGTCGACACGTTTGGGCGAGTCATGATGGTGGTCCTGCAAGCGATCCTTGTGACGCATGACTTGGCGATCGAGCTTGTCCATCAAGGTGTCGATTGCGGCGTAGAGGTCTTCACTGGCATGCTCGACGTAGATATCGCGCCCCTTCACATGCAGGGTCACCTCGGCCTTTTGCCTTCGTTCCTTTTCCTTTTGCTTCTCCACGGTCAGCAGCACGTTGACATCAACCACCTGGTCGAAATGTCGGGTCACACGGTCCAGCTTGGTCAGGACGTACTCGCGCAGGGCCGGCGTCACTTCGAGGTGGTGTCCGCTGATCGTCAGGTTCATCAGGTCCTCCGTTGAAAGATTGCAAGAGTTCAGGGCAAGGGGGGGTACTGCGTGCGGTGCGCGAAGGTTCGCAGGGAAGGCGGGCAGACTGAGTGTGCCGCTGAACGCGCGTCCGGGCAAGGCGGTGCCGAGTTTGCCCGAGAGCTGTTTCGCGCCGCATAGGTGATAGTTGGCGACCAGCGCATTGGCCACATACTGACAGCGTTTGCAGCCCTTGTGCGGTGCCATAATCGATCGTCTTTGCACGGAGACAAGTTTGGACCAAAGTCACCCTCGGTGACCGTCCGCTCCAGCGCCTGGCGGTCGCCGACGCGGCCTTAGCGCCCACGGGGTGAGACGGTTGATCGACCCGCCATCATCCCGCCTGCTGCGCGCCGCCGCGCGCTGGAGCCGCGTTTCATGCTCAACGTCTTTACGCTGGTCAACGGCCGGCTCGTTCAGGAAGAGATCGACAGCCCGGAAGCGCTGGCGCATGTGCGCCCGGTATGGGTCGATCTGGAGTCACCGACGGCCAACGAGAAGGCCTGGGTCCACGCGCGCTTTGGCATCGCGATCCCCGACGACATCGTCGACGACGACCTCGAGGAATCGGCGCGTTTTTACGAGGAAGACAACGGCGAGCTGCACATCCGCTCGGACTTCCTGATCGACGACGACGTGACGCCTCGCAACGTGCGCGCCGCGTTCATCCTGTTCCAGCAAGTGCTGTTCTCGGTGCATGCTGAAGACCTGCCTGTGTTTCGCCTGCTGCGCCTGCGTGCTCGGCGGATACCGGCCTTGATCGACGACGCCAAGGATGTGTTGCTCAAGCTCTACGACGCCGATGCCGAGTACAGCGCCGACGCGCTCGAAGGGATCTACGACGCGCTCGAAGCGGTAGGCGCCGGCGTCCTCAAGCAGGATGTCGACGACAAGGCGGCCGGCGCCGCACTGGCCGCGATCGCCAAGGAAGAGGACTTGAACGGCCGCATCCGGCGCAACGTGATGGACACCCGTCGCGCGGTGAGCTTCATGATGCGCAGCCGGATGCTCAACGCCGAGCAGTTCGAGGAGGCGCGCCAGATCCTGCGCGACATCGACTCGCTGGACAGCCACACCGCATTCCTTTTCGACAAGATCAACTTCCTGCTGGACGCGACGGTCGGTTTCATCAACATCAACCAGAACAAGATCATCAAGATCTTTTCGGTCGCCAGCGTCGCGCTGCTGCCGCCGACGCTGATTGCCAGCCTGTACGGCATGAACTTCCGCCACATGCCTGAGCTCGACTGGACGTTCGGCTACCCGTTCGCGATCGCGCTGATGTTGGCTTCGGTGGCCGTACCGATCGTCTATTTCCGACGCAAAGGCTGGCTGCGTTGACGCCTGCGAAGAGGTAACGAATCGAACCTGTGGGATCACGTGCACAAGCGCACACCCGTCTTGAGGGGGCCTTGCCTAGACTGGCGGCCATGAACACCCACCGCATTCCCCTCATCGGCGCGCTGGCCTTGGCAGGACTGTTGGCCGCTGCCCCGGCGCTGGCGCAATTCAAGACCACGCCCGACGTTGCCGGTGCGTTCAAGCGGCCCTCGCCGGCCGAGACGGCGTTGGAGTACCGCAGCGATGGCGCGCGGCACCTCTATGCCGCCTATGGCAAGCAGATTCTCAAGGGCAAGATGCCGCCGCTGCTGTACGGGATTGCGATCATCGAGACCGAAATCGCCGCCAACGGCGACGTGCGCCACGTGCGTGTGGTACGCCAGCCGGCAGCAGCCGAAGTCGGTCCCTGGGCGGTCGAGATGATCAAGAAAGCCAGCCCCTTCCCGGCGCCGGAAAGAATGGGTACGGTGAAGTACACCGAAATCTGGCTGGTCGACAAGAGCGGGCGCTTCCAGCTCGACACGTTGTCGGAGGGCCAGCGCTAACGGCTTGCCCGCCGCTTGAGCCAGCGCATCAGCGTGCCCACGGCCGGAACCTTCTCGTACAGTTCCTCGGCTGCGTCCCAGTAGTCGCGGTGCACCGCGATGCGGCCGTCGTCGGCAAAGCGCAGGTGTGTGGCGCCGTGGATCACCTGGTCGGTCGAAGGCGCGAAGCGCCTGAAGCGGAACCGGAAGTCCCAGGTGAGAAAGCACTGGTCACCGTGGGCGACGCTCACGTGCACGATGAAGCGCGGCGTCTCGAGGGCACCGTACATGTGCGCGAAAACGGCGCTGATTGCAGTCACGCCCTGGACCTCGTTGAACGGGTCCTTGAAGCGAGCATCTGCGGCATAGAACTCGCCAATGCGCGCCAGGTCACCCGGGCTCAGGTGCTCAAAGAAGGCCACCACACGCGCCACGCGCGCATCGGTTGCGCGAGTCCCGGTCATAGCCCTGTCGAGCGGCGGATGACCGCAAAGTACGCGCCATCACCGAGCAGGCGCAACGCCTTCAGCCACAACGTGAAGCGCTTCGGGAAGTGGATCTCGAAGCGCCCGGACTCCCAGCCGGCGACGATGTGCCGCGCGGCTTCGGCGGGCGTGATCAGCGCGGGCATCGTGAACGCGTTGCCGGCCGTCAGCGGTGTTTCGACGAAACCGGGGTTGATCACCGACACGCCGACCCCTTGCGGCTGCAGGTCGAGGTACAGGCAATCGGCCAAGTTGATCAATGCCGCCTTGGTTGGCCCGTACGCCAAAGCATTGGGCAGACCGCGGTAGCCAGCCACGCTGGCCACCAGGCTGAGATGGGCCGGCCGCCCGGCGGCTGCCTGACGCAGCAGTTGCGGCAGCACCGTGTCGATCAGGTGCAAGGCACCGACGACGTTGACCTGCAGGTGCTTCAGCATTTCGTCGAGGTCGAATGCGGTGGCTCGCTCGGCCTTGTAGTAGCCAGCGCAGTACATCACCAGGTCGATGCGGCCATGGCGCGCAACGATCTGCGTCGCGGCCTCGCGTAGCGCATGCCGGTCGGATACGTCCAGCGGCAATGCCAGTGCGCGCTCGCGTGCCTGGGTGAACTGCGCCAGCGCAACCACGTTGCGTGCCGAAACGATGACGGTTGCGCCGGCCTCATGCAACCGTTCGGCGGTGGCGCGGCCGATGCCGGTCGAGGCACCGACCAGCCAGACCACCTGGCCGCGCCAGCTGTCGATCTTCGGGTTCAGGGCCATCCGCGGTCTGATCAGGGCTTGTAGAAGGCCAGCGTGACCTCACCGAGCGTGACGCCGAACTTGCTCATGACCGCCTTGTTGAGCACCACGTGCCCATCCAACAGGTACATCCAGTCATCGAACTGCACTTCCCAGGCCCGGCCCTCGACGGTCAGTGCCAGGGTGTAGCGCCAGTTGAGCGCATTGCCCGCAGCCAGGCCTGTGGCCTCGCCGACCACATCGTCGGCGCGGCCGCTG
>Ga0315288_10001910_pt1 | contig 27075 bp, 18 predicted proteins | sample YL17G11_20_MG_FD_203454 | JGI IMG/M metagenome (GOLD analysis project Ga0315288, IMG submission 203454) | Sediment microbial communities from Yellowstone Lake, YNP, Wyoming, USA - YL17G11_20 | ecosystem: Environmental > Aquatic > Freshwater > Lake > Sediment | place: USA: Wyoming | collected... | reverse complement strand
TGTGCGTGCACAGCATCCACCAACGCCCATCATGCTCGAACACCGTCGGATCCACCGCCGGGAAGTCCGCCATCAGTACTGCCTCGACCGCCCACTCACGGCAGCAACGGTCCTTGGATCGATAGAGGACCACATTCCCCGCAGCGCTCGTCTCAGGAATGCAGTAGAGGTGTCCACCATGCTCGAAAAGATAGGGATAGGCGGTGTGGTACGGGAACTCGATGGCAACTTCCGGGCTGGTGGGCGGCCCCTCGTCGGGTCGGTCTACGACTACTACGCGCCCTTTCCCAGACCGGTAGTCGTACTCCTCTGCGAGTATCTTGGTGCCTCCATCCCGGCGACACGCGAAGGGGTCGGCGAGGAAAACGTAGTCGCGCTTCTCGGGAAGCCAGTGCACATTGCGGGGTGGAGACGACAGTAGGCAATGGATGGGTTCCTTGATGATTCCCACGTTCCACTTGTCGTGCCTCTGGAGGCCCCGGCACAGCATGCTCCGCAGAACCCGCGTAGCGAGTGTGAGTGTCTCCTTGTTCGTCGGCAGAGCCGCCTGTGGAGGCGGCGAGGACAGCGCCTCTCCGCTCGCGAAGGACGCAACTCCATGCTGCAGTCCTAGGCAGGCCCGCATCGGCCAGCGAGCGCACGCGCGGAGCATCCTGTCCACATGGACCCGGAGCGAGTAGCCGATGGTTCGGAACGATCCCCTATATAGCACCATGTCCTGCCCCGGCTCCCCTGAGGCTCGCGACAGGACGATCTCGGTCGTTCGGTCTCCCTCGAGCATCTCGTAGAGGCCCGGCACGTCCTCAATGCACCGGGCCTTCGCGGAGAGGCGGAACGACCAGACGCCATACCGCGGGACGGATGCCAACTCCCCGCTGACCTGGCGCGGGGAGAACGAGAGGAGGACATCGAGGGAGCAATCCCGCACCCTCGCCACGCTCTCCGCTGTAGGGGACAGCCCTCCCCGACTGTCCGATGGGCCGCCGTCCAGCAGGATGCGGGCGGCGGGATCGATGCTCGTCGGCAAGCCGACGTGACGGATCGCCGGGGTCCGCCACCTCACAACGCACCCTTCAACCAACCGCCACAGGTTACGGCTTCGGGTCCCCTCTCGGGTGGCTCCTGCCCCCTGATGGGTTACGCGAATGACGCCAACGACCTCGACGGCGGGCAGCGTGAGGAGGTGCTCTATGCACCAAGATTGCCACGCGTGGAGCGGGTACTGCTCCTCGATGAGGACGCCGATTCGTAGCCCGGGAGTATCACCCATCGAACACATCCCCGTGCGGTGTACCGCCACACAACCACTCTTGTGTTCCACCGTGGGGCTTCCCTACCTCCTCCATCTCGAAGCAAACCTCGGGGTCGCGGGGATGGCTGGGTTCACACCACAGCGGCCCCCGTGCCGACGTTGGCCGCTACGCGCGATGGTTCGGCCCGGTGAGTTCGCGGCGAGATACTCCGGGGAGGTCCGCCGATCGCGGGGAGGGGCGGAACGCCCCATACAAGACGAGGAGCCTCGCCGAGTGGGGCGAGGCTCCCAAACTATCGCGGCTGCTCTGTGGGGGACGGACGCATCACCGGCGACGGAACTTCCGCACTACCATACCGGCCAGCGGAACCGCGGCCAGCAACAGCCCAGGAGGAAGCTCTGGCGCGGTCTTGATGACCAGATCGACGCCCGTGAGCCTGTAGTAGCAATCGGGGTCTACCCCAAACCCGAAGTTGCCGTCACTCAGCCATCCGAAGTACCCCTCCGGCACTGAGAAACTGACCGTCTTTGGAACCATGTCGTTGTTGTCGACCCACGGCGTGCCGGGGAGCGCTGCCGCCGTGCCCGCGATTATCTGTGGCGTGTACTGGTCCGTCGTTTTGAGGTTCGGCCAGCCATAGGAGTCATAGCCTGACGTCACGCCTGCCGCCTGGCTGTTAAGGAGGTCCGTCCACAAGAGATTCGCCAACTCGTAGGGAGGCACGGTGGGGTCATTGTAGATGTTGTGGAATGTCAACGTTGCACTTGAGATGACCTCGTTGTCCGGCTTGGTCCAGTCGATGCCCCAACTGTAGTACTTGTCATGGTTCAGGCCGGCGGGACCCAAGCTCGCCGGTGTTGGCACGAACGTATAGGTCGCCTCCACACTCGCGAGCGCGGGCGCAACCAAGCACCCGCACAGCCCCAGCAACAACAATACACCGATCGTCCCTCTCATATGCACCCTTCCCTCTTAGGCTAGCCCTGCGAGTCCAATAGACACATCCTTGTCACTGGTCTGCTGCGCACGCGGGCATTCTTGTCGGAAGCTTAACATCGCCGCATCTATACCGTCAATGGGTTACGAGAAAAAAACAAGGGGCTCACGCGCGCGCACCTGTCAGCTCTCCAAGGCTGTTGCATCCTGTAGTAACGGCAAACTCCACACGAACACGTCCGCATGGTGTATCCGGGCTGTGTCGCCTCAGCGGCAACGGCAGGCTTCACCACACTTCGCGTAGGACAACGTTGGTGTGGGCGGCCGCGGGCATGGGAACGGCGGGGTTACGGACGCAATGGGGTTGTGCTAGTATTCTGCCGTCGGCCGTTGGCTGCGCGTAGTCCCTTCGGCCCGTACTCCCAAGTGGCGGGGCTAGCACCCAGTGGGCGCGATGATGACGAGCTTCTCCAGCGAGGCGGCCGTGCGTGGGTCTCCGTCCGGCGCTCAGGACGGGCTTCTGTTGGCCGACGTCAGCCGAGGGGCGCAGTGGGTCCTGTCCATGCTGGTTCTGTTGATCGGGGCGACCGGTGTTGCTCTTCACGTGCTCGCGATGCAGCCTCCCACCCTCCCCGAAGGCCCGGCGCTCGAGACGGCGGTCTGCGGCGAACTCCTTGCGAGCGGTCAGGGCCTGAGGACTCGCGCTATCCATCCGCTGACCATCGGCCTCGGGTTGGGCTCCTCGTCCCAGCCCATGCTCACCCAGGGGCCGGTCGTCCCCGCGCTGCTGTCCGCCTACTTCCGTGTCCGGGGGCAGAGCGACATCGCGGTACGTCTGTGCTCGACCGTTGCGCTGTGGGTGTGTCTGATCGGCGTTGTTATCCTAGGTGCCCGCCTGTACGACCTGCGAGCCGGCCTCGTCGCAGGCGCGCTTCTGGCGGTCAACCCGTTCGTTGCCGACCTCGCCGTCTCCGGCGATCCTTCCCTGTGGGCCGCGGCCTGGTTCCTGCTCGCGCTTGCAATTGCGCTGCGCCCGGGCGAAGGCGATCCGCAACGCGCCGTGACTGGGGTGGAACCGCCGGTGGAAGGGCGACTCGGTACGGTCGTTCGCGCCTTCGCAGCCGGCCTATGTATGGGCCTGTGCTATCTGTCCGATCTCCAGACGCTGCCCCTGTTGCTTGTCCTGGCAATCCCAGTGTGGCAACGGGCAACCGCGAACAGGCGGCTAAGCTTGGCCCTGCTCGCGCTGGGCTTCGCGGCCCTGGCCGTTCCGTGGTGGATCCGGAACGCGCTCGTCACGGGCGATGTCTTCTTCTCCCTTCCTCGTTACACCGCGTTCTTCGGTAGTCCAGCATACCCATCTTCGACGGTGCTCGGACGGGCGACGGACCCGGGCAGCCCGTACCTCTTCCTGCTGACACACCCGAGGCATCTGTTCCAGTTGCTCGTCAGCCACACATGGGGCTTGGCCGTAAGGGCGCCCGCGCTTCTGGGGGTCATCGTGCTGCCCCTGGCCTTCGCATCACTATTCGTCAGATCCGAGTCATCGAGGGAACGCGCGGTTCGGTCCGGCGCGCTTCTCGGGTTGTGCCTTCTCGCTCTGTGGACGCTGCCGTCGGCCCCCAACCCAACCACGTACCTGGCCGTGCTGCCGCTGCTGATCGTTCAGGCCGCTCTCCTACTCCTCCGCCTTCTGGCGGGGCAGACACGGACCCGGCGAGTCGCCATCGCATGTGCCATCGCTCTCGTCTCAGTGTCGCCGATCGGCGCGAGGAGACTGGGGGGGGCATCGCCCATGCCTGCGCCATCGGCGGTGGCATTGGCGGAGACCGGGACCAAAGTGCCGGAGGAGACAGTGCTTCTGACTGCCACTCCGGGCCAGGGAGCCTGGTATGCTAAGAGAACGAGCGTGTCACTGCCCGTCGGGGCACAGGACCTGAGGGCTACGCTCGCATTGATCGGCGACCGGCCAGTAGCGCTGTTCGTGTCGCGCGATGTCCTGCTTATGGCGCGTAGTGCTGGGGCACGGTTCTACCAGGGCTTGCTGATGGGCCCGGGTCCCTCACCCGGGCTGCAGGAGGTGCACCTGGAGACTCGTGCAGGTAGGCTGTTTCTGATCACGGAGCCGGAGGCGATCTACGACATGCCGGCACGGGGCCCGACCGGAGGTGTTGAGCGTGGAAGCCCAGGGGGTTGACGCGGGCCATAGCCGGCCGGTGAGCCGAGGCAGCCAGGCGAAGGGGCTGGCGGCGTGTGCGCTTGCGTTCCTGGTGCTGGGTGCCGGCGTGCAGCTCGCCAGCGGGCAGGCCTCCCCCCGCCCCGGGCTGAGGCTCACTCCTAGGCTGGTGCCGTCGACCGTCGGTGAGTGGCGGTTCGCGGGCCAACGCCCGGGCTGGATGGAACGGGACTATATGGTGGGCGGGACGTTGCTCGACTTCGACAACGGTCGGGGGAGTGTCATTGGGGTCACGGCCGCGGCGAGCCAGGAGCATGACACTACATTCGCCAACGTGTCCACGACCCATGGGATGCGCGGGCACGACGTCGTCAGCCGCATTCCGACGGCCGTAGGCCCGGGGCCGGACGGCCGGATGACCGACGTCGATGTCGCCTTCTACTCCGCGAGCCCTGAGGAAGGCCCGTTCGCCTACGCCGCCCTCTACTTCGACGGGGAGCGTTTCTCCACGAGCGTCGTGCACCTGAAACTGAGTGCTAATCTGAGCCGCGCGGTGGGATGCCCCCAGCCTTGGGTCGTGGCGTATTTCGTGCGCAGCATGCGACCTGAGGATACCCCGCAGCAGGTCAGTCAAGAGATGGCGGAGTTCATCACTGCCGTGATGCCCACGCTGGGGAACCTCTGGAGCAAGTATGCGGGACACTCTGGTTGAGCTGGATCGCACGATCGCCGGTTGGATTCGCTCCGCCCGCAGGTCCCCCGGGAGCGTGGCCCTGGCTCTGGCGCTGGCTGCAGGTCTGTGGGCGGCGTATGGCGACATCGTGGGCAGCACGCTGCTGGACTCCGCGCACTACCCAGAGTGGCACCACTGCCTTCTTGTGCCGTTGGGCTCGCTGTGGATCTGGTACCGGAGAAGGAGCGAGATCGCTCTGGCTCCCGCGGAGCATCCGTGGTGGCTGGGCGGAGCCGCGTTCTTCGCGGTGGCCGTTCTGCTGCGTCTCGGTGAACTTGGTCTCGGTGGGCTGTACTTCGGCGGGACCTCGATCGTGTTCGCCGTCGCTGCGATTGTGGCGCTGACCGCTGGGCGCAGCCGGTTCCTGAAGGCGTCGTGGGCGGTCTGGTTCCTGTTGTTCGCCGTGCCGCTCCCGACAACGGCGTCCGCCATGCTGGCGTTCCCCCTGCAGCAGGTCGCCGCTGTGCTGACGACGGTTCTCTGTCAAGCCATGGGGATGCCGGTGCAGCGGGATGGGGTCGTGCTCAGCATGGGCTCGTTCTCGGCAACCATTGCCCAGGCGTGCAGCGGCATGAACTCGCTGTTCGCGTTGCTGATGTGCGCGGTGCTCGTCGTCGTGTTCTCGCGGACAACAGCGGGCCAGCGCGCGGCCATGCTATTGCTCGTCGGGCCCGTGGTGGTTGTCAGCAACGTGCTGCGTCTGGTGACAATGATGGTCGTGGCCCTGTTCTTCGGCGGGCAGGCGGCGCTGGGCTTCTTCCATGAGGGGTCCGATCTGCTCCTGTTCCTGATCCTGGTGAGCGTGGTGCTGCAGCTCAGGGCATACTTCGAGGGGGGGCGCGCGCAGCCGACGTCCTCGCGTGATCGGATTGTATGGGTATGGGAGCGCCCCGGCGCCGACGACGTGTGACATCCTCGGTAACCAGGTCGCGATGTGGCGGGCGCTGTGGAACAATGATGGTGGTCGGGCCGTTCTGCCCATGGCGGCGCGGCGACCGTAGGCAGGGCGCACGTTGGGCGGCGCCCTGCGAGGGCGTCTGTGGTGCACGGCGAATGGCGAGTAGTGGGTGACGCAACAAGCTGTGGTGGACTGCTGCACAAGGAGGCCGACGACTATGAGCGCTCCGAGACCGATAGCCCGGCGGACGCCGGGGGACGACGGCCGGTACGCCCCACCCTTGACCGTGACGGGGCGGCTGATGACGCGCGGCGATGCATCGGCAGTCTGGTGTGCGCTTCTGGTCCTCGCTTCATCGTGGCTGTATACCGGTTGCTCCGCGGGGGCCAACGGCGGCAACAACGGTGATGTGACGGCGGACACGGGCACGCTGCGGATGGTGTTCCACCTGCCCGACGCAGCGGCCGATGCCGAAGCCGCCGCTCGCCTCATCCCGCAGGCCACGGCAACGATCCGCGTGACGGTCTCGGCTGCGGACATCAGCCTACCCCTCTCCCAGGAGGTGGCCTTGGCCGACGCGACGGGCGACACCGCGGACTTGGTCTTCGAGATCCAGGTCGGCCAGGACCGACTGGTCATGGTCCAGGCGCTTAGCGCGTTGGACGCCGTGCTCGCCAGTGCGCAGACCACCGTGGAGATCCTCCCCGCCCAGGAGACACAGGCAGCTATGACGCTCGTCCCCGCGTCATCAGTCTTCCCGGTGCCGGCGGGGACAACGACGCCATCCACGGCCAAGGTCGCCGATGTCGTCACGTTCGGGGGGAGCGCCACGGACTCGGACGGCACAGTCGCGAATTACGAGTGGGACTTCGACGGCGACGGCACATACGACTTCGCGAGTGCCGCCGGACCGGCGACCACTCACTCCTACATGCTGGAAGGCACCTACACGGCGACCCTTCGTGTCACGGACAACGATGGACTGCAGACTACCCTGACCCTCAGCATGCCGGTGGCCAAGAGACCCGGCGGTGTCATGCGGGTGGACTACGTTGGGATCAACTCCGCCACCCCGCTATCCACGTTCAACATGCCGATCTGCTCCAGCCCCGATGGCTCGAGGATCTTCATCATATACAACACGCCCGACCAGAAGGTTCGTGTGGCCGAGAGCCCGGCGGTACCGGGCGGCACTTGGGAGACTCAGGTCCTCGCGGAGGGCGTTGTGGTCGAGGCTGCTGCGTACCACGACGGCCCGACCATCACCGTGGACGCCGATGGCTACATCCATGCGTTCTACGGGATGCACAACAGCCCATGGGGCTATTCGGTTTCGGTGGCGCCCAACACCATCGCCAGCGGGTTCGTGACCAAAGCCAGCGTGGACTGGGAGGATGCCGACGGGCTGTTCCCCACATCGGACAGCGGCTTCAGCACCTATCCCGATGGGCGCCTGCCTGGCCACTACATCACATATCCAAGAGCGTACCTTGACTCCGACGGTCGCCTCTACTTGGCCTATAGAGACCGCGACACGGACTGGTTGAGAAACGGCGACCCGAGGACGCCGGAGGGCTTCGGGTGTTTCGCGGTCTACGACACAGCGACGCGCACCTGGGAAGCCCGCCAGCTCTTCCGCGACCGCAACTACGTCGTGGGAGTGCACGGCTTCGCTTTCGGGGGCGGGGGTGGGGCCTCCCCCAGGATCCACACCTGCACGACATGGCGCAACCAGCCCGCGGGTGGGAGCGAGAGCGGCACCGACCTGACCTACGCCTACAGCGATGACTTAGGCGAGACGTGGCACCGCACCGATGGCAGCACCTACACGCTGCCAATCGCTCACGACACCGGCAGTCCCGATATTATCGTGTCCCTAGCCGACGTCCCCACACTGATCAAGCAGGCAGTGCTGAACCCGCTCATGGCGAACGACAATGACCTCTACCTGTTCTTCCAGCGTGACTCGGGCGGGGGCGTCACTTACATGAAGCACTTGGCTGCCGGCGCCTGGGACGCGGGACTCGCCTCATGGGCGCAGTACTATCAGGGGACGGCCATCTCCAGTGACAATCTGCTCATGGTACCCTCGACGGGCTCGCGCTGGACCAGCACGAACGGGGGCTCGTCGTGGGTGTGGACGTCGCGCACAACCGGCCTTACGGGGCTCAGCACGGTGTACCTCGACCTGGACGGCGCCCGCTTGCACGGACGTCGGTACTACGCGGCGTTCAGCCAGGTGAAGACTGCCGGCGACGGCACCCAGTACTCGGATGTCTACTTCGTGGTGGAGCAGCCTTAGTCGTGTCGGCGCGGGAGCATGGCGCCGGGCAGGAACGTCTTGAGTCCACTATCAGTGGAAGTCGTCTGCGGGAAAGCGCCCAGCGATCGGCAGTGGAAAGGTCCGGTGCCCGGCGTCGGGCGTAGCCTTCGTCAGTGGCTGTCGTGCTGCAAGCCCGAGGCCCTGCGCGAGATCGTTCGAGCTCGCGGTGAGGAACGGGTGTGGCGCCGCATCCTCTCCACGCCTGGCCTTCTGCCTGGGGTGCGCAGCCGGCCTGAGCGGTTCCCGGCCGGAACACTCCTCGGGACCGGCGGCGATGTCGCCGAGGTCACGCTCTGGCTGTCCGAGGAGGACCGGGCTCGGACCTTGGCGACCGCTGACAATGCTGTGGACCACGTCTTCGACTTGTTGGGCACCGGACCCATCCGCCTGGCCCGACAGATCCCGTGGCACGAGGACTGGGTGAGCGGGGCCGTGTATCCTGCTCAGCTCTTGCCGGTCTTCTCCCGCCGGGCGCTCATCAACCCCGGCCGTGACCGTGGCGCGGAGACCAAGCTGCCGTGGGAGATCGGCCGGTTCGCCCACTTGGTCACTCTTGCCCAGGCTTACGCCCTCACGCGCGATCCTCGGTACAGCTTGGAGGCGGCAGCCCAGATCCGTCACTTCATCGAGTCATGCCCCCCACCTCGCGGCGTGCAGTGGGCATGTGCGATGGATGTCGGGCTGAGAGGTGTGAGCTTTGCCTGGAGCTATCCTCTTCTGCGCGGAGCTCCCGGGTGGGACGATGGAATGGAAGACCTCTTCCTGAGGAGTTGCCTGTGCCACGGGCAGTTCCTGCTATCTCACCTGGAAGGGGGCGGAGGTCAGGGACGGAACCACTATCTTGCCAACCTGTGCGGTCTGGCCTTTCTCGGCCTTGGATTCGAGGAGTTACCAGGGGCAGATGCCCGGGCTGACTTCGCTGTACGAGAACTCGCGACGGAGGTGCTCCGGCAGTTCCACTCGGACGGCACCAACTTCGAGGCGTCGGTGTCATACCACCGTCTGGCCTTGGAACTGGCGCTCTATCCACTGATTCTCGCCACCCGGCACGGGCGTCATGTTCCAGAGGACGTGTGGGAGAGGCTGAAGCGCGCAGTGGACTTCACGCGGCACTACGTCAGGCCGGACGGCGGGTGCCCCGCCGTTGGCGATGCGGACGACGGCCGTACCCTAGTCCTGACCGAGCAGACGCGGGCGGTCAAGAACGATCATCGGTACCTCCTGAGCATAGGAGCGTCCTGGTTCCGGTGCCCTCAGCTCGCGGGGGCGGCCGAGAGGTTCCATCCGGAAGCACTGTGGCTGCTTGGCCGGGAGGGGTTGGACCGGTTCGAAGCGGCCGCTCATGAGTGGGAACGTGAGCCGATCCCCCTCCAGAGCCGTGGCTTCCCGGACTCCGGCTACTACGTGCTTCGGGATGGCCCGCATTTCATGTTCGTACACGCGGGAGGCACGGGGGGGGACGGCCATGGGGGCCACGGCCACAATGACGCGCTTAGCTTCGAGTTGTGTGTCGGCGGACGCACCCTCATCGTCGATCCCGGCACCTACTGCTATACTACGGACTATCGCCTGCGGAACCTGTTCCGGTCCACGGCATACCACAACACGGTGATGGTCGATGGTGAAGAGATCAACCCGTTTGACCCGGACGAGGTCTTCCGGTTGGCTGATGTAGCTGCTCCCCGAGTGCGAGCGTTCGAGACGGGGCCGGATCGTGATTTCCTGGCTGCCGAGCACGTCGGCTATGTGCGACTGCCGCTCCCCGTGACGCATCGGCGCTCTTTCACGTTCGAGAAGCGCGTAGTGCGATGGGTGATCGAGGATGAGCTCCTTGGTGGCGGCGAACACAGCTGGGCGGTCCGGTTCCACTTCGCCCGCGTCCCTCTGGACGTGCGCCAAGATGGTGCGATGAGGGTGATCGCAAAGGTCCCCGCAGACTGCGGGTGGGGCGTCGAGCTACAGGTAGAACGCGGGAAGCCCTGTGACGGGGAGTTCCTCTGTTCGGTTGAGCAGGGGTGGATTGCCCCGAGTTATGGCGTCTGCGAGCCTGCTCCTGTGCTGGTCGTCTCTGGGCGCGGCTGTCTCCCGGTGCGTCTGCGAACACTGCTTGTCCCGCTTCCGTTCGAGGATGGGGCAGTGTCGAATGGCAATGCTGTGTGTGGTGCGTCGTGAGGGATCCGGTCTCTACTACGCAACGGCGACTAGAGCAGCTCTGGCAGGACGTACGGTCCGGTCGGTGGACCGAGCACATCGCCTTGGCCGGCGCATTCGGTGCCACGCTTTTCCTCATGGTCTCCGGCGTCGTCACCGGGCGATTCGGGGGCGGTGGTGCGGTTGGGATCGTGACGACGGTGGGGTGCTTTGCTCTGGCGCTGCACCGGTGGGAGTGGGCGGCCCTTCTGGCTGTGTTCACGATCCAGTTCACGGAGTATTTCGAGGTCTCGATCATCGGCGACACGCGTGTGAGCCTGTGGGAGCTAGCCGCGTTGGCTGCGATGGTGGGATGGGGCCTGACTCGGGTCCAGGCGGCCCAGGCGGCCCGGTGCGACCCACCTCGCATCCGCATCACCCTGATGGACGGAGCAATCCTGGGCATCACCTTCGTGCAGCTTGTGGCGAATCTCACGGAGTTCATGAGAACAGGGACCGTCCACTACAACGTCAAGCCGTTTGAGTTTGCGTTTCTTTACATCCTCGCTCGGAGCATGATGGCCAAGGAGAAGACTGCAAAGGCTTTCCTGGTCGCCGTGGTCGCATCGGGCGTCATACAGGCCACGATCGGCACTCTCCAGCACTTCCAGGTCCTGAAGGTGCCCAACCTTCCCTGGATGCATGTGCCGCGCAGCCACCTGTACTGGCTCTTCCACTATGGCGACCCTGTTGTAACCGTGGGCAAAGGCTCATTCCTACACTTCAGCAACTTCGGCTTCTTCGTTAGCCTCTGCTGGCCATGCGCCGTCGCATTGGCGCTTGCCGCTCGGAGCAACTGGCATCGCCTGTTCTGGGGCCTACTGAGCGCCATTGTCTTCTATGGGATCCTGATGTCCTACGCGCGCGCCGCGCAGTTCGGTTGGCTGCTGGCGGTCGTAGTGTTCCTCCTCATCGTTCCTCGTGGCCAGTGGGTAGGCACCGCGAGGGTCTGCGCCGTGGCGCTGCTCGTGATGGCTGGCGCCATATGGCAGTGGGCAAACACGAGTGACTACGCCAGTACGATGAACATGGACGGGAGGCACCTCGCTTGGACCAAGGTACTGGAGGGCTTCCCCGCGAACCCGTTTGAGTTAGTGGTGGGCCGAGGCGAACTCGCCAGTCGGTCGGAGGCCATCGAGACGGTGGGGCTCCAGAGCATCCACAACGCCTATATACAGGCATTGGTGGACACGGGTGTTGTGGGCTTGGCATCATACTGCCTTATGGGCTTGGCGATGCTCCTGCCCGGTCTGTGGGCATTGCGTGCAGACCGGATCGGGCTCTTCGAAGCATGTGCCGCGGCCTCGGCGGCGTGCATGGTCATGCTTTACTTCGAGGCGTACACGGTCGCCATGTGGACGGCGATCGGTGTGCAACCGTTCTATATGACGCTTGCTGGGCTGTCTCACGCGCGCCATGTACCCCAACCCGACAAACCGTTGCCGAAGGAGCGGGGATACATCCCTCGCCCTGTGCGCAAATGCGGCAAAACAGCGGCAGAACACAGGGGCGCAACGACCACGCGCGGGGGTATCCGCTGAAAGGCACGTGGAGTTCAATGATTGGGGTGCTACATCCACGGAAGTTGATACGCTACGTACGAAGCCGGCGCCCGTTGGTCTTGCGGACGGGTCTCGTGGGGGTGGCCCACGCGTGCATGCGCTGGGTGGCCGTCGCACAGGACGTACGTTCGAGCGGCGGCGTGGCCGCCTACTACGATCTCGCTCGCGGGTGGACCGCAGACTATCCGGAGACGACTGGGTACCTGATCCCCACATGTCTTGCATACGCGAAGGCATTCTCGCGAGACGCGTTCGCGGATCGCGCTCTCCGCATGGGAGAATGGCTGACCCGGGAGATCCAGCTCAAGGACGGCAGCATTCGTGGCGGGCTGGCTGACCACCCCCTAGAGTCGTCGGTGTTCAACACGGGGCAGGTCCTGCACGGGTTCTGTGCGCTCGTGAGGGAGACGAAGGACCCTGAGTTCGTCGACGCGGCCGTGAGGGCGGGCAAGTGGCTCCTGACGTGCCTGGACGATGACGGCGCGTTTCGCAGGGGCTTGGTGAGCTGCTGCACTGGCGAGTCCCCCGCCTACTTTGTGCGCACCGCGTGGGCGTGGGCCCGGCTGTGGGAGGAACTGCCGGAGCACGAGTGGGCAAGGGAGGCCGCTGAGAAGGCAGCCCACTTCGTGGAGCGTACCCAATTGCCGTCCGGGTGGTTCCCGAACTCGGACCTGGACAACGCCCGAAAGGGCGACGCGCCACTCCTGCATCCGGTTGCCTATGTTCTCGAAGGGCTGCTCGAGGTCGGTTTGGCTTGCCGACGCGAGTCGGCTGTTTCCGCCGTGAGGCTGGCCTGTGACCGGATGATGGCCGCGGTGTCCCCTGACGGCTACCTTGCCGGCCGGCTGTACGCCGACTGGTCGCCCGCGGCAAGGTGGGTGTGCCTGCCAGGATCGACGCAGATGGCGATCGTCTGCTTCCGGCTCTTCCAGCATACCGGCGACCAGCGCTACCGCGAGTGCGGCCGGCGTCTGCTCCGGTACGTGGCCTCGACCGTCGACCTGGAGGGTGCGAGGGAGTCCGTGGGAGGCGTGTACGGCTCGACTCCTCTGAGGGCCGGTGGTTACCTGGGCGGGGCAATGCTCAACTGGGGTGCGAAGTTCCTGGTGGACGCCATTCTCCTTGATGCTCACCTCGATGGCGGGATACCTGACTACTGGGGGCCGGCTGCCCGGTGACTACGGGCCACCCATACCGCGGGAGGCTGGTCCGCGACATGCCGACTGTCCTGTACGTGAGTATCGACTGCCCGCCGAGGGCTGGTGGTCACCTGCCAGGGGCCCACCGGATGGCGCGGTTCCTAGAGGGCCTTCCGCGCCACGGGTGGAACGCGGTCGTCCTGACTCAGCCCTGTCCTCCATGGCTCCCGCGCGATGAGACGCATCTCAGCGTGCTCGGCCCGCCGCACAGAGCAGTCCGGGTCCCATCGTTCTACCCACTCAGCATGCTTCTCGACTCTCGCCGTTGGGTGCTCGCCAGGCTGCGGGCATTGCTGAAGCGCGCCCAAGGTGGCGATGGCTGCACTTCCGGCGGAGATACGTCCGCAGCACTGGGGCGCTTTGAGCGGCTGTGGAACTGGTTTGCCGTCCCAGACTATGTGGCCAACTGGCAGCTCACCGCGACACCTGTCGGCTGCCTGCTCGGACTGCGATGCCAGGTTGTGTTGGCAAGTGCCCCCACGTGGACACCTCTTCTTGTGGCGTACGACATCAGCCGCGTCACCGGTCGTCCGCTCATCGTTGACATGCGTGATCCCTGGACCATCGGCGGCTTGGCAACCACGGGGCCGCCGTGGCGAGTCCGGTGGGACTCTCGGATGGAAGAGCGGATCTTCCGCCATGCCGCCAGGGTCATCTGCAACACCGACACAGCGCGAGAGGCGTACGCGCGGAAGTACCCTGACCTCGCCACAAGGCTCACAGTCATCCCGAACGGCTACACGCCGTGGGAGGTTGGCCCTTGCCCTCCGCACATCCATCCCAGCTTGTTCCAGCTCGTTCATGTTGGGAATGTGACGTCGGCTGCCAGGGATCCTGCGACCCTGTTCGCCGGAGTGCAGCGCTTCCTCGCGGACTGTCCCGCCGTGGGGGACCACCTCAAGCTGACCTTCATAGGGGCCTTGCGCGCCGATCACCTTGAGCGAGCGATAGGGCTAGGCCTGGGGGCCTACATCGAGGCCGCAGGCCCGGTGCCGCACAAGGTGGCGCTCGACTGCATGTCACATGCGCCCGTACTGCTCCTCCTGGGGGAAGTGGGGCAAGGGAGCAAGTACACAATCCAGGGGAAGGCGTATGAGTACCTCGCTGCTCAGAGGCCCATTCTGGGGATACTGCCCGCCGATGGCGCTAATGCAGACATCATCCGGAGGTACAATGCCGGGATGGTGGCGGAGATCACTCGGCCGGAGGCTGTGGCCGAAGCCCTGGCCGAGGCCTATCGGCTTTGGCAGAGAGGGCTTCTGCCCTGTGGGGAACGCGCTCCCACGGAGTTTTCCCTGGAGATCCTGACGGGTCGTCTCGTGTCGCTGCTGGAGGAGGCTGCTCGCCCGCTGTGTTAGAGTGGAGTAGGCGTGGGGTCGGCTGAGGCCGTAACGGCGGAAGGCTGGCGGGACGAGCTGGCACTCGGTGAGAGGAGTCGTCTGTTGGGCGTCAAGGAGTGGATGGGACAGCGTCCCGCATGGTTTCGGGAGCCTGTTGTCTTCCTCTGGCGCCACCGGCCTGCGATGTGGGGGAGGGGAAGGGCGACAGCGAGACTGCGCGACTCTCTCCTCGCTCGGATCGAGGCGATGGAGCGAGCTTCCCCCGGGGACGTGAGAAGAACGGAACTCGAGCTGGCCAAGGGGATGATGATCTACGCCTATGAGCGTGTGCCATGGTACCGAGAGGCGTACCGAGCAGCGCACGTGGACCCGAGGGACATTGGGGACCTGGGCGACCTGTCGGAGTTCCCCACCGTTGGGAAGGGCGACGTGCGGGACCACCCCGAGGCATTCCTGGCAGAGGGTTTCCCCAAGGAACGGCTCGGCGTGCTCACTACCAGTGGTTCTACGGGCACCCCTCTCGCTCTCTACCACGATGCCTTCACGACGGACGTGGTGGAGGAGGCGTTCTACGAGCGCATTCTCAGGAGGGCCTCCTGCCCGATGGGACTCAACACCCGCAGGGTCGTACTGCGCGGTTGGCGACCCCCTCCGGAGAGAAAGCACGAGTTCGGGCCAGACAGTCTCACCCTTTCGTCCTTTCACCTCACCTCAGAGCACCTGCCGGAGTTCCTGGCGACAATCCGTCGCTTCCGGCCGGAAGCCGTTTTCTGCTACCCGTCCGCCGGTGAGACGCTTGCTCGGTACGTCCTGGAACACGGGGAGGAGCCGCTCCCCGGGCTCAGAGTGGTGTTCCTGGCTTCGGAGACAGTACATGAGGGGCAGCGCGAGCTCCTCTCTCGAGCGTTCGGGGCGAGGGCCTTCGCCGCATACGGCCATGCGGAGAGGTGCGTCGTCGCGGGCGAATGTGAGTACTCCACGGCCTACCATATCGAGCCCCTGTATGGGCTGGTGGAACTCGCACCCCTGCAGGACGGGGGAGGCCGCAATGACGCGCTGTGCGAGATCATCGCGACGGGCTTCTGGAACCGGGCGATGCCACTGATCCGCTATCGCACCATGGACCTCGCTCGCCGTAAGGCTGACCAAGTGTGTCGATGCGGGCGGCCATACTTGCTTCTGGAGCAGATCGAGGGTCGACTGCAGAATCTAGTCGTGACGCGGACGGGGCGCACGCTAGCTCACATCTGGGCCCACGGGCCTGCATTCGACCACGTCAGGGAGATGCAGTTCTACCAGCCAAGAGCTGGTGTGCTGATCCTGCGATTCGTTCCGACCTCCTCGTTCTGCGAGGATGACATTCAGCGCATCCGGGCACACTTCACCCCCATGCTTGGAGACGACATCGAGCTGGGCTTCTGCCCTGCGGAGGCCATTCCCCGGACCCGTTCCGGCAAACGCCTGTGGCTGGTGCAAGAACCGAGGGTCAGGGAAGCCCTGGAAGCTTCTGGGCACGTCCGGGCGGAGGGCCTGGGGGACGACCGGTAGTCCGGCATACTGGTAACGATGAGGAGGTCTCGAAGACCGCATGCGCGAGGTGAAGCTCTTTGCTGTTGGGGATATCCTCCTCAGGACTCGGAACGGCAGACCGCCGTTCGAAGGTGTGGCCTCTGCCCTCGCAGAGAAGGACGTCCTGTTCGGCAACCTTGAGACTGTACTGTCTTGTGCCGGCCAAGAGGCGGAGAAGGCATCCGTGCTGTTCACCGACCCAGAGGAGGCACGGTACCTGGCGGAGGCAGGCTTTGATGTTCTCAACGTGGCGAACAACCACATTCTGGACCGAGGCACAGAGGGACTTGCCGCGACTCTGGACGTGCTGGAGCAACAGGGCTTGACCTACATCGGAGCTGGCCGGTCTGGCAGTTGCGCAGATCCAAGGGGGGGTGTTGTCATCGAGAGGAACGGCCTGAGAATCGGGTTCCTGGGCTATGCCTCGAGTGGAAAGGGCGACGTCGGCAACGGCTTGTTCGTAAGGCAGGTGGAGACCTGCGCGATCTTGGAGGACATGCGATACACCCGATCCGCTTGTGATGTGATTGTGGTTTCACTGCATTGGGGACTGGACGACCTCCGCTACCCACCTCCTGAGCACATCGCTCTGGCCCACACTCTGGTGGAGCACGGAGCGTGCGTAGTCCTTGGGCATCATGCTCATGTGCTGCAGGGGATCGAGGAGTACAAGGGGGGACTCATCGCCTATTGTCTGGGCAACTTCCAGTTCAAGTGCGATCGCTCTGAGCGGCACCGGCAATCGCTAATCCTGTCGGTGCGCCTGACTGAAGATGGCATGGGGTCGTACGACATCATCCCAGCAGACATCGACGATGATCTGGTTCCCCATGTCCTGGCAGACGGGCACGACCGGGTAGCTTGCCTGGCAGCGCTCACGGCACCCATCATCGAAGGCCGGATCACGCGGAGCTGGTGGTTCGAGCACGTCGCCGGCGAGTATCTCAGCAACAGCCTGGCGGCGTGGAGGACTCGAATCCGCCGGTACGGGTTCCGGCATCTGGTGCAGTGTCTTGCGTGGACCGTATCCCCATTTGCGCTGCGCTGCTACCTGGGCCTGCTGGTGCGCGCGGTTCGGAGGGGCCCAGGCTGATGATCCGCGAGTTTGCGAAGGACATGGGCAAGTACTTCCCCGCCCAGATTGTGCCTGGTCTGGTGGGGTTCGTGAGCATCCCCATCCTGACCCGCCTGTTTCTGCCCGACGCGTATGGTGACTACCGCCTGGTCTTGGCCACGACTGGGGTCCTGGCTACCTTCAGCGAGTGGCTACCGATGGCGGTTATCCGGTTCGCTCCAGGCTTCGAGCGGGATGGGAGGCTCGGCTTCCTCTACGGGAACGTCGTCGCTCTGTGTGGGATCACCACGGTCCTCTTCACCGGCCTGGCTATCGTTCTGCTGGCTGTCCTCAGACCCTACCTGTCCAGTCGGCTCTATGCCCTCATGTGGCCGGGCATTCTGGTGTTCGCTCTCACGACCGTCTTCGTGACGGCGCAACACGTCCTCCGAGCCAAGCGCGCGATCGCATCTTACAGCGTGTCGGCAGCGTGGCAGTCCGCGGCGGGGTTCGGCTTGGCCATGCTCCTGGTGACGGCATGGGGTCCCCGTATCGAGTTCCTCATCTGGGGGATGGCGGCAGCTGTTGGGATGGCTCTGCCGCTCCTCTGGCGGCAGGCCTTTGACCAGCCCCTCTCCGGGCTACGCGTCTCTCCGTCGGTCTTCCGAGACATGATGGCATACAGTGCGCCCCTGGTTCTGGGCAACGTGGCCGCATGGGTACTGAGCCTGGGAGATCGCTACGTCCTTCAGTGGTTCGGGGATAGCCATGCTGTAGGCGTGTATTCCGCCAGCTACGGCGTATCGGAAAGCACTGTGCTGCTTCTTGCCAAGCTCTTCATGCTCGCCGGTGGACCTTTGGCGGTGCATGTGTGGGAGAAGGAGGGGGAACCAGCGGCAGCTGCGTTCCTGACGAAACAGGCTCGGTACTACCTTCTGGTCTGTGTGCCTGCAGTGGTCGCCCTGTCCGTGCTGGCTAAGCCCATGGTGCACCTCCTGATGGATGAGGAGTACTGGGACGGGTACCGCATCATCCCGTTCGTGACAGCCGGCGTTCTCCTGCTGGGTCTGAACCAGCGATTCCAGACGGGCCTCTCACTGGTTAGGAGGACTTCGGTCATCACCGTGTGCACGGTTTTGGCCGGGGCCGTGAACCTGGGGCTCAACATACTCCTGATTCCTCAGCATGGGTACATGGGTGCGGCCTATGCCACTCTGATCTCCTACGCCGTCCTGCTAGCCCTCTCCGCATGTTGTGCGCGCCGACTGTTCGCTTGGCAGTTTCCGTTTCGCTCGCTGGTAAATGCGGGTATAGCATCTCTGGTTGCGGGGGCGGGGGCTTACTACGTGGGTAACCTCGGAAGCATCTCGGCGGCGTCTGCTCTTGTGTCGGGGATCTGCGTCGGCAGTTTGGTCTACCTGGTGTTACTCCTGCTCTTGAGGGAGTTTGGGCAGGAGGAAGTCGAGTTCGCTCGGAAGGTCGCCAGCGGGTCTCCTCGAGGCACATGAGTGAGTCCCTAGCGGTCGGGAGAGGGCTCAGTCTGTTATGGGATCTCAAGGACGGCCCCTGGTTCTCTACGTCTGCTATCACCCACTAGTGGGTGTCGCCCCCAACTTCCGCATCTTTGGGCAGGTTCAGCTTATCCGACGCGTAGCCGATGTGCTCGTGGTATCGCCCAGCATGCCGGCGGACAGCTCGGCAGAGGAGCGCGAGGAAGCGCGGACGTACCTTGGCGATGGCCACATTGAAGTGAAGACGGCTCTGGGGCCGTTCTCGCTAATCGCGACTCGCAGCATATACAGAGAGGCAGAGCACATTCTGGCGTCTCGGCCCGTTGACGTGATCCATGGGGCGATGCAGCCATCGTGCATGATCGTCCGTCGGCTGGCGAAGCGGTACAGGGTTCCGGTCGTCACCAGCTTCCATGGCACGGCTCTTGAGATGCGCGACGTCGTCCCCTGGTGGCAGGCCTACGCGAAGGAGCGTGTCTTCCTCGCTGTTGAGCGATGGGCGGCGCGGAACGCGGCCGGAATCCTCTTCGTCTCCGAGGCCCACCGCAGCTTCTTTGCGGAGCAGCATGGCACCCCTGTTGGCGAAACGGCCGTCCTGGCGTCGTTCTTCGACCCCCGGCACTTCCGGCTCTGCCCGGAGCTCAGAGAGCCGAGGCGGCGTGCACTGGATCTCGAGGACAAGCGCATTGTGATCTACGTCGGGAGTTGCGTGCCGAGGTGGACGGTATTCGACCGGGTCGCCCGCGTGATGGCCCAAGTGTGTCGAGCACGGCCGGATGTGCATTTCATGGTCCTGAGCCGGGAGCAGAAGCAGGCCTTGGCTTTTGTCCAGAACGCCGGGTTGGTTCCCTCCCAGTGCACCGTGACATCCGTCGCGCACACGGAGGTGCCGGAGTACCTCAATGCTGCAGACATCGGACTCCTCCTGCGAGAGCCCACGCCCACAAACTACGTCGCGAGCCCGTTCAAGTTCGGTGAGTACGTGGCCTGCGGCGTGATGCCCGTCGTCTCACCCCACATCGGTGATCTCGGCCGGCACATTGCCTCGGGGGACCTGGGTCTGGAGCTCACGAGCAACGCGAGTGCGGCCGATGAGATACTGGCGGCGCTCGACGACCCGGAGCAGTTCACGGACGAGCGGCGGAGGGCCAGGGCCGAGTGGGCCCGAAACCACTGGACATGGGACTCCGCGGGCGAGCCCATCATCCACCTCTACCAGAGCATCCTCGGTGGCCGATGACCCCGGGGGCCCCCGCGGAGCTCGGCTCGCCCATCACATTGCCGGAGGCGAAACGTATGCGTGAGCAGGTATGCGTAATGGGGCTGGGCTACATCGGCCTGCCGACGGCCAGTCTGCTGGCCACGAAAGGCTATCGGGTCCTCGGCGTGGACGTGAATGCACACGCTGTGGACAGCATCAACCACGGCAATGTGCATATCGTGGAGCCCGGGCTCGACATCCTCGTCAAGTCCGCCGTCGGTAGCGGCAACCTCAGCGCTTCGATGGAGCCTGCGCCCGCCGATGTGTTCATACTCGCCGTGCCCACGCCCGTGCGCCATGAGGACCACGAGCCCGAGCTCTCGTATATCGACGAGGCCACCGAAGCCATCGCGCCGCATGTCGCACCGGGGAACCTGGTCATCCTGGAGTCCACCAGCCCCGTCAGAACCACCGAGCAAGTGGCTCGGCTCCTGAGTGAGAGGCGACCGGACCTGAAGATCCCGCAGCGCACCCGCGGGACAGGCCACACGGACGCTGAACCCGACCAGGTGTTCATCGCGCATTGCCCGGAGCGCGTTCTTCCCGGCCAGATCCTGCGGGAGCTGGTTGATAACGACCGCGTAGTGGGCGGAGTCGACGACGCCTCTGCGCAACGGGCGGCCGAGTTCTACCGGACCTTCGTCGGCGGCCAGGTGCTTGTGACGGACTCCCGCACCGCCGAGATGTGCAAACTCGTCGAGAACGCGTTTCGCGATGTGAACATCGCCTACGCCAACGAGTTGTCGATCATCTGCGAGCAGCTCGATATCAATGTCTGGGAGCTCATCGAATTCGCGAACCGCCACCCGCGCGTCAACGTCCTCCGCCCCGGACCCGGCGTGGGGGGCCACTGCATCGCAGTGGACCCCTGGTTCATCGTGTCGTCGGCCCCGGAGCATGCACGCCTGATCCGCACGGCGCGTGAGGTCAATGACAGCAAGCCGTGCTTCGTCGTCGAGAGTGTGCGCCAGAGCGCCGAGCGCTACAAGGAGCCTGTCATCGCGTGTCTGGGGCTGTCCTTCAAGGCGGATATCGATGATCTCCGCGAGAGCCCCGCAGTCGAGATCGTCCGGCACGTCGCAACCGAGGGCCTGGGAACGACGCTCGTCGTTGAGCCGCACATCAGATCGTTGCCGCCCGCACTGGCTGACATCGACGTGGAGTTGGTTGATCTGCCCACGGCCCTCAAGCGGGCCGACGTCGTTGTCTTGCTCGTCGACCACAGGGAGTTCCTGTCTGTCGAGCGCGAGACGCTGCTCCGCAAAGTCGTGATCGACACGCGCGGCATCTGGCGCTGAGTCCATCCCCAAACGCAGAGCGGCAGACTCGCCGCCCCCGCAGGGGCTCTCGGCCCCGCGGCGCCTCGGCGAGTCTGCCGCTCCCGTTCACCGTGACGGAGGCAGCGTGCCCTCTCTCAGTAGATCTCCAGGATGAGGGTCCCGGTGGACGACACGATCACCTGGACCGACTTCTCCCCGGTCATGCCATCCCCATCCGTGGCTCGCAGCGTGGCGGCGAATGTACCGTCGGCTGGGTAGCTGTGCGTTGTGTCGGGAGTCGAGGCGCTGAACCAGTCGTAGGTGCCGTTGCCGTCGAAGTCCCACTCGTACTTCGCGATCGCGCCGTCCGGGTCTGTCGCCGTGCCGGAGAAGCTGACCGGGCTGCCCGGGGCAACCTTGTTCGGCGAGGCCGTTGCCGTGGTCACCGTTGGCGGGTCCCCCGACGGGGGCGCCGTAACGGTGACGGCCACGAACGCCTCGGCGGTCAGGGCGCAGTCGTCCGTTACGCGAAGCACGGCCGTGTAGGCGCCCGAGGCCCCATAGGAGTGGCTCGTAGACGCGCTGCCGGCGCTGGACCAGTCGTAGGTGCCGTTGCCGTCGAAGTCCCACTCGTACTTGGTGATCGAGCCGTCGGCATCGCTACCGGTGCCCGAGAAGGAGACCGGTGCGCCCGCGACGGCATCGGTGGGCGACGCGTTGGCCGTTGCCTCCGGCGGTGTCGAGACCTTGATGTTCACCGATGCCGTGCTCGTCAAACCGTCGTTGTCCGTCGCCCGCAACACGGCGGTGTAGGTCAGCGCCGACGGATAGGTGTGCGTCGTCGCAGGGCTCGAAGCATTGGTCCAGTCATAGGTGCCGTCGGCCTCGAAGTCCCATGCGTACTCGACGATAGTGCCGTCCGAGTCGGTGGCGCTTCCGCCGAGCGTAGACGCCGTGCCTACCCGAATCGGGGAGGCGGCAGTCGCCACGACCGTCGGGTATATCGAAGCCTCGGGTACCAGTGAGATGGAGGCTTGAATGGTCTGGGCGGGCTCGACAACGATGGTCGCGGTCCCGCTGGAGAGAACGTTCCTGTTCTCGTCCAGGGCCTGAACGGTGAGCTGTCTGTCTGCGCCGGCAGGCACTTCCAGGCTGAGCTCAACGGACGTCTGCCCCGGTGACACGGCGGCTTCGCCCTCGACGGGCGTCGCTATGTCAGCGGCCGTGACCGTCACGCGGATGTAGCGAGTGGCGCTGGGCACCAGTCGGGCGCCGGCTTCGCTGGCCGTGGCCTGGGGCAAACGCACGGCGATACGGACGAACCCCGATGTGGGAACCTGCTCGAAGGGCGATTCCGTGGTCGAGCCCCCGCCGGGAGTGGGGGGGACGGTGATGGTGTTCCTGTCCGCCTGCCCCACCTGGCCGAACACATCCTCCTGTCCGCCGCTCGTTGATACGCCACACGCCGTCTGCGTGACCCAGTAGAACACGGCTGCCACGGCCAGCACCCAAGCGGCAGCCATTTGCCCGGCAACGGCGACGGTCATCCGGTTCATCCACCGGACTCGGCCTGGCACGACATGAGGACGTTGCACGGTCCGGCGGTCGCGGCCCACCCGGAAGTCGAAGTAGAGGCCGCCTAGCCAGACCGGTGTGACAAACCGCAGGTCAACGGTGTGGCGGTAGCTTGACCCGGGTGTGCCGCCGCTCCCTCCAATGGCACTCGAGGAAGGCGGCGTGCTGGGTGTCCCGTCGGTCGGTTGTCCCTCAGGCCGATCGTGTGACATGTCCATCCTCTCCCCTCGTTCGCAAGGCCGATGCGGCCTCCGCCGCTCGGCCTATTCCACCGAGATCCCGACCGTGCCCGTGGCCCCGGCCGATACCTGCTCCCTTGCCTGCTTCGTGAGACCGACGTTGTCGGTGACCCGCACCGTCGGCCGGTAGGTTCCTTCGGCCGTGTACGTGTGGGTTATGGACGCACCCGTCGTACTCGACCAGTCGAAGACGCCGTCGCCCTCGAAGTCCCACTCGTACTTCGCGACACTGCCGTCCGGGTCACTGGCCGTGGCGGCGAAACTGACGCGTTGGCCCACCGGCACCCCAGTTGATGCCGGCGACGTGATCGTCACACCCGGGTACTGCGACACGACCAGCGGCGCCACGGCCTGCTTGGCCACCCCATTCGCGTTCGTCGCCCTGAGGACAGAGGAGTAGGACCCGGCCGTCGCGTACACGTGAGTCGTCGCCGCGGAGGTCGTCGAGGACCAGTCATAGGTGCCGTCGCCCTCGAAGTCCCACTCATACTTGGCGATCGTGCTGCTCGAGTCGCTGGCGCCGCCACTGAGGTAGACAGTGTCACCCACGCCGGCCGGAGAGGGTGAGACCAGGGCAACGACAGAGGGCCCCGCGGCTCCAATCGGGACTAGAGCGATCGTGAGCTGCAGCGGCTCATCGGTGCTGAGGGCTACCTGCGTCTTGCTCTCGGCGGTGATTCTGGCCCCGGCATTGAGGGCTTGCACTGTGATGAGACGCTCTCCGGTGCCCGGTACGTCCATCTCCAGAACGACCGGCTCGAGACTCCGCACGTCGACGCTCCGGCTCACCAGGACCGTGCCGTCCAGGTCGGCCACGAATACGCGCACGGTGCGGGTGGAGTTGTCCGCAGCGCGTGCCGCGGCCGCGGCCGCGTCGTACACCTCGGGCAGCTCGACCGACAGCGTCAGCTTCGCCACGTCCCCCGGTGGCGGGGTCACGACATCAGTGTCGTCCGGTGGCGGGGTCACGACATCAGTGTCGCCCGGTGGCGGGGTCACGACATCAGTGTCGCCCGGTGGCGGGGTCACGACATCACCCGGGTTGCCGGACGGTAGCGAGCCGCACGCGGACTGAGTGAGCCAGTAGAACACCCCTGCGACCACGAGCAGCCACGATGCAGCCATCTGCACCGCGAGCGTGGCCGTCACTCGGTTCATCCGCCTCACACGTGTGGGCACGTCGTGCGCTCGCTGCTCGGCACGCCGATCGCGGCCGATCCGTAGGTCCACATAGTGCCGACCCAGCCACGAAGGCGTCACGAAGCGAATGTCCACCGAGTGGCGACCCGGCAGGGGCGGCCCCCCACCACTGGGCGTCACGCCAGGGGGACTTGCTCCTGCCGACGACATGCCCTGCGGACGATCGAACGGTCCCTGGTTGGTCGCCAAGACACCCAACTCCTTCCCGAGCCTCCGAAGACGCACGCTCGCAACCGCTTCGCAGTGCCGCCCTGGACTTCGGCGTGGTCACTTACACCCATCTATTCCACACGGAGCGCCCAAGGCGGTTCCGTCGCAGCACTTCCATACCCAGCAATCTAGGGCGCCGCGGATTGGCCCCCCTCTCAGGGCCGCCCTCCCTTCGGCTCCGTTCGCTGTGCCTTCGTCCCGCCATGGGCCCGGAGCCGACTGGCCATCAGGCGAAGCAGCAGCCAGAGCTGCTCCCGAAGGATGGCCCACGACAGCTTGGACGCGCCGTACTCTCGCTCCCGGAACACGATGGGCACCTCGCACACACGCAGCCTGGCTTCCTGGCACCGCCGCAGAACCATAGGCAGCAGTGCGTAGCCCCGAGCATCCACAGAACCGAGATCGAGTCGGCTGAGGGCATCGGCTCGGTATGCGCGGAAGCCGCTGCTGGCGTCCTGGACGCGGAGCCCGCCCATGTACCCGAACGCCAGGTTCCCCCACCTGCTGAGCCATCGTCGCCACCAACTCCACCCGGGCGTACCGCCGCCCTCGACGTATCGCGACCCGACGGCGACGTCGGCCTCCGCCAACGCCGACACGAGCTGTGGCACCGCGGCGGGCTCATGGGAGAGGTCCGCGTCCATGCTCACGAAGAAGGCGGGACCCGCCGCGAGCGCCATGCGCGCCGCCGCAACTTGCGCGCTCGCATACCCCTGCTTGCATTCGCGATGGATGACGTGGATCCTGCAGTCGGTCGCCGCCCAGCGGTCGGCCACCTCGCCGGTGCCGTCAGGCGACCCATCGTCCACGATGACGATGTGCGCGTGCGGAACCACCTGGCGCAACTCGCTCAGCACAAGAGGTAGGTTCGCAGCTTCGTTGTAGGTTGCCAGGCCGATCCACAGGGCATCCACGACGACATCCCATTCGCATGGCGCGGTCAACACCGTGCGCCGCTCACCGGCCCATACTGCCACAGTGTGACGCCCGCGCAAGCCCACACGCCGCAAAAAACGAGAAACGCCCCGCCTCGGACCGAGGCAGGGCGCTATCAGTGTAGCTCGCGGAACCTACCGGCGAAACCGGCGCAGGAATAGGCCGACCACGCCGACACCCGCGAGCAGGGCGCTTGTCGGCAACTCCGGAGCGTCCTGGATCCAGTCAGTGAACTGCAGCGGCTTACCATCGTTTCCGAGCACGAGCTGCCCATCGTCACCCACGACATTCCACGCGAGGTGGAACGCGAAAGCATCCACTTCCGGCGCCGGCAGCGTTCCTCCATAGTGCCCCGTGAACGTCAGGTCCTGAAGCGGGCTCAGCCTGGAGGCTTGGCCCTTGCCTTCCCACTCCCACTTCGAGTTCAGAGCCTTCCACCCGGTCGGCGACGACGACGAGCCGGTGAAGACGACATTCTGGCCCGTGAACCCTTGTACTATGTTCCCCTGTGCGGGGGAGTCCGTACCGCCGGCGAAACCGAACCACTGGATGTTCGTGGCATCGTCCAGCGCCCAGTCCGGACCCGAGAAGCCACTCGACTGGTGACCCCACAGGTCCATGGGCCAAGTGCTGGAGCCGGCGATCCACTCTACCCGGTACTGCCAGTCCCGCCCTTCGCTGCCGGAGGTGGAGGGCGTGATGCGGAACACATCGATGCCGCCAATGCTGATGTCCGTCGAGCAGAACCCGGGCACTGCCAAGGCCATCAGAGCAACAACAACCGACCACCTCATGACACGAGCCGCCGCCACCATCCGCACCCTCTCCCACAACCCCCACCACCTAATCGTCCGCCGCCATTTTAACAGTTGCGCAACTGTAAGTCAACAACCATCTGGATACGTAACAGCTCACACTCGGTAGGTCTCTGTGGGACGCAGGCATGATGCATCGGCCCAAGCCTGATGTGTCACCCGGGGTGCCACTCCCGCCTCGTCCGAAATGGGTGATGGTTCGAGGGAACGGGGAGCGGAAGGGGGGAGCAGGGCGGGGCGGGGCCACTCATCAGGGGCGGCGGGCGGGTATCGGGACGTCATGCAGTACCCGACGTCGTCATCACCACAGGGCCAGCAGGGGCCGCTGGTGTCCTCGAGCCAAGCGTTGCTGAGGGGCCCGGTGTGCCCGGCCGACGGTTCGCCCCCACGCAGAGGAACAGGGCATCTCCCTGCATCCTGAGGAGCCGGTAGACGACGGATAGCGAGGCGGCGTGACGATCGTCCGGAGGCGCTGGAGGCCACTGATCATCATGAGGGGTCATCGGGTCCATCCTCTCTGGAGGGAAGCGAGCGGCGGCAGGTGGTCGGCGTGCATGGCCGGGCCCCGGAGGCGGGGTGGCCCCTGGGGCGAGCCTATGCAGAGGAGCTTGGGGTGATCAGCTCTTCCTCCAGCAGCTCTCGGCACAGGGCGGACACGGCATCCTGGGCATCGCCTTCGACCACGTCGTACTCCTCCGCCAGGGCCACTGCCATCTCCGAGACACTCGCGCCGATCTGGACCATCTGCCAGATCCTCATGCCCGTCTCGTTCAGCCCGTAGTAGCGCTTGCTCGACAGGTGGAGCAGAACTGCTTCGTCCTCCATCGCCGTGAAGA
>Ga0315288_10001909_pt1 | contig 27084 bp, 21 predicted proteins | sample YL17G11_20_MG_FD_203454 | JGI IMG/M metagenome (GOLD analysis project Ga0315288, IMG submission 203454) | Sediment microbial communities from Yellowstone Lake, YNP, Wyoming, USA - YL17G11_20 | ecosystem: Environmental > Aquatic > Freshwater > Lake > Sediment | place: USA: Wyoming | collected... | reverse complement strand
CGACGAGTTTCTTCGCTTGGACCGTGGGCGTCAGGGTGAAGATGAATTCCTTGAGCGCCTGCTCGCCTGACGCGACCGCCAGCTCGACCGTCTGGACCTTCCCCCGGTCCTCCTTCTGCGTATAACCGCCCCAGCCGCTGCCCGTGCTCCAGAACGTCCGGAAATTGTCCGGGAAGAGCTTCGGAGCGAACTCGAGGCTCTTGGCCGGGCCCGAATACGAATAGCCGGTCAGGGCGAGCAGGACGCCCCACGAGGACATAGCGCGCGCGTAGTGGTGGCCGCATTCGATTTCGTCCCAGGGATTGCGTTTGCGGCCGTCATACCGATCGCGGACGGCCTTGACGATGCTCAGCCCCTCGTCGACCAGGCCCTCGTACATCAGGTGCGAGGCGACATGGTATTCGATCCCCGTCCAGACTTCATCCGAGTAGACGAACGGCAGCGGCGGCCGTCCGCCTTTGGGCCAGCTGCAGAGCAGGAGCCCGCGCTCGTCGTTGAGGGCGTAGGTCCGCTGGGCGTTGGAAAGTTCCCGAAAATCGGTCAGGAAGTTGTATTTGTAAATCGAGCCGAGCGTCGTTTTCAAGCGGTCTTCCGGAAGGAACCGGCCCAATCCGGCGACCATGGCCAGCCACTGCCCGAGCATCTGGTCGGACAGGCAGCCTTCGCCGTATTGATATTTCTTCTCCATGACTTGGTCGTACTTCTGGACGTAGTATTCGCCGTTCCAGAGGAGGTCGTTGAACTTCGCTTTCCCCTTGTCGAATAGGTCCTTGTAGAGCTTCGCCGCGGCGGTATCGCCGACCGCCTCGGCCATCCTGGACCCCGCCAGCAGGGCGCCCAAGTAGAATCCGCCGATCATACTGTTCGGGCCGTAGAACTCGATGTCGTAAGTGTTGTGCTGCTCGCCTTCGATCAGGCCGTCCTTGTCGGCGTCCCAGGACAGCCAGGTGTATTCGAGCGCCGCCTTGGCTTTCGGCCAGATCTTCTTCAGGAAGTCCATGTCGCCCGACAACTGCCAGTCGCGGTAGAGGTTGATGATTTTTCCCAGCGACCCGTCCGCGGCCGGCCGGAACTTCCAGAGGACACCGCTTCCGAGCGGCAGGGCGGTGCGGAAGACCATCTCCCCGTTGTCCCTGGTGTTGGTGAGGAAGTCGACCTCCCGCATGAACCGCTCCAGGCTCGGAAAAAGGAAGGCCAGCGACTGCTCGTAGTTCCAGACGTGGCCGCAGTTGAGCGGGCAGCAGCCGCTCTTGTCGTTGCAGCCTTCGAAACCGAAGAATTTGCCGCCTTCGAGCCAGAAGCAGGTCACGGTCCGGGTAATCGAAGCCTGACTGGAGACTGCGTCGAGGACGTACGGCGGAAGGGTCGAAGAAAAGAACGCCTCGTGGAACTGCCGGCTCTCCTTTTCTAGCTTGGGCAGGTTCTTGAACAGATATTCCGCCGACGACCAGGCGTCGGCAAAGCGTTCCGCATAGTGGTTGCGGTACATCTTGCCCCGTTGTTCGCGGACGATGTCGAAATAATCGACGAAGTTCGGGAAGTTCCAGGAGAGGATGAAGGGCAGAGTGACCTCGCCGAACGGCTCGATCGTGGCCATGAGGCCGAGCGTCCCGATGTCCGTCCGCCGGTCCGGCGAGGGGACCTTCTCATCAAGGTCCTTCAGCCGGCCGTCGGCGGCAAAGTCATCCCAGAAGATCTGGAGGTCGTCCCACCAATCGCCGCGCACCCAGTGCGACAGATAGGTGATGTTCTTCCAGGGCGTAACCAGGGCCATCGTCCCGAAGGTCGCCGCGTCCGCTTTCATCTTCTGGGAGGACATGAACAGCCCGGAGAGAGTCTGGCCTTTGCGGATCTCGTTCAGGTCCTTCCCGAACTTGTCGTTGCCGACGCCTTCGATCCCCCCTTCGCCGTCGAAGCCGACGGGATTGAGGATCGAACCCGCGACGGTGACCTTGGCCGGCAAACGGCTGAGGTTCCTGACCCGGAAACGAATAACAAAGGCCGGGATCCCGGATTCCTCGGGATTGAGCGGGATGAAGGGATTGAAGGCCTCCATGGTGACCTGGAGAGGCAGGCGGCTGTCCTCCATGTCGATCCAGGCGAAGGGATATTCGCCGCGGAAGCGGGCCTTTTCCATGCGCGGCAGCCCCGGCACCTCGCCCTTTCGATAGCCGTCCTCGCCGGTGAAGGGAGGAGTGAGCGCCCCCTCCAGCACCCGGACAAGAGGCTTGCTTCCTTCCTGCTCGAAATGCAGGGCGAAGAAGGTGAAGGGCAGGTTGACGCCCTTGCCCGGGCGGTTGAAGATCTCCCAGTCGCGCAGGTTGCCCCGGCCCCCGAGCGAGACCGTGCCCGTGCCGATGCCGCCGAGCGGAAAGGCGACTTCCTTGGCCCCAAGGCCTTCAAAGGCGCGCGGCCGGCCGAGCCGGTAGAGCTCCTGCGACGTGTAAACGAGCTTCGACGGATCTTTGCTCACCGCAGCGGCGAGATCAGGTACCGCGAACAAGGCGACGAAGGCCGCCACAGAGAAGCTGATTGAAGCGCATGTCCGCCAAAAATGTTTCTTATCAGGCATGAGAACACCCTCCCTTTCCCGAAGATTTTCATGAATAGGTTTTATCTATAGGAGAAAAGCCGAAAAGTCAAACCAGCCAGAGCGCCTGTCAGGGCTTCTTCAGGATCTCGGCCAGCTTTGCTTCCATGTCGCTGAAATGCGTCCCCGGCCAATAGACGCGGGCGCAGGAAGGGCAGACGGCGAACGACTCGGCATGGTCGAGGACGAACGGCGTGACCAAGTTGGCCGCCTGGGATTTCGAAAGAGGCTTGAGCGCCGCGTTGCATTCGACACAGCGGGAATAAGGCTGCGCCTCCGCGTCAAGGGCGAAGTGATCCAAGACCTGCCTGACCTGGTCCTCCCAGGTCTCGCTCTCGATGAGAAGCTTGGTCAACCCTTTCGCTCGGCCCAGGAGCGCGCGGTCCCGCGAGAGGAGCGTCCGCCCGTCCCGGCGGGCGATGGTCAGAAGGTCATCGTCCTCGGCCTTGGGGAAAAAAAGGACGTCGAAGCCGAGGATCTTCAGCCATTTGGCCAATTTCCCCAGCATGCAATCGACGACGAAGGTCATAATCCCAGGAACTGGACGCTGAGGCCGGAGACGAGGATCATCGCCCCGGCCAGGGCGTGCGAATAGCGCTCGAACCGGCCCAGTCGGACGAAACTGACGCCCCAGGAGGAGACGGCGATGATCGTCAGCATCGTGACGATCGTGGTCAGGCCGAAGGCCGCCGCGACAAGGGCGACGCCGCCGAGGTTGTGCTTGGCCGCCGGATACATGACCAGAGGGATCAGCGGCTCGCAGGGACCGAAGACGAAGATGGCGAACAGAATCCAGGGCGTGATATTGGCTTTTTTCCGGGCGGCGCAGGCCTGGTCGTGGACATGGATGTGTTCGGATTCGTGGCCGTGCTCGTGATCATGGGGGATGCCGTCGGTATGAGCGTGAATGTGCTTGTGGGGTTTGTTCTTGATCGCCCGGTGCAGGCCCCAGATGAAATAAGCGAATCCGAAAGCGACGAGCAGCCAGGCCGCGGCGCTGCCGCGGGCGGATTCCGTATTCTCGAGTTTGGAGACGGCGATCCCGAAAGCGATCCCGACGAAACCCAGGATGACCGAGCTGAGGATGTGGCCGAGGCCGCTGAAGAAGGAGATGACGAGCGTCTTCGACAGGGACCACCGCCGGGCCCGGCTCATGGCGATGAACGGGATGTAATGGTCGGGACCGATCAAGGTGTGGACGAAGCCCATGGCCGCCGCCGCGCCCGCCAGCACCAGGATCTCTTGGTTCATGCGCTTCGCATATAAAAAAAATGGTGGACGTTGGGGGATTCGAACCCCCGGCCTCAGCATTGCGAACGCTGCGCTCTCCCAGCTGAGCTAAACGCCCACTCGTTCCCCCGGCCGGCCGTCGGCCTTTTAGGGGCCCATAATTTAGCATGTTTCGGATTATTTTTCCACCCCTGATTGGCGGGACTTCGCCGGGCCGGGCATTAACATCTCCTTGATTTTATGCTAGAATTGGGCGATTTTAGCTCAGTGGACGTTCCCATGGACCAACAACGACAGGCAAAGCGCATCCTGGACACGCTGACCGGACCCTGGGAGAAGCCGCTCCTGATCAAAATGGCCAAAGCTCTTCCCCTTTGGGTCACTTCGGACCGCCTGACCGTCCTCGGCATCATCGCCAGCTTCATCGTCGCCTACGGGTTCATCGCCCTGTGGGCCTCGCCCTGGTGGATCCTCCTAAGCAACGCGGGATTCGTGATCCACTGGTGGGCGGACAGCTTGGACGGCACCCTCGCCCGCGTCCGCCGCCTGGAGCGGGAGAAGTACGGCTATTTCGTCGATCACATTTGCGACGCCCTGGCCATCGTCCTCATCTGCGTCGGGCTCGGCCTCTCCCCTCTCGTCCACACCGGGATCGGCCTGGCGGTGGCCATCGGCTATCTGATGATGAACGTCTACGCCCACGTCGTGTCCTACGTGGACCACGTCTTCCAGATCTCCTACGGACGGTTCGGCCCCACCGAGATCCGGATCATCTTTATCATCAGCACGACGGTCTTCGCTTTCTGGAATCCCGGTCTTTTTCATGTCCGATCGACCGAATTCCGCCTGGCCGATATCATCGCCCTGACCGTCGCCGTGGCCTTCGTCCTGATCTTCATCGTCTCGTCGCTCAAGAAGGCCGTCCAGCTCGACAAGACCGACCGGGCGAATTGGGATCAACCGAAGCCATGAACCGCCGGAGCTTCATCCAGATCGGGGCCGGCGGGGCGCTGGCCTCCATTTTTCCTCCGGCCGTTCGCCCCGCGGCGGCCGGCAATCCTTTTCAGCCCACGATTTTCAGCGTAGACAGGATCCCCGACAATCCCTTCATTGACCATCAGAACCCCAATCTCCACGCCGGCATCGAGTCGCTCCTCGACCTGATGGGCCGGAACGGGCTGAAATTCTATCGGTCCCCGTTCCAAGGGATCCGCAACGGCCCTCTGGGGCTGATCGCCGCGAACGATATCGTCCTGCTCAAGGTCAACGCCCAATGGAAATACCGGGGGGCGACTAACAGCGACGTCGTCCGCGGGCTCATCCAGCGCATCCTGGACCACCCCAACGGATTCCGGGGCGAGATCGTCATCATCGAGAACGGCCAGGGGCGGGGCAGCCTGGCCTGCGACACGAGCTCATCGTATACGGACGCCAAGGTCCATGCCAACGCCGTGGACGAGAGCCATTCCTTCCTCTATCTGGTCGACAGCATTTTCAAGGACCCGCGGGTCTCCGCGTTTCTCTTCGACCCGGTCCGATCCCGGTTCATCGGCGCGAACGACCACGCGACGAACGGCTACCGGACCTTTGAAAACGTTTCCTACCCCTGTTTCACGACGGCCGGCGGCTTCCGTATCGAACTCAAGGAAGGCGTTTGGAACGGAGCCGGCTATGACCGCCGTCTCAAGCTCATCAATATCCCGGTGCTCAAGACCCATGGCGGATCCGAGATCACGGGCGCGCTCAAGCATTTCTACGGCGTGCTGTCGATGAGCGACGGCAAGAGCGACTTCCGCCACTACGCCGGGCTCGGCGAAACCTGCGGCAAGATGGTCGCCTCGGTACGCGCGCCCGTGCTGAACATCATGGACGCCGTTTGGGTCTCGCACAAAGCGCTCGGCGGATTCCCGGCGACTTCGACATTCAAAGCGAACCAGCTGGCGGCCAGCCAGGATCCCCTGGCCCTGGACTACTGGACGGCCAAGAACATCCTCTATCCGATCGATAGGAACTCCAGCCACAATCCGGACAACGCGACGATCCAGGCCTGGATGAACAGCGCGGCGGACATGATCGACGGCCGGCGCGGGCTGTTCCGGCCGGAGGACGGATTGTTCTTGCGCCGGGTCACGAAAAAAGAAGAAAATATGCATGTCCTGCGGGACAGCGCGGGGACATGATCCCCCTAGGAGGTCAAAAATGAACGGACATAAACTTCTGAGGCGAGGGCCGAGAATCCTCATCCTTCTCCTATTCGGCTTCGTACTTGCCGGGACGGCGGCCGACCAGCCGGCCGATCCTCAAGGGACCGTGACCCTGACTTACAAGTTCGCCGAAGGCGCCGCGCTCTCTTACAAGCAAACGGGCCTACAGACCCAGGATCTCGACATGATGGGCCAGACGATGACGACAGAGAGCAATTCGAGCATGGACATCACCCTGAAGTCGAAAGGCCTCAAGGACAAAAACCACCTCCTCGGCGTGACGATCGACGGCATGACCGAAAACGTCTCGAGCCCGCAGGGCAATATCACACCCGATATGAGCGGCATCATCGGCAAGAGTTTCGATCTCGTTTTTTCTCCGCTGGGCAAGGAGGTCGACGTCTCGGGCGCGTCCGTATTCTCCATCGATATGGGCCAGTCCGGCCGGCGCGACCTGTCCTCCAGCTTCCAGGGCCTCTTCCCCGATCTTCCCGATCATCCGGTCAAGGTCGGCGACAAATGGCCGAGCGAGGACTCGATCATTCAGAAAAGCGAGGCCGTCGAAATCCACATCAACTTCAAGAACGAGAACACGCTCGATGGTTTCGAGACGGTCGACGGCCGCGAGTGCGCCCGGATCAAGACCGTCCTCAAGGGGACGATGTCGGGGGCTCTCAACCAGGGCGGCATGGCGCTGGCCATGGATGCCAAGCTGGATGGGACCTCGACCTGGCACTTCGCCATCAAAGAGGGGATCTTCGTCAAGTCGGAGATGAAGGCAACCATGGGCGGCGTCATCACCGCCGACACGATGAACATAACCATCAACTTCACCGGCGAGCAGCGGAGCTCGAACGTCCTGGTCAAGAAATAGAAAAGAGCCGGCCGCGGGGCACCGCGCCTTCGAGCGGAACGGGATCTATTTCCCTTTCTTCCAGGATTCCATCATCTCCCAGCGCTTGACCGCCTCGAGGAACGTGTCGGCGATGAAATCCGCCTTCTTCTGGGCGTAGGCTCTGGCCTTGGCCAGCTCGAAATTGAGATATCCGGCGCCGGTTTCGGGAAGCCGCGACGTCGCCCAGGCCGGCATCATGGCTACGCCGGCGTCAGTGCCCGCCCGCGAGACGTTGTCTTTGCCGAGCTTTTCGTACAACTCCTTGTCGATGAGCTCGGGATTAAAGCCCATGACCATAGCCGCTTCTTCCATATCGCCGTGGCCGGATTGCTGGGCCTTGGCCCCGTACACCTCGTTGACGATGTTAAAAGCTATGGTCCACCAGTCGACGATCATGACATGGGCGGCGGTCTCCTGGTGGAGGCGGCTCATGGCTTTTTTGACCGGGTCGGTGTTGCCGCCGTGGCCGTTGACGATGAGGATGTTGCGGAATCCCGTGCGGACCAGGTCCTTGAGAATGTCGTAGATATATTCCTCGAAGATCTCGGGCCGGATGGTGATCGAGCCGGGGAACTGAGAGATGCTGGCGCCCGTCACGCCGTGGTTGACGGCGGGGGCGATGAGGGCGTTGCACTTGTCCCAGATGAGCTCGGCCGTGCTGAGGGGGATGACGTTGTCCGTGCCGATGGCGCAGACGCCGTGCGATTCGACCGTGCCGATGGGGAGGATGACCCGGTCGGTCACGGACGGCACGATCTGGGCCAGCCGCATCCAGGCGTAGTCCTGCAAGTTGTGGAACTTCAGATCCTTGACCTTTTTCTGGGCGAAGGCCGGCGCCGATAAGGCCAAGATCAAGGTCAGGGCAAGGATGACGATTGTCGAAGATTTTTTCATGAAAGGACCTCCTTTGTGAATTCGGCGAGTTCCGTCGATGTCCATCCTATCTTTTTAAGAATCGACCGGCGATCTTCAGCATGCTTTTGAAGGAAACCCCGCGGCGGACCATCGACAGCGAAGGCAGAAGGGCCAGGGCCGCTTTAAACTTCCCGCCCATCCCCGTCTGATGCAGAAGGGCCAAGGCGTTCCGGATGACCCGGGGCTTGGGATCGCGATATGGGAACCACCACAGCAGGCCCTTGTTCCGGGCGAAATCCGAGCTGACATACTTGATGTTGACGAGATGGTGAAGTCCGAAGGAGCCGTGAGAGCGGCCCATCCCCGTCTGCTTGATGCCGCCCCATATCGCTTGCGGCTCGGTGAAGGAGAACATGTGGTCGTTGACCGTCACCGTGCCGGCCTCGATCCGCTCAGCCAGCCAAGCGGCCGCTTTCCTGTCGCGAGTCCAGACCGAGGCGGTCAGCCCATAAGCGCAATCGTTAGCCAGCGCTACCGCCTCGTCGAGGCCGTAGAAGGTCATAATAGGCAGCGTCGGGCCGAACGTCTCTTCGGTCATGATTTTCATCGAATGGTCGACCTTGTTGAGCACCGCCGGCGTGATGAAATAGCCGGGCAGCCCGTCCGGCTTGTCGCCGCCGCAGAGGACCGTCGCCCCCCTTGAACGAGCGTCCTGGAGGTGCTCCTCGACGACCCGGAGCTGGCCGAGGGTCGTCATCGGCCCCATGTCCACGCCGGGCTCGAGAGGATTTCCGACGTTGATCGCGCGCGCCAGCTCGACAACCCTGTCCGTGAACTCCTTCTCGATCTCCTCGGCGATATAGACCCGCTCTATGGAAGCGCAGCTCTGGCCGCTGTTCATGAAGGCCGCCCAGACCGCGCCGCGCGCCGCCCGCTCCAGGTCGGCGTCCTTGCAAACGATCATCGGGTCCTTGCCGCCGAGCTCCAGGACGACATTGGTCAGATTGCGGCTGGCCAGCTCCATGATCCGCTTGCCGACACCGACGCTGCCGGTGAACATGACCGTCTGGATCTCCGGGTCGATAATCATCTCCTCGGCCTGCGCCGTCCGGCAGTTGACGACATTGAGAACCCCCGGCGGAAGCCCGGCCTCCATGAAGATCTCGCCGAGGAGGAGGGCGATGAGCGGCGTGGACGTCGACGGCCGGAGGACGACCGTGTTCCCCACCGAGAGGGCGCTGACGACATCGCAGAGCGGGATGAGGAACGGAAAATTCCAGGGCGAGATGACCAGCGTCGGGCCGAGGGGCTGGAACTTGAGATGGCTTTTCTTGTGCGAGAAGAGCGGCTGATGGGGCCTGGCCTTTTTCGGCCGGACGGCCCTGTCCAGATGCCGGCCGTAATAATCCAGGGTTTCCAAGCTGCCCAGGATCTCGACCACCATCGCTTCCATGACCGGCGAGCCTTTTTCGAGCGAGATGAGCCGGGCAACCTCGTCGCTCCGCCCGAGGAGGATCGCTTTGGCCCGCCGGAGGATCTTCTTTTTCCCGTCGAGAGGCAGGTCCCGCCAGAGGGGGAAGGCGTGCTTGGCCGCCAAGACGGCCTCCCGGCAGTCGTCGGATGAGGCCAGAGACACGTCGCCGACCGGATCGAGCGTCGCCGGGCTCTTCGAGACAAGCTTGTCCTTCGTTTCCCTGCGCTTGTTTTCGATGATCAGTCGTCCGTCCATGGTCTTACAGCCTTCCTTTGATTGAATGGGCCATGACCACGTTGGGCTTGATCGTCACCCGGCCTTTGACCCGGCTGGACAAACCGAGCTCGTCGAGGCCTTCACGGACGATCTTCTCGATGGCCTCGGGATCGTAAACCGGCGCCCGGCGCAGGATCACTCTCGGCTTGCTCATGTCCCTTCTCCCATGTGGGGCCAAGTATATATGCAGGGATTCCAGGATTTCAACCATTATCTAGTGTTGCGTCTCAATAACGGCATTACAATAATCCTGGAACCGTCAGCTGTCATTGAACTGTCATTCCCGTAACCGTCATTCCCGCAGGAGTAAACTTATCCCCACGAAAGTGGGGAGCGGGAACGACTTCTGGATTCCCGCTTTCGCGGGAATGACAGTTCCGGGATTCAGGATAGGTCGCTCGTCATCCGCTCCGCCGGGGGCGGGCCGTCCGTTTGGAATACCAGATCGCGGCCACAACGGCCGCCAGCGCCAAGACGAGAAACACGACGACGCCGGGGGTTATCGTCCGGAACTGGACGAGCAGCGGGGCGGCCAGGACCGAGACGAGGTTGATCACCTTGATCATCGGATTGAGGGCCGGTCCGGCCGTGTCCTTGAGCGGGTCGCCGACCGTGTCGCCGACGATGGCCGCCTTGTGCTGGGCTGAACCGCGCCCGCCGTAGTTCCCGTCCTCGATCAGCTTCTTGGCGTTGTCCCAGGCGCCGCCCGAGTTGGCCATGAAGACCGCCAGGAGCAGGCCCGAGAGGATGACCCCGCCTAGGAAGCCTCCCAAGGCTTCGACCCGCAGTCCCAACCCGACGAGAAGCGGGATGAGGACGGCCATCGCCGCCAAGCCGACGAGCTCTTTCTGGGCGGCGACGGTGCAGATGCCGACCACCTTTCCGTAATCCGGCTTCGTCTTGCCTTCCATGAGGCCGGGGAGCTTGAACTGCCGGCGGACCTCGACGACGATGAGGGACGCCGCCCGGGAGACGGCGTTGATGGTCAGCGACGAGAAGAGCCAGGGGATCGCGCCGCCGATGAGCAGGCCGACCAGGACGAGCGGCTCGGAGATGCGGATTCCCGTCTGGAGAAGCTGGCCGGCCTGGGCGACACCCATCTGGACCTGGACCTTGGTCACGTCCGTGAGGAAGGACCCGAAGAGCGAGACCGCGGCGATGACCGCCGACCCGATGGCCACGCCCTTGGTGATCGCCTTCGTTGTGTTGCCGACGGCGTCGAGGTCGGCCATCCGCTCCCGCGCCTCTTCCTCGAGACCGGCCATCTCGCCGATGCCGTTGGCGTTGTCGGCGATCGGTCCGAAGGAGTCCATGGCCACGTTATTGCCGGTCAGGGTCAGCATCCCGATGCCGGTCATGGCCACGCCGTAGAGGACGAAGGCGATCGGCTGGCCCCAGTAGATGAAGAGCGAGGAGAGGATGGTCGCGGCGAGGACCAGCAGGGTCCAGACCGCCGATTCCATGCCCACCGAAAGCCCGGACAGGATCAGGGTCGCCGCACCCGTCCGGGACGAGCGGGCGATCTTTTTGACGGGATTATATTTTGTGTGGGTGAAATACTTGGTCAGTTCGTCGATAGCCACCGCCAGGCCGATGCCGACGGCGACGGACAGGAAAGCCCGCCATTCGTGCATGTAGAAGCCGGCCAGAACGGCAAACGCGGCCAGGCAGATGAAGGCCGAGCTGTAAAAGCCCTTGTTGATCGCCTTCATCGCGTCGCCCGGCGCGCCCTTCTTTCCCTTGACGAGATAAGTGCCGATAATCGACGAAAACACGCCGATGCCCCGGACGAGGAGGGGAAAGACGAGCCACTTGATCTGGCCGGTCGCGGCGACCAGGGCCAGGCTCAGGATCAGGCCGGAGACGATCGTGACCTCGTAGCTCTCGAAGATGTCGGCGGCCATGCCGGCGCAGTCTCCGACGTTGTCGCCGACGAGGTCGGCGATGACGGCGGCGTTCCGCGGATCATCCTCCGGGATGCTGGCCTCGACCTTGCCGACGAGGTCCGCGCCGACGTCGGCGGCCTTGGTGAAAATGCCTCCGCCGACCCGCATGAAGAGAGCGAGGAGCGTTCCGCCGAAGCCGAATCCGAGCAGGGCGTCGGGCGCGGCTTTCTGGAAAATAAGAAATATGATCGTGCCGCCGAACAGTCCCAGGCCGTCGGTCAGCATGCCGGTGATCGTCCCGGCGCGGTAGGCGATCTGCATCGCCTTGTCGTAGCTCGTCCGGGACGCGTTGGCGACGCGGACATTCGCCTGGACGGCCATGCGCATACCGAACTGTCCGACCATGAGCGAGAACAGCGCCCCGAGGATGAAGGCCACGGCCCGTCCCAATCCGATAATGAGCTTGACTTGGGCGGGACTCGAGCCCGGAAACCGTTCGAGGGCTTCGGCCGACGGGGGGACGACGGCGACGCTGAAAAAGAGGGCGATCGTCAGGAGCCCGATCACGGGGAGGATCGTCCTCAGCTGGCGGGTCAGGTAGGCGTTGGCCCCCTGCTTGATGGCCTCCCAGACCTCGATCATCTTGGGCGTGCCTTTATCCTCGCGGAGAATGCTCCGCCGAAGGAAGAGAGCGTAGGCCAGGCCGAGAAGGGCGATGCCCAGAACGATCTTCAGGGCGAGGGCTTCGAAGGGTGACATGTGGATCATTGGCGTTCTCCTACGTTCTGCTTCCTGTTATCCGTCGTGGATGTCCCAGGACCGGGGGATGGCCGCCGGGAAGGGCCAGAGGGAGATCCCGTTCCGGTCCCCGACATACAATCCGCCCTGCGCGTCCCGACGGTATCCGACCCAGGCGTGGAAGGGAATGTCGTCCAGAAATTCGCCGAGGGCGATGACCTTGGTCTTCTTCGTCGGCTTGGCGGTCAGCTCTTCGCCGGCTTCTTCGTATCGGCTGGCCGCGACAACTTCATTGTCCTCTTCCACCAGTTCGGTGAACATGACCTGGCGGAAAATCTTGCCGGGCCGATGGGTGACGTACCAGGCGTATTCCTCGGGGGTCAGGTTGCTCATGACCAGGAACTGGATGGGCTCGACGATCATGTAGAGACGGACGGACCGGACGGCGGGCGCCGGCCGGCCGATGGACCCGGCGACCTGATCGGCCGTCAGTTCCTCGTGACAGGCGTGTTTGACGAACTCGAGGAGCTGGACGGGCGGCCCCATTTCGAGCAGGTGCCCTCCGGTTTTGGCCAGGACGAGGCGCTTGTAAGCGGTGAGCGGCGTGACATTGAAACCGTCGTTCGAGAGGGCCGTCTTCGTCCGCTTTCCCGTACGGACGGCGGCCAGGGAGGCGATGGCGTCGCCCGTGGCGTCGCGCCAGCCGCCTTCGTCGAGAAAGCGGAAAGCGGGGCGGTCGCCCTCGAGGGCGAGGTCCACCTGGATCGTCTTGCCGCGGAAATATTTGGCCGAGCCCGGGCTGCGGTGCTTGGCGAATCCTTCCATTCCCAGACTCGTGGCCACGATGATGCCGTAAGGAACGGTCAAAATCAAATTCAGATCGCTCATCTTCGCTCCTCTCTGCTATGGGAGCCCGGAAATCGGGCTTAAAAGCCCATAAAGATTAAACGAAGGCCCGGATGAAGTCAATATTTTATCGGGCTTAGTCAAGGCAACGTGAATATTTCCGCTTTTGGGCCGACGATCATATTTTTCCTTAATCCTGGGAAGAAGTTTTTTCTTTTCAGCCCCAGGGGAACGGTAAAATCGGAGCTCCTTCAGCCGCAATTGAAAATAAGGCTGTTCTGAACTATATTGGAATCGTATGTTCAGCCAATTTCCCAAAAAAAGAAACGGCCTGCCGCCCGCGTACCGGGAAATATATGATGCCCACTTCCGCAACAATCGCAGCGGCGGCACCCCCGCGTCTCGGTTATCCAAAACCATGGAAGGGTGGATGCATCGCCGGGTCGCCGCTGACGTCAAAAAAAAGGATTCCCCTCTGTCCACACTTGAAATCGGCGCCGGCATGCTCAGCCAATTGGAATATGAACTTAATGCCTTTCCCTATGATATCGTTGAGCCATCTCCGGGACTCTATCAAAATGCGAAAGGTCTGAGTCGGATTCGTGATCGCTTCTCGGACATATCAGAAATCGACTTGGGCTTAAAATATGACCGCATCACAGCCGTCGCCGCTTTTGAGCATATCCTCGATCTGCCCGAAGTGGTCGCCAAATGCTGCCTTCTGTTGAAGGAGTCCGGGTGCCTGCGCGTGGCCATCCCCAATGAAGGACGCCGGCTCTGGAGATTCTGTACCATGATCTCGACCGGCTTGGAATTTCGCTTGAGATACGGCCTGGATTACCGCGCTTTGATGGAGTATGAGCATGTCAATGCCGCGGATGAAATCGAGGCGGTTCTTCGTTATTTCTTTAATAAAATCGAAAGTTCTTTTCTTGGAGTCGGTAAAAGCTTTTCCCTATACCGGTTTTATAGATGTGCAGACCAGGACACGGAAAAAGCTGCGAAATTCATTAAAGAAAAAATCAAGAAGCTGAAAGAACCCTGGTTTCAACCTCGATTGAATCAAAGAGGCCGGCAGGGTGGTGTGGGTGCTCGAATAAATCTATTTCCGCCGATGACTGAATGATGAAATCAACAGAGAAAAAATGGCTGCAGGAGATCGGAATCATTCTCCTGTTCGCCGCGATATCGATGCTCATCCTCTACCCGATGCTGTCGGCGTTTTCCACCAAAATTCCTTTCGCCCGCAACGGCGATGTTCGGCTTTCGCTGGCCATCCTCTTTTCCAATCTGGACAAGATCAACCAGGGCCAGTTCAGTCAGATATACCACCTGCCGATTGTCTTTCCTTACTCCTTCGTCATGACGGCCGGCGTCAACCTTTTCGGCCAGACGCTGCTGCTCGCGCCCCTCTACCTTTTGGGCAGCCGCAATCCCTATCTCTGGCATAACCTGTTGACGCTTTTCGCCTACATCGCCGCCGGCTACGCCGCTTACCTCTTCATCCGTGAATTCTCCGGCCGCCGCTGGATCGCCGTCACCGCCGCCGCCCTCTACATGCTCCTGCCCGCGCGCGTGCACAACGTCCCGCAGCTCAACCTGCTCTTCAGTTTTCCCATCCCGCTGGCCTTTCTCTTCCTCCATCGCTATCTCGGGCGCGAGCGCCGGCGCGACCTGCTCTATCTCAGCCTGTCGATTCTGCTGCAGTTCCTCTTCGATTTGTCGCTCGGCCTGTTTTTGGTCATCGCCCTGGCCATCTTCTTTGCCGTCCGCCTGGCGCTGCAGCCGTGCCACAAGTTTTACTTTTATCTCAAGCTGGCCGCCGCCGGGGCCTTGACCATAATCGTCTTGGCCGTCGTCTTTTCCCCTTACCTGCGCAAGGACATCTCCTTTTCCTACCTCCCCGAGATCGAAACCATCGATCGCAATGCCTTTCAATCTTCGCTCAGCTTCTACAGCAACTGGAATTACGCCCTCTTGTTCCTGGAAAGAATCCTTTGGAGCGCTATTCCTTATTACCCGGGATTCGCCGCCGCGGCGCTGTTTCTGCTCGCCTTTTGGCCGGCGCTGGCCGGGCTTGGACAAAAGATATTGTTCGCCCTGGTCTCCTTTTTTCTTCTTGCGCCGGCCCTGGTTTTTATCCTCCTCTGCCGGAGCCTCAATCCTGCGGCTTTGGGGCGCCTGGCCAATGTCGCATTCGCTTGTTTTTTGGCCGGCTTCACCCTGCTCCTGGTCTGGCTGAACCCCCGACTGGCGGCGGCTCAGAAAATGCTCGCCTGGACCTGGCTGATCGTGCTTTTTTTCTCTTCCCAGATTTCGCTGGCCGTGGGCAATCTCTTTTCTTGGCTTTCGCACCTTTTCCCGTTCCTGCTGCGCTCCCGCGGCATCCGCACCCAGTACATCATTCTATTGCTCTTTTACGCCGTCGCCGCCATTGGTTTTCGGCAGCTGTGGGAGAGGAAGCGGCCGGGCCATGTGATCCTTGCCCTGCTGGCCTTGCTGCTCCTGGCCGAACGCGTCCGCTGGCCTGTCAGCATGGAGCGCCTCGAGGATGACCGGCCCGCCTACAGCGAGTTCTATGAAAAAACCGTTTCCCTGCCCTCCCAATTGGGGCTGCTCGAGCTGCCCTTTCACAAAGAAAATATCAACTATTATACCTACTACACCCGCTACCACCGCCACCACACCTCCCACGGGCACATCACATACCTGCTCGACCCCTTGCATCTGCAGCAAGCGCCCGGCTGGGATAAAAAGAGCGGCTTCGCCGCCCTGGCCGATCCGGCAGCCGTCGCCGCCCTGCGCGATAACGGCTTCGGCGCCATCATGCTTTTCCGCGACAAGATATCCTCGGAACTGCCAGGGGACCGGCAAATCTGGCGGACGGCCTTGAATAACATCGACCGCGGGCAGGCCCTCGGCCTCTACACGAAGGTCGACCAATCCGGGCCGGGGATGGTGCTCTTCATCTCCGGCCGCCAGACCGGCCGGCGCATCGACCGCTCCCTGCCCTATTTCGCCGTGGCCGGAAACGGCCTGCGCTTTACCCTGCAGGCCGCGGCCCCAGCAAAGGTCAGCGTCTATTTCAATGACCGCCAGGCCCTGGTCCTAGCGCTGCCCGCCGGCGAGAAAAGAGAAATCCGCCTCTCCTTAAACACCCTAACCCTGACCAAGGGGCAGAACCTGCTGCGCATCGGCAGTGATCAGGATGTCACCTTCGACGATTTGTCATTTGGGAAACAGCCGGGACAGGGCCTTTATTCCAAATCGATGATTTCGGCGATCAGGTAGCGCGGTCGCTTCTTCACTTCCTCATAAATGGTGATCAGGTATTCGCCGATAATGGCGATCATGAAAAACATCAGCCCGAAGGAGAAGAGCGTCAGCAGCGTCATGGTGCTCAGGCCGACGACAATGCGGTGGGTGATCTTGTTGTAGATGATCAGGCAGGCGTAGAAAAAAGAAAAGATCCAGTAAAAGAGGGCGATGAAAAAATTAACACGCAAGATGTTGGAAAAGGAGATGATGCTTTTCACGGCCAGCAAGAAAAGGGAGCGGAAGGAAAAGCGGCTGCGGCCGCTCGGGCCCGGCGTGAAGGGCACGCTCTTTTCACGCAGGCCCAGCCAGTGGACCAGGTTGCGCACCACCACTTCCTTCTCCTGCAGGGCCAACAGCCGATCGCGCACGGCCCGGGAAAAGAGCATGAAATCGGAGGCGCCGCTCCGCAGTTCGCGGATGCCCAGCTTACGGGCCAGGAAAAAAAAGAGTCCCGTCAGCGCCCGGCGCAGCAGGCCATAGGGTTCGCGCTCCTTGACGCCGCAGACCACATCGGCGCCGCCGTCGGCGATGCCTTCGTAGAGCCGGGGGACCAACGCCCAGGGCGTCTGGCCGTCGGCGTCGACGATCACATAATAATCGGCCTCGCCCTTTTCCAGGCCGGCCAAAATCGCGCTGTCCTTGCCGAAATTGCGTCCGAAACGGAGCAGCCGCGCCGGGATTTTCGCTTCGATAAGACGCTGCCGGAAACGGTCAAAAGTGCCATCCCGTGAACCATCGTCGACGACTAAAAGCGAGGTTTCCACTCCCAGAGGCTGCATGGTCCCACGGACATCGACGAAACCGCGGATCACGCTCTCGACGTGGTGGGCTTCGTTCAGGGCCGGGACCAACAAAGCCAGCCGCTTCATTTTAAGCCGATCTGTGACTTGGCCGCCGGAATTCTCGCGCGCATTCGACCTGCCCGCACTCAGTGTACCACCGGCGAAGCGAAAGTTCCAGTCATCTCTGAACTCGTTGTGTTTCCGTAGCCCATTGAGCGGGGGGAGGTCCGTATTATAAAATAGCGGCGTGAAGGGCGAATGGCTTTTTCAAACGGACGGGCGATGCCGGTAAAGAAAGTCCCGAGGCTCATGGGAGCGGGCGTCCTGGTTATCATTGGCCTCGCCCTGGGCGTGGGCCAAATCGGGAAAATATCTCGGGCCGTCGATCTTGGCCCCTTTTTCGCGAAATCGGAGGTGACGATCGCGGTCACGGATTCGGGGCTGGGCGGTTTGTCGATCATGGCCGAGGCCGCGGCCAGGCTGAAAGACTCCCGCGTTTTCAAGAGCGTGAACCTCGTTTTTTTCAACGCCCTTTTCTCGAACGACAGCGGTTATAACAGCTTGCGCACCCGCGAGGAAAAGATCGCCGTCTTCAACAGCGCCCTGGAATCCCTCGCCGCCAAATACCGGCCGGACGTGATCCTGGTCAGCTGCAACACGCTGTCCGTGATCACCGGGGAAACCCGCTTTTCACGGACGTCGAAAATTCCCGTCTTGGACATCGTCGGGCCGGGAGTGGACATGATCGCCGAAGGGCTTAAAAAAAGCCCGAAATCGGCCGTCATCATCCTCGGCACCGAGACGACCATCGCCGAGGGGGAGCATGAAAAAAGATTGACTGGGCAAGGCTTCCGCCAAGAGCGCATCATCACCCAAGCCTGCCCGGAGCTGGCGAGCTATATTGAAAAGGATCCCAAAAGCGAGGACACGGCCCTGCTGATCGAAGCCTACGTCGATGAAGCCCTGGCTAAAGTCAAAGATCAGAGTGCCCCTATTTTGGTCAGCCTCAACTGCACCCATTTCGGGTATTCCTTGGACTTCTGGAAAAAGGCGTTCGAGAGCCGGGGGATCAAATCCTTCGCCATCATCAATCCGAACTCCAAGATGACCGATGTCCTTGTTCCGCCGGCAGAGGCGAAAAGATTCGCGGCCACGGCCGTATCGGCCAAGGTCGTTTCGATGGTCGAGATCGGCCGGCAGAAGATCGATTCGCTCGGCGATTGGCTGAGAAAGGTCTCGCAGGAAACGGCGGACGCTTTGGCGCGATACGAGCTGAAACCGGACCTGTTCGAGTGGAAGAGATACTTAAAAAAGTGAGATTGCCACGTCGTCTCGCAAGAGCGAGACTCCTCGCAATGACGATTAGCTTATGATGACCCCATGCGGGCCGGGGAGAAGATCGCCGATGATCCAGGCTTTCTGACCGAGCTTCTGAAATAGCGCCACCGCCGTCCGGGCTTCCTTAGGCCCGACGACGAGGATCATACCGATCCCCATGTTGAGGGTCCGAAACATCTCCGGCTCGTCCACCCCGCCCCGCTCCTGGATCAGGCGGAAGACCGGCGGGATCGGCCAGGAACCCTCGGTGATCCGCACGGTCAGGCCGGCGGGGATGACCCGGGGGATATTGTCATAAAATCCGCCGCCGGTGATGTGGGCCATGGCCTTGATCCGGACCTTCTTCATCGCTGCCAGGATGACGCGCGTATAGATGCGGGTCGGATTGAGCAGTTCGAGCCCGATCCTCCCCTTCAGTTCGTCCTCCGTGAACACGCGGCGGGCCAGTGAATAGCCGTTGCTGTGCAGGCCCGTCGAGGCCAGGCCGATGACCTTGTCCCCTCTCCGGCAGGCGCGGCCGTCGATGATCTTGCCCTTATCGACCACTCCCACGCAGAATCCGGCCAGGTCCCATTGTTCTTTCGCGTATAAACCGGGGAGCTCGGCCGTTTCGCCGCCGATCAGGGCGCAGTTCGCCTCGCGGCAGCCCTTGACGATCCCCTTCATGACCGCGGCCAGCATGGCCTTGTCCAGCCGGCCGCAGGCGATATAGTCCAGGAAAAAGAGCGGTTCCGCGCCTGTCACGATGACGTCGTCCACGTTCATGGCGACCAGGTCGATGCCGACCGTATCGTATTTTTTCAGAATATCGGCGAGTATGAGCTTGGTCCCGACGCCGTCCGTCGAGGAGACGAGGACCGGGTTCCTCAGGCCTTTGAGGCGGGGCTGGAACAGGCCGCTGAATCCGCCGATCCCGCCTAAAACCTCCGGCCGGGCCGTGGATTTGACCATGGGCTTGATCATTTTGATGAAATCGTCGGCCTCATCGATGTTGACTCCAGCTTCTTTATAGGTCAGGGGTGCCATGGGAATTTCTCCATTTTTTATTGCCTAATCCGGACGGTCAGGATTTCGAGCGGTTTGACCGTCACGTAAATGGAACTCGGGGCCACGGTCGCCGCGTTGGCCGGACCTTCCCCGATGTCGGTCGCGATATACGTAACGAGCTCGCCCTTTAACAGCGGGCTGGTGATCTTGACCTGGGTCTCGATTCCCGCGACCTCCCGCAGACGGACCACGATCCCGTCCCCATCGTCGGCGCGCTTGACGGCCTGGATGATGACGTTGGGCTTGTCCAGGGTGAAGAAACTCATGGCCGGGGCGGCGGTCTGACCCGCGGCTTTCATGGGAAGCCAAGCTGAGACGAGCGGAGTGTGGACTTCCCACCCGAACCGCGTCGATTTCAACAGATCGGCGCCCCCGCTCCGGCTGGTGATCGAATACCGGAAGACGAACGATCCGCCCTGGCCCGCCTTGAAATTGGTATGCCAGTAGTTGTTCATCGCGTAGGAAAAGACGGTTGTGTTCCGGAGGTCGAGCTTCCTCAGCCACTTGCCGGTGTTGATCTCGCCGAATTGGACGAGAGGCGCCTCGACGGGCGACCAGATGACGCTCTGCTTCGCGTTGGCGATCTCGACCCAGTGCTGGACCGTCTGCCAGTCCCGCGTAGTCCCGGGAAGCTGCTCCGTCTCCGGGCTCATCGTGCCGTCCGCGATCTCGAAGCGGATCTTGCCGGCGGCCACGTTGAAAGGAAAAGCGAAATACAGCGCCTCAGCCTCGGTGGTCTCTTCCTTTTTCAGACGGTCGACGATGTCGACGCGCTTGAGGTTCTCGTAGAGGACGATCTCCTGCTGGATGTCCGGGCAGGACTTGGCCTTCGACTTGACGATCAGGCTCGTCGCGACGGATCCGGACGGGCCGGCCGCGAGCGTCGCGCTCACCGGGCTGAAGCGGCTGAACTTGGCCGGTTTCGTCATGTCGTTCACGGCCGAGCGCCCCCCTTCTGGATTTTCGTAGACATACTGATTCAGCTTGGTGCCCGCCTTAAGATCGACGAGCTCCAGGCCGGTCTCTTTATCGATGAGACTCGAAATGCCGCCGGTGCTCGGATCCGCGGTGACCTTGTAAAAACTGTTCTCGATGACGTTCCCCGCCACCGTCGTCTTGAGCGCGGCAGCGGCTGGGGCCGCGTCCGGCGCAACGGAGAAAAGGGCGTATCCGATGGGGGGGACGTCCTCCGCGACGAACTGGATCGTCGTCTTATCCACGAGCTGAAAAGGGACCTCCTGGCCGATCCGTTTGTCGACGAGCTTGAACTTGCCGCCCCTCTCCCGGAGCGGGCCGGGCAGAGCGGCCTTGACGACGTCCGTCCGGGACCAGGACAGTGGATTGAAGACCGCGAGGGCGAAGGCGTCCGGGGCGGCCATGGTCTTGGCCAGCGCCTGCAGGCCGCGGTCGAGCACGGTCCGGGCGATCTCGCGGGCGCCGTAGGCGAAGCCCGATTTGATCGCCCACTGGCTTCGGGCGAACTCGGATTCGGGATCGCTTATAGAGTTCCAGGCTCCCCAGGTGTGCTCGTCGTAGAGCATCGTGTTCTCATAGCCCTCGGCGATGTCCTTTGCGGGAAAGGCGTACTCCTTGTCCGCCAGTCCGGCCGCGACGGCCATCTTTTCGGCGGAAAGGAGCTCGTTGTGGGCGAGGCGGTTCACGCCCGTTTCGAAGGCCGTCGAAGCGACGCCGTCCGTCCAGTAGTCCGGCCAGCCGAGTTTGTAGGTCGGGATGGCTGAGGCGAATTTCTTTTCGAAAGAAGTGAAGAACTCGCTCATGGTCGCCAGGCGCAGTTTCGGAAAGGCCCAATGGGAGTTCCATTCGCGGACGCGGTCGGAGAGCTCCTTTTTAGGCGGGCAATTGTCGGTGACGTAGCCGCTGATGTGGAAGGCGATCAGATCATAGGGATAATCGCCGCGCGCCTGCAGCTTGGACAGATAATCCGTGACCTTGGGCAAGCTCTTGTCGTAGCTCTCGTGGATGAGGAGCTCGTAGTTGGCGAAGAGATAGTGCTCGCCGTTCCAGTGGAGGACCTTGCTCCCGTCCTGGGCTTGCCAGTAAAAGGGATTGGGCCGGCGCAGCGGCGCGCGCGAGCGGTCCTCGTTGATGCCCGTCGTGAAATATTTGACGCCGACCTGGTTGAGGATCTGGGGAAGGGCCCAGCTGAAACCCGTCACGTCGTTGTTCATCGCGCACTGCAGGGTGAAGCCGTTGGTCCGGCTGATCTGCTTGGCGTAGGTGACGGCGCGGATGAGCTCTTCGTGGGCGAAACAGTCGGAGAGCTGCAGGTAGAGAGCGGACAGCTCGATCCGGCCGGACCGGATCAGGGCGAAGAGCTCTTGGACCTTCTCCGCCGGGCGGTTGCGGATGTAGTTCTGGAGGCTCCACGAGATCTCGATGTTCCAGCGGAACTTGGCCTCGTCCGGGTAGTCGGCGGTGGCCCGGCAGAAATCGATGACCGAGTCGAGATAATCCATATGGTTTTTGGCCACCCGCGTCTGGAGGTCGGTGTAGCCGATATCGGAATGGGAATGGGGCAAAAGATAGAGCGTCCATTTCCGTTGAGGAGAAAGGGGGATGTCTTTCTTGATGGTCTCCTTGCCCATTTTGAGCGTGAAGCCCGCCTTTTCCGCTCTCTGGATCTCCGGGATGAGGACCGGGACGGTGGACTTGCCGGCGGCGATAGCGGCCAGAGGGAACGTCAAGGTTCCTTTCGACAGCTTGATCTCGAGCGTGCCGGAGGCGGCGGCGCCGGGATTATCGATAAGGACATCCAGCCTCTGCTTGAGTCCCCCTTTTTCTTCGGCGAAAAGGACGGTCGGCCTGACCTCGAATGTCGGCTTAGCCGCAGGTCCGGCGCCGAGACGCGGGATCGACGACAAGAACAGGAATAGGAACAGGAGCAGGTCATTTAGGGCCGGCTTTCGATGGGTCATACGGTCCCTCCTTGGTGGACGCAGGTTTTCCGCCAGGATCCGCCTGCCTCTCCTCCGATTAGCATGAGATGATCCGCATTTTATCCAATTCTCATCCAGACCTCTCGCTCAAGTCAAGGGGAGGCCGGGCTATCCATGGAGGTTTGACCCCGGTCTTCAGGATGGATATCATGAGAGGCATGAGGAGGGCACCATGACCCAAAAAATCGGACGCCGGGAATTTCTCAAAGGCGGAGCCGCGTTCGGCGCCGCGGCCGTCTTCGGCAGCATTCCCGTAAATCCACGGCAAACGCCCGCTAAAAGCGGAGGCCCGGACCTCGCGGTCGCCAAGGGCGCGGATTCTTTCGCCATCACGAGCAAAGCCTTGGAGGCTCTGGGCGGGATCAAGGCCTTCGTTCCGAAAGGCTCATCGGTCGGTTTGGTGATCAACGCCCCGACCTGGTGGAAGAGGCCGGGCAGCCATACCCATCCCGAGGTCGTCCTGGCCGTGATCCTCGCCTGTCAAGAGGCCGGGGCCAAGGATATCCAATACCTCATCGATCCGGCCGCGGATTTTTGGTCCAAGACCCAGCTCTCGGCCAAATACAAAGCCGAGCTCGGCGCCGTCAAAAAGTGCTCGGGAAATTTCGTCGGCAAAGACGTGCCGCAGGGCCGCTCGCTCAAGAAAACCAAGCTCATCAAGGAATTTCTCGACTGCGATGTGGTCATCAACCTGCCGATCATCAAACACCATGTCGGCGTCAATATGTCGGGCAACCTGAAGAATCTGATGGGCGTCAACGACACCTCCTCGAACAATTTCTTCCACTCTGGGTCGGGGTCCAAGACAGAATATGGCGACGTCCCCTTTCTCTCCCAGTGCATCGCCGATCTCAATACGCTTCGCCGGCCGGCCCTCTGCGTCGCCGACGCGACCGAGTTTCTTCTGACCAACGGCCCCGAGGGGCCCGGCGAACTGCGACGACTGCAGACCGTGGTCGCCGGGGTCGATCCGGTCGCCGTCGACTCCTACGGCGCGGCCTTCGTCAACCTCAAAGCTGCCGAGGTTCTCATGATCAAGAAATCCGCGGAGGCCGGGATCGGCCGCTATGACGTCGAAAAACTGAACGTCCGGCAGATCGCCGTCTGACGCGGCCGCTTTACGCCCGGCCTCGCAGATAGGCGATCATTTTCGGCACGACGAGAGGCACGACGTCCGGCAGCATGTGAGGCATCAGATTGTCCATGACCTTGGGCATCATGGCCGGCATCTGCTCCTTCATGAAGTCGGGCATGGGGATCATCGCCCCGACGCGCTCGAGCATGGAGGGCGATTATGCCTTCAAAGACCTTCCACTGCCTCGAAACCTCGTCGCTCGGGTCGGCGAACGTTTTGCCCAGCCCTTGACAGGCAAAGGCGGCCAGGTCGCGGATCTCGACGGGGGAATTCTTCTTTTCCTTCGTCACGCGAAATTGGAATTCGCAGCAGGGACAAAGAGCGAGGATGGTCTCGGCCTTGACCGCCGTGGCCTCCCCGATCCGCATTTCGCCGATGTCGTGGGCGATGAGCGGATCCTTGATCAGGGTCAGCACACTGCCGCAGCAGTGGGCCTCCTCGTGGTGGTGGGTCATTTCGACGAACTCGACGCCGGGGATGGCCTTGATGACGTCGCGCGGCGGCATCGACCGCCAGGACCTCTTTCATTCTGTAAAAGTCGACGACGATCCCCTTCCGCGTCGGGATGATGCCGCCATAGCCTGAAGAGCCTTTGCCCCTGGGAACCAAGGGGATCTTTTTCGAAGAAGCCCAGGCGACGAGCGCTCGGAGCTCCTCCTCGTTTCCAGGTTGAACGATCGTGTGCGGCGCCGTGTTGCCGACGAGGGGCTTGATCAGCTTCGGCATGGCCGCGATGTCGTGGCCGTAGAGGACGCGCTCCGTCGGATCGAAGTTCGCCCGAGGGCCGAACTTTTCCCTGAGCCATTGTTGGTCCTTTTTTGTTAATGTCGCCATAAAGCTCTCCTCTTCCGATTATTTTATGATTGTATGACCTTTCGGTCCGGGAAGGAAGGCCGGGACCCTAATCTTCCACTGAATATATACATTTTATCGGATAACTAAAATATTGGCAAGCGAATTCGGGGCTAAACGGCTTGAAGACTTCGCTCTTGAGCGTCGCCGTGCGGATCCGGTCCTCGACCGGGTTCACCCCGATGCCCGGCCCAGTTTGACTCCATCTCCGGATTTTTAGTATATATCATTTTCATTTATATTTAAGGAGGTCGCTATTATGAAAAAAATTAAAGTCATCGTCTACGGCTGCGGCGTCATGGGCCGCAAAATGGCCGAAGCCCTTCTGGAGAAGAAAAGCTTCGAGCTTGTCGGAGCTCTGGATATCAACCCTCAGCTTGTGGGAAAGGACTTAGGAGAATTCCTGGCCTCGAAGAAAAAACTGGGAATCATCATCCGCAATGATCCCAAAGCCCTCTTTTCCCGGGTCAAGGCCCAGGCCGTGATTCACACGACGACATCCGGCTTGAAAAGCGTCTATCCCCAGATCAGTCAGTGCCTCAAGGCGGGGCTGAATGTCATCTCTACCTGCGAAGAGCTTTCCTATCCCTGGAAACGCTATCCGAAACTTTCCCGCGACCTCGACCAATTGGCTCAAAAATGCGGAGCGACGGTCGTAGGCACTGGAATCAACCCCGGCTATCTAATGGATACGCTGCCGCTCGTTCTCACCGCTCCCTGCTTGAAGGTGGATACCGTTAAAGTGACCCGGATGATGAATTCAGCCCGGAGGCGGATTCCGTTCCAGGCCAAAGTCGGCACGGGATTGACGGCCAAGGAATTCAGGGAAAAAATCCACAATAAGATCATCACGGGCCACGTCGGCCTTCTGGAATCCATCAACATGATCGCCGCCGGGCTGGGCTGGACACTCGATGAAGCCGTTGAGATCCCGCCGAAACCGGTCATCGCCAAAAAGCCCGTTAAGACCGCGCTGGGCGTCGTCACGCCCGGAAAAGTCATCGGACTGGTCAGCCTTGCTTATGCCAAGAAAAACGGAAAAAAGGTCATCACCCTGGAGTTCTGCGCCAATGCCGGGGTCAGAAAAGAGTATGACGAAATCATCATCGAAGGGCATCCCCGAATTCACGAGAAGATCCACGGCGGCGTCCACGGAGATGTCGGGACCGTGGCCGTGACGCTCAACACGATTCCGCGGGCCGTCGAAGCTCCGGCCGGCCTTAAAGTTATGAAAGACTTGCCTCCGGCGACCGCGACACCCTAAAAGCTTTCGAAAAAGAGGATCTCCGCCGCAAAGAGAATTGAAATTTATTTTTGAGGGCGGAGAGTAATCCCTTTTTTCAAGGCGATATTTTCATAGACGGCGATGATCCGGCGGGCCATCGCCTCGGCCGAGAATTTCTCGTGGACGACCTCGTAGCCCCGCTTTCCGAAGCGGGCCGCCAGCGACCGGTCCTGGTAAAGCCGGATGATGGCCTCGGCCAGCCGCTCCGGATCTCGCGGAGGGACGAGGAGGCCCGTTTCATTCTTGACGACGACCTCCGGGATCCCGCCGACCTCGGTCGCGACCACGGGGAGCCGGCTGGCCATGGCGTCCATGATCGAGCTGCCGAGGCCCTCGAGCCGGGAAGAGAGGACGAACAGGTCGAGCGAAGCGAGGAGGCGCGGAACGTCCTCCCGGAACCCGAGGAAGAAGACCAGGTCGTCCACATGCAGCTCGCGGGCCTGCTGGTCGAGCTCGAGATCGAGCGAGCCCGTGCCGACGATCACGATCTTGATCTTGGGCGCCCGCAGCTTGATGAGCCGGGCCGCTTCGAGCAGGTCCCGATGTCCCTTGTGGTCCTCGAGCGCGGCGACGATGCCGACCAGATAATTCTCGGGTGAGAAGCGGAATTCCTTGCGGAGGAAGTCCCGCTCCTTGACCGCGTCGAACGGGGAGAAATCGATGCCGGAGGGGATGACCTCGATCGCCGCGGGGGCGATCCCGCCCTTGATCAGGACGGCCTTCACGCCCTCCGAAATGGCGATGATGAGGTCGACGTTCTTCGTATATTTGCTCCGGGAGAAAGGATTCCTTTTGAGCGGGAAATCCACCCGCCGGGAGATGATCCGGATGGGCACGCGGGCCCGCCGCGCCGCCCGGCCGCCGACCGCGACCGCGTGGGCGTCGTGAAAATGGGCAAGGACGCAGCCTTCGCGTTTCATCGCGCCCGCCAGACGGAAGGAAGCAAGGACGTCCATCTCGCTTTTCATCCGGAGCGGCAGGACGGGGAGCCCTTCCTCCGCGGCCTTCTGATGGAGCGGGCTGTCCGGCTGGACGACGAAGGTGAAGCGGAAGCCGTTCTTCTTAAGCTCCCGGGCGAGGAACAAGGCCTGCCGCTGACCGCCCCTCCATTCCGTGCCCGCATCAATCTGGAAAAGGCTCAAGGCGCTCTCCTTTTTTCCAGATTTCCCTAAGCTTCGCGTAGCGGACGAAGATGGCATAGCCGTTGAGGACGGAAATGACGAGCCCGGCGAATCCGTCGAGGAAGCCGAGCTTCAGAAGATACGATTTGACGAACCGGGCCGAGGGAAGGACGAGGAGATGATACCAGCGGCATTTTTTCCTCGCGGCGTACAACTTCTGCGCGCCGAGGCTCGAAAACCGGTCGATCCGGGCCA
>Ga0315288_10001908_pt1 | contig 27089 bp, 37 predicted proteins | sample YL17G11_20_MG_FD_203454 | JGI IMG/M metagenome (GOLD analysis project Ga0315288, IMG submission 203454) | Sediment microbial communities from Yellowstone Lake, YNP, Wyoming, USA - YL17G11_20 | ecosystem: Environmental > Aquatic > Freshwater > Lake > Sediment | place: USA: Wyoming | collected... | reverse complement strand
TTGCCTCGGGGATTTTGGTGCGACAACGCTGTGGCCGGCGGAACATATAGCACTGCCAGTTGTCGCAGACATATTCAAAGCCCTTGCTGAACTCCATCTCCATTAAGGGTTGCTCACAATTCTGGCAAAACATTCCTCTCTCCTGTCATAGCTCCAAAACCTGTACCTTAATAGCTTTTGGCAGTCTCCAGCCGTGCGGTTCTCGTCGTAAGTCCTCTCGTTCTTTGATGTAGCCGTAGTGTTTTTGGATAAATTCCCGACATTCACGGCGTGTTCGGAATAAAACAGGCAAATAGTCATCGCCATTGATGATATGCCGGCATTCCCCATCTCGCCGATTTACACTATGCCATTGGGCAGCCCATAGATTTCTCATCCCGCCTCCAGTATTTCTTGTTTCATTCCCTCTCCTGATAAGCCTTCATCCCTGTCATAGCTCCATTACTTCTGGGGAACACCTATAGGTTCAAGTGCATTAGCGAGTTCTCGTGCCAAGTCATCGTTCTTGTGGCATAGCCAGCAGAGGTTATGACCTCCACTGAATTCATAGGGCGTCTCTGCTTTCGCCGTTAAAATAGTATGCTCATCACACCTACGGTGATTTGATTCCCAGCAATCTTTATCTAGGATCGCCTTAATAGTCTCTTGTAAATCCATCATCTTCTCCTATTCATGCCTCCAGAAAAGGGCGGGGGGAACGGTCCCCCCACCATAGAAAGGAGGATAGAAGTAGGTCAATAGTCATGTTAAATTCCATTCCTTGAGCTTGGCTTCAGGGATAAATATAAGTCTGCCCTCACAATATTCAATGATTTTGAGTTTGTTTTTGAAAAGCATGTTAATAGCCTCAAAATTAGCACCCACAGTTACAACTGGTCTATCCCGTCTATCAGGATGATATGCTATGTCAACCCCCTGCTTCACCACTTCCCTTATCCCAGCCTTGTAAACAATAAGACATCTAGGACATAGATGAGGTTTCGGAAAAGCCTCTATACTTGTAAAGTAATTTCCGCAGTTATCACAACTCAGGCCGTATTTAGCTTCCATTGTCATTCCTCAATACTAAGACAGAGTTAATATATTCAACCGATAGTCCCCTTTTTATCATCTTCCCGATCCTCTCTGTCCGCTTCGTGGATTGGAAGCGTTTGGCGAATCGTGTGTCAAACCCTAGGCCAACTAGGGAATGATAATTCTCGCTTCGCTTTGCCAGATACCTCAAATATCCTTCTAGGTTATTGAAGTGAGCCATAGTTCTGCTCTTGCGGGGCTCTTTTAACTCCGTCCTCTGCGGGACCCGGAAAAGCGGGCATTTGTACTTGTCTTTGCAGTTGTCACAAACGTACTCAAAGCCTTTCGCAAACTCCACCTTCATTAAGTATTCCCCACACTCCGAGCAAGGAATGTCCGTCACTGCCGGCACCAATATATTAGTCGCCTTGCAAGATGCCAATTATGATAGAATTTTATTGGGTAAACTTTGACGACTGCCCCGCAATCCTCGCATATTCTCGGTCTCCATCTTCTAGTTATCATTTATCCTCCTTCGGCTTTGGCTAGAGCCTTGTGTTCAGGGCATATCCATGCCATTGTGCGAACAACCTCGGTTTCCATTAGGTAATAGGTTTCGCCATGCTTTTGGGCATACCGTTGTGCCTTCGCGAGTTCGCCGAACATTTCAGGGACATTCACAACAGCACACGCTAGACATCCGCAAGGTTTCAAGAATACGTGAGTCTTGGGTTCTTCTTTTGTATTCATTTTCCCTTCACCTCTAGGCGCTTCTGAATTTCGGCGGCAAACTGTGCCCTCTGTTCTGCTGTTAGGCTTGCTACCGCGTCGCCTATGGTTTTGCCTTTGGCATTCGGATAGGCTTTGCGTATATGGTCCGCAACATCCCAGCCACTTGGCCTTAACGTCTTGAGAGATTCACTGAGCCAGCCTGGGTCTATCGACGCCTCGACGACCATATCGTCAAACAATGGCTCATAGTCCTCGTCCATGGGTTGCGGGTAAGCCTCGGTTGCTTTGGTTTCTCGCTGTGCAATCGTGCTATCGACTCTCTCCTTGACACGCCTGAGGTCTTCCAAGGTCGGGCGTTGTTCCTTTGCCAACTGTTCCAATTCTTCTACCGAAGGCGTATTGTTTTGCCTTAGAATGGCTATTGCATCGGGTAGTGTATGATTGTCTGCCAGCCAATCGTGCATACTCGCTACCCCTAGTTTCTGGTGCGCCTCTTGTTGGGTAAATCCTAGTCTTGTTACCTCGCCCCAAAAGCGTTGCCAGCGCGGGCTGGTGTAGTCGTCTTGGGGCATAGCCCTATCTTGCCGGGGCGCCTTGCCAGAGAATATCTGCCTCAGCACCGATGAGACCCCGGGTAAGCTCTCGGCCGCATCCACCTCGGCGCGCTTTGATGCCATCTTGATAATGGTGTTTAGTAATTCGGAATGTTCAGGGTTTGGGATTCGGTATAACATGGTTTCCCTGCCATCTTCCCTTCCCCTCTTTGTCTTGAAGGTCTTAATGGCAGCATCGTCATAACCCCAGTCTTGTGGCTTGGCTACCCAGCGATACTTGTACTTGGTTTCAAGAGTAGAGGCGGCACCGATGCCAGAGCCTACTTCCTGTTGTGCCCTCCGTGAGATGATAGGCACTTCAAGGCACACTGCGATCTTGGAATCACCATCCTCAAGTTTCACTATGCGCCGTTGCCCGCAGTAGCAACTGAAGCTACTAATAATCATTGATGCACCGGGGTCCCATAAAGAGTCCTGGGGTGTCCCTGGGATGCGTCCATAGTCCACATCGCGGATTAAGGTATGGCGCACCATATCCTGAAGAAGGGCGATAGTTTGTATCGTCTCCTGGATAGTCTCCGGCGTGACTTGTGGGGACCTTGGCTTGTCTATTACTAATACATCTTGGTCTGACATCTACCCCTCCTTCGCGGATCCCACACACCTGTCGGCATACTCTTTGCACCCCATATTATCTGGCGTGGCATCCTGGCTATATTTGTTCTTATCCCATCGGCGGAGAAAGCAGTTGCCCCGGAACTCGCCTGTATAGTGCCAGTGGACGCAGTTCCGACAATGTTTTGGGCCGCCTACGTTCTCCATGATCTCCTGCCAATGTCCCTGGGCGTCTTTTATGATTTCGCCCATATCTACCTTGGTTTGGTGGTAGTCGTTGATGAAAGCCTCCTTATAGTAGAGCGCAACGGCTACATCACCATCCATGTCTCTGAGATTGTAACCCCTACTTTGGAGTTCAGTCCATCTAGGGTCTATTTCTGTCTTGGTTGCCATTTCTCACCTCCTTTTTAATGCCCTGTCTATCGAACAACTTGAGTCCCTTATAGACAAAGTAGAAGAACCACCACATCGTAGCGATAAAGATAGATATGACTGCCAAGTGATATACCCAGGCTAGGCTAAAAGAGGCGAATTTGGTCAATACGACAATAGAGCAAATGCCACCTAGCATAATAGCTACGCCTGTCAGCACGAATATGATTGGGTATACCGCACTTAACAATCTGGTAGTTTTCTCAAATGTTGCCATGCCTTTCACCTCCCTAATTCGTGATTGTGATTTCGTCTTGCCTGGCAAACATCATCCGGTAATACTTGTGCGCCTGCTCTTGCCCAGCCTTGTAGCCCGCATTGACGGCGATACTTATTACTGTCGCCAGTGTTTGCGGGCGCTGGCACATGACTGCCAGCTTGTCAAGCGGGACCCTGAATACGTCCATCTGTTCTTGTTTGTCTTCTTGCTGTATAATACTCATGGGGTTTTATACCTCCGTCCTTTCTGGCGGGGATTGCTCGGGTGTGGTTTTCTGGGCAATCCCTGCCTCTTGCGTTTTATAGCCAATCGACCTTTGGCTGCGTGTCATACTACTAACTCCAGTTGTTTCTGCTGTTTCATTTCGCACCAAGATTGCCAGCACTTGGTTACGATGCCTGTTCCGGTGAAAAGATCGTAAAACTCATCATTGGGTTGGGCTCCTAGCAGTTCAAATAACCAATAACAAAAACTCGCTGGCTTGGCCCCAACTAGTCCTTTCTTTATAGTGATATTTGCAGCCACCCAATCCCTAACGGTTCGTTCCTTTCTGTCTCTTGTCTCCCGAGCTGGCTTGAATATGACGGGTTCCCAAGCGTATCCCGGATTCACATTAGGCTTAAAAGATGCGAATGGTTTTACCCATGCGGCCACACGCACAACCCCAGTCTGTACTCTACCCTCCACAAGATAGTGGTTAAGCAGAATGCCAAGACTCGGTGTGCTACAACTCAACGCCCAACCTTCATAATTCCAGGACAAATTCTCAAGTAGTTTCTTATGGTCAACTTCTTCGTGCTCTGGATAGTAACCAGAACACCCTAAATAAGGCGGGTCTGCATAAGCTATCCTACATATATTTGTCATTTATCTTCCCTCTCTTTTTTGCACTCATCTATTCCCTTGCACATCTCGCTTAGTCTTTGTTGTATCTGTTCAAACGGCCTTATGAAGATGTACCAGAACGTGGCCTGCACCAAGAATGCACCGTCTCGCCATATTCGCTTCCGCAGCGGAGGCCGCGGTAGTGGCTGGGGGTTCTGGATTTCGACTGTCACGGTTGTTTCCTCACAAACACAAGAATGTCCTCTTTGTCTAACACCGGCGCCTCGGGATACTTCTGTCTGTAAATCACCCGCCAGAATGATTGCGCTGGTAGTTTCCGATAGTGTCTTTCCACGAATTGAAAGCCCGCCTGGTCGCAGAGTTTCATAGTGTCCTCGTCGAGGCGGATTTCTTTTTTGTTGCGGATGAAGTTCTTGGTAACGAGAATCATCAAGCCCTGTGGCCTGAGCACACGATGGCAGCCCATATAGACTTCTAACATGGCGGAGAGATAGGATTCACCCTTGAGGTTGCCGATGTTATCTTGAGATTGGCCATATCTTGGATTAACCACCATTGAACCGCTAGTCAGTGCCCTAGATGCTTCTTTGGGTAGTAGCCCTTGCTCAATCTTCGCCCGCAATCTATCGCCAGATTTATCTACACCGCCTTCACAAAATCCCTCATACGGCGGGCTTGTTATCACAGCATCAACCTGATAACCCTGGGCGGTGTGGGGGTGAGATTTGCGCCCAAACCTTGCCGATGTCGGGTCCTCAGACAGTTTCTCCCAGAACGGTGCTCTATCTTCCCCGGTGGCACTTTGTTCATAAGGTGGTGAGCTAATCACAGCATCTATTGAGCCGTAGGGAAGTCGTGATATCTGGCCTTCGGTATTCCCGGTATTCTCAGGCATATAAGAGCGTTTACCCACTAAATCAGTCGGGCTATGCTTATTGCCCTGATATCCGTGCTTGGCAATTCCAGCACCTTCTTGTGCCTCAGCGTAAGGCGGGCTAGTGATTATGGAATCAATGTCGCCATAAGGAAGGTTGGAGATATTACTAGGATTATCACCCTGTCTTGCATCAAAGAAGCGAGAGCCACCCTTGCCTTCCCATCCCTGTTTCAATTTAACAGTTTCGGTATCTAATCTTGCAGAACGGGCATCAGCATAAGGCGGTGAGAATATGGCATGGTCAACAAGGACATTCCCCAAGTTCCTTGCATCGCCTTGAATTATCTGGCACTCCCCCATTTGGCAACCGAGCTGGGGCCCTCGCTGTTTTATTCTCCCCCAATTTCCTTTCATGAGTTCAATAAATTTAGCTTCCAGCTCTACGGCTATGGCATTTCTACCCAAGCTACAGGCAACCAAAATCGTGCCACTCCCTGCCATTGGGTCAAGTAAGGTATCGCCTGGCCTTGTATAGTTTTCAATAATCCAAAGCTGCAAAGGCAAAGACATTTTTGCTGGATGCGAAAATGATACGCCAGTAAACCATTGCTTGCGGTGTTTTGTGTCTACTTTAAACTTTAGTTCCATCTCGACAGTAACCCTTTTCTTGTGGTATAATATAGATATGGCTACAAGGTTTGTGGCGATATGCCCAATATGTAACGAAGAATTTGAATCTACGGGTAATCGGCTGAAGTATTGCCTTAATTGCCGTGAAGAGGGGAATAGGCGTAAGCGCAGAGAGAGCCATTATGACTGTTGCCCCAGATGTGGGAAACCCAAATTTAAGAGGTCTAAATTTTGCCAGAAGTGTTATGGGGAAACACATCGTAGAGAAAACAGTCCTCATTGGAAGGGTGGTAGAACCATTGATAAAAATGGAGGCTATGTCAAAGTTAAGACAATGAACGACAAATGGATTGGTGAACATACGCTTGTATGGGAACAACATCATCAGCGGCCATTGCCTGCAAATTGGATAATCCATCATATCAATGGGATAAGAGCCGATAACCGTATAGAAAACCTGGTGGCCATGCCCCGTAACAAACATACTACCTGGACCCTTTTGCAGATTAGTCAAAAGCGTATTAGACAACTTGAGCAACTTCGCATGGCTATATAGGGCAGTGAATAATTCCTTGCGGAAACTAGTGTCTCGCTTGAATGTAATTGCGCTCATTGTTGCTCCACTATCACCTTGATAATCTCATAAGCTATTTGTGGAACGATTGCATTTCCGAGACATTTAAGTCTGTCAACTCGGTTCTTGATTCCTGTGGCGACCCTTGGGATGTCGGGTTCTCTGTCAAAATATCCGTCCAACCCACTGGGAAGCCCATCAGCCACTCGACAAAACCCGGATTCAACTGCCCGCCAATCGGCTTGCCGTCTCCCCTGTCCTGATTTGGTAAGGCATCCTGCGGGGCATAAATTCCCCTTTGTGTTCGACCCATCCAATCCCGCTGTTTGGGTGTCGGCAACATCTTGACCTGGTTGCTGAGATTCGTTGTCCATTGGTCGTATTCTTTGTTCTTGTAGTCTGAGCTCATTGGTGAAGCCCACAATCCAAACTCTGTCTCGTCTATGCCAGGCGTTGACGGCGCAAGCTGGAATAATAAGCGTTTCTGTGGAGTAGCTCGCACCTTCCAGGTCAGATAGCACAGTGTCGAGTGCCAGGTTGATGATTCCAGTAACATTTTCAAGCAGAATCCAGGTAGGCTTGACGGCTTTAATAACTGTGAGAGTTTCAGGCCAGAGGTAGCGGTCATCTTCCTTGCTTCCTCGCTTCCCGGCAACACTGAAAGGCTGGCAAGGGAATCCTGCGGTAATAAGGATGGCTGGAGATTCGGACACTGAAGTCTGTATTGAGGTGGCAATTCCTGTTCGGTTTCTAATTCCTTCGGCAATATCCCCATCCCGACTTCTATCGCTTGCTCCAACGACAAGTCGCTCTTGTGCTTGCCCCCGCCCTTCGTATCCACTATCGCCTGCCGTGAATTGCGATTGCTCCCTGTTTTCGGCGTTGGTAAGAACTTCCTCAACCTCGCCTGTTCCTGCCATGCTACTTGCTCGGCTAGATTCCCCTGCGGGTGCTTCTCGTATCGTTTGGCTAGGGATTCCTGCTTCAAGTTGCTTCTCCAGGCATCCTTCGCCTGTGGCGTTAGCAACAATCCCCTTGATTTTCTCGACATCTCTAATATCCTCTATTATCGGCACATCGGGCCAGTGTTTTCTCAATACCTTCTGGCAATACTTGTCTATCTCCACAAAGCCTATCGTTTCTATGCCTGCCCATTGGCAGGCTAGAGAAAAGCCACCTATGGATGCCAGAGAATAAATCTAGGTGTCTAATCTCTGGCATCATGCACCTCCCTTTCCTTGCAACATCCCAACTAATTTGTTATAATGTAGATATGAGCAAGGATTCTGTAAATAGAACCAAATACTGCATAGTTTGTGGTAAACCCTTTGAAGCTGAAACCGCATGGCACAAATACTGCTCTCGCAAATGCCAATCACAAAGATACCGAGAGAATAGAGGGATAAAGCTAAAGGATGGAAGATTTTGCCGTCAATGTGGCAAGCATTTCTTTCCTGAATTGGGTCAACGAAATAGACAGCACTGCTCTGATGAATGTGCAAGGCAAAGTGCAAGGCAGTCTCGTTCCAGGTTCTATGAACGCAATCCCCAAAAGTCCCTAGAATACTATGCCAGAACACGAGAGAAGTGTGGCATGGATGGCAATATGAAACGGTTTCTATTGAGATTCCCTGATGCTCCAAAGGCTTGCCAATCCTGTGGTGAGGCTCGTGTCCTTGACATTGCTCATAAGCCACAACATCGGCGTAATGGTTCTTGGCGGTCAAAGAAGAATACAACTCCTGATAAGGTATGGATTCTTTGCCCGACTTGCCATGCCCTAATTGACCGCAAGCATTACAATCCTGCCGATTTAGGTTTGTCATAGGCTTAACTCCCGAAAACAAGTCCAGATGTTTCATTCATTGTTGCTCCACTAAAGTCTTTCTCGGTTTCACCAGCAAGGTGGCGATAATTCCCGCAAAGGCCAGAAACATCAGCACGTCGCCGGGGCTTACAAATGTCCAAATCCAGTCGCCCAGGAAGGTAAGTTTTGCGCCTTCCATTGGGATATAGAATCCGTCGGCAACGTCCTGACAGGTTGAAGGCATGAATCCTCGGTTGGCGAGCACGACGGCGTAGTTAAGGAAGCCGCCGAGAATGAATGGTGGTATGCACATCATTAAGGATTGTTTTTTGGGGGTGTAGGCGATGGTCTTGATGGAACAGAAACACGCCAGGGCGAAGATCGTCATACCCATTATTGCGGTGGTGATACCCGGCCAGGTGTTCTGGGCGATTTTACAGAAAAACCCACAACCCATGGCCAACAACCCCCGGGTTATCCATAGTCCCTGCTCCGGGGTGACTTGCCCCCAGGCTTTTTGTGCCTTTTCTTTGAGTGTTTCTACCATCGTTGTTTGCCCTGCCATGCCACTGAGAAGCCCTACAATGCCCCTTGATGGGGGTTACCCTACTGATTGCACCCCCTGGCCGATTTGCCACCCTTGTTTTCGTCAAGGTTTTCCAACAAGTTCTTTGGTGAAGGTTTCTCAGGGTCATTTTCTGTATTTTTGTTGGGATTTGGGTGGCATCGACCACAAACCCATGCCGGACGCCACCACCAGGCGGTGGATTTGCAGACTGGGCAGGGGTAAGTCGGTTTGCCTGGTATGGTTTCGGGGATAATTGTCATTGTTCTATCTCTCTTTCTGGTTATTGTTCCCCTGGCTCACCCTCTTATTATTTCGCAGCGTGTCCCAGTATGGTGATTTACAGGCCGGGCAGACCTTTGGTTTCTGTGGCCGATTTGGATACCACTTATGGCGACAGCGCAAACACTCTAGTTCGGGTATTTCGGTGATGTCCATAGCACCTAGAGTATCATAGTGAAGGTAAGTTCACCAAGACTACGGTTTACATAATACAGGAAAACTTTGGTACTAGGACTTTTGGGATGGTAGGAAGGCTCTCCCGGGACCATCTTGGTGGCAGAGGTTATTTGGTAGAAGAGGTGGATAATATGAGGCTATAAATCAGGAGATGTCTTATACGGTGCAAGGTAGGTAGTAAGTTCGCTTGCAGACATAGATGCGATTGCCTTGGCGAAATCCTCCAAGTACGCCTGCATTATAGATGCGGCATGATGTCTGTATATCTTCTTATCCTTGATTGTATTTGTTGGGAGCATCAAGGTTGTAACTAATTCCAGTTGCTCTAGCTCACCAGCCTGTAACCATTTTACCCAGAATGTCCTTATCTTATCCTTTGTTTCTATTGGCATTCTTTGGTTCCTCTTAAGTTCCCACAATCATCGGGCTGGCAAACAACTTTCTTACGGTATAGGAGTTGGGGTAAACCCCATCATACAGAATTGAGCTTGCTGGACTTTTTTGGATGTATAATCAAACTCTCTCCAGGTGTCTTCCCATTGCCGTACAACTAGCCAACTGGGGTTCATATCTGAGCCTTCCCAAACCCAAGCCCAAGCATGCACAAAACACCCTACTACTCCAGGGTCACGTAAATAGGAATCTATTTGGTCCCTAGCAATCTCTGAATCTATTGGGTAGTGATACTGGAAGTTTTGGTCTACATCTTCACGGACTTGGCTCATCATGGTATCAAATTCATCTACTGAATGAACCATAGGGTATTCTTTATGGTATAGATACCAAGTGGGTGCAGTACCTACCCAATGGTATATGCCTACCGACACCAATATAACTGCCAAGGCTATAAGTAGCCACTTTTCTTTTGTCATTCCGCTCTCCTTTAATTATACCATAAAAAGGTTCCCCGATATAACTTTTAAAATGTGCAAAAGTTAGCTTTGGGGATTGGCGACCCCTTTTATAGACCGATTTGACGGACTATGGTAAGTTCACGGCGTGTTCGGCGTAGCCTTTTTCTTTTGTCTGGCCCGCGCTTACCTATGGGTTTGCCTTGAGCCCTAGCTCTCTCCATGCCAGCCTTGGTTCTTTCTGATCGCCGCTTGCTTTCCATTTGTGCTACCCAACCCGTTACGGCATAAAGAAGGTCGGCCAGCTCCCCTGGAGCCTCAGTCCAGGGTTCCTGGCGACTGATAACCTTCACCCCATAGCGCTTTAACCTGTGGACTAGGCTCAGAATGACTAAGGCACCCTCTCGGGAGAGGCGGTCCAATGCCCATACCAGTACCACCTGGAACCTGCCCATGCGAGCATCCTCAAGTAATTGGGCTAGTGCTACTTGATGTCCATTCTTCCACCCTGTTTCGTTTTCCTTATACACTTTGAAGACCTCGAGGTCGTGTTGCTTGGCATATTCCTCAAGAGCAGGTAGTTGATTGGTGGTGTCCTGCTCGTTAGTGGAAACCCGGAGATACAATGCTGTTTTCATATCTAAAATTATGGCTCAAATCAAGCATTTTGGGCAATCATCGCTTGTTTTAGTTCATGTAATGGCTCAAGTTCTGCCTCTTTCGGTAAATAAAGAGGATGTCTCGGATTGCCCTGAGATGTCAGGCCAAAACACATTGGTTTTCGGAGAGTATTTCTCACTGTGTTCGCCCTGCTGAAGCCGTAGGCGGCCTTTGCTATACCATCGCCCCAGCCGCACACGGATAGTGTGGTAAGTTCCATTGCCATCTGTAGGGTATGCCAGTCAGCAGGGTGATGAGCCCCTATCAACTGCCTGGGGTTTGGAGTCACCTGGCTGAAGACGTTGCAAACATATAATCCGCCGTAGCCCCAATCTCGGGCAAACCCGCAAAGTCTCCGCACAGTCGGGTCATCTTGAAGTTCATTGGCTGTTGAGGGGTTCAGGCCGATAAAGAGCATCTTGGGCCGTTCGTCCCAGAACCGCCATAATAGAAACCGATGCGTTCTCTCATCGTTTAGAATTGCACCACTAAACTGACTTAGCATTCTTCCTCCTATTTCTCAATATAGCCCAAGTGAGCCATAGCCTATCCACTTTCTCCTTGTGTTAGTTGTAGGTGGTGGTTGACCATGACTTCATAGAGGGTTTTGCCCTGATTCCCAACTTCCATATACGGCAAAAACACTTGATCTATCGTCACCATTTCTGTGTCCAATATCGCCATCTGGGCCCTGACCCAATCCTTCAGGATTCGCCAGGCGACTTGGGCAGCTTGCGCCGTGAGTTTTGCCTTACGCTGTTCCTGGTATTGCGTGTCCCACCGTCGGCGAGTTGACGACTGCAATTCCTTCATAAGCACCACCCCAACCTTATCTATATTAGCGGGAAGGCGGAACGGCTTTTCTCCGTATGGTGTGGCAATAATGAACGCTATGCCAGTTGGTTTGCCGTCCTTGTAATCTGTTAGAATATGGCTCGCACCGTGAGACACGAGCATACCATGTATCTCACCAATAGACTTCTCGGCCGACACAGTTGTTGTGTAATTAGCTAGTGGCATTCCCCTCCTTCTTCGGCTTATCCTTAATTGTAGTTCGCCCACACTGGTTACATTTCCAACGCTGGACTTTACGGCGACCGGACCAGGCAGAGCCGGCCTTGTGCATTTGGGTATTGCAATCTGGACAGTTCATTTGTCTTACAATACCGTTGCTAGGTGAAGTATGTAGAGGGCTGCTACGACTAGAATCCCCAGGCCTATCCATCTAGCGACCTTCTGGGGCCTAGTAAGCCCTTTCTCTTCAGGGGCTCCACTATCCTTGAACCATTGGCGTATTCTGTTCATTACTCACCTCCCGCCAACAGGTAAAGCATACCCACTGCCAGTAATAACGAACCAACCCCAGCGCACACCCCTGCGACGGTAAAGTACAATCGTTGCCTTGCCATTAGGCACTCTCCCTGATACAATGGCATTGGATGAAGGTTGATTTCAAGTTTAATGTCCATGCCAAAAGTTTCCCTGCAATTTGCTTTGTCGGTGGTCTCGTCCTACTCATTAGTGCTCTGGCTCTTGGGATTGGTTTCGGGATTTTCTTGGGCATAGTCTTAATTTGCGTAGCAATCGGTTTATACGTGTGGAGGTATCGGGGCTGAAAGAGATACCAAGAGCCAAGCAAGTAACAATCCAGCCAGCGAACATTCCAGCGACAAACCAGTAAGCACTATTCATTTTTGCGTATCCTCTTTCGTTAGTTGATAGGCTTTCTGTAATATACGATTGTTAAGCCTACTACCACGAATAAAAAGATAACTTACAAGACCAAATATAACTGCAATTGCCCCGTCAATAGGGGATGGTTCGAGTGCGAGTAAAATGAATTCCACGCATAGAATAGCCATCACTACCCCCATTATTAACTGATTCCTCCTAGCTTTCACAATATCCTTTACCTCATAACGTATCAAAATTGTACCTTGCGTATCTTTTAGTATCGAATCCTCAATCTTTGGTTTAGTCATTAGTGGTCTCCTTTCTCTATCCCTCAAGTAATGGGTTCTGTGGGCGTTAATCTAGCGTCAAGTACAGGATAACCTTTCCTTACTGATTCCCTGCGTCGCAAAGTTACCCTGTAGTCCACGTCAGGCATACCCTTGGCCCTAACTATATCATTCCAGTCCTTGAATGGTACTACCTTGCCCATGGCTTGGGCGGGCGGGATATTGCCACAGCCTTCGTTCTGCTTAAAGAAGTTGTAATTGATGAGCCACCCATCGGTTAAGAGTCTGATGGCACCAATGTCCTTATACTTCTGGAATACCTTTGTACGCTGCTCTAGCGTGCGATGAAAACGCTCTATCTGGCTCGTGCTATCTTCGACGCTATAAAATGGTCCACCTCTCCTATGTTTTGAATCTGCACCGAAGGTATCTTCGACTGCCATGATATAAGCAGCCAACTTGTCTGTGACCACCACTTTAGGACTTTTGCCAGCTTTCTTTTGTGCTAAGTCCATGAGTGCCTTAGCATCTCTCCCTGTTCGTGTGAACGAGACATGAGAGGCTAGTAAGTAGCGGGTGTCAGTGTCCATAATATCCCAGAAGTAAATATTACGTTTGCCTAGCTTCATATATGTTTCGTCCGCTACCCAGCGGTCACCTACCATTGGCTTAAAGTTCCTAGCTTCTTTGATGGCCTGTTTTGTAAACCGCGCTATCCAGTTCCAGTAATTGCTCTCGCTCATATCTAGGTCGTGATTCTGCCTGAATTGTTGTTGAACGGCATCAAGAGACATGCCTCCATAATACATCCCCAGTGCTGAAGCTATCTGCTTAGCGGGCGTTTTCATTTTATATATTCTAGTGTCATCTGGCACAGAGATAATAAGAGGCTTTGGAGATACACCTAACTCTGTAGTAGAACGGCCAGATGGTATTGGATGTGACCCTGACCTGCCGATGTATCGAATTACCTTTTGCCTTACCCTGTCACCTTCGTGAACAGTCATGACTTCATAGTCATACCAGTTCCCTGAACGTGGTGGTATCTCTTTTGCTCGTATGAAGGTCATGACAATGCCTCGGCACTATTCTGGCCGTCCCTCAACTCTTTCTCTATTAGCGCACGTATTTGGACTAACAAAGAGGAAAGGACAGCGTCTCTCTCCTCTCTTAATTCGGTATCCGTTTCGCCAAATATCTTCATTATTGATGCTATATCTTCGGCAGGGCAAGAGTCACAAAGTAGCAATAGACTGTTGATTCCCAGTGAGTATGACAGATAGGCTCTAACAGCATGATTGAGCTTGTCTGTTGCTACATATGATTGTAACTGCTTTACCAGTTTATATTTTTTGTCGTTTTCCCGTTGACCAGAGATTCCCATTCTTTCCGCATCTAGAACTCCTGCGACATGAAGCATGAATGCTCTTATGTCTTCATTGACAGTTGTGCCTGTGAGATTTTGGGCCTTTACAGTGGTAATTACTGCATCCCATATTGCTTCATCTGGTAGCTCCCTCGGTATCCGCTCCATCTCCAAATCATTCCGTAGTCGAGTTAGGATTTTCTGTAGTAGCGGTTTCGGTCTCTTGATTCTCCCTTGCTCGAATGCCAATTCCATATCCAGTTGCCCCAAATCCTTGAGAGCATTTCGTAGGTTAAACAGTTGCGTGGCCTTACTGCCCGTTATCATCTTCGCCACGTATGCATCATGGTTATATACGATGGGTTGTACTTCAGTTTTTCTCTGTTCATGCCTAGTGATGGCAATTACAATGAGGGCCAACCCAGCTACACCTATCCCAATTGATACCCAGAATAGAGCCCTAGCAGCACCCTGACCGATGGTGTAGCCTGTATAGGGTAGAAGCTCTCGCACCGCGGCTACAGCCCCAGCGACTATCACCGTGCCCACCCCCCATAGGCCCAATTTCCCAAGATATTCTTTAATTCCCCGCATGGATAAGAGTATAATAGAGAGTGCCTAATTCCGCAAGGACGAGTGAACTTTACCCCTGCGACTGCTCCGCCTCCTGAGACAGCGACCAAGAGCCCTCCAAACCCGCAGATCTCAAGAAGAATCGTTATAAGCAGACCTGCAATCATCTTATCCTTTGGTGTTATCGCCTTGAGTGCTACTGCTACTCTTCTCATTTCTTTTGCTCCTCCTTTCAATTCTTTGTTAGTTTACCCCTAAGATAGCATAGCATAATCTAGCCTGTCAAGTCCCTGTTTTCTGGTTAGTTATGGCTTTCCCCGGGATTTAGCTACGAAAAGAAAATTCTGAGGGATGATTTGACGATGGCACAAAATACCTGATTTGGGCAATGTCTAACCACAACTTAGCTTTGGAAAGTGCCGAAAATGGGGTATGGTTTTCTATTGTTTTGGGCAATTAGTTAGCTTATTGGGATCCCTTAGATAGTCAATGCACTTTTGTAGTTGGATGCGCCTTCGGTATTCACTAATACAGCCATAAGCCAGAATCAGGATGCCCAAGATTGAAAGAATTTGGATTGCCATAATTCACCTCCTATAAATCAGGGCTATTGCCCATTACAGTGCAAAACTACCCCTAATTTCTGCCCCCTTCCAAAGCTAACTATTCTAAAACTTAGCCCAAAACGACTATTTCGTCCAATCATTGTTTGTTCCGTGGCTTACCAGATACCACATCAAAATGATGGCAATGCCCCAACAACTAAGTGACAATATAGCCTCCATCGCAAAGAAGGCATATACCCCGACTACGATTGCCAGAATTCCTATGCCAGCAAGTATTTTCTGCTGGTAGGGCCTTAACTTCGTTCCCATCCTTTAATTTGGGTACTTAGGGTTAACCCTTGATTAGGCGACCACGCCTGCGTCTAGGATAGTTCCAGACCTTGAGCCTAGTAGAGCGGAAGACACCAACTATCTTCTTGGGATGGCCTTGTCTGTAGCCCTTTGCAACGTCCATGGCCTCTGCCTTAGTCCCAAAACTACCTTGGACCATCGCATGGGTTTTGGCCTTGGGCCCCACACTTGTCTTCCCTCCCACTAAGACTTGGAAGAGCGTTTTCCTACCTTTTGGCATTTTGCACCTCCTTTTATAGTTTCAATATATTCGTTTCCAGCCTCGATGGCGCTTTCGTGTTATCCTGCTACTGTTTTGGTCGGCATAAACACCGTGGCTTGCAAGTCTGCCTCTTCGCGGCCTGGCGGATACACGCTCAATTCTCGGTTTGGTCAGTTGCCCTCTCAATATCTTATTATTTGCCAATGAAACCCCCTTCGTGGTGCTTTCGATTCGGGTCCCGACATTGGTTTGCTGTCCGCCTCCGGTAAACTCGATTTTCCTTGCCTTCACGTCTACGAATCCGTCCGTCACACCCAGGTCAAACGACACATTCTCGAAAGGCACCTTGCCGCCTATGAAGGTCAGCGTTTCTTGGGGCGTTCCTTTCGTCTTTGTCATGCCCTTCGGCGGATACCTTGAGCTTATGGGCTTGAGCATAGTGTACGGTGGCGGGATTATCTTGTATTCCTCGCCTCTCTTTGTCTCGCCCATGCGCCAGACGATGGTGCCATCAGGATACTTTTGTTCTTCTTCTTTTGATTTTGTTTTGTCAGGTGGCTTGGCAATAGTCGTCGTGCCACCACCTGTTTCTTGTTGCACCCTTGTCTGGTCGGTGACTTGCATTACGACTTCTGTAGCAACCTTAGTGGCTGTCGTTGTTAGTGTTTGTTTCTGAATTTGCGTCTGGGTTTGTAGCCACGTTGACTGGATTACGCTATTTTCTATTGCATTTTGTGTTGCCGATTTTATCTTTGCGCTTGTCTCATCATTGATAGCGGCCTTTAGGCCAGCCCTCAACCCCGCCTCTGTTATCCTAATCGTGTCAGGGTTTGTCATCCCTGTCTTTTTTGCCACGGCTGCTGCTGCAAGTTCGGTAGCCCTTATCGTTTCTGGTGTACCAGTTGCGTTTGGTTTTACCCACTCACTGATAGTTGCTGGGCCAGCGTCCACAAGCGTTGTGATGGCACTTTGCACCATTAAATTTGATTCCTTGGTTGTTACCTTGCCGCCTCCCCTTATTGGCCCACTTGGCTCAAATGGTTTTGTGGGGCCTGAGATTTCAGTACCGGCAAGGAAGGAAATTTCTAAATTGCCATCATCTTCTACCGCGGCATAGGCTATAGCATAGGGGTAAACTGCGGTCGTTAAGGAACGGCCATATTGGTTGATAGTTTTTACAAACCCATTATGTTTGACTGAGTCTACTATGGTTTGCGTAACCTCATCGGCCTGACCGCTTAAGTTGTCCGATTTTAAGAACATTTGTAGTTCGGGCATCTGCTGGCTTGTGCCACCACCTATGTCCCCACCCGGAACCATCTTTTCATCGAACCGTTGTATTTTAGATTCATAGGCATATAGACCACCGCTAGTTTCAGTGATTTTACCCTTTGCCAGTACCTTTGCTATCTCTTTCTGCGGAAATTCGCTAGTTATGAGAGGTACATCGACTGGTTTTGTTAGCTGTAACTCCTTGGCTGTTAGCGTAGATACCTTGGGTGCCTTTATCGCGGCTAGTTTGCCCATTTCGGGTAAGGGGGCCATCACATCATAACTCGATATGTCCTTTAGGTCATCAAGCTGCCGTGACGTAAGGGCTGAACTAGTTACTCCACCCTCGCCGTAAACTGTAAACTTACCGCCCAGAGTCTGCAAGATTGCCGCATTCACTAGGTTATCATCTAGGTATAGTGGGTATTTCAGTCCTATCTTAGATTGAGTATTGACGGTCGGAGTGTATTTAAAAGCACCACCCTCAGCTATTTGGATGATTGGCCTAGTATTGGCCACCTCTGAAACAAGCTCAGTCGGCACTGGCCCACTAGGAGACCAGGCTACTAATTCCTCCGATATTACTTTTTCAAATGGAGGTAGCCTAGTCCCACCTTTAACTGGGGGCTGGCCGGTAAGACGCGTGATGATCCTGTTTTGGACATCTGATAATACTGCCTCCCTGAAGGTTGCGTAATAGGAATTTGTCAGGCTATTGAGATACTTGGCAGAGTTTATAGCCGATGTAGTCAGTTTGGGATATACTGCCTTGACGGCAGTTTTGCCATACATATCGACAGCACTGGGGAGCCCCTGTAGGCGCACGTGGCCTGGGATTTCTCGGGCCAATATAACGGCGCTATCGGCTCTTGTTGTGGCACTCCAGCCCTTGAGTTTCGGCACCGTTTTAACGGATTTGTAGACTGAGTATTCCAATGGAGTAAGCACCCTTGGCTTGCTCAACAGGTCTATTTGTGGGGATATAGGCAAGCGGGTCTTGGGAAGGCTGCCTAAACGATTAAGTGTATTGTACTTTTTGGATGCCACGTTTGCGATCGTGCTAATTGCCCTAGAGACAGCGGATTGCGCCCTGATAGCCTTGGCCGTAGAAGTTGCCTTTGCCAATTCCTGAGCGGCTACCTTAATAGTTTGGTGACTTTCCCTTATTGCGCTGGCATTTGTCTTAACAAAGCGGGTATTCGCAGTCAGTTCAGTAGGACTGATTGCCTTTGCTGCATTGTAGGCATCATCAATATAAGCCGCAGGGTTTGCCTTAATATGTGCAGTCTCTCCAAATATAACCTTGCCGCCTTGCGCCTTATCAAGCATATTGGCACCACGCATCACTATGCCGGTATCTTTGGCGATTATGCCTTCTTGTATTGTCCTAATAGCCTTGGCACAATTAGCCTCTTCTGCCGCGGTTAAGCCTCCCTTAACGGCTGCGTTTTTGGCAACTGATTCCGCCAGGTCATTTGGAACGGTATATTTCTGCTTGCCTATCGTTATCTTGGTCTCGCCAGCTTTAATAGGTGTCGCCTTCATTCCACGTATGCCCTTTAAGCCGTAGATTCCTGCCGCTATGGCGGCGGTATCAAGCCCTATTGATAGAGCCTTTTGCCATGTAGGGATAGCTGGATCAGGTATTACGTTTTTCACTGTGTAGGCGAGACCGTAAGTGCCGAAACCAATGAACGCAGCACTTAGCCCAAGAGTCAATGCCTTCGCCACTATTGCGGGCACGACTGGTATTAGTATTGGTACGACCGCCGACGCTGCTAGAAGGGCAAGCGTTGGTGCCGCACTCTTGAGTTGTGCTCTTTGGGCCTTTGCTATATTGGCGTAGAGGTCGGTAATAGCTTGAGTCGGATTATCTGATGCTAGAATTTGCTCCTTATAATAAGCCAGAACCCTGTCCTTATCGTCAGCACTCAGACTTGGCCGGCCACGCACACCTAGTAATTCAAACCCGTCTTTTGTATCGTGTACTATGAAGTTGGAGTGCCCAAGTGCTGCCTGCGCAACAAACGCCTGAGAATCAGGCACCAAGTCCGTGTATTGTTCAGTGAGTAATGCCCTCTCGGTATTGGTAGGCCGTATCTTGTCTATATCAATGGTACTCCAGGCGGGTATCTCATAGCTTACCTCACCAGTAGTTTTGTCCATACTTTTATAGGTGGCGTATGGAGGTATTTTATTTTGACTTTGTAGGTCGGCAAAAATCTCCTGCTCGCTCCTGGTGTCGGGAGTTGTGTATGCTAATTGCCCGGTAGTCTTATCATACGAGCCATAGACGGCATTGGCCGGTATCAGTCCCTTGCCCTTCATGTCGGCAAAGACTTCTGTGCCGCTTCTATTCAGTGCCGCCTTGATTGCCGCCTCATAGTCGGCCTGAGCCTTGGCGATATTGGCTTGGCTATCCTTTTCCCACTCAGCCACGCCCGAATTGGCATTGGCCAGTTGTTTGGTAAGATCGGCGTTGATATTCACAAGCTGCTTCTGAATGTCACTAACAATGCCCGCCTTCTGCTTGGTTATATCGGCTATGGCATCATCCCTAGCCTTGTCCACCTGCTCGAAGTAGCCATCCCTAACCTTGGCGACGGCTCCCTTAGCATTCTCGCCTGCCTGATGGGCCTGCTTGCGAGCAGTTTCCACATTGGCAACATAAGATGTCAGCCCCAGGTCTCGCGGCTTGCTAACAGGTAGCACTACCTTGCGTTGCTCAACCCTTTGGGCCTGCCTTGCCCGCGCCTTGGCTGTCTCAGCCCCTCTTTCGGCCTGGCCTCGCTGTTTCCTTATCTCGGCCTGCCGGGACTCTGCCTCTCGCTGGGCCTCCGACCTAGCCGCCTGAGCCTGCCGCTCGGTTTCAGATATGGCCTGGCGGGCCTGAGCTGCGGTTTGCCCTTCAGCCTGACGTGCCTGGGCCTCAGCGGCAGCACGAGCTTGTGCCGCTTGAGTGGCCAGGCGTAGCCTTTCTAATTGCGCTGCACTTCTAACTTGTGATGCTGTGGTCATGTATCCTCCAGTTTAGTATATCCTCTTCCAATTTCTATGCGGTTTTCTTGACATCCTTGACTGTCCCTTATCAGCGTACACGCCCTTACTTCGTCTACTTCTTGACGGCGTATCAATCCCCCGAATATCAAGACGGTTAGGGTGCTTTGCCCAAATCTCTACCTTAGAGACTGTCACCACAGTTTTCGCTAATAGGGCATTGTCTAGGGCGATGGCTCGTAGTGGTCTCTTGGCTTGCGTTTTCTGAATAAGTGCCTGAGCTATCCCTGCCAGCATAGCCTTAGCTCTTACGGCGGGCTTAGACTTGGTTGTAATCGTGATTTTGGGGGCCCTAGCAAGTTTCTCAAGTAGTTTGCCATCGGTGACTTTCCCTGTCCTGGCCTTGATAGTATCCTTGAGTTTGCCCAGGGCCTTCAAGGTTGATTCATCGGACCTAACCTCGGATTCGGTGGCACGGATAAGTTCCTTGGTATCCTTGGCCTCCTCAATAAGTCCCTTCAGGTATTCATCTGGTGCCTTGCCTTCGGCCTGGGCCATCGGTTCCAGATGTAATTCCTGGGCGATCTCGTCTAGGGCATACTCCCAGCGTACACTCTTACCGTCTTTGGTGAGGATATTGGCTTTCGGTTCTCGCCCCCATACCTTTCTATACTGTCCTTTGGTGATATGGGTTATCTCGCCCTTATCTTCCTTGGTTGCCGGGATTAGAGCTGTCAACTTGGCGACCCTGGGATTCACCGACCCCTTGATGCCCTCCAGCGTTGCCTTGCCTTCGTCTATTCGCCCCTCTAGCGCATCAATCCGCAGGTCTAGGCCGGCAACAAGTTCCTGGGCATCCTCATGGCTGAGGGTTCCAAATATCTCTTTTGGCGATTCCTCAGCTTTAACTTTCTGCAACTTGGCATAGGACTCCATGCTGGCTGTCACCGGTGTCCCTGTGCTCTTTTGGGTGTGTACCTTCATTGGTACACCCATGGCCGCGGCTTGTTGTCCTACTTGCATCCCTGGCGCTTCGGCGGTGGGGAGTGCAAAAGTGCCCTTGGGGGTTGAAATAAGCGTAATCTTCTCTACGGAATCCCGCAAGGCATTATCGGCCAGGTACCTCTGCACTCTGGTATTGGCCGCATCCTTGTCTATTGTCTCATCATAATAGACTGTAAGGCTAGACGCATCGGGTTTCCAGTACGTCTTTTCAATGCCGGGGATCTTGTCAAGTTGCTCGGTGAGTTTTGCAGCCTGTGGTTTACTGGGTGTAGCCTTCCCCAGCTCGGGATAATCCTTCAGGACTTCGGCGGGGACGGGTTTGCCTTGTTCTAAGGCTTGGCGGACAAGGCTGGAGTGGCTATTAAGTGCATTAGTACGTGCCAGTTCGGTTTCAGAATAGGCTGTCTTTTGAGATTTTGCTGGATTCCTCTTATAGTAGTCTTCAGATTCCTGCTTGGCATATTTCCCATATTCAGCCCGTGTCATCTCCCAAGGCTCTTTTGTCCCTTCCTTTGGTTTTGCCGGCTCGGGTGCCTTGGCTGGGATAGGGTTGGTGCTTAACGCATTTAGTTCTGCCTTGGCAATTTCTATAGTTCGCTGGTACGATGGGCGTATTTTGCCAGCCTTCCCAACTCCAACAGCCTTCAAATCCTCTATTTGTCGTTGGAGTTGTAAGATTCTCCCGCTCTTTTCTTTGGTAGTTCTTGTGGCTTCCCTAGAGGCTAGTTCCTCATCGGTAAGGCGCAACTGCTTAATCTGTGCTTCAATCGCATTCTTTTTCACTAGGTTGTCCATAAACTGGGAGTGTTCACGTTTTGACATCATGCCGATTTGGTAAGGGCTGATTTCCCCGGCAGACGGAGATGGGGTTGCCAATATATTCCTGTTGTCCTGTTCCAACTTACGAGCCTTAGCAAGCCGTTCTTCATATGTCATCTCGCCTTTCGGCAGTGTTGCAGTTGCCATGTTCACCTCCTAATCCTTATCACTATGTCCTTGCCCTTTGAGGACCCTCCCCGTCTTCTGCCAATGAATAATCCCAGCCCAATGCAAATTAGCACAAGCATGACAATGGCAATACCCAAGAAGCGTGCCACAATCGCAGCCAATACCAAAACGACTAGCGCTATAATAATTTTTCGTTTCAACCTCTTGCTCCTCCAACCACAGATAGGACAATAGATACTACTATACCAATGCCCACAGGCAGACAGAAGATGTACCAGAGTATCATGTAGTTGCCGCTCCAAAAGTCGAACTTGAGAAAGATGATAATACCCAAGGCTTGCAGAAAGCCTGCTATTGCTGCTATCGTCCCTATAATTGGGCCTATAAGAGGAATGCTTGAGCCAACGATATTGAATTGTGTTAGTTGCTGAAGGGTTCTTAGTGTAGCCCCTTCAAACCATGCCTGGTCACAGACAAGGCTGAAGATGAACAGAATGACCCAAGCTGTGACTACGCCGACTATCCAACCGACCTTCATATTCCTTTCTTCTCCTTCATGGCTGGCTCACCTCTTTGTGTGTTGATGAAAACGCTATCACAAGTATCAAGGTCATCAAGGGAATATACCAGGGCACCTGCTTGGCAAAGTATTCCAATGCCAGTACCACAGTCAGGCATATCATGGCTATAAGCAGCTTCTTGCCAAGCAGTAAGTATCCGAAAAGCCCAGCCAGAAATGCCAGGATTATGGCTAGCCAGAACCAAGCCGTGGCTCTGGGAATCCGCCCTACATCTATGGCCGCATTGATACCGTCATAGATAAACCCCATCCCGCTCATAGCCGTGTAATCGGTGGTAAACCACCTTGATGGTTGCGGAGGCACGTCTATGTCTGGTATATCAGTCCCCGAGGTAGCCGAAGTTGTCATAATAAACGTGGCAAAGTCACTGCTGTAGTCTCCGCCATCCTCGCCCCAGGCCGCGATGTAGTAAGTCTTGCCGCTTGTCAGGCCAGTCAACTCGTATGTGTTGCCGGGGCCAGAATAAGCCTGCGTGCCATCTGTTATCGTCCCCGGATAACCCGTCTGGCTATATCGCACCAGTGTGTTTGTCGAGCCCGCGCCTTTGCTCCAGACAAGGGTTATGGACGTGGCCGTAGGATTGCCCAGGAAGTTGGTCGGCGCCGATAGCGTCATAGGAGTCTCAAAGGTAAGTTCCAGCCCCACATTGGTTCCGATGTCATTGGTCGCCATCGCCCTGAAGTAGTAAGTATGACCCGGCAATAGTCCAGTGATGCCCAGGTACGGGTAGTTTCCGCTGCTGTATGTGCCTGATACAACTTGATAGCTGTCATAGGCACCGACAGACGATGCGGAGGTAAGCCCCCAGCCAAAGGTGATTGTGCAATCATCGTTGCCGTCTGAGGCCAGCCCGGAATTGAGCCTTGCCGAAGTTCCTGCGACGCTGCTGGCTGCAATCGTCAAGATTGACGGGTATTCCTTTGTGGCAAACGAAACCCATGAGCCGTAGGACGTGCCTTTTGAGTTGGTAGCATATCCCCGGAACCAGTATGTGGTTTGTGGAGTTAAACCGGTTACGGCACGTGAGTAAGCACTTGCGTTGAAGGCGCCTGTCTCATGCGAGTCCCACGTGCCCGTCTGGGTAAGCCCGTATTGAACACCGCGGGTAGTAACAGTCGCGCCTCCGGTGCTTGTGATGCTCGCGCTTAATGTGGCCGTAGTCCTTAGAATACTGGTGGCGCTGCCAGTCGTTACACTGGGAACCGTGATAGTCTGGGCTATGACCAATGTCGGCAAAAGTAAGGCCAACACTAAACAAACCAGAATTGGCAACAATCTACGTTTCGTCACTCTTTTGCTCCATGTATTGTGTCCCATTCTTTAAGATTCCCGCTAGGCTCAATGCAATTGAAAAGCTAGCGGGTATAGTTATTAGCAACGCGGTAACATAATTCCATATTTCTGTCCAGTACCACCGGCTAGCCTGTATGGGCTCTTGAATTAAGATTGTGAGTGCAACCGCTATGAGAAGGATTCCCAACCATGTCGTAGGCAATTTTAGAAGTTCCGTTACCCTCTCAGTTTTACTCATTGTTATTCTCCTATTTGGTTGGTAGCCATAATCTATTTTGCCTCGCTGGGATTAGATTCAAGGGCTTCCTTAACCTGCTCACCATTTCGGCTCTTGTAGATAGTGGAGTCAGCATCCTTCAAGCCGACTGCATAATAACTGAGAGCAATAGCAACTATGGCGGGAATTTCCATGGCAGATTCTGGCAGCACGCCTGGCATAATTAGGCTTATTACACCGAGTGTAGCTGCTATTACTACCAAGGCGAGAGCTATGTAAAAACTACGCTTAACTCTTCTTTCCAGTATTGTGTATTTCATTATGGGTTTCATGTTTTACCTCCTTCAAGTATCCCTACTGCTTGAAATACATTACGATAGAATCTCAGTACATTATCCTGTGCTTTTTCCCATGATGTGATGGCGATAACGAAGTAAGCCATTGGTGGCAAATGCCAAAGGAACCATTGCCATGTCCAGGGCTGGCTACTCAACGCACTCCAAGGCCAAATAAATCCCATAATAAGACCTAGCAGGGCAGCTCCCAACATGAAGAATAAAAAGAACCATCTACTGTTTCTGCCACGAGCCTTACGCTCAATTTTACGGAAGACATCACTGCTTAGTTTCATGCTCTGCTCCAGTAGTCTACGTTTCGTCACTCTTTTGCTCCATGCCTTGCCGTTTTATGTCGTGTGTCACTATAAGCCCAAATATAAATAAGCCTATACCAATCGGCCATAATGGACTCGCAGTGATGCCTGGTGTAGTGGAGCCACTATTAAAGAAGCCAGAAAGAATCATTGTTTTAATCATGGCTATGACTAAAATAACCCCACCGGCGAGCAAAGGAGGATCACCAATTAACACCCTTGCCTTGCGGCTCATCCTATTGAGGATAACCATATCAGCTAATTTGCAGACAAGGTCAAATATGGTATCTCCCGCAGCTACTCCCTTCCATATAAAGTATCCGCCCCAAGCTATGCCTGTAATCATAATCAGAAGTGGCACTAGGGGGGCGAGGAATGGCATTGTTTCTGCCCCAAAGGTCTGGATTAATGAGTCCATCATGTAACCCAGTGCAAATAAGCTCATTATTATGAGCGAGATACCCCCAAACAGATACCCTAGATGCTTAAATAGGGCTTTTGTGGTTTCAGTTTTACTCATCAATATATCCTCTTTTATTAACCTACGTTCGTGACCAGTGGAACCTATAAACCGTCATAATCACAGCCACGGCACCGATCGCCGCGATAAGTTGGAAGTCTATAACCCGCAAGTCGGCCACGCCCAGCAATATCGGCACGCAAAGGAAAGTCGCTATTATCGGGTCGGCCTTAGCCCTTACTACTAAATAGCAGATAGCCAAATAGATTACGAAGAAGATGGCTGCGATGATGTACTTGCCCGAAATGTCGCCAAACACTCCACCTACCCCGTTTGCCAGACTTGCTACGACTGGCCCCACCTGTATTTCCCAGGTAGTAGAGGTGTCAAAGTCGGTCGGCCCCGGCGTGATGGTGTCGGTGTCCGGTATGTAAGATATGTCCTGGAAGCATTCCGGGTCGCTGATTATTAACGATGGGATACCAGTCGCAAAGAGTGTCCCGCCCTCACTGTTCAAGACTTCCTTATTCTGCACCTGGGCCGTCATGGCCGTCCCATAGTAAGTCGCCATGCTGTTAGCTGTACCGATAACCCAAGGGCACAGCAAATGCAACGCATCCCCCAGCCAGTCGTCCGGCTGCAATATGTAGCATGCCACTGGTCTCTCGGATGATGTCCCTGCAAGGTAGATGCGGTAAGGCCAGCCGTTGGTTAAGGAGGCCGCCTGGTTAGCATTCAAGTAGATGCTGCCGGGCATATAGCCCCACTGCTGGCAAACCGTCTGACTCAACACCGTGTCACCGTTGCTGGTCCGCAACTGTAGCCAGAAGTGCAGGGACGCTATCTTGTCGGGATAGTAAGGCACGTAGGTGTTGAGATATGACAGGACTATTAGCGCATCGCCATCCTCCAGGTAACTATTGAACACCTTGGCTTCGAGCACCCGAATTAAAGCCCGCCCATAGATTTGGAACATGGCGTCGTTGCCCGTGTCGGCCGTCCAGATTATGCCGCCCGAGCCTGATGTTATGGCCTGCCCACCGCTATACCCATTGCTAGTGTCTACCCGCATTGCCAGATAGTTACCAACATCCCCGGCCTCAGCCCTCACGCAAATGGCATAAGTCTCACCATAGGCCAGGCCCATCTCGGTAAGTGTGGTACCATACCAGCTCCCGCCCGTGCTATTGGTGACGCTATCGCCATCGAAGGTGCCGCTGGTTAAGTCGTCACCTGTCGGCAAACCGTTGGCGCCACATTCCCGGATGCTCACGGTGATAGTGGAAGGTGTACCAACCCGGTACACCAGTAGCCTAACATCTACTGCCGAATGCGACTCGGTATCTACTGTGAACGTCTGGCCGTACCAGTTGGCGCCGTAAATCATGGCCAAATCATCGTCGCCTACCATAAGTGACTCATAGGGCTCGATGCCGGCCCACAGGCAATCCGCACAGACCTCGCCTCCCAAGGTCGTAAAGTTCCCATCCGCGCCATAGACATAACTGCCATAGCGACAGGCGGCGCGGTAATGATAGGTCGCGTTGGTCGCCAGGTTGTTTATCCACGAGCTAAAGTTGCCGGTAGCGGTGCGTAACTGCTCCCGCGTGTTCGTCCCATAGGTTGTGGTGGTGCCGTACTGGAAGAAAACATAACCCTGAGTGTAATTACCCAGACTGTCAAGGCTGCCATTCAGCCAGGCGCTTGACGAAGCGATGCTGGTTGCGGCAAGCGTGGTAACATTCGGGGCTCCCACCGGCGGCGCTTCCTCCTCCACAAAGTTCGCCGTAATCGAGTAGTCGTCTA